>Ga0209666_1002604_pt1 | contig 13424 bp, 6 predicted proteins | sample SaaInlV_125m_DNA_FD_184679 | JGI IMG/M metagenome (GOLD analysis project Ga0209666, IMG submission 184679) | Marine microbial communities from expanding oxygen minimum zones in the Saanich Inlet - Saanich Inlet SI037_S3LV_10m_DNA (SPAdes)... | ecosystem: Environmental > Aquatic > Marine >...
CCTCGGCCGTCGCGGCGGCGCCGCGAAGCGTGGCGGCGACGCGGAGCGCGGACGACGCGCTCGACGCCGCCGACGAGGCGCGCTTCTCGGCGCCCCTCCTGAAACCCGTGGGTGGGAATTGGATGCAGCTGGAAACGCGCCCGGAGGATAGCCTCGTGTCGCTGTGCGCGCTGGCTGGCAAGGCTGGCGTGCGCATCTCCGACGCCGCGCGCGCGTTGGGCTTTGGGGTGAAGGACTTCAGCAAGCGCGCCGCTAAGATGTACGAAGGAAAAGACCTCGCGTTCGAGGTGGAGGTGCACTCGCGGCGCGAAGGAAAAATGACCAACAAATACATGTACCGAGCGGGGTTCGGGCCGGGCGGCGGGGCTAGCGCGTCCGCGGCCGCCGCGGCCAAGAAGCGCGAGCGCGCCGATCTGGTTCTCGACGAGGCGCGCCGCCGCGGGTACCTGTTCCACAGGTCCGTCGGCCGGTGGCTGAGGGACGAGGAGGCGCGGCGGCGGCGGGCGCGGGACCCGAGCGACCCCGGCCCCAAGGAGGAGGCGTACGGCCCCAAGATCGTCGGGCCGATCGTGGAGCTGCTCGTCGCGAGCGGAGACCTTCGCAGAGAGACGGTGTACAAGCCCGCGATCGACGCGCGCGCGGAGCAGGACGCGCGCGACGTGCTCTTCGAGCGCGGGTTCCCGACGCCCACGGACGCGATGAAGCGCGCCATCGGCGAGGAGGCGGCGCGGATCGAGCTGGCCGAGCACAGCAGGAGGAGAGATCCGGCGTCGTCGTCGGCGGCGGTGGAGGTGGACCAGTCCGTCTACGTCTCCAAGAAGGCGGCCATCGGCGCCTTCCGCGGGAACGAGGGCGCCGAGACCGGGTCCGCGCGCGTGCGCGGAGGCGCCGCGTCCCTCATCAAGACCAGGCCCCCGAAGACCGCGGAGGAGGGCGAGCGCCTGCGCCGGCGCACGACGCGCCACGCGCGAGACGTCGCGGCGATGACCGGAGGTGTCCTGGACGCGGTGGCGACGCGCGCGCGGCACGCGCACGCGTTTCTCGCGACCGAGGCGTTCAGTGAAGACGCGGCGGCGTCGGACGCGTCGGCCGGAACCGAAAACACGCACTCGACCGCGCTGGACCTCGCGGCGCTCTTCCAAAAACGCGCGCCCCTGGAGTTGTCGCTTTATTTGTTCGGCGCGCCCGACGCGCTGCGCGCCGCGCCGGCGGAGACGGCGGCGCGTCTGGCGGCGGCGGCGGCTTCCGGCGCGCGGCTGGAGACGCTCTCCGACGAGGACCTCGGTCTGGTGCTCGGGGAGGACCGAGACAAGCACGTCTCCAAGCCCCTGTCCAAGATCCTGCGGTTCCTGTGCGTCTGCGAGCTGGCGCGCGAGAGCGAGGCGGACCTCCCAGACGGCCGGCGCGCGCTCCGGTGGTCGCTGGCGCGCCGCGCGCGGTTCGAGCGCGTCGACGATTCGGGTGTCACGCACGAAGACACCTTCGACGTCACCAACGACGAGGGCGTCGCGTCGTACTGGGACGGGCTGGAACGCGCGTTCAAGCCCGCGCTGGTGCTGACGGACGAGCCGGTGAAAATAAAAGGCGCGTTTGTGATGACCGAGGAGGGCGTTCCCAAGACGAAGAAGGTGCTTCGCGCGAAGGAGAAGCACAAAAACGCGCTCGCCGCGTTTCCCAACGCCGGCTACATCGACGCCAAGCGGCGCGAGGAGGGCGTCAAAGACGGCGAGCCTGGAAAGACGCGGGGCTTGTGCGCGTCGAAGTGCTGGAGCCGCGCGCGGGACGTTTCTTTTTCCGCGCGCGTCGCGCTCCTGGACGGGTTCGAGCGGTTCCGGCTGCGGGCGTACGCCGCGAAGCTCGCCGAGTTAGGTGCCGCGGCGGAGACGTCGGGCGAGGCGCGCGCGCGCGCCGCCGCCAAGCTCTCCGTGCTCTCCGAGTGGACGCTTCCTGAGCCGGTGATCGCTGAGCTCGTGGGCTCGGTCGACGGCTTGGGCGACGTCAAGCGCGACGGCAAGCGCGTGCGCAAGGCTTGGGACGACGACCAGACTCGCCTTCTGAACGATCTGTTCGAGGACGGGTCGGTGTCGAAGGAGGACGTCGAAGCGGCGCACCCCGACGAGAAGGCCAAGCTGCGCAACGACGGGTACGCCAGGCTGGATCCCGCGCGGAGCGCGAAGCGGAAGCTGGAGGACGCGGAGGCGGAGACGTCCGCCGGCGCCGTCGCGACGACGGCGCCGGAGCCCGCGAGAGCGAAGGATCGCGAACGCGCCGAGTGGTCCTTGGAGGAAGACGCGGCGTTGCTCGTGACGATCGCGCGGCGCACGATTTTAGGCGACGTTTTCGCGATCGAGACGCGCACCGAATCGTACGGGGACGTCGTCGAGGGGAGGACCGCGCAGCAGACGCTCTCTCGGTGGAGACGCCTCGTCGGGAAGCAGATCGATCCGACGACGAAAAAGGTCTCCGAGGAGGACGTTAAACGCGGCGACGACGTGTTCGCGGTGATCGAGGGGTTCCGCGCGCGGCGGCATTCTGCCTCCGCCGAGACCCGCGCGACGGAAGCTTTACGTCGTTCGGAGTGGGAACGCGTGGGGTTCTGGTGTTCGGAGGAGGAGGATTTGCTCCGCAAAGAGACGCACCGCATCCTCGTCGCGCACCCCAAGAGCAGCAACAACGCGTACTACACGAGTCCTCTCGGCCGGGCGCTCTTCGGCGGCGTGAAGCCGGCGAACGCGCCGAAGCACGGCGGCGGCGCCGTCGCGGGGCAGCACTACCCGAAGCGGGACGCGGCGAGGCGTTCGCGCAAACGAACGCGGGGCGAGGACGCCGACGAGGATTCGGACGACGACCTGCCGCTCGCGGCTTACGCGGCTTTCGTAAAGCCGAAGAAGAAGAAGAAGAAGGGCGCGAAGGGCAAGAAGCGAACCCCGAAGCAAACCGACTTCGACGACGACTTCGACGACGACGCGCCCCTCGCGCGGTTCGTCGTCGACTCGGACGCGCCGTCCTCGAGCGACTCCGACTCGGACGCCCCGGAGGAACGCCTCGCCGACGACTCGACGTTCCGCGACTTCCCCGGCTTGCCCGACTTCGTGAGCGACCCCGAGCGCGCGTCGCGGCTCGCCGCCGCGCTCGCGGCGCTCACCGCGGCGCTCGCCGAGGAAGGCGACGCGTTCTTCGAAAACCCGGCGGGCCTGGAGCGGCTCGCGGAGGCGCACGGCGCCGACGCCGCGGAGCGCGTCGTGCGGACGCTGACGGACGCGAAACACCTCGAGACGCGCCAAGGCGAGACGCGCCTTTACGTCACGCCCGCGTTCGGGCTTTGGCGCGCGGAGGAAAACGAGGGCGTCCCAGAGGGAGACGCGGAGGGAGGAGGATCCCTTACGGGCTCGGGGCTCTCGGGGCTCTCGCGCGCGCGGACGCTGACGACGCTGGCGGCGGCGGCGCGCGGCGCGCGTCTTCGCGTCGAGGACGGCGCCGGCGCCGGCGCCGGCGCCGGCGCCGGCGACGAGAACCTCCCCAATCCCGCGGCGGAGACCGAGGCGGGGTTCAAGCGCCTACGCGTCACCGCAGATGGCGCGCGCGGCGGCGGCGCGCTCGCGGAGATCCAGGCGGGCGACGCCGACGCCGCGCGCGCTGCGCGCGCGGCGGCGGCGCGCGCGGCGGCGGCTGCTGCGTCGATCCCGGTGGACCAGGCCGCGGCGGTCGCCGCGGCGGTCGCCGCGGGCGTCCGCGGCGTCTCCGCCTCGGAGCTCGCGGAGACTCTCGGCGGAGCCGCCACCGCGTTCGCCTGCGAGCGGACGCTGCAGGCGGCGGCGGACGCCGGCGCGCTGCGCGCCGTCAACGCGTACGACGTCTTGCGCTTCTTCGACCCGTCGTCGGCGCCGTCGCGCGACGCGGGCCCCGGCGCGCTGCCTTGGCTCGTCTCGGGCGGCTCGACGGACGCGGCGCTCCTCGCCAAGTTCAAGCGCTTCGCCTTCGACACCTGCGCCGCGTTCCCCGGGAGCGACGTCGGGACGCTCGCCCGGAAGATGCACCCGACGCTCGCGCCGGTGGCGGGCGTAGCGCTGGTGGAGCTTATGCTCGTATCCGGCGAGCTCGCGACGCGCGCGACGAGCGCGCCGGCGGCGGCGGACGGCGCGCCCCCCGCGTTGCTGATGCGCGAGGAGACGCGTGTCGCGCAGACGCTCGCGGAACAGGCGGAGGAGCCGCGCAGGCACATCTTCCCGCCTGAAGATACAGGGAAGGTGGAAACGTTTTTCGCGTGACGTTTTGCGCGCGTCGCGTCGTTTCGTTTTTTCTTCGACGCGTGTTTTCTTCGAGACGCTCATCGTTGTTTGTTTGTCGAGACCGTACGTCGTTCGTTTTCGTCACCGGACCGCTCTTCACGCCCTCAACCTCACCCCTCGATGAAGTGCTGCAGGAGCGCCTTCTTGCGCAGCCTGTACTCCACGGCGAGTTTCCGCCTCTCGTTCCGCCCGCGCGTCTCGGCGTCGGCGTCGCTCGCCCGGCTGTGTTTCTCGAGCCACGCGAGGTCCTCCTCGGCGGAGGTTGGAAACGCGGCAACCAGCTCCGAGCACCGCACGCGCACGGCGTGCGCCGCCATCGTGTGCGGGTCGTCGTCCGGCATGATCTGCTTGTTGAAGTACACCAGCATGTCCACCAGCACGTCCGCGACGCGCCCGCCCCAGCCCAGCCTCAGCTCTACTCCCGGCCCGGCGCGCCTCGCGAACAAAGACGCCACAGCCGCCGCTTTGGTTTTGTCCACCACCGCGTCGCCTGATTCGCTCTTGAACGCATCCGCGTACCACGCCGCGGCGTGCGCCGTGGTCTTGAACAGCTCGACGCTGTCGAACGGGTTGTGCCCGCCCAGGAAACCCATGTATAGGCAAAACTCGTCCAGCGAGCTCTGCGTCGCGTAGGAGATGGTGAGTTCTTCGCCGGCGTTTACGTCGCGACGCGCCAGGAGCGCGACGACGAGTTTTTGTTTCGGTCCTTCCTCGGTCGTTTCGTTTGGACTTTCGTCATTCGCCACCGCCACCGTGGTCCACTCCACGTTCGGGTCGACGTGTTTGTGGTTGAGCATGTCCACGAACGGCACGAGCATAGCCTGCGTCGCGCCGCTCTGCCCGTCGGAGGACAACTCGATCGCGCGCGAGCGCACGCACGAGAGCGCCCACGCCCAGCGCTCGGCGAAATCGCGCTCGTCCCCTCCACCAGGCAACGCACCGCTCGCGGCGATCGTCCGCGCGTTCTTGGCGTCCTTCCCCAGCGTCAGGGCCGCCTTGAACACCGCCTCGCCGATCTGCAGCTCGGCCACCTCTTTCCGGTCCCACAGACCGGACGTGGGGGAGTCCACCGCCGCGGGCAGCGCGTCGACGTACGGCTTCCACGTGTCTTGATTCGTCGAGGCGTCACCGCCGCGCGCGACGAGCAGATGCCAGGCCACGCACTCCGCGGGCGTGGCGTTCTCGAACGGAAGCTTCGCGTCCGCAAGCGAGCCCGCGCCCTTCCCGAGGCCCGCCTGGGAGATGCACGCGCTGTACGGCACGGTCAGCACGCGCTCGCCCGCCTTGATGTCGACCACCGCGTACACGCCGCGGCCGCGCGCGGCGTCGTCGGCGGACCCGATGGCTTCTCCGGCGTCGTTCACGAAGTCCTTCGAGTCACGCGGGGAGTCGCGCAGATCCACCTTGCGCAAGTCGCATCCCCTCGACGTGCACCATTGCACGAACGGCGCGGACGCCGAGGCCTGCGCCATCTCGCGTCTCGTTGTGTCGCGCCGAGGCGTCGCGTCTTGGAGGAAACGAGAAATGGATAAACCCTCCTTCGACGGTCTCTCGAACCGGCGGTTCGGCGACCCGATCGACGTCACCGCCGAGTCGAGCGTTTCTACACATTTGCTGTAATCGTGGACGCGAGCGGTGATGCGGTCACGACGAGAATACCGTAGAATGATGAGTCTTTCGTTTCACGCGCGATGCGCGCGCGCCGCCTCTCGCCTCTCGCGTCCGCTTCGATCGATCGCACATCGCACGCGCTTTAACACACGGGCGTCGATCAGGCACCCGCCAGCCTGGCGCTCTCCAGCGCCGCCTCCATCATGGACGGCGGCCGGCGCGGCGGCGGGTAAGGTCCGACTTTCATTTTCTGTACCAGCCCCCCCATGAACTCTCTTATCGCCGCCGTCGCCGCGGCGAGCACCGCCATTCCCACCACGAGCTTGATGGGCGCGTTCCTGGCGAACGCCGCCGCCGCGGACGCCAGCGCGACGAGCGACACGACTCTTAACGCCTTACGCGCGCGGGTCAGGTTTGCCATCGCCACCGAGCACGACTTGCAGTTTTCGGTGTGCGCGAAATACCGGTCGAGCAGCGCCTCCTTCGTGGTCGTTCGCGGGGGCAACGCGTCCGCCATTCCCAAAGGCCACGCGGGCGAGCCGCCCGCGATGTCCACGATCCACCGGCGGAACGCGGCGACGTACGTGTCCGCCTTGGTGGGCATGTAGCACGCCTGCGCGTACGAGCGCTTCTTGACGTCGCGCTCGATCTCAATCACCCGCTCCTGTTTGTGCAGGAAAATCTGGTCATCCTCGAGGATGGCGTTTTGGTTCAGGTGCGACCACCAGCGCGGGACGATCTTGAAGAACGCGCGAGGCAGCGCCGCCTTGAAGATGAACGGGAAGCGCGCCATCAGGCGGCACCGCCCGGGGGTCGTGGGCACCGCGTACACCACGGTGAGCGTCGTGAACTGGTCCGTGCGCAGGGTGTGGCGCATCAGCGACGGCGCCACGAACTCGGTGAACTGCGAGCCGTACTTCCCAGAGCGCGGACCCTCTTCCCAGATGCCCTTGAAGCCGCCCGCCTTTAAATCGCCCTGCATCTCGAGCACCACGGGCGTCGCGTTCTCCCGTTTGCCCACGGAGTTGTGGTGCGTGAACGGCACGTGCGAGACGTCCATCACGTTCTCCAGCAGCGTCGCGTAGTCCATCGGCAAGTCGCGGAAGATGTCCTGGCACACGCAGTCCTTATCGTCCAGCTCGGGGATGAGCGGGAGCGCGGGGCGCGACGCGGGGTCCGACCCCGAGACGGGGAGCACCCAGAGCATGCCCTGCGCTACTTGCGTGGGGTAGGGCGTGACGCACGAGCGGGGGGACGCGAGCGCGGTGTCCATCGCGGTTCCCTCCGAGGGAAGCTGCGGAATGGACGTACATTTTCCGGAAGCGCCGTCGAACGTCCACCCGTGGTACCCGCACTCAATCTCGCCCTTCTCGTTGACGCGGCCCTCGCTCAAGGGGACGAGCCTGTGCGGACACTTGTCCGCGGTGCACCGGAACGTCAGCTCCGAACACGTGGGGTCGCGCCAGAACACCAAAGGCTCGCCCAGGAGCGTGAACGTCAGAGGCGCGCTTTCGTCCAGGTCGTCCAGAAACGCCACCGGGTACCACTGGTTGTGCCAGTCGAAGTCGGACGACGCGCCAGCCTCCTCTTGCGCCAGGGATGACGCGGGCGGGTCCGCCACCGCGGTGGGGACAAGACAGGCGCCGCGCCGAGGGGAGACGACGCTCAGGCGCGCGCGCGAGGCGCGCGCGGTGCCGCCGGCAGGAGAGGCGAGGCGCGCGGTCACGCGCGCGGCGCCTCGGCGCGCCGCGGCGGGGCGGCTCGAGCCTTCGCGAAGCGGGTTCGATCTTTTGCGAAGCGCGACCGACGCGGTCGCCGGCGACGCGGTCGGCGCGGCGCGGGTCAGCGGCGACATCCTGTGCGGCTGGTCGGCTGTGTGAGGGCGGAACTTCGCGCGGACGGCGGAAGGGCGCGGCGCGCGGGGGAGTGCGCGAGGTAGGAGGACGCTCGCGCGAGACGCGTGCACGTCGGAGGATGAAAAAAGCGCGACGACCCGGTGACGTGGCGATGGATGCGGTCGAGACGCGTCGCGTGCAATTTATGTCTGTGCGGCGTTTCGGTTCCACACGCGGCGGCGGGTCGTCGTCTCGATTCACGGCTCATCCTCCTCTCCGTCCTCGTCCTCCTCCCCGTCCTGACCATCGTCCTCGCCGTCCTCGTCGCCGGCCTCGTCGGCGGCTTCGTCCACCTTGTACGCCGCCTTCTCCTCCTCCGACATGGCTCGCCACTCCGCGCCCAACGCCTTTCCGAGTTCGCCGAACTTTTTCGCCCCCCCCCCAAACTGGCGTCCCAGCGCGCGTTGCGCCTGGACGAACCTGAAGTACCCATTCATCGGCTTCTTCTTCTTCTTCGCGACGGCTTGAGAGCGCGGGGACGAAGGGGAGGCGCCGCTGGGACGCGCGCCTTCGGCATCCAGCTTGCGCTGCTTATTGCGCCTGTTGGACCACCAGCTGTTCACCTTCTGCTCGAGAATCGGGCCGAGCTTCGCCAGCTCGAGCGTCTGCTTCACGCGCTCCTCCCTCGAGATCTTGGGCTCCGCCTCGCCAGCCGCCAAGCGCTCCGCGAAGCGCACCTCCAGGTACTCCAGCTGCGCGGGGTTGGCCCTCCAAAACGCCGCAGGGCTCATGCTCAAGTTCCGTTTCTGCGTCTCCGTCAAACCGAACGCGTCCGTCGCCGAGACCCCCTGCGGAATCGCCGGCGCGCGCGCAAAGTCGTCGTCGTCGTCGTCGTCGTCGTCGTCGTCGTTCTCCTTCTCCTTCGCCGCGGCGCGCTCCGCCTCGACGCGCAGGATCTCCAGCGACGACGCGTCGAGCTCGCCGAGCAGCACGCGGGCCGCGAACGAGTCGGGGGCGCGCACGTACTCGACGAGCTCGCGGACGCTTCGGCTCCGGTTGATTTTGCCGTCGCGCGGGAACGCGCTATAAACGCGTTGCTCGAGCGACGTCGCAATCGTCATGAGCTTCTCGGCGTCGGCGACCAGCAGCGAGCCGAGCTCGCCCGTTGCCGCGTTCACCTCGTCCTCCAAGCCGACGATCTTGCACTGCTGCGCCAGCGCGCCGAGCCTCTACAGGGTCACGGGCGCGTGCGTCACGGAGGAAGAGAAGCCCCCGCCGGATTGTTTCTTGGGCGTGCTCGCCTCCGCCGCCAGCCGCGTCGCCTCCGCCTCCGCCTTCGCCTGCTGGATTTTCTTTTCCGCCATCTGGAGCTTCGCCTCGAGCTCGGCCACGCGCCGCTCGGCGCGTTCGGCGCGACGCTCGAGCTGCTTCTCCTTCGCGCTCAGCGAAACCAGCGTGTTCGCCGCGGGAATCTCCGCGAACACGGGCGACCGCACTGGCGCTCGCGCGAAATCGGGCTCGGCGTCGCGCTTGCGCTTCTCTTTGGGCGCCTCCTTTTTTTTCGTGGGACCCGCCGCGTTTTTCTCCGCTCTTCTCTCTCCCAGTCCCGGGGTCCCGGTCCTCACGGGCGGCAGCCTGGTGTTCGCGCGCGGCTCGTCCTCGTCCTTCGGCGCGTGCATCTTGAGCAGAAAATCGAGGTGCGCCGTCGTGGCGTCGTCGAAGTCGTTGTCGCTGATGGGGTGCGTGACGATGACGCCGTTGACTAAGCCGACGATCTTGTTCACGAACAACACGCCGGTTGTTGGATCGGGGTACGCCGGGCGGTTGGACATGTTCCGCTGCCGCGCGAGGAACGCGATCGTGGGTATGACCCGGTCGATGTTCGAGGGGACGATGGGGTCCGTGGTGCGCGGGTCGTAGAAGCGCTCGTTCGCGGGTATGTCGTACGGGGGCTTGTAGTTCTTCCCGCCCGTCTGCTTCTTGGTGTGCGTCACGTCCAGCATCCAAGACACGCCGAACAGCACGCCGTCGCGGTTCACCTCCTCCGCCGTCGCTTCGCCGTTGAGTTTGCGGTCGCGCGGGTTGTTCTTCTCCACGCTGAAGATAGTGCGCACGATCGCGGGACACGACACGACGGTGTCGTTGGCGGTCTCGTCGAAGAATTTCACCACCACGCACGTCCCTGGGACCACGCGGTGCTTCTCTCCGCCCACGAACGTCAACGAAGCCGCGTCGTACTCGTAGCGCGTCGTCTTGAGCAATCGCCGTTCCGTGGCGCGTCCGAGCGGGCGCGCGGTCGTCACCTCCTCGCCCGTGTCCTCGTCCACCTCCATGCTCTCGGACTCGGAACCCGAGTCACTGTCGGCGTCGGAGTCGTCCGAGTCGTCCGAGTCCGCGTCGGAGTCGGTGTCCTCCACCGTCGCGTCCACGGGCGCGCCGCTGGGCGCGCGAATCATCATGTTCTTCGGCGGAGGATACGGCCTCCTCGCGGTGCTCTTCACTCGGCGCTTGGTCGCGCCGGACCCGGCGACGGCGGAAGAGGCTCGCTTCGCGGGCATCGTGGAGGCGGGGAAGACGCGCGCGCGACCCTTTGCGCGCTGACTTCCGAGGTGCGCGCGTCCAGGAGTGAGGATCGGGAAGGACGATATTTCGAGATCCGAGGCACTGTGCTTTTATTTTAGACGGGTGACAACAGCTGCACAAGGTCGTCGTGAAGTTCGACGCGCGGGCGTGCGAATCTTGACTTCTCGCGCGCGTGCGTGCGGGGTCTGGCTGGCAACGCGTCGAAAACCGGGGCCGTGGCCTTCGGCAACGCCACACCCCCAGCGTCCTGCGACGATGACGAACGCCGTGGTCCTCGCCCCCGCGGCACACCTGGACGCCTCGCGCGTTCGCGCGCGCCGTCGCTCGAGCCCGCGCGCTCCGTCCGCCGCGAGAGCCTCCCTCGCGAAAGCCCGCGCCGAGGACGAAGCCTCCGGATCGACGATCGCGGCGCGTTTCGTGGGCACCCTCGGCGCGCTCGCGCTGGTGGCCGCGCCCGCGCCCGCGATGGCCGCGCAGCCCATCGAGTGGATGTTCAGCGGCGGCTCGGGGGAGTCCATCGGCGACATCCTGAAGGACTCGCTGGAGGAGTCCGGGCTGGAGGTGAAGAGGGACGCGAAGAAAACCGCCGGCGCGTCTGCTTTCGTCGGCGAGGGAGAGGGACTCGCCGCGCCGGCGCCGGCGGCGGAGGAAGAGGAAGAGAAGGAACCCGTGGACGTCGCAGGCACAGCCTTGAAGTTCGGCAAGCTGGGCGCGATCCTGGTGTTCGCGGACGTCGTCACGTTCTTCATCATGGGGCGGTCGGTGCTGGGCGTGATGGACGACGGCGGCGAGGATGGGTGGAAGGAAAAGATGGCGGACAAGATCATGGAGCGCGCAAACGCCAAGGCGCAAAACGCGGGCGCGGCGGAAAACGCGGAGGAAACCGCGGAAGACGACGCGTGAAGGAGGAAAGACGTAATAGTCGTTCGGTGTTGCACTGCAGGTTCCGATGATACGGTCACGTCGACGTACGTCGTCATCGAAAAACTTCAAACGTGACACATGTCAGAAACCGCGTCGGGTACCTACTACGCCTGCTCCGCTTCGAAGCCGTCGGAGAGAATCTCACCCTTCAGCACGCTCACCGCGCGTCCTCTTACGTGTACCTTGGTCTCGTCCGCGGCGCCCGGCGCGTCGGACCGCTTCTTCACCACCGCGATGCGAACCACGCCGCCGCGCGCGCTGGCCTGGTGCGCCACCATCTCCTCGCCGTTCTTACGGCCCAGCCGGTTTTGCCAGTACGGCGCGAGCCCGCAGAACGCGCTGCCCGTCACGGGGTCCTCGTCGATCCCGATGTTGGGCCCGAAGAAGCGTGTAGAGAAATCCACGGGCGCGCCGTCGTCGCCGGCGACGGCTCCGCCCGCCGCGCACGCCACGAGCCCCCGGCCGTTTTTCGTGAGGAACCGCACTAAAGGCATGTCCGGCACGCACCGACGCAGCGCCGCGTGGTCCGTCAAACAAACGAACACGTCCCCCACGGCGTTGCGCCCGACGATAGCCTCCACGTCGCGCGCGCGAACGCCGAGCGCCGCGGCGACGTCGCCGCGATTGAAAAAAACACCCGCTTCCCGCGGAGGCGTCGCGAACGTCTCCGACGGCTTCTTCCGCGTCTCCTCGCCTTCCGCGCCGCCGCCGTTCTCGTCGAGGAGTGTCTCCTCGTTCTCCTTGTCATCCTTCGCGTCCGCGGGGTAGTCGTCGCCCGAGTCGTCGGCGGCGGGCGCGACGTCCTTCCCCCCGAGCGCCGCCAGGCGCGGCGGCGCGCACGGCAGCACGAGCTCCAGCAGGGGCCCCGTTTTCTTTCCGACGTTCGCCGCGCCGTCGGCGTCCTCGTCGGCGCGCTTCTTCTTATCCTCGACGCGCGCGACGGGGATGACGCCGCCGCGCGTGTGGAAGCGCACGACCGCGCCGTCGGGCACGGCGCCCGGGCCCAGCTCGTACAGCGCGTGCGCGGCGGCCAGAGTGGCGTGGCCGCAGAGGTCCACCTCGACGCCGGCGCGCGTGAACCAGCGCAGATCGTACTCCACGTATACGACGGCGTCGCGGTCCAACTTGGGCTTCGAGCCGGCGGACGACGTTTTCGAAGCGACGGAAAGCGCGGGGGAAGGGGGGTTGGTGGAAGCGCCGTCCACGCCTTCGTCCCGCGCGTCTCCGTCGGACCCGGCGTCGTCGAACGGAAACGAGACACGGCTCTTCGTCCCGCTCGGCGCGACGTCCGCCTCGCCCTCCGCGGACGGCTGCTTCTTCTGGCGGGGCGGGGGGCGCATCTTGACGAACGCGGTCTCGCTCAGGTGCATCTCACGCGCCACGTCCGCGAGGAACGTGTCGGGGGGGAACCCGTCCTTGCCCGCGAGCGCCGTGCGCGCGGGCATCAGGCCCCGCGTCCACACGACCGCCTCCTTCGCCGCCTGTCGTTGTCTCAAATCCAGCGCATCCGCGGTGTTTTCCTTCGGGAACACGACCACCGCGGCGGGGTTCCCGCGGAACTTCACCGTGGTGAACGCGTCCACCGTGACGTACGGCAGCGTGGCCATCGCGGCGGCAGCCCGGTACGCGCGGCCGAGGAGGAGCGCGCGACGCGAGTGCGCCAGCGTCGGCACGTCCGTTTTTTTGAATTCATCTGTCCAACGCCGTGGTCGCGACCTCCGGAGATTTTTGCGAATTGCGCGTGAGCGCGTCGTTTGACAGAGGTCCCGTTTTCGTCTCCTCCTCAAAAAAGAAAAAACACAACCGCGCGCGCGCGGCGTCTCCCTACTCGCTCGTCCTCGCTCGTCCTCGCGCGGCGCTTCCCTCCGCACCGCCGGACAAAAACGGTACCGTCGCGGACTCGGAACCGAGGTCGCCCCCAGGGTGGATGCCGGACAATTCGCCGTCTCCTCCGCGCTCCCCTCGTTCCGAAGACGCCCCCGTCTCGGCGCGCGAAATTTGCGTTCCCTCTCGCCTCCCCTCCCCCGGCATTTTTTTTATCGCAGCCTCCCCCGCCGCCCACGTCGCGGCGGCGACCGCCATGAGCGCCGTGAATCCCCCCAGCACGGCGCGCCAGTTCCCCGGCGTGGGCGCTCCTGTCCCGGCGGCGCTCTCCAGCGCGAGCCCGAACAGAGGCGGCGTC
>Ga0209666_1002607_pt1 | contig 13407 bp, 6 predicted proteins | sample SaaInlV_125m_DNA_FD_184679 | JGI IMG/M metagenome (GOLD analysis project Ga0209666, IMG submission 184679) | Marine microbial communities from expanding oxygen minimum zones in the Saanich Inlet - Saanich Inlet SI037_S3LV_10m_DNA (SPAdes)... | ecosystem: Environmental > Aquatic > Marine >...
TCGGCGCGCACCACGCCGTGGGTGACCGCTGGACCTTCCGCGCGTTTTCCGGTTTCCCCGGTATAAGCTCCGTCTCCACGTCGCACGACGAGCCTCGCATCGACGCGCGCGGGCCCATGGAGGGCCTCACCGACGTTGTCGTGCGCGGCAGCGGGTTTTTCCCGGGAAAAGGACAGCTGCTGTGCCGATTCGGCGACCCCGACCCAAACGACCCGCACACGGGGAACGCCTTACCGGTCTCGGGCGTCGTCTCGACGGTGGAGGCTGCGTCGCATGCGGTGGATGATTCGTACGACGACGACGACGCGAGAGCTTTGCGCGGGACGGGTGTCGATTCCGTCTACCGCGCGATGCGGTGCGTCACGGAGCGCCACCCGCCCGCGCTCGGCGGATTTGAGAGACTGGGTACTCTGGCGCCGTGCGTTAACAAGAGCGTAACCGTCTCGCACGACGGCGGCGCTTCGTTTTCGCCGTCGGACGTTTTCTTTTTCCTCTTCTGCGACGTGCACGTCAGCGTGTCGGGCTCGGACGTCGTCGGGACGGGCACGCCGGGCAACCCGTACAAGACGCTGCAGCGCGGCGTCGAGGCGGCTCTGTCTACACCGCGCTTCCCCGACGCCGTAAAACAACGGACGTTCGCCGACACCGCGGCGGCGGCTTCGTACGGCGCGGGGGCTTTCGGCGCGCGCGCGGAGACGTTTGGCGTCGCCGTTTCCGGGAGAGGCGCGGCGCGGCGCGCCGGGTACGGGTACGTGCTGAACCGCGATCGGCTGCGTCTCGGCGCGGGCACGTACGCTGGCAACGGCAACCGCGGCGTGCACCCGCTGGGCAAGATGATCGAGGTGGAGGCGAAGGTCCCCGGGTCTGTCACCGTCGACTGCGAGGACAGCGGCGTAGGCGCGACGGTGTCCGCCGGCGACCGACACGCCGAGCACGCGTCGGGCGCCATCGCCATGTCCGGCGTGCACGAGGTCAACTGCAACGAGAGGTCGGTCTAGGGTCTAGGGCGCGGTCTAGGGCGCGTCGTCGCGATCGCGTCGGCGTTCAATGTCCTCGGTAGTGTTACGCTATTGTACACGACTCGCGCGCGCGTTCGCGGCGAGTCTCGCTCTGTGTCGATCCACATCGATCCGACGCGCGTGAAAGCTCACGACTCGTCTTTTTTCGTCGCGCTTTTGTTCTCGTTCGTCTCACTCGCGCTCGGGGGGACCCCCGGCGTTGGAGATGACCAGGAGCGACATATCCGCCCAGGCGTCCTCCGCGTCGTCCTCCGCGTCGTCCCCCGGGGGTTCCTCCTTCTTCCTCTTCTCCTTCGCCGCGTGTCGCAGGTCGTTCAGGCTGCCCACGTGCTGCAGGCCGCCCAGGTTGCCGAAGCTCGCCACCTTGACCATGGACGAGATGAGCCCTGAGCGGCTGGGCACGCGGTGGATGGACATGTTCCCGCCCTCGCTCGAGACGTCCGTCGCGTCCGAGTTCCCGGAGACGCGACGCGCGCGGTGAGGCTCCTCCCCGGAGCTCCGCCTCTGCGAGGAGAGCCCGGAGAGCGCCGAGACGGTATCCGGCGTTTCCTTCTCGTTTCTTCCCATCCCGAGCGCGTGAAGCGCGTTGGACGAGCCCATGCGCACCATGCCCTTCATGTTCGCTCCGCTCGCCACGCGCCGCAAAGCCGCCACAGCCGCCTTCACCGCCACAGTCTCCGCCTGCGCGTGATCGCGCGCCGTTCCGGGTTCGAGCGCCTTGGAGTCGCGCGCGGCGTCGGATAACACGTCGTGCGCCTCGTCGGTTTCCAACCCCGCGAGCGTCGCGCCGCGCTCGTCATCCAGCGCGGGCTCCGTCTCGCCGTGATCCGAGTGATCCGAGTGCGTCTCACCGTCGTTCTGCGCTAAAGACAGGTCGCCCGTGCTCCAGGGCTTGGCGCTCGCGTCCAGGGGCATAGACTTCTTCTCCGCGCCGTTGGCCTCGTCCGCGCCGGTTGTGGGCTCGTCCACACCGTCCTTGCGCCAGGGCAGGCGGGACTTCCCGCCGCTCGTGCGCGACCACGTACCGTTCGTCGGTGGTGACGAGGCGACCGCGCCGGCGCCGTCCATGGACCGCCTCCGCGCGCCGTCCGTGGATTTGCGCCCGTCGAGCGACCGGCGGCCGACTCGCAACCCGCGCAACGCGTTGGCCACCGCGTCGGACGTCTTCGAGATGAGCTTCTTCGCGCTCGCCTCGTCCTTCGCGAACCGCTGCGGAGTGATCCCGCGGTGGCCGTAGATGAAGCACCCCGCGGGCACAGACTTGAGGAAACTTTTTTGAACGCGCGCGGCGTCGACGGAGCTCTCCGTCGACTCCGCGAAGACGCGCTCGGCGGATTCAAAGTTGGCGACGACGACGGTTCCGCTTTGGTCGCGGCCGTACATCAAAGGGTACGTCCCGCTCGGGTCTCTCGCGGCGAAGACCCTGACGGACCTCGCGTCGAAGCACACGAACGAGAATTGGCCTCGTAGTTTGGGCAACGCCTTCGTGCCGAACGTCTTGTACATGTGACACACCAGCTCGGCTTCGTAGCATCGGCCGCCGATCAGCGCGCTGGCGGCTTCCAACGGCGACGCGTGTTGGCGGCTCAGGGAGTCGCCTCGGCGTCCCTCCGCGGAGAACAATCGCCAGGCGAGGTAGTCCACGTTCGTGAGGTGCCCGCAGAACGAGACGATGATCTCGTTGTCCGTGAACGCCTGGATCGCGGGTCCGACGGAGATGGCGACGCCGCCGCCGTCCGCGCTCGTGGACGACGTCTGGAACTCCAGAGCGGACAACGCGTCGTCCAGCGCGGTGTGCGGCTCGGCGCGGGACGCCACGCCGTACGGGTTCACGCGGAGCGTCTGTTCGGGAGACGGCGCGGTGGCGAGAGCGACGAAGATGGAAGAGGTGAGCGCGAAAGTCGTTTCCCGTCGCGTAGTTCGCGCGCGAAGGGCCTCGCGTCGCGCGCCGCTCGAGTCGAAGATGAGGCGCGGCCGAAAGTTGACGCGAGAGGTTTTCGATGGCGCGCGTCGAGCGCACCTTCGGCGGCACGACACACATGAACTTCCCGACGCGCTGCGCGTCGATATTGTCTTCGAGCTCGACTGTCGCGACGCTGGTGGACGTCATGGTCGCGACGGTCGGGGAGGGGAGATGGGGGAGGGGGCTCCGGTGCGGTGGGTTAATAAAATGACGAGGACCGTTTCGCCGTCCAGCTGGCAGCTTTCGTCCGCGTGCTGACTGGGCGCGATTCGCATCTCGCACGCGAACCGCGCTTTCGTTGCGCGATTCCGCTTTTCCGCGCGCGAACGCGGTCGAGATGCGATCGCGATTTTCCCCGATTCGCGAACCCATATTTCGAGACACGCGAGCTTTTCGCGAGTTTCGTACTTGAACAATCCGCGGCGCGCAGAACGCGCATCTTTGCGCTTGGGGCAACGACCACGCTGATGACTTCTGAAGGAGGCTGGTTTATTGCTGATTGAAAATTACATCCAAACCTCAGGTGTGCGTCTCACGACCTCACCTAATTGCTGGAGCTCCCTCGGAGCCTTCTCCACCAACCAACCACACAAACACACGAGAACACCTACGCGTTCTTGAGCATGAGATCCTGGACGTCCTTGAGTATGTCCCCGATGAGCCCGCGGTCGGGTAAGCCGCCGGCGAGACCGTAGATGGGCGCCTTCCCGCCCGCCACGCCCTTTTCGCCGCAAAGAGAAAGCGCGCGCGTCTCCGCCGTCGCCGCCGCCAGCGCCTTCGCGAGCTCAGCGACGCTGCGCACGTTCGCGGGCGTGACGCAGTAGTGCAGCGCGGGCGGCGCGTGCAGCACGGAGAGGTGCCATCCGTTCTTCGTCATGACGTCGTTCAGCACGTACACGTCCACCTCTTTGTCGGTCGAGCGCCACGCCACAACCATCGTGACATCCGCGCCCATCGTCTCCAGCCCGTCGATGGCGTCGATGGCGTCCCGCAGCGCCGCCGCGCCGACGAGCACGTCCCGCGCGCGCTCGACGTACCCTTCGCGCCCGACGTGCACCATCGCCGCCCACGTCTGCGCGATTAAGCCCCCCGAGCGGCTCCCCGCCTGCGAGGGCGAGATGTACAGACCGCCGGACCAGTCCATCACCGCCGTGTACTGGTACTGCCGCAGCGCGGGCGACGCGTACAGAACCACGGACGAGCCTTTCTGCGCGAGGCCGTACTTGTGCGTGTCCACGGACATGGACGTCACGCCCGGGACGCGGAAGTCGAACGGCTTCGCGTGTGTTTTAGCGAACGCCTCGCCCATCGCCTCCGACGCGAAGGGCATCACGAAACCCCCCAGGCACGCGTCCACGTGCAGGCCTGTTTTTTTTTCAACAGCGATTCGCGCCAAAGCCTCGACGTCGTCCATGGCGCCGTGCGGGTACCCGGGCGCCGACGCGTAGATCATGATGGTGTTCTTCGTGACCGCCCTGCGCGTCGCGTCGACGTCCATGCGCATAGTTTGTGCGTCCACGCCGACGCGCACGAGCGTGATGTCGAAGTACTCCGCGGCTTTGTACACCGCGGCGTGCGCGGAGTACGCGACTATCATCTCCGGTTTCCGTATCCCCCGAGTTTCGCGCATATAATCGCGCGTCGCGCGAATCGCGGTTAAAATAGATTCCGTCCCGCCGCTGGTCATGAGGCCGCACACGTGTTGGTTGCGCCCCTCACCGACCCCACCCCCGAGCATGTGCGCGGCCATGTTCACCACCTCCTGCTCGAAACGCGCCGTCGCCGGAAACGCGTCCGCGTGCAGGGGATTGGAATGCGCGAAGCGCGCGTACACCGCCGAACACATCTCGAAGTGTTTCTCGTCGGCGACGTACACGGCGCCGGACATCTGGCTGTTACTCGGACGCCACGTCGCGTCCTTCTCCCCCCGGCGCTCGGCCTCGCGCAGCACCCACTGAACCGGGTGGCCGCTCGGGGGCAAAGACGCGAGCTTCGCGGGCACGCCGGCCGCCAAAGACTTGGCCGTCATGTCGGCGTCCATCTCGTCGATGAGCTTCCGCTTCTCCCTGGCCACCGCGCCGCGCACGACGGGCATGCGCTTGACAAAGGCGAAGAGCACGAAGAGCAGGCCCCGCCGGCGCACGGCGCGCCGCGCGTCCAGAAGCATGGAGGCGACCCGGAACCCGAACGCCGCGGCGAGAGCCGAGCCCAGCGCGACGCGCGAGGGGGACGTGCCCTCGAGGCTCGCGTCCAGGCGAGCCGCGAGCGCCTCCACCAACCGAAGCGCCTCGCGCAGAGAGAGGGACAGCGCCTCCGTCGCCGCCGCCGATGCCGTCGACACGGCCGCGGGGGCTACGAGGGCACGGGTGGTTTTGACAGGGGATGGGAGAGGGAAAAGAAGGTCAGAGCGCGTACGCGCGAACGTGACCCACGCGTCGGTGTGCGAAGACCATCGAGAGGAGAGGACCGGGACTCGTCTCAACGCGTTCCGAGGGAGCGCATCGATCGGGGCGCCCGCCGATCGCGCGTTCGATCGGTTTCTACGTTCGTCGCGTCCGCGGGACGGACGATGTGTCGGGGAGCCGAGAGACGCACCCGCGCGGCTCATGTCAGAGCTCATCGAAGTCTAGCCGGCCGGGTCCCTCGCTCGCGACCGTCGCTACGCCGCCTGTCGCGCCTTCGCAAGTGACGCGCCGTTCGGATGTGCCTAATAACGAACCCTCCGTCCACGTCGACGTCTCGAACAGGTGCAGGAAACGTAGAAACCTGCACCTGCGACACGAGGGACGAAGCGACCACTTTTGCGAACAACGAAAAGGCGCCCGCAGACTCGCTCACTCGCCGAAGGCACCGGAAGGGGACCATGGCGGGCAAACGCAAGGCCGAGGACGAGGACGAGGACGATTACGACGCGGTGCGTCATGCGGCCGACTTCGCGCGGAGGCCGTACCGACGCGGTGTCTCTTCGAACCCGAGCGCGCGCGCGCGCATTCACCGCTCATCCCTATACCGCCACCGAAGAATCTTGGCGAGAATCTTGCCTCCGTCCGCGCGCGTATCCTGACGACCCGACCCCTTCCTCCCGCCCTTCGCCGCGCCCGTGCCCCGACAGGACCCGTCGCAGGAGGCCCCGCCCGCGAAGAAGCCTCGACCCGCGGCACGCGCCGGGGACAAGGACGACGACGACGACGACGACGACGATGTCGCCGTGGAGAAGCGGCGCGGCGCGCCTTCTTCCGGAGACGGCGGGGACGGCAAAGACGACGACGACGACGACGACAAGGGCGACGGCGAGATCGCGGACGGGGATGATTTCGAGCGTCGACGCAAACGCGGCGGTGCGAGCGGTGCGACGAACAAAAACGCGAATCGGATCGACGACGGAGACGACGAGGAGGACGAGATGGCGAACGACGAGGCGCGCGTCGCGGATCGCGAGAAGATGGCGGAGATGTTACGGTACTTCACCCCCGAGCAGATGGACCGGTACGAGTGTTACCGTCGCTCGTCGTTACCGAAACCGGTGTTGAGACGCGTGTTCCAGGCGGTGACCGGCACGATCTTGAACCCGAACGGGCTGATCGTGCTCGCTGCGGTCGGGAAGCTGTTCGTGGGCGAGCTCGTCGAGCTCGCGCGCGAGATCGCCGACGACGAGGGCGTCTCGGACCTGGAGGAGATCAAACCCGCGCACGTAAGAGAGGCGCACAGAAGGATGGAGCAGAGCGGGAACCTCTTCCGCGCGAAGAAGAAACCCCTCTTCAGGAAACGAGGCGCATGAAGTGAATCACAAACGAGGCGTCGTCGCGTCATCATCACTCTCGAGTCTGTGTCTACCGCGTCGGTCGGACTTCCGCGAGACGAATCGAATCAAAATGTAAAAAAACAATCATCGCTACGCTTTGTACGCTTTCCTCGCCTCGGCGAGCCGCGCGGCGGCGTCGCCTTCTTTGGCGGCGGCGATCGCCTCGTCCCACGCCCGCGTCATCGCCTTCTTGGCGGCGCCCGCTACGAAAAGCACCGCCACGTCGAACCGCGGCGTCTGCGTCAGCGCCTCGAGGAGCTCGACGAACGCGGGTTCGCCGAGCGCCGCGGCGACGACGTCGGGGAAGACGTTCGTCGGGACGCCGCCGCGGAACAGCGTCGGGACGTCGCGCGGGGCTATGGACGCGAGCAATGCGCGCCGACGCGTGTATTCCGGGTCGGACTTCACGCGCTTCCACGCGGCCTCGAACTCGGCGCACGTCCGGGGCGTCGCGAGGGGTTTACCACCCGCGCCGCCGCGCGCGGGGGAAGCGCGCGCCGCCGCGGCGGCCGACTTCGACGCCGCCGGCGCCGCCACGGCTTTCGGCGAAACGTTTTCGGTCTTCTCGGCCTCGTCGCCGGCGACCGCGAGTGGGGTCCGTCCGCTCGTCTCCCTAACGCGACCATCCCCTACCGCCTCGGGGACGCGCGGCGACGCCGGCGGCGTCTCCCGCTCGTCGGGGACGCTCGCCGGCGCCGGCGCCGCCTCGGCGTCGTCGCCGCGCGTCGGTATGATCACCGGCACCGCGCGCCTGGCGACTGTGACGCGCACGTTCGCCTGTTTCTCGTGCGCGCTCTTGCACGCGGCTCGGTCCTCCCTGAGCACCTTGCTGTTCGGCTCCAGCAAGAGCGCGTTCTCGTAGTCCATGGTGGCCTCCAGGAACTTTCCCAGGCGCCGCCGCGCGACGCCGCGGCGCTGGTGCGCCTTGAGGTACGACACGTCGATCTTCAACGCCGCGGACGCGTCGCGCTCCGCCTCGGCCCACCTCTCCAGCTTCAGATACGACATCGAGCGGTTGGCGTACGCCACGGCGGTCTCGCCGTCTTCCTGTAGGCTGCGCGTGTAGTGCTCGATCGCGCTCTCGTACTCCCCAGTCTTGAACGCGGCGTTGCCCAGATCCTTGTGCGTCAAAGATGTCGTCGTTTTCGTTTTCGGCGCTGCGCCATCGTTCGAACCGTCGCGCGCCGGCGTCTCGGTTCGCGCGGCGGAGGCGGGGGAAGGGGCGGGGGCGGCGGCCCGTGACTCCTTGCGCCGAGCTTTCAGGTCCGCCTCGCTCGCCACGACGTGCTCAGCGACGCGCCCGCGCACCGGGGGGGGCTCAGCGCGCCCGGACGACGACGCCGAAGCGGGCACATCGCGCGCGTCTCCGCTGGACAACGCCGCGTCTTTCTCCTTCACGTCCCCGGTCCACTCGTTCAGATCGCGGAGGAACGCGTTGAGATCGCGCGAATTATCGCGGATCTGCGCCTGGAGGTTCACCGACATCCGGGACGACCGGGACGACCGAGACGGCGCGCCGCCTGGCCGCGCGCGTCGGTGTGCGCGTCGGAGACGCGCAGTCAACGACAAAAGCGAGAGGCGAAGTATGCGGGAAACACGAGGGTTTATTCTTGAATCAATCATGTGGAATTTCCCACACACGCGGGTGCTGAATGACGAGACATAAATCTTGAAATCTCTGCCGCGGCATCAAACCTATGTTCCTCAGTCTGGGGAATCACGGTGGTCCCGAGGTTTCGTGGCGGAGTGGTCTAACGCGCCAGACTCAAGCTGAGAAATTCAAGCTTCATTCGGAAATGAATGGTCATGTGTCTTCTGGTCCTCTATGAGGGCGCCGGTTCGAACCCGGCCGAAACTACACTTTTGTTTTTTTTTGCATGCGGTCGCCCCGACGACGCGGCGGCGACGTCCGCGGTTCCAACGCACCGTGTTTCATCCCGAAACTCGCCCTGGTGGCGGAGGTACGTCGGTTTCCGTGCGCGCGTCGGTCCGTTTTTTCGTTAGCGGGTTTTTCGCGGAAACGTTTCGGCTCGCCCGGTTGCCTCCGTTTCCCGCGCGAAACGCGCGCGGGTCGAGGGGTCGCGTTCGATAGGGTCACGATCTTTTCGCATCACAGAGCCTTCACGCCGCTACGAATCGTCGTCGTTTATCTCGTCGTCGTCACCTCTCCCCGATCTCGAGCCCGAGTCGAATGTTCATCGCCGCGAGCTCGCTGGCGAGGTACTTGAACACGAACGGCAGCGCCACGCGCTCGACGCACGCGCCCGTGTTGCACACTCGGCATACCACCTTCGTTCCCGACCCAGTGACAGGCTCGAGCCCTTGTGCGCCGCCGGCGACGCGCAGCGTGCACGCGGGCGCCAGCAGCGAGCCGCACCGCGAGCACACGTCGGCGACGTGCCTGTCCGAGCACGCGTGCAGGCGGTCGTGGAGCAGGTAGGCGGCGCCGTGCGCGAGCAGCGAGTCGCGTTCCATCTCCCCGAACCGGATCCCGCCTCCCGCCTTTCTCCCCTTGATCGGCTGCTGCGTCAGCGGGTTGTTGGGCCCGAGCGAACGCACCTGGAACTTGTCGCTCACCATATGGCGCAGGCGCTGGTAATACACCAGGCCGACGTAGATGTCGACGTCGAACGCCTCGCCGGTGGCGCCGTTGATCATGGTCTCCGAGCCGTGGTACGCGTACCCGTGTTTTCGCAAAACCTCGCCGTGCTCTTCCATCGGGGGAGAGAAGGCCTCGCCGTCTCGCGCCCTTTGGAACGGAGACGCGTCCACGAACCGCCCGTCCATCGCGCCCGCCTTGCTCGCCATTGACTCCACTAACATGCCGATGGTCATGCGGCTGGGAAACGCGTGCGGGTTGATGAGGATGTCGGGTCGCACCCCCGTGCGTTCGCAATACGGCAGGTCCTCCTCGGGCCACAGAAACGACAGCACGCCCTTCTGGCCGTGCCGGGACGAGAACTTGTCGCCGATGATCGGGTTGCGGTTGAAACGCATCGTCACCGACATCTTGGTCTCCTTCTTCCCGCGCGCGCCGGGCGCGTGCATGAGCGCGACGCGATCCACCACGGCGCCGTCCGCGCCCTTCACCTTGGTCAGACGCGCGCGCCCGGTGGCTTTGTTCAGCACGGACGCGATCGCGCTCCCGGGTTCGATCCGCGAGCCGGGACGCGGCGCGCCGTCCACGTCCACCGCCGCGTCCGGCGCCTTCTTCTCGGGTGCGCCGGCGGCCGAGCCGCGGCGCCCGCGCCCCACGGACGCGGGCTCGGCGCGCTTCCCGAACACCTCGCCGTCCGCCGCGGCGTTGGCGGAGACCGAAACGGTGTCCGTCTTGTACAACGTCGCGTGCGCGAGCCCGCGCTCCATCGAGCCTTTGTTCACGATCATCGCGTCCTCCATGTCGTACCCGGTGTACGCCAGCACCGCCACCACCGCGTTGGTGCCGAGCGGATAGTCATCGATGGCGTACCGGTCGTACGCGTCGGTGAGCGCGATGGGCCGCTGCGGCGTCTGTAGCCGGTACAGCTTGGTGTCCGGGCGGTAGCAGAACGAGTGCATGGGCAGACCCATGGTCTGCTTCCCCATCTGGCACTGGTACATGTTCCGCGGGCTCTGGTTGTAGTCGCTCCACGGCGTGCACGACGCGATGGCGCTCAGCATCGCCATCGGACCCGTTTCCTCGTGCGTGAAGACGAGCCCCTCGCTGCCGCCGGCGCCGCCGTCCGGACACCGCACGGACATGAACACCTGCTCCAACGATCCGATGTGCTCGATGGCGCCGGTGGCCACCTGGCGCACTGGGCGCATCAGGCGCGAGGGCGAGCTGAACAGGTAAATGCCCGGGAACGCGCCCGCGCCCGAGACGGGGGGGACGTACGCCACCTCCAGCGTCGCGGGAACCCGCGGCGGTGACGCGACTTTCGCCGCGCGCAGCGCCGCCGTCGCCGCCGCCGCCTCCGCGGCGCGTACCGAGCCAACCACCACGCCGTCGAGCATGACGCTCAGATGTTTCGGGGGCGGGGGCACGCTGCTCAGACGCCGCCCGGCGCAGAGGAGCACACCGGCGGAGGCGAGTGCTTTCAGGACGGCCGCGAACGAGGGCGACGGCGCGGCGCCCGCGTCGGCGCCGGAGACGTCCACGCGCGCGACGTCGACGTAGCACGCCGCGGCGAGGTGGTTGAGCAACCCGCAAGGGCTTCCGTCCGGCGTGTGCACCGGGCACAGGAAGCCCCAGCTCTCGGGCAGGAGCTTGCGCACGGTGGTTGTTCTTAGCTCCGCGAAGTACGCGCCGCGGTGCACGGAGCGGAAGTGCGAGAGGTACCGCATGTAGTTGAGCTTGTCGGCGACGATGGTGAACCCGCTCGTCTGGCTTAAACCCAAGCCGCTCTTGCTGGCGAGGTTGCCCGTGGCCAAAAAGTACTCCACCAGCCTCCCGATGTCCATCTTGGCCATCGCGCCGGTCGCGACGCGCGCGAACCACTCGGGGTCTTGTAAATCCGCAGCTTGCGGCCGCTCCTCGTGCTCGCGAAGCACCGCGCGCTTGGCGAGCAAAAGCGCCTCTCTTAGCTTCTCGCGCACGAACGTCTGGATGAGCAGCCCGGGGAGCAAAATCTCGTGGTGCATGTTCGAGTCGGGGTTATCCGGCGCGCAGTGCCCGGTGACGAGCGCGTAGAGCTTCTGCATCATGAACACCAGCAGGTTGAACTTGTCCTCCTTGTTGTCGCACGGAATGTGCACGAAGATGTGCTCCGCCAACAGACGCTCGCCCACACGTTCGTTCGTCTCCCAAGGGTCCGCCTCGAGCTGTAAACGGAAGTGCTCGCCGAGGTACGCTAACGCTTGCGTTTGCGTCCGCACGAAAAGCGCGGCGGTTTCTTCGAGCACGATCGTCGCCCTCTCTCGGGCGAATTCCACGGCGCCCTTTCCGGGCGTGCCGGTCGCGATCAAATCGCACACCTCGCGGTCGGAGACGTTCGCGAGCGCGCGAACGATCAGACCGGCGGGGATGAAGTATTCTTGCCTGCGGAACACAAACGCGACGCGCGCGCCGCCGTCTGACGTGTAATGCACGCGGACCGTCGCGGAGTGCTCGTCAGGGGTGACGCAACGAATCGCGGTGGCGAACGGCGTGTACGTCCTTCCTCGCGAGGCGTACGCGCCGCGTTTCATGGCCATCACGTAGTGCCGCCTCTGCTGGATCAGCAGACGCACGATGCGTTCGTTCCCGTTGCAGATGAAGTAGCCGCCCATCTCCTTCTGCTCCTCGCCCTTGCCTACGAGCTGTTTCTGCGTCAGGCGTTGCAGGTGGCACGCCGAGCTCTGCACCATCGTCGGGATGGACGTCAGCCGGAACTCCCGGCGGTACACCTCCGCGTCCGCGCCACGCGGGCCCACGCACCACGCCGCCGTCGCCGTCATCGGCGCTTTGTACGTCACGCTGCTCTCGCGGCACTCGCGAGGGAACACTCGCGGGTCTCGAGCGCGAGCGCTGCCCTCGCCCTCGCGCGTGGGCTTGCCGATGCGCACGTCCTCGAGCCACAAGCTGACGCGGTGCGCCGCGTCGGACGTCCCGGGCGCCTGAAACTGCACCGGAGGCATCAGGCGCGTCACCTCCGACAGGCCGCGCTCGACGAAGTAGTCGAACGACGAGACGTGATTCACGACTAAACCTCGAAGGGCGGCGGGGACGGGCGCGTCGGCGTCGGCGTCCGCGTCGCGACGGTTGGGGGACGGCATCAGACCCATCTCGCCGACGCGGAGGCGTTCGACGGGGCTCGAATGCGCGTCGACGCGCCCGCGCTCGCGCCTTCTGTCACCCTCTGTCGCCCCCGCGCGAGCCCCACCGACGTCCGCCGACGGCGCGCGTCAAAAAGCGTCGCCGACCGAAGAGGGATGCAGCGGCGGCGAGGTCGCGCGCGGTGGGTCTCTGGTGCCTAGACCGGCGCGTCCGCGTGCGACGCCGCCGGGGTCGACCTTGCCGCGGTCGAGGGCACGCGGAGAACCGCGCCTGCTCGCGTGAGGCGCAACTGCGCCGCGCGCGTGTGTGTGCGGCGCGTCCGTCGGCGGCGTCATCATTCTCGGAAGCAGCATGCGAGGAGGGCGGCGGCGGTTCTCCTGCCGCAAAATCAGACTGCTCGCACTGTCGAATCGCGACGTCGACTGGCAAACAGTCTGCTCGCTCCTCGCTCGCTCGACTGCGTCGAAACCCGAAAGAGATGGCGCGACGCGCCCCGCCCACAGGCAGACACGAGCGCACCTCCGGGCCGCGCCAAGGAGACCGTCGGTGTCCGCGGGATGTTCGGGTCGATGCGTAGGTCCGGGTTGCTCGCCGCGTGTCGCGCGGCGCGGGGAACCCTGGCGGGCGCTCGCGCGCCCGTCGCGGAAGCGCACGCGCGCGCGCTCGCTCGGGCCTCGTCCTCTTCGCGCGCGGGCGCGCGCGCGTCGGCGGCGCCGATCTGGACCGCGCGTCCGTTCTCGTCGGCGGCGGACCACGCGAAGCCGCCCGCGGAGATCTTCGGGGTGGTCAAGGTGGGCGCGCAGCAGTTCAAGGTGGTCCCCGACGACTTGATCGTGGTGGAGAAGCTCGGCGAGGCCAAGGTGAACGACCCGGTGGTGTTGTCCGA
>Ga0209666_1002615_pt1 | contig 13392 bp, 9 predicted proteins | sample SaaInlV_125m_DNA_FD_184679 | JGI IMG/M metagenome (GOLD analysis project Ga0209666, IMG submission 184679) | Marine microbial communities from expanding oxygen minimum zones in the Saanich Inlet - Saanich Inlet SI037_S3LV_10m_DNA (SPAdes)... | ecosystem: Environmental > Aquatic > Marine >...
TGCCTATGCGGCGCAACATGCGCCAGAGGCGCCGCCGGGCTACACGCCCACGCCGATCGGCGTCGTTCACGGAGGATACGCTGGCGGCGGCAACCACATGATGCCGCCGCCGCCAGGTTGGAATAACGCCCCGCAAACAGGCGGGCACGCGCAGTACGGCAACGACGACGACGAATGGGGAGTATGAGCATGAAGATGATCGATAAGAATGTCGACGTGTAATCTCAAGTCTAGAAATTTCGCATGGTAGTTTATCGCGTCCGAACGAGCCACGGCCACTGCTCAGGAAAATCGGTCCAACTGTCGGTGAGATCTCGAACCGCGTCCCCGAAACGATAAAAGCCCGTGACTTCGTACGTAATCTCGCGATGGGTTACCCCCCAGACATTTTCATTGTGCAACTCGTTGATCTCGTCTCGCCACTCTTGAATCTCTTCACGAAACGCGCGACAGTATTCGTGGAGATATTTCATCTGAGCCATGCGTTTTGCGACCTCTTTCGCCGTCCATTTCGCACGATCGCGAGGGTGCTTGGGAAAGCCATCGATGAAGAGCTTACACAGCTTGCTGTCATTTCTGATTTCGCATCCCAAAAGATCTAACTCGATCTTTAATTCTTGCTCGCGTCGCTCGCGTGCTCTTTCCTCGATGCGGTGCTCGGCTGGCTTCTCCTCGGGCGCAGCGCAAATTTGCGCTCGCGCAGCCGGATTTTCGGCGCGTTTCAAAAGTTCAACGCGTGTTTCGACCGATTTCGTCCAATATCGCGTCATCGTCCACTCACCAATGAATCTCGAATATCCCTGAATTTCGTCGTGGGGCAAACCGCTCGTGAGTTCCTCGTACGTCGCGTGCTTCGACCATTCTTCGCCGCGAAGCTCTCGTTCAGTCACTGTGCGCTCACGCTGGCATTCTTTGCACATACGAACACCGAACACCCAGTTCGGTTTGCGCATCGTCGGATGATTCTCACACGCCTGACATCCCAGCGTCATTAAAAGCCACGCCTTGTGCCGCCAAGCCATTCCCATCGGCGCGACGTCGACGCCGTGTGACGTCTCCAACACCTCGCCAAGATTCTCAAAGCCTCGTCGAAACAATAGCTCTCCGAAATCGCTATTCAACACTCGTCTCAACTGTTCGTTTGTCCGTCGCATCGCGCACAGCGTCTCCAGTCGCGCCTTGTACACCACTTTGCGTCGATCGACCGCTTCGCCTTTGCGATTTTTCGTAAACTTTCTATCTTCATCCACGACGTCGCACACGAGCTCACAAATCGTCCGCCACACATCATCGGGGAGCTCTACCTCTACTTCATCGCGCTCCCGCACCTTCGCCCGCGGAACTGCTTTTTTATTTTGCTTCTTTCGCGGCTTCGAAGCGTCGGCGTCGACCGCGTCGCGCGGAACGGTAATCGTTCGCGTCCTTCGCGTCTTCGACGCGTCGGCGTCGTCGCGCGTCTCACGCGGCGCATCGAAGCGTGCGTCTTCTGATTTCGCACTCGTCGTCGCCTTCGCGCCCGTGTGCGCGCGCGCGACGGTAATCTTTTGCTTCTTTGGCGCATGTGACGAGTCTTCGACGTCGTCGTCGTCGACGTCGTCGCGCGCGGGATCGGGACGCTCGGCGCGCGCGCGCTTGCGCGGGAGCGCGCGTTCGAGCACCCAACGCGAGAGCGCGCCGAACGCGGACGCGATCATGTCGCGCGCGACCGTGTGAGGGGGGCGGCGACGCCCGCGAGTCGGTCGTCGCCGAGTCGGTCGTCGCCGCGGCGCATTCCGGATGGATAGTGGTTGTCATTAAATCAGCGGTACTCGCGCGGGGCGGGTTAAAAATCGTGTCGAGTCGATGGAAATCGCGCGTGATCGAATCACACCGGGCGGCCGAACAATTTCTTGATGCCGACGTCCGGGGTGTCCTGCTTGACGAGGGACTCGCCGACCAAGACCGCGCCGACGCCGGAATCTTGCAACAAGTTGACGTCGTCGATGGTGAAGATTCCAGACTCGCCAACCATGGTGATGCCGCGTCTCTTAACCTCCTCGCCGAGCGGCCCGTTCATGAGATCGGTGGTGACGCTCAAGCTGACCTCAAACGTTCCCAAATCCCGGTTGTTGATGCCGAGCAAATCGATGGGAAAGTCTCCGTCCAACACGCGCTTCATCTCCCCGTACGTGTGCACCTCGATCAAGCACTTCATGCCCAGCGAGTGCGCAATCTTAATGAAGTACTTCAAATCTTGGTTGGGCAAAACCGCGGCGATCAACAAAATCGCGTCGGCGCCGTACTTGCGCGCGAGATAAATTTGATACGCGTCCACGATGAACTCCTTGCAGAGCAACGGGCACGTCACCCCAGCCTCGCGAATGAGCGCCAAGTTTTCAAATCCACCCTGAAAGAACTTTTCATCCGTCAACACGCTCAAACACGCCGCCCCACCCTCCTCGTACGCCTTCGCGATTTTCACCGGATCAAAATTCGGCTGAATCACCCCCTTCGACGGCGACGCCTTCTTCACCTCCGCGATCAGTCCCGGCTGTTTCGTCGCCGCCAACTGATCCGTGATCGCCTTCACAAAATCCCTCGTCGGCGGCGCGTTCACCAGCGCCGTTCGCACCAACTGCAACGGGAATTTCTCCTTGCGTTCCGCGAGTTCCACGTCTTTATACCACACGATCTCCTCCAAGATGTTCTTCGGCTTGTTGTTCTCGTTCGTCACCCGCTCGCCCGTCGGCGCGACTTCCTCGATCACGAACTCAAACTGTCCGACGCCCAGGTCGTGCTTGGACGGTCCGTTCGGCGGTCGTCGTCGGATGCTCACCGCGCCGTCGTCCACGCCCGAGGGCGCGCTCGCGCGCGGGCGCGTCGCGCGTCGCGCGCGTCGCGCGTCCCGTCGCGCGCCCGTCGCGAGCGTCGCGCGTCCCGTCGCGGCGGACATCGAGCGCGTCGCCGGTCGTTCGCGCGCGCGTGTGACGCCGCCGGCGCGTCGTTCGCGCGCGTCGGCCCGGCGGATAACCTCGTCGAGTCATGACTCGTCGAGAGTCCCTCCCGGGCCGCGCGTCCCTCGCGCGCGCCGCATCGCGCGACGCCGACGCGAGGCATGCTCGCGCGCGGCGCTTCGGCGGCGGTGCATCGCGCGAGCGCGAAAGGTGCGCGCGACGCGCGCGCGCGACGGGACGATTCGCGCCGCGCGCGACGCGACGACGATTCGATTCGCCGACGTCCGTTGAGGGTTTCCGCGCGCGACGTCCGACGCGACGGCGGGACGCGCGGCGCGCGGGAGAGACGGCGCGAGGGAGGGACGGCGCGAAGGCGACGCGCGCGCGCGGCGGGCGACGTCGCGCGCGCGGACGAAGCGCGCGCGAACTCGGAGACTGACGAAGGCGACGCGGCGACAGGGACGCGAACGGGACGCTCGAGGACGGCGCGTCGAGCGAACGCGAGCGCGAGCGCGACGCGGGACTCGGCGTCGAACGATGAATCGACGACGTCGTCTTTCGTCGCGTTGACTGGATTCGTGCGCGCGCGGGAGGTGATGGCGGTGGCGAGCGACGCGGCGCGACGCCAACGCGCGCTCGGCCGGGAGATGGTGAGCGCGAAGTCGACGACGAAGATGTCCGCCGTCGCGCCGTTGTTCACGCTCGCGGCGGTGACGATGGTGGACAGGAAAATGATACAGTTAGTGACGCAGTCTGTGGCGTCGTTCATCAAGTTGTATCTCTTGTTGCTCTTCGTGCGGGTGTTGCTGACGTGGTTTCCAAACGTCAACTGGATGCGCCAGCCGTGGACGATGCTTCGTCAAGTCACCGATCCGTACCTGAACTTGTTCAGGAACCTGATTCCACCCGTGATGGGGCAGATTGACTTCACGCCCATCCTCGGTTTCATGGTTCTGCAATTCCTCGCGCGCGTCCTCTCGGCGGATTCCGGGATGGGTAAATTCTAGTACGCTCGTGATGTAACGAAGAAGGCTCGTATTTTTGACTGGACGAGACGTTCGCGCGGTTGAACAATTTCGATGCGTGCGTGAAATGAATCGTGTATTGTACAGAATGTTCTAAACCCCGTCGACGTCGCCGTCGTCGTCGTACTCGAGAATGTTATACTTTCGCTGCGACGCCTTCAAAGCCCAGTGGCGGTGCGCCAACCAGGCGCCGATGGCGAGCGTCGCGCACACGAACGTCGCCATGACGTACGTCGTGTCTCGCCACGTGCGCAAATCATCCGTCAGATGCGCGAGCTTTCCCGCCAGCGACGACAGATCGTCATCGCTCTCGATTCGATCGCGAACGATGAAGAAGGCGTCGAGCACGCCGCCATCCGCGCTGGCGTCTTGATATTCGCCGTACAAGTGCGTGCGATTGAACGCGGTGAGCCGAACGTAGCCGTACTCATAGAGCTCCTTCTCCATAAACGATGCGCCGATCGCGTTTTTCGTGTGAGGTGCGCCGCCTGTGCCGACGAGTACGCTCACTGGTGCGCCGCCGGGATGGGAATACGTCGCCACGCCGTCAACGAGTCTACTAAACGCCGCGCACCCTTCGTCCGCGGAGACATTGAACGAGGTCGATCCTCTCCACGCGCACGAGCGCTGGTAGGCATGATTGTGTCCCCAAAACACCGCGTTGACATCGTACTCGACCAACAGCGGCCAGACGTGCGTTTGGATCTCTCGCATTACGCTCAAGTCACTCGGGTTTTTCATCCCTGGTTTCGTCTCGCGATCTTCGGGACCGTCGGTGCTGTCGACCAAACCCGGTCGGTGTCCGCCGAGCACGACCCACGGCGTCTTTGCGCGATCGATGCTCGAAAGTTCGCGCTTGAGCCACTCGCCTTGCGCCGAAGCGGGCGAAAAGTTGACTTCGGTATTCATCGACACGACGCGAATCGATCCGAAAGTCACCGCGAACCAATCGGCGTCTGGGCCGGCGCGAGGCGTAGGGTACAAGCGCGTCGCCGGCACCGCGCATTCGCCGCCGCTGTCGTCGACACCGTACTCGTCCGCAACGCGAGACTCTGGCCAATTCGAGCTGTCAGCTTCGTGGTTGCCGAGATTGGAGATGAACGGCACGCGAGACGCCCACGGCGTGATTTGTGCCGCCCATTCGTCCCAAACGCTGGCGTATCCCGTGGCGTAGGACAAGTCGCCGAAGAGAAACACGGCGTCGATGGCATCATCGCGCGCGTCGCGCTCCAAGGCGGCGCTGACGTTGAGCGAAGGTTGACCGTACGCGCGCCACGTTTCGGCGTCGTCGTTCGATCCACGACCCATATCCGCGAACAACGCGAGCGTTGTCTTCGCATCTTTGCTTTCTGCCGGAGGCATGCGCATCGTGAACCGATCGCTCTCGCCGTGAGCGTCGCGCGCGAAGTACTCGATCGAGTCGCCTGGGCGCGCTACGATGGCCGCGGTGTGCACGTACCCCGGATGTCTGTATCCAAAACTGTTCGCCGGCGCCCCGCACAAATCGCGCGCGTCGTACGTCGTCGTCGTCGCCGGAACGTGCGCGTACGCGCCGTTACCCACGCGATACGTCAATCGCGCGCCGTGACTGGCGTTTCGTCCGCTTTGCCACGTCACGCGAGCCGACGCGCCGCGCTCGGTCGTCGATCCCCCCCAACCCGTCGGGAGCGTCACCCGCGGCCACACCGGCGCCAGTGCGTCCTCGACGTGAACCGGCGCGCTCCTCGCCACCTCCATCATAGTCGTCGCGTTCGGCGCGTTTGCGAACAATACGAAATCGTACGTCGCCGCGCGATGCGTCAACGTCTCAAACACCACGCTCGCCGACCCCGTCGTCGCGTAACCATCCACGCGCCCCAACACCGCGTATTTTACCGGCGCCGTCTTCGTCGGGTCCGCGCCCGCCGGCGAGTACGCTCCGATCCAATGCTCCGCGAACGTCGCGTTCGCCGTCGCCGTCGTCGAAACCGTCGCGCGAACGCGTCCGCCCGACCGCGTCGTCGTCGCGTTCGTCGTCAGCGTGAATCCGAGATCGGTCGACGATAACACCCTCGACCGGGCGACGATTCGACGCCCGTCTATGCGCCAGAGCGCGTTGTGCGCGGCGCGTTCGAGCGCTCGAGCGTCGACATCAAAGAAGGAAGATTTCGAAACGTCACGCGCGTCGAGCGCGCCGCTCGCGGCGTGGACGACGCAGAGGAAGATTACGAAGGCGACGATGCGAGTCGCGCGCGCCATCGGCGGCGCGCGCGGCGCGGCGTCGACGAATAAAGTCACGAGACGCCGCAGACGCGAGCCGCGCCGACGACGAGTCGCGGCGAGCGAGCGAGCGACGTAAACGCGTTCGTTTGGGTTGAAATAGAAAATACTGTAATCAGCGCTGACTAGATCAGGCGTAATCCGCGAGCGAGCGATGTCAGGGTACAAGAACAACAACAACAACAGACGGTGAGGTTGGTCGGTTTGATCACGCGGCGAGGAGCTCGGTGCGCTCGGCGCAACGGCGCCAGACGTCGGCGGCGACGCCGGATTCGGCGTTCGGGGACGTCGCGCGCGCGAGTCTGGCCGTGGATAGTAAAGGTTTGATCGGCACCGACGGACGCTTCAAGAAATCCACCGCTTCGCGCGCGGCGGATTCGTCCTTGAAGGCGCCGGTGGAGAGCAACACGCTCGACGCTTGCTCGAGCGAAAGCGCGGGAATTTCCACGGCGGCGTCGATGACGCCGCCGGCGCCGAGACCGAGACGTTTGAGCGTCTTTGGTGACGACGTCGTGAGCATCACGAGCAAGTGTCGGCCTGGAGGTGGCTTACGCTGTAGCAAAGCGCTGAGCGTCGCGAGCGCCTTCGGGTGCGCGACGTTGAGAGACTCGCTTCCATCCGCCGGGGCGACGCCGACGAGCGTCTCCACGGAGTCGACGACCAAGCAACTCAGCGTAGACTTGAGCGCATCTTCGAACGAGGCCTTGAGCGCGGCGGTGAGCACGTCGTCTGTGGAGCCGGAACCACCCGGCGCGTTGGCGATGACGGTGTCCGGCTTGACTACTTTGACGTACGGGAACTCGCTCGCCAACGCCACCGTGGCGGCGAGCGCGGTCTTCCCGCTCCCCGTGGGTCCACTGACCATGCACGTCATGTGATCGGTCGCGCCGTCCTGTAACGCCTTGACGAACGACTTCAATTGATTTTCTGCGACGACGTGCTCCGATTGCGATTCGAGCGCAACGTACCCATCCGGGCGCATCGCTTCGAGTGTCGCGGCGTCGGCGCCCATCGCCGGCGGCACTTCCTCGAGTGCGTTCAGGAAGTCCTCCATGAGCACTACCGGCGCTTCCGCGCTCTCTGCTTGGTCGAATTCCGCGCTCTTCTTAATGTGTCTCGTCAACGAATACGACGTTGCCGCGGTGACGAGGCCCTTCAACTCGGCGCCGCTGTAGTTGACCGTGCTCTTCGCCAATTCTTCCAAGTTCACGCAAGGTCCGAGCAAGCCTTCGCTAGCCATAGAGTCGGTGTGAATTTTCAAAATTTGCTGTCGACCGGTGGCGTCCGGCAAGCCGACTTCGACTTGCAACTCTAAACGACCCGGGCGCAAAAGCGCGGGATCGAGCAAGTCTCTTCGGTTGGTGATACCCACGATCAAAATGTTATTCAGCGCGTGCATACCGTCGAGCTTGGTCAAAAGCTGATTCACGACGTTGTCGTGCACGATGCTCGCCGTCTCCCCTCCCGTGCCTCTCGCCTTCATCACCGCGTCGATTTCGTCGAAGACGATGATGTGCAACTTGCTCTTGTCGCCCCTCAACTTTGCCTCCTTCTCCGCATCTTCGAACAACATCCGCACGTTCTCCTCGCTTTGACCGACAAACTTTTGCAAAATTTCCGGTCCATTCACGATCTTCGGCTTGTGCGCGTTCAGCATGTTCCCCAACTGTCTCGCCACGAGCGTCTTCCCCGTCCCCGGCGGCCCGTACAGCAGCACCCCTCGCACGTGTTGCAATTTCAACCTTCTCGCGATGTTCGCGTCCACCATCCTCGACGCGAACACTCGTCTGAATATATTCGCAAACTCCTTATCCAATCCTCCCACGCCGTGTTCGACGAACGAGCTTCCATCTCGCATCATTCGCGCCAGGTGCGCCTGCGAGCTGTGCTTTTCGCTCTCGTCTTGCTCGGGCACCGTGTTCGCGTTCCCAGCCGCCGGTCCCGTCTTCGCCAGCGTCGGCGTGATCCCGGGCGGCGCCGCGCCGCGTATCGCGCTCTTCGGTTTCGGTTTTTCAAACTTTCGCGGCGTCGGCGCGTCCGTCGTCGCGTCGACTTCGAAATCTTCCGCGCGCCACTGCACGAGGCGCTTTTGCGTCGCCAGCGCCGTCGTCGCCGCGCCGTCGACGTCGCGTCGCGCGGCGGTGCGCTGAGGCGCGCGAGCGCGCGCGAGCGCGCGCGCGAGGTCACGCGCGCGATGCATCGTCGCTCTCGCGTCGCTCTCGCGTCGGCGTCGGGGCGCGCGCGGCGCGATGACGACGCAGGCTCCCTCGGGACGCTTTTCGGCGCGATGACGTCGATTCGGATGACGCGACGACGAACAAAGGCGGGCTGGGATTGAAAGAAGAATGGCTGGCTAAGACGCGCGCGCGGCAGATCGAACGAGGCGCGCGCGAGCGCGCGAGTGAGCGCTCGCGGCGCCGCGCGCGCGCGCGACGACGACGACGCGCGTCGGGGGATTAATGGTGGCCGAAGGCGTCGTCGCCGTCCAAACCGAAGGCGCGCTTGGCGGCTTCGTACGTCGTCCAACAGATGGCGGCGGCTGGGATGTGGAAGAGCACGCGCGCGCTCATGCCGCGAGTGAGGGCGAGCGCGCCTTCGTCGCGAACGATGGCGCGCGCGACGTCCATCGGGCTGGCGGAACGCACGGCGGCGCTTCGCGCGCGTTGCGCGGCGAGCTCTTGCGGACAAATCTTGGGCGCGCCTCGCGCCGTGCACACGCTGTTGTACGTCGTTTCCACCGTCCTGGCGACGTCGCAATCGAGTAAAACGCATTGCGTTTGCATGCGAGTCTTGACGACGTCCATGGGCGTCGTCGCCGCCGCCGCTAGACCCCCGGCGACGCCCCCGGCGGCGAATTGCACGGCGAACCCCTCCTTCTCCGCCTCGCTCGCCTTGAACAGCGCCGTCTTCGCGCTTTCGTACGCCGCGAAGTGGATCGCCGTGAAAGGGACATTCATCGCTAATGTCGTGGGGTAACTTCTATAAAACGCCCGCACGCCTTCGTTCCGAAACGTCTTCGCCACGCAATCCAGCGCCCCCTTGTACGGCGAATCCGAGATTTGCAGTCGTTGCTTCACCGTATCCACGGGGTTTTGCAACCCATCCGCGAGCACCGTCGCGCACACTCCCGCGAGCGCGTGCGCGACGGGGGCGTGTTCGTTCACGTTCCCACCCCCGAACGCCACCTTGCACTTTTCGTACGTCGCGAAGTACACCGCGTGCGCCGGCCCCGCGCCCAACCCCGCGGCGGACACCCCTCGATACAGCGACCGCACCGCGTTCGCCGCGTTCGCCGCGGACGCGCGCGCCGTGAGCGTCCCGATCGCTTGCGCGTACGACGTCCCGCTCGCCGCCACCTGCAGGCGCGTTTTAATCGTATCCACCGGGAACATCGCCGTGTGCTCGACGGCGCCCGCGAGCGCGCCCGAAGCCATGTGCGCGTAAAACGCCGTCTCCGCGGGCGAATGCGCGACGCACGCGCCGTCGACGGGCGCGCGCGCCGTCGTCGCGCTCGACGACGCTCGCGCGGCGCGCTCGAGCGCGTCCGAGGGCGTCATGCGGCGCGATAACGCGTCGTCTCGATCTCGATGACGGCGATCGCGTTCGAGCGCCGACGTCGCCGCGGTCTCGTCGTCGACGGCGCGCGCGGTGCGGCGCGAGGCCGGGCGGTGCGGCGCGCGTCGATGGCGCGCGTCGGGCGCGGTTTCGTCGCGCGCGCGCGTCGCGACGCGTCGATGAGTGGCGTCGGCGAGTAAACCCTCGAGCTCTCGGCGTGCCGCGCGTCAAAAAACGTCGCGACGCGACGCGCGCGGCGGCGAGCGACGCCGCGGCGCGGTGAAACGGGCGACGCGAACGCGGCGCGCGAACGCGCGCGCGAACGCGCGATTCGGGCGGCGAAGCGCGGCGAAAAGCGCGCGCGAAGACGCTCGATTTGAACTCGAGCTCGAGCGGTTGGACCGGACGCGGTCGGAGCGACGATGCCGACGCAGTGCGTGAGCACGGCGGTGATTGGGACGGCGTTTTGCGTGAAACGATGCTCGAGCGAGCGTCTGGCGCGAGATTTGGCGTTTTTCCCGCCGGAACCGCCGAGCTACGCGCTCGGAGAGCGAGAGGCGAGCGACGACGGGGACGGCGAGCGCGCGGGGACGAGCGATAGTGGAGAGCTCAGAGCGATCGCGAACGAGGAACACGTGCCGGCGACGTACGCGGCAGCGTTTCAACGCGTGTTGGACGATTTTCGCGTGGATTTGGTGACGACGGCGAGAGGGAACGAGGTGGTGGCGATGACGTGCGAAGCGCCGCCGACGAGGATATCGGCGGCGAGCGAGGACGACGCTCGAGCGATGCAAGACGGCGCGAACCTGACGTTGATTTACTCGCACGGCAATGCGGTTGATGCGGGGGAGGTGGCGCCGTTCGCGCGGAAGTTGTCGCAGCAATTGAATTGTCGAGTGGTGACGTACGATTACTCGGGATACGGGCAGAGTCGCGGCGAGCCGAGCGTGGCTGATACGTACGCGGACATCGATGCCGTCGTCGCGCACGTCATCGAACGCTTCGGAGTGTCGCGCGAGGAAATTATTTTGCTCGGACAGTCCATTGGAAGCGGGCCGACGTGTTTTCACGCGGGCAAGCGCGAAAACGCGGGATTCGGCGCGGTCGTTTTGGTTTCTCCGCTTCTCAGCGCCTTGAACGTCGTGAGCTCGCCGCAAGCGTGGTGCACGCCGGCCAAGGTGTTCAAAAAGATGGACGTGTACAAGAATTATCAAGTCGTGAAGAACATCCAGTGTCCGATTCTGTTGATTCACGGCGATCAAGACAACGTCGTACACGTGTCTCACGGCGAGACGCTTTGGGAAACCATTCGCAAGAGCGCGAAAACGAACGAATCGCTTCTCGAACCGTACTGGATTCGAGGCGCCGGCCACGACGATACGTACGATCGTAATCCAGCCGAATTCATTCGAAGATTGCGCGAGGTGTGCGCGCTCGTACGTGAGAATTGGTACCGCCGCGTCGAAACGGCGCCGTGAATCGACGCGAGAATGTTGAATGTTGTTGTTGTAACACTACCTAGACTACCGCTAATTGTTCGAACCATCTTCAGGCGCGCACGCATCACGAATCTTCGATGACGTCGAACGCGCCGCTCGCATCCGGAAACGACTTTTGCGCGAACGTCTTCACGCGTCGAGCGCATCGCAACAGCGTATCGCTCGTGTCCTCGATCGCCACGTACCGTCGCTCGTCCGCCGTCGCGCTCACGCACACCCACGCCTCGTGACCTGGCTTGACGTACGCGTGCTCTATCGCGTCACCATCGCTCGCGCGCTCGACGTCTCGTCGCAACAGCGCGAGCGTGGACGCCGTGCGCGGATCCATCTCCGTCCTCGCGCCCGCCGGCGCCGCCGTCGTCAATTCCAAACCTCCCTCGTTCCGCGCGCGCTCGCGACCGTAAAAAACCGCGTATTTATCTAATCCACGCGACGTCGCCCCCTCGTCTTCGGCCGCCGCCGCCGCCGCCGCGCCGCTCGCGTTCGCGTTCGCCGCCCGTCGCGGCGCCTCCGTCGCCGTCGCCACCGCCCGCGTCCACGCCTCCCGTCGCGCGATCCGATCGTCCGCCGCCGCCCCGTTCGTTCGCACGCCCTCTTCGTACGCCTCGACCACGCGCGCGAGCATCGCCCTGAGTTCGCCGTCGCTCGTCGACCACCGCGGCGCCGCGCCTTCGTCGACGCGCGCGCACGCGTACGAATTCGTCCCGCGCGCCCGCACGCTCGCCACGCGCGCGCCGCGCGTTCGCGCGACGCTAAACTCCAGCGCGTCCTCGTCGCTCGCGTCGCGCGGCGCGAACGCGCGCGCGATCGACCGCGACGCCAACACGAAACCGACGAGTTCGCTCAGCGCGCGCGACGCCGCCGCGCCCTCCGCGCCGTCGCGCGCGCGCGACGCGCGCGACGACGACGCGAGGACTTTCTCGTGCGTCTCGCCCTCGCGCGCGGGCGCGATGTCGTCGTCGAACGCGACGACGACGACGTCGCGTCGCGACGCCATCGCGTCGCGAGGTGCCGACGGCACGACATGACGCGCGCGCGACCGCGCGACCGCGCGAGCGCGGGCGAACGCGCGCGAACGCGCGCCGCGCGTCTGCGGCGCGCGCTGTGCGCCTGCGCCGCGCTCGGCGCGGCGTGCGCGGCGGCGGCGGCGGCGCTCGGGTCGACCCAAAGGGTGTTGAACGCGCGACTGAGCGAAGCCGCGCGGCGCGCGACGCCGGAAGCGGGGCTCGCGCGCGGGCGCATACGAGCGGTGAGCGAAGCGCGGTTCGCGTCGACGCGCGGCGCGAAGCGCGGGAGGTGGAGGACGCGCGCGCGGGACGACGCGGGAGGCGACGCGGCGACGAGGCGCGGGGCGACGGACGACGCGGACGAGACGACGGAACGCAGGTACGACGCGTTCATGCGCGCGGTGGATGAATACGAGGACGTCGAGGAGGCGGAGGAAGAGGAGGAGGACGACGGCGAGGAGGCGCGGCGGTGGGCGGCGATGTTGGGGAAACGGCGCGACGAGTAGTCGTCGTCGCCGCCCGCGGCGCGTACTATGCGTCTAATCGATTTACATTTTAGCTTTATTCGTCGCGCGCGCCGCGCGCTCGAGGAGCAAGTACAGACCACCGCCGAGAAAGAAACTCACGAACCAGGCGTTGGCGTAAAGCCCGCGGAAGAAGGCGGAGCACGCGGGATTGGCGCCGACGGCGTGCAAGAAGCCGGGCACGCAGACGCCGGCGCCGACGACGAAACTCGCCAACGCGCGCACGTTGAAGCCGTTGGCGTACCAGTACTGCGATTTCGCGTCCATGCTGTACAGCGCGTCGATGTCCAGGGTTTGCTCGCGAACGAAGAAGTAGTCGGCGATCATGATGCCCGTGATCGGGCCGAGCAACGCGGCGTATCCAATCAACCAGACGAAGATGAACCCGTCGCCCGCGGCGAGCTTCCAAGGCATGCACAACGTCCCGAGCGCGGCGGTGATGAAGCCGGCTTTTCGGAAGCTCATTGAACGGGGAAATGCGTTCACCAACGCGTTCGCCGGCGCCACGACGTTGGCGGCGATGTTCGTCGAGAGCGTCGCTAACGACAGACCGCTCATCGCGAGAAACGTCGTGAGCGGTCCGGTGTTTA
>Ga0209666_1002617_pt1 | contig 13390 bp, 8 predicted proteins | sample SaaInlV_125m_DNA_FD_184679 | JGI IMG/M metagenome (GOLD analysis project Ga0209666, IMG submission 184679) | Marine microbial communities from expanding oxygen minimum zones in the Saanich Inlet - Saanich Inlet SI037_S3LV_10m_DNA (SPAdes)... | ecosystem: Environmental > Aquatic > Marine >...
ATATATTGATTTTCAAATCCTTGAACACATAAATAATTATATCTTTGTCTTCTCCATGAATAATTATGATCTTCATTAATACATTTATTATTAATTCCTTTATTACCACAATATGGACATCTATTATCTCCATTTCTAAACCAACTTACTAAACAAGAAGTATGATAAGTGTGTTTACATTCAGGTAATGTATAACAAGGCTGACATGATAATTCTTCTTTACAAATCATACATTCTTCAGTAGTATTATCATTAATATTTAATAAATTAATAGGTATAGTTTGTTCCATTAAATAATAATTTGAATAATTTTTAAATTATTATTTTTTATTTAAATAATAGTGAACCAAATGGAGAGAAATAAGGTAATAATACGGGTTTTTTATTTAAAACAGAAGAAACTTTTTTAGAAACGAATTTTTTATCAACAACAACTTCAAAAGTATAATTTTTAAACCAATCAATATCCATATAATAATTTCCTTTAAAGCCAGTTTTCTCTCCCCAAGAATTTTCAATTAAAAATCCATTAGTTTTGCCTTTATCAAAATTATATCCTTTAACAACTACAGCATGATTAGGAGCAGATTGTCTAAAATTGAGAGAATTACATTTATCCATAATATTATCAAATCCAAAAATATCATTATAATTAAAGGCATTAATATCAAGAATTCCATGTTTTCTGGATATAAATTTATTTGTATCCATTCCGATCCAAACTGGTTCATTAGAATCAATAGATTTTTTAACAGCATCAATCATAATATCAATAGGTACATTAATATAATTTTGAAGTTTTCCTTCATTAACATTAAAAGCTAATTCTATATTATATAATTTATAAAAAGGAGCACTTTTACAAGGATAATTAATTAAACATATTTTATCAGAAGCATTATAAGGTACAATTTTTTTATAAAATTCTAATGGAGTTATATCTTCAACTGTTTTATAAACATCTTTTTTTTTACCTTTTTTATAATATTCCCAAGTTATTTTTTTGGGAGGTTCTCCTAAAAATAAAACCAAAATTTTGTAGCATTTTGATAATAATTCATTTTTCAAATTATTTAAATCACTAGATTTAGCAGTTTTAATTGTATGAGCAGCAGTTCTTAAAAAATTATTATAGAAATTTTTTAATTCTTCACTATTTTTACTATGAAAGTGGTCATCCATATTTGTTTTTGGAACAATACCATATTTTTCTATTAAATTAACAAACATATTCCATTGACCTCCATCATGAGTTAAATTGTCTAACATATAAATCATTTTTAAATCGTTTAAATTAGTATTTTTGTTTTTAATCATAAAATTTAAGAAATAATTAGCTTTTTCTAATTTATCGTAAAAAAAGAGATAATTTTGACTAAACTCAAAATCTTTTAAATTATATTTTTTTATCATAGGAATTCTTATAACATTTAAAAAAGCAAAAATCCAACATCTACCACTATGATGTTGATCAGTAATTTTAGTTTCAGTGCTTATCATATTTTTAAATGTTCTTTTTTTGTTTTGTAAGTAGTCGGATTTAACAATTAAATTTTCAAAATAGCCTTTGGTGTTAACATTTTTAAGAACTTTATTTGTTCGTGTTTTATTAAACTTTTTAGAAAATTGTTTTAATTTTTTACTTGTAATATTTTTAGAATTTTTATGTTTCATATTATATTAACGAGAGATATTTAAATTATTAAGAATTATTTTTTATAAGATTTTCTTTTCTTTTTTTTATTTTTTTTCTTCTTTTTTTTTGTTTTACCTCTACTTCTTTTTCTTTTTGTATTAGTTCTGGTAGTCATAGTATGAGTAGAGGGGCGTGGTTGTATATATGATAATTTTCTTTTATAAGTTTGAAAATCTCTTTTATTTTTTTGTGAAATTTTTGGTAATTCTATTTTATTAGTATCAAAACGTTTTTTAATTTTTTGTAATTCTGGTTTATTAAACCCTTCACTAGTATATGGATTGAGATCTCTTGCGTTTTTTAAAATATTATTTATTATTATTTCTTTTGAAGGTGTAATTTGATAATTTTGTAAAAAACTATCGTCATCAATTGAATTTACATGACAATAATCTCTAATACTTTCAGAATGTTGTTCAATCGTTGTATCTATAAGTTGTAGTTGTTCGTTTGAAAACTCCATATTATATGCTTGTTTTTAAAATACTATTTATTACTATTTCTTCTATAAGTGTAATATTATGTTTTTTTAAAAAATCATTGTAATTCAATGAATTTACATTACAATAATCTCTAATACTTTCAGAATGTTGTTCAATCATTGTATATATAAGTTGTAGTTGTTCGTTTGAAAACTCCATAGTATTTGCAAAGTTTAAAATATTATTTATTACTATTTCTTTATCAGGTGTAATTAAATGATTGTGTAAAAAAATATCATATCCAGGTCCATCACCGTAAAAATCCCTAATACTTTCAGATTCTAGTTGAATCATTGCATGTATAAGTTCTTGTTGTCTCTGTGAAAACTCCATATTATATATTAATTGTTTATTTTAATTCTTTTAGAAATTTATCAAATATTAATGATTTAACTTCTTTACAACGCAATTCTTCATATTTTTTAGTAAATTTTTCAGGTTCAGGCCATTTAGTTTTTAATTTTTCTAATTCTTGATCCCAAGTCAATGTTTTTTTATCATTATATTCTTTAATATAAAATTGTTTATCTTTAAATTCTTTAATATTTTCTAATTCTAATGCAAATAATTGTAATAATGGTTTCATAATTTGATTACTAATATAATGTCCAAAATCTAATTTTAAATTATTATTTTTAATAAATTCAGGTGTTTCTATTTTTTCTCCTTGTAATGCTTTTTTATTATCATTTTTAACATAAGCATAATTCATTCTATCACCAGCGCCAGGTTTATTACCTTGTTCTCTTAATCCAATTCTATCAGCTAAAACTTTATGTGCGATTTGTTTAGGATTTTTATAATATCCTCGTAAAGATTTAGTAACCAATAATTTTTCAATAGGATATTTTTCTTCAATCATATTTTGTAGTGATTCATTAACAAATTTAATTGATTTTGGAAGACTTTTATCTTTCATTAAGATATTTACGACACCACCATAAATATCTTTTACAATTGGTGCATTATCTCGTCTCTTCAATACATTACCCATTGACTTTAATTTACATTTTTCAGGATCTTCTTCATATAACATTCCATCATATCTTTTTTTAGATAATAAATTAAAAGGCCAAAATGTTTTTTCATATTCTAAATCGTGTGGTTTTTTTAGAAATTTAGTTGCTAATTCACCAGCTTGTTTTGCTAATTCAATAGTATAAATTAGTGCTTGTTTATTAATAATTCTTTTTCCTTCAGTAGTTTTTAAATTAAATTTAAAGAATACAGAATCAGTATCTCCATAAACACATTCTGCTTTTGCTATAACTTTAGTACCATCACTAACAGTTATTTCAATATTATCATAACAACCTTCAATTACATCTTTTCCATAAAATAGTAGTTTTCTACCTATAGCAGTACAAGCTGCGGCGACATCTTTTTCATAAAATGCACTAGTTTTAGCACCACATTGACCATATAATGAATTAGCGGTAACTTTAATACTTAATTGTCGTTTATCGTAAATATTTTTTTTAAATGGATCTTCTTCTTTAGCCATTAATTTTTTAGTTGATTTACGAGCACCTAATAATTCTTCTAAAATTGCGGGCATAATTGCTTTCCCTTCTGAAAATTGTGCGAATCTACAAATTTTATAACCAACTACGATTTTTTTAGCAGCAGATTTAGCACTAGTTCTAAAATATTTGTAAGTATCATATTTAACATCAACATAAGTATAATTAGGTAAATTATCATAAATATAATTACCATCTTTATCTTGTTCTCCAGTAGAATTAATTAAATTTCCACTTAAATCATATTCTTTAGTCCAAACCTTACTATCATGTGATAAATTTTCACTAATCATAGACGAAGGATAAAGAGAACTATAATCAACACAAGCAACAGGGTCTTCTAAATATAACCCTGTTTTAGGAGTAAATACATGAGCACCTTCATAACCATCATCATCAAGTTCTTTTTCAATAACAGGCATTAAAGTGTTTTTTTCTCCACATTTTTTTGAAACATAACTTTGTAATTTAATTCCTTGACCTCTAAGAAGTAAGAAATTAAGAGGTACATCACATAAATTAGACATTTCTACTTTATCGGTGATAACATCAATTTTAAGTAAAAGCCAAATAACATTATCACAATCACCAAGACAATATTTACCAACAGTAAATCTATCAAAATCGGATTTGTTTGCTAATTCGAATATTTCTTGGGGGGATACGTCATCTTTGGCTAATCCCCAATTAATTTTATAATTAATAAGATCTAATTCTTCGGCACTATGAATAGTAAAAGATGCATTATTAGGATTAATATTTAATACTTCAAATTTTTTACCTTTTTTATAACTATTAACAGAATGACTGATTTCTTCAAATTTAACAAAGCAACCAATTGTTAAACCAGTTAAATTTTTACTGAATATTTCTGTAGTATTATTTTCTTTATTAATTTCTATTTTTTTAACACTATCACTAATAAAATATGATGATACATAATCTAATTTGTTCGAACTAAGTGTAAATTCTCTTCTAAAAATAACACACATATCAATAATTATTCTTCCAGGCATGTTAACATAACTTAAATTGTATTCTCCACTTGCTAATATAATTTTGTTTTTGGCGATATCTTCTTCTCCGGTTCGCCAATCTTTATTAATACAAACTTCATCTTTATTTCTTGATAATTTTAAAAAGTCATGAGTACAACCTATTTCTTTTGCTCTTTTGTACATAAAGTCCCAATCAAAACCATTAATATTATATCCAGTAACAATGTGTGGGTTTTCAAGTTGCATAATTTTTGTAAATTCTAATAAAACACCTTTTTCTGTAGGTTTTTCAATTATTTTGACGTTATTTTCTTGTACCCATTGTTTGTATTTATCAGGAATTTTACATCCACCTTTAACAATAATATATCTAATATAAGGTTTTTTTTCACTATAATTAATGAAAGTCATACCAATAAATGTGACTATATCACCTTCTAATTGTGGATAAAATTTAGTTAATGCTTTGTTTAATTCTAATAATTTTGTTTCATATTCACATTTATCATCAGTAATAATTTCAAAAATATTAGCATTTTTATTGTATTTTTTTACTTTCTTAATTTTTTTAATAGATTCAGTAGGTTCATCATCATCATTATCAGATTCAGAATCAGATTCTTCAATTTCTAATGTATAATCTTTTCTAGTTTTATCATTAGCAGGAATATATTTGATGAAATTATCAAAAATATTATTTAATTGTTCTTTACCAATTTGTTTAAGTTTAGGATAAACTTTATCTATATAATTAATATCTTCGTAACCAAATGCAGCATAAATTTGTTTTTCAAATAATTCACAATCATAATTTTCTTTATCTTGTAATTCATTATAATATTGTAAAATATTGGTAGCCAATTTTTTGTAATCTTTAATTGGAACAGGAAAGTCACCATGACTACTGCTAGCTTCAATATCAAAACTACAAATATTATATTTAACAATATCATCTTTATCTGCTTTTTTTATGTGTTTATGACTAATAATATATTCATATGCACAATGTGTAGTTTTTTTATTAACAGTTTTGACTTTATTACTAGGAAGTAATACCCATCCAGAAGGGCTAATTTCTTGAAGATGAAATAATTTAAGTAAAGGTGGAATATTAGCTTCATAAAGATAACAATTAGTATTTTGATATATGTATCCGTCTTTAATTAATTCTCGATTAAAATAACCATTTTCAAAGGTGTCTTTATAGAACATTTTTTTTGCTTTGTTAAATGCTCCATTATTAGTGAAACTAATTCTAACAAAATTATGTAATTTATGGTCATCAAAACCATATAATTTTTGTCTTTTAATTAGTTTAGATTCAACAATAGAATCTTCATAATAATTTCCCATTTTTTTCTTAATATGTCCAACAAATTCAGTTCTGGTTGAATCAGTCCAATTATCACCAACCTTGATATAAAAGAATGGATTAAAATCTTCTACTAAGATTGAACCGGTTTGTCCAGAAGAATTAATACCGAACATTTGAATTATAAATTTTTTATTATCTTTATATGGTTGAAAATTAGATTTATCAAAATCAGTTTGTTTACTAAAGCCATCATATACATTAAAATCATATAGTTTAAACAATTTAAACTTCATGGGTATTTTTTTAGGTGGTTCATCTTCATTTGAAGATGTCATTTAATATTAATATATGTTTTATCTTAAAACTTTTTACATAAATATTTTATCAATTTTAAAAAAATATTTATGGTTTTTTATCTTCTTCTCCATAAAGGATTTGTAAAAGGAGTAGTATAATTTTGTATAGTTGCTGGATCAGTTTCACAAGTTTCTGCAGTAGATAAATTTTGATTTTGTCTTCTATTTCTAACAATATTAGCAAAATTTCTTGTTCTAGGAACTCTATTTGTATTTGAATTATTAACTAAAGGATTTTTAACAGAAATATGTTTTTGTGAATTTAATTTATCTTCAACTCTTTGAGTATCAGTTTTACATTCTTCTTCAATTTGATATTGATTTAAAAATCCTCTACCAACAATAAAATTTTCATCATAAGGTTCTATTGATAAAAGTGCGGGAACATCATTTAATCCAATTAATCCTTGAATTTTTTTTCTAGATAAGTTACTACCATTTCTAGCAGGAATAAATGTAGTATTAGTAACAGATGTGTTAGCGCCAGGTAATAATTCAATTGCTCTAGATAATGTATCAATACTAGGATTATTACTAATTTCAATATTATTGTATGGATATCTAAATTCTTCTGGAGTATTATCATCGTATGGATCATAATAAATGAAAACACAATCGACATTAGTGAAATCACTTCCAGCAGGAGTTACAAAATTACTTGTTAAAATAATTTTATGAAAATTAAGTAATAATCTAGATGAATAATCATTTAAAGTTTCAAAAGATAAATCATCTATACTAGAGCCGTAATTATAATTTAAGGTGAAAAATATATCAACGTCAAATGTGGTATCATAGTTGAATCTAAAGTCATAATTTAAAGAATTATTAGTAATTGGTTGATTAAATAAAGTAGTATTTGCATTAGAGGAATTAACAGATATACTATTGAAGCTAAATTTATTTTCTATATCTAAATAAGAAATATCGGTTCTATTTGTTATAAAAAATTGATTATTAGTGTTAACATAACTAACATCAAATTTATTGCTACTAATTTCATTATTAAGTAAACCTAATGAGTTAAAACGATGATTATAAATATTTTGTGAAAAATCAGAATTATAATTATGATAAAAATCTAGTAAATTAAAATCAAGATTTTTTTTATTTGATTCTTGAATATTATTATAAAGTATGTTAGTATAATTGTAATCATAGTTTTCTTCTAATAAATAATTTCTATTTTTAAGTGTATTAGCGACATTAATAGAATTAACAGAACTACTAAAATATATTTTATTTAAATTACCTAATTTTTTGAAACTTTGAGTATCTGTTGTTACTTCTTCTGATTGAATATCAAGTTTCATATTTGTATATAAATTTTTTTGAGTGATACCTGTAATAGCATTACCTAATGATAAATATATCATAGAGTTATCTAATCCAGATGAATTAATAGTATTAGTTGAATAAAAATTATTATTAAAATCTAAGATTCTAGAATTTAAATAAGTAAAATCACTGGTTAAATAAATTTTTCCATAGTTTTTTAAAAAATAATCAAAACCTTTTGAAACAATAAAATTAATACAAATATCAGTATATGAGTCGATAGTATCAGAAGTTGATGAAAAATTAGGATAATTTAAATTATATTGAATAGTAGAAATATTATCAATTTTATTGTATAAAAGAATATTATCAAAGTTATATTTATTATTTTCATTAAATTGAAAAGGAAAAAGAGTAGATACATCCATAGCAGATAAATCAGTATGTATTGGACCATAATAATCAAAATTGAATAAATTAGTGAAATTATTTTCATCATAATTAATTAAATTGTTAGAAGCAAAATTGTTATTTAAATTAATATTTTTAGCATTAATTTGTAATAAATTATTAGAAATTTCAGCAATATTGGAATTGTTTTGTAATATAAAACTCAAATCTATAAAATCAGAAAATTTGAATTTAAAGTAGTCACTATTAACAAATGGTTTATAAATATTAAAAAAGTAGGATAATCTAGTTAAATTTAAATATGTAGAATCATTAATTCCAATAACTTCATTATCAGTATTATTAATGTTGAGAGAGATATCAGTAATATTAACAAGTGATAGATCAGTTACATTATCTATAGAATTGAATAAATATTGATTATTGTTAGTAATATTGTTAGTGACATTATATTTTGTAAATAATACTCTAGGTTTATTAAAATCATTATCTTTTTGAATAAATTTAATATTATGAAATAAATTTTGTTGTGTTAAAAGTGTAAAAGAACGTTTATCATCATCATTAATTTTAGCAGAAAAAATAACTCTGTTTTTAAATACTTCACTTGAAAAATCGGTTTCATTAAATACTGAGCTACCAAATTGATAGTAGTTACTATCTGTTGCTATTTCTCTCGGAATATAAGTTTTAATATTGATTTTTGTTCCAATAAAACTTAAATCATCATTATAATTTGAAGAAAATAATATAAAATGAGTTCTAGATGCATCTACAATATTAGTATATACCATATTTATTATTAATTATATATTAATCAATAATAAATAATTTTGTTTCTTTATGTATTTAATTTTAATTAGTTAAAGGATCAGTATTATCAAAATACCATTGTGAAGATAAATAATAAGGTTTGGATTTTTGAATACTTGTATTTTCTGCAATAGTTAAATCAGGTCCTTCTGATGTAATTCTATATATTTCAAATGTTCCAATTGCATAATTATAGTATCTTAAATTAGAAAGATTGCCTCCGAATCCACCATTAAGATTAATATAAATATTATCATAATTTTGTTTAACAATATTAGTTAATTTATGTCTTTTTGTTAAAGTTCCATTTACATAAACATCAACTATATTTTGTCCAGTTACTCTAATAACAACACAAACCCATTTTTTAATAGGGATACCATCAACATAAATATCATCATAATATTTATAAGGATTAGTTTTGTTATCGTTATCATGGAATACATTCATTCTAATTAACATTCCTAATACAGGGTATTTTTCTAATAAATTATCAGAAACATTTTTTTTGCCAGTATATAAATAAACTCCGGGAGCATTATTAGGTCCATATACTCCATCTAAAGTATCATCAGATTGTGTGGAAGAACCTTTATGGAAAACATGTTTAAAGTCTTTATTTTCATTGTATGTTAAATCATTTACATACATCCAAAATGCGTAAGTAAATTCAGTACCATCATATTCATTTTTGCTTCTATAAATTGGAACTGAATTTTTATCAGCGAATGTTTGTGGAATAGTCATAGATTGTGTAGCATCTTTCATACCTTTAATAATAAAAGGATTTTCAGGTGGAGTTAAAAAGAAAATAATAATTCTACTAAATACATAAAATAAAAATACAAATAAAATAATAATAAGCAATAAGAAAGTTGCTTTTGCAATTAAAGTATTGGAATTTAAGAATTCGCTTCCTGAGGAAAAAAATTTTTCAGTTCCATAGGGAGTAAAAGCTACAATATTTTTTTTTGCTTTACCTAATAAATCATTAACGTTATCCATTATTATTATATTTATATTATAATTTTATAATTTTTTTTGAAACAATAATGATAATTACTTTAAAATCTCTCTAAACTTCCTGGCATTTTAACCAATTTTTATGTTTTTCTGTTCTAAAGTGACGTTGCTGTTGAAAGTGATTAAATGTTGCACCACAACTACAAGTTTGTTTTTTTCTTCTTCTTTCTAAAATTTTATCTGGATTATTTAAAGCATAATTTTTTACTCTCTCTATTAAAATTTCTTTTTTATTTTCATATGTTTTTTGATGATAATTTTTGTTATAATTTTTTATATGTATTTCATTATCTTCTCTCCAATTTTGTGTTATTTCTAATTTTTTTTTTATTCTCTCTTCATCTGATAAAAATGCTCTTTTACCATTTAAATCAGATTTAAATAAATCTATGTATTTTTGTTCTACTTCTTCTGCTTCTCTCAAATTATTACAAAATATTTCATCTAAAATTATTACCTGCCAGTTATCATATCCACCATTCTCTCGCATACATTTATATAGAGGTAAATTTTTACTTTTACTATTAATATTTTCTAAAGCATCTCTATGATGATGCATTCTTTGCCATACATTTTTACTACTTCCTATATAAATACTTTTACAGCCATTTTCTTCAAACCAATTTTCACAATAAAACATATAAATTTTATACTTCATTATAATAAATTATATTTTATCTTTAAATGGTTTCTTTTTTGGAATATATTTTTATCATAACAATTTTTTTAAAATATGTTTAAAAAATTGTTACCATTATGGTTAGATAGTAAAAGAGCCTCTCTCTGTATCATACTCGAGGAAACTCACTTTCAATCCATATTTATTGTAAATAGATTTGGCGAGAGAAGCACTAATTCCTTCTTTGTAAATGTTATATGCTTCTTGAGGGTTTACAGCATTAGGTTGATATCTTATTCTAGTTATGAAACCTTCAAATCCATTATTTGAACCACCTAAATTTCCAATGTAGATATTTTTGCGTTTGTTATTTTCCATTTTATTTCTGTAGATTCCGTGTAAAATAAATGAATTTCTTAATTTACCATCGAGATAAACATCAAATGTTTTTGTATCAACAGATAAAGTTAAACAATTCCATTTTTGGATTGGAATGTTTTTAATTAAATATCTTGTAAATGTTGTTTTGTTTCCGGCAGAACCATCTTTTTCTGAGTATGTTTCAATATCTAAAAATAAGTTATTTTCATATTTATCTAAACCAATGCTTAAATTTTTGAAAGGTACGGGTTCAGTAGATAGTGCTTCATGTGATGAACTCATACCAATTAAATTATTTTGTAATTCTGGAACAGTTTTTGAGTTAGCTTTGGTAGAAACATAAAGAATATTTTTTTCATTAGAAATAGCGTTTCCCCAATTATCAACATAGAACCAAACAGTTAACATAAAATTAGAAGTATTATTTTCATTAAAATCTTTATTAGAAATTATATTTTGATTTGTTACAAAAAATGATTGAACGGTTGAATCTGGTTCTTGAGTATTTGCTAAAAGATTCGCATCGCACATAATGTCATAAATGATATCTGTTGTAAAGAATATTCTGCTAATTAAGAAAATTACTATTAAAACTAATACAGTTATAATTATAATGTTAGATACTTTCATTATTATTTAATATAAAGTAATATAATATTTTTTATTATATTATTTTATTTTCTGGTTATAATATTTACTAAAATATCAAATTATAATGGAAAGTTTTTTTGTAATTTATCATTTAATCTATCTTTTACAAAATTTACTTCACCTTCAGTAGGTTTTATTGTTAAATCATACATAAATTCAATATTACTTGGTGGTCGAGGAGTATCATAATAAAATATTTCTTTAATACTTCCATGAATTCCATTATCTTCTCCAATACTAATTTTGTCATCATCAAAATAAGGTGGAACATTTTTCTTGGAACCTACTAATTTATTGTCTATGAATACATCAATTGTATTATTTTCATAATTAATAGTAAATAACATCCATTTTTGATATTTAATTTTTTTGGTTTCATAAATAGTATCAGTTTGACTTCCTTCACTAGTTTGAGTTTTAGATTTAATTAACAATTTTCTTTTACGTCCATCATATAATATAACTGGTTTATTACCATAATTAAATAATTCTGATTCTTTATTATATGCTAAACTTGTATTTTGAGATTGTGGGTTTAAATAGAGATAAAAACTAATACTATAAGTATATTTATAATGAAATTTTTTGTCTCCTAAATATCCAATTAATGCTTTAATATTAAATTCTTGGCTAGGATCTTCATCAAATAATGTATATTTACTTGCAGGTGGAGTAATTTTATTTCTAATGGATTTATATTCTTTACTAAAATCTTGATATTTACCAATTACTCTTCTTTTGTCTAAATAATACGGACCTTTTCCAGCTAATAAATCATGTTTATTCATACTGCTAATAAATTGAAATAATATTGGTAAGCCTATAAATGAAGAAACAAAAATTATTAATAATATAAATAATAAATAAACTGAAGAGGGTGTAGATTTAATATCTTTATTTATTTCATCTGCTAATATAACGAGTAAACAAGGAATAAAAAAGATAGTATTTTTGATAATACATAAAATTCTTTTAATACGAGCAAAAAAATCATCCTTACTATTTTTTTTATTATCACTTTCACAATCTTTAATTACAATTGAAAAACTCTTAGCAATAATAGCTAATATTGTAATTGCTATTGCAAATCCTAAAAATATTTTAGTAAAAAAATATAAATACTGATAATTATTATACATATTATAAATAAAAACTACAAATAGAACTATTAAGATTATACTTAAGAGTAAGTATGAAAAAAACTTTATTAAATTTTTAATTGGTTGTCCGATAGTATCTTTAAAATTAGTAGTATTAAATTCTTTTTTTTTCTCAAAATCACCTTTACTATTTTTTATAGGTTTGCCTTCTGTTACTATTTGTTTTCGTTCTTTAGTATATAAATCAGTAAAAAAATTACCTTCAATTCCTTGAACAGCTAAACCATTTTTTTTTGTTACAAAATTATATTCTTGTTGATTTCTATAAACAAAAAAGTAAAAAATACTTATAATAATTGCTCCCAATAGTAATGAAATTATTTGGACGTATTTATCAGGAACATTAATTAAATTAGTTAAAATTACTAAAAGTATAAAAACTAAAGTCAATAAAATACTAATATAATATTTATAATTTGGAGAATTAACAATAACATTTGCTATGTTAGCAAAATAATCTCTGATAAATTTATATTTTTGCATCAATAATGAATAAATATTTCCAGTTATATTTTTTCCTCTATCTGCAAATTCTTTAAAAGTTAATTTTTTTTCTATAGAACTCATGATTATATTATTAATATATTATATATAATAATAAATAATTTATTTATAAATTTTCAAGAGCAGTTTTCTTACCGTGACAATCTCTACATAATGCTACTAAATTATCTACATTATTTG
>Ga0209666_1002623_pt1 | contig 13379 bp, 12 predicted proteins | sample SaaInlV_125m_DNA_FD_184679 | JGI IMG/M metagenome (GOLD analysis project Ga0209666, IMG submission 184679) | Marine microbial communities from expanding oxygen minimum zones in the Saanich Inlet - Saanich Inlet SI037_S3LV_10m_DNA (SPAdes)... | ecosystem: Environmental > Aquatic > Marine >...
GCGCCGGGAGGACTGAAGTGCCGAGTCCGGGCGTTTTCCCCCTTTTCGTCGTTTCCGTGGCGCAAACATGCAGGGCCTGAATGACGAAAATATGGATTATGACTAGTTCACATACGTTTCTAGAGTGAAACCCGTCAATTAGGCCATTCTCAACGCTAATTGGACAACAATTTCTGACTTGCAGCCGTGAAAATCGTCCCATAACCTGGCCAAAATCCCCGAATGTTCAAAAAGGAGCCGTCAGGTCCGCCGAGAGGGGCGCGCATAATCGGACAGCGCCCGCACCGGATGGCGACGATGACGACCCCGATTCGGGCTGACATCGCGGAGAAGGAGAACGCGCCGTCTCCCGCGGTGAAGCCGTCCCCGAAACCCGCCGACATCGCGCGCGGAGACGACGACAAGTTCGTCGGCCTCGACGGCAAGGTGAAACATCGCAAGGTGGTCAAGGCTGACGGGACGACGGTCGACGCATCCACGGGTCACGCCGCCGCGCCCCGCGGAGGCGAGCAGGAGCCCATGAACGACTACGAACGACAGCGCGAGGTACGCGACGATCACGATACCCGCCATGCCCGATACGCCCACCACACCCGTCGAACGCACGCGTCGTATTTGCTTTCTCATCGAATCTGAGCTCATCGTCCTCCATTCATCCGCCCGCCGACATTCCAGGAACGCATCCGGCGCAACAACGAACAGCTCCGCGCTCTCAATGTCCTCGACACCGCCAAGGCCCTCGAACACTCCGCGGACGCCGCCTCCAACGCCAACGTCGTCAAGCGAACCAAATCCAAGCGTCCCAGATCCTCAAGCAAGGCGCCGGCGCCGCCGCCCCGCGCCAAATCCCGCCGCCTCGCCGTCCTTCACAACGCCGACGCCGCGCTTGCCGCCAAGCTCCAAGCCGCGGAGAACACCGGCGACTTCCTCTCGCTCGACGACGAAGGCATCGGCGCGGGCCCCGCGCACCTCACGTGCGAGGAGTGGTGCGAACAAAGACTCAAAAAAACCCCGGGGCCCAAGATGGACGGACACTTCCGCGGGTGGGTCGAACCGAACCTCGTCAAGTCCTTGGGCCTGGCGTCGAGCGCCGGCGAGGCGTGGGAGGCGCACGGCGGTGGATCCTTCGCCAAGGCTGGCAAGGCTGGCAAGGGTGAGAACGCGAAGGAATTCGCTCGGAAGATGATCCGGAAGAACCCGAACTGCTACTTTTACAGGCACAACGCGCCGGGGGAAGACGCGTGGCACGGGGACTGGGCGCAGGATGAGATCGATCGGTTCGTCAACGTGGCGAAGGAACACGGGTGCGGAGATAAGTGGGGCTTATTCGCGTCGTACATACCGCACAGGGTGGGGTACCAGTGCAGCGCAGTGTACAGACACGTGATCATCCCGCGGTGAGTTTATTTTTATATCCGTATGGGCAATTCAACTGACGTGACGTCGTGTTTTTAAACAGGGGGCTCTTGCTCGACGATCAATTCGTGATGAGCGGCTCGGGCGAAGCCGTGTACGTGGGAAAGAAAGGATCGAAGCGCCAGGACGACTGAGTACTCTGTCGGTACGGGAAAAGAAACGAGTGATGATACGAATACGATGGAAACCTCGATTTGTTGGTGGACCGCCGGTTGAGAGGCGGCCCGTAGACTTTTTTTTGTTTTTATTGAATAACGGAGACGAATCGAGAGAGTCGAGCTATGAAGTGTAGTCGCGATAAACTCCGCGTTCGAAATCGTCTCTTTTGAAAACGAGGGAGCGCGCGGTCGATGTGGCGTGACCGCGCATGTGTCCCGTGCATGTGTGTGTGTGTGTGTGTGTCGCCGACGAAGGCCGTTTCATGAAACGGCCCGTCGACATCCTTGAAAGTTGTGTTGGCACCCGGAGGACGCCGCGCGGGCGGTGAAAAACAGTGCCGCGCGACGTCCCCGAGTCCCGTTGAATTCACGCGACCGATACATCGTGATATGAATCGTCGCGCTCATGTGTGTGTGGCGGTCCGGATAAAATATATCGGACCCCCGTAGTAGTAGTTGTGTGCGCGGCGGGCGTCAGAATGCATCCCTGGACGGAACTCGAAACTGACGCCTCGCCGACTTTTTTTGATCTCTTCGTTTTTTTGATCTCCGCCGCGCCGGCGTCGTCCTTCTTCGTGTGTGTTTCGCGTAGACGGGGTAACTAAGTCCCGCACGCTGGTATCCTATAAAGTCGACATCTCGGACGGATCCGGATGCGACTGTTTCGTGTCTTTGTTTGCGAATGACGCGACGCAAAATGTCGGGGCGGTTCGGTCCGCTCGAAAAAAGGGCGGCGTAAGTGCGCATTCGTCGAATGTGAATGCGCACCCTCACCGCCCCGACCCGCGCGTTCGCGTGATTCTCATCGAACCTCGGCCGTCGTTCATCAGCCGGGTTGTGTCTGCGTTTGTGTGTGTGTGTGTGTTCCTCCTCATCCTTGAATCGCCTCGTCCTTCGCGCCGAGCCGCGCCCGCCTTTCGTGCGGGCGCGACTCCGGAGCAAATCCGGCGACTTCCTCATCCTCCTCCTCTCAATCTCAACCTCTCATCAATCCGTCTCTCAATCCTTACGTAGCTAACGACATCGCATCGATGTCGTTAGCGGCAGTACAGGCCCGGGTCGATCGCGGATGGAATCTGCTGAATCTCCGTCCCGAGCTCCTTCTCGATGCGGAAGAGGTTGTACCTGTCGTCGTAGGTGATGAGGTTGACGGAGATGCCGAGGTGCCCGAAACGTCCTGACCGCCCGACGCGGTGGAGGTACGTCTCGGAGTTCTTGGGAAAGTCAAAGTTGATGACGACGTTGACGGACTGGATGTCGATACCGCGCGTGAAGAGGTCGCTGGACACCAGGTTGCGGCACGCTCCGTTGCGAAAGTCGTGAAACACTCGGTTACGGTGCGACTGCTGCATCTTTGCGTGGATGTAAAAGCAGGAATACCCGAGCTCGGTGATCTTCTTCGCCAGTAACTCCACGCGGTTGACGGAGTTGCAGAAGATGATGGACTGGTTGATCTGGAGCTTGCTGAAGAGCGTGTTGAGGCAGTGAACCTTTTGTTTCTCCTCGACAAAGGCGTAGTACTGCGTGATACCCTTCAGGGTGAGCTCCTCCATCAGGTTGATCACGAAGGGCTTCCTGAGGTACTTCTCCTTGAACGATTTGACCGTCACCGGGAACGTGGCGGAGTAGAGCAAAATCTGCCGGTTCCGGGGCATGAAATCGATGAGCTGACTGATCACGGGTTGAAACTCGGGCGACAGGAGCTTGTCCGCTTCGTCCATGGCGAGCATCGTGGCTTGGTTGAGCTTGGCCACACCTTTGGAGGCGAGATCGACGAGTCGCCCGGGGGTGGCGACGACGATGTGCACGGGCTGGTGCAAACGCATGATGTCATCCTTCAGCGACGTGCCGCCCGTGGTGACCATCACCTGGACGCCGAGGTGCTTGCCGAGCTCTTTGGTAACCTGCGACGTCTGGAGCGCCAGCTCGCGCGTGGGAACCAGCAGCACGGCTTGGATCACGTTCTTGGTCACGTCCGTCTTCTCTAAGACGGGGATGGTGAACGCCGCGGTCTTACCGGTGCCGTTCTTGGCGCGGGCTAAGATGTCGCGGCCGGTGAGCGCAATTGGGATGGATTCCTCTTGAATGGGGGACGGGCGCTCGAATCCTTTTTCGAAGATGCCCATGAGGAGCTCGCGCTTGAGGAAGTAGTCCTCGAATTCGTTGCCCTTGGTCGCGGTGACGTCCTGTTTCGTGGAAAGTGGAGGGAGGGACGCGGGGCGGTGTCAGTGACGGAGGTGGCGAATGGCGAGATGTTTTTTTTTTTCACACAGCTGTGTTTGTCCGGGCGGAGCAGCTCCGAGACGGAGAATTCCCGGACGTTCGGGCTCCGAACGGCGCGCGTACGTGCCGACGCGACGCGCGATGCGGCGCGCGCTCGTGCGTATCGCGTCCCCGACGTGCGTCACGATTCGAATCCGCGGGGTACGCGGGTCGATGCGGCCAATCGAGGGATGGACACGTCGCGATCGCGCGGGGGGTCGTTCGTTACGCGGTGCGCGCGGGGTAGATCCGCGACGGAAAGCCACCGGACGGTCCGCGGAACGGGCGTGGGAACGGCGGGCGCGACTCACCTCGGTCCTGTAACGCTCATCCTTGGGCGGGAGGGCGAGCTGATCCTTCCAGTTGCCCTGTTGTTGCTGCTGCGGGGGGGGCTGCATCATCCTGAAGAGAGGAGGGGCGCGGGGGGTCAGCGAGAAGTTCGGGCTGACGCGACCACGAGGAAGCGGGAGAAAAAGGTGCCGAGAGATTTTTGCCGATCGGGAACGCACTGTTGCGGGGGATAGCCCTGCTGGGGGTATCCCTGCGGCGGCATCTGCTGGTATCCCTGCGGTGGCATCTGCTGGTAGCCCTGCTGGGGGTAGCCCTGCTGGGGGTAGCCCTGCGGGGGCATCCCGTATCCCTGGGGCGGCATGTTATACGCCATCTTCTGATCTCTCCGTTTTTTGCACTCTTCGCCTCTCTCCTCTTAATTTTGGTTCGCGATGCGGTCCTCCAAACAAGGGCTCCGTTCGCGGGTCTCTCTGCACTGTGTGTGTGTGTGTGTCCGGTGTGTATCCGGATGTATCGGTGTGGGCGTTCGTGAAACGAAGCGCCGGTCGCTAATAACGGGCGTCGCCGGGCAAAGGCTTCGCTCGTCGGGTTGTGCAGATCGTCCGGGAAGAAGTTCCGGCTTTGGTGTTCATTCAGGGTTTCAGTCACGATATTTTACGTTCGCTGACTACTTCACGCGGTGGGTTCTGCAATTAGGCAAATACGAGCCAATTGCGATCAACCACTTGTACAGGTGTGCAGTTACGTGAGTATCCGCCGAGTGTCGAGCCAAAACGCCCTTTCCTCATCGATGATGGCCATTCCCAGTGGCGCCGGGACGGGATGAGCGACGACGAGGAACGGAGGTCCCTCCATTCGGAGGAGGACGACGGGGTCCTCTCGGAGGAGGACGGCGAGATCGAAGACGGGGCGTTGGAAGAAATCGAGACGGACGTCACGGGCGACGACGAGAAGGCTGCGATGTTGGAGGCTGCGATGATGGAGCGCCTGAACGCAAAGGCGGGCCTGGTGGAAGCCATGATGGAACACGCGGGCCCCGACTACCCCGCCGCGTACCTCTACGACGACGACGACGACGCGGGCCCGCCCATCGAGGCTGAGGAATACGAACCCGTGGAGTACCAGGTCACCACGCGCGAGCCCTCATCGTTACGCCAAATCTACGGCGACGGCGCCTCCGCCGCGGTCGAACTCAAACCCGAGCTCGCGCGCGGGCTCAAACTCCACGGCGTCCACCAGCTCGTCACGTGGACGTGCACCGACGGTATCGGCATGCCCCCGCGCTGGGCGTTCGTTCGAAACAAGCCGCTGGTGTCCTGCGTCATCCTCGTCTGCGCCCCCGGCGTGGACCACGCCAGAGCCGCCACCGCCGCGGAGCTCTTGCCGAACGTCAAGAGACATCTCGGCACCGGCGTCCCGACGTTCTACGACAACCCGACCGCGACGGAAGGTAACGTGCTCAAGTCCGCGCTGTTCTCGGTGCCCACGGGGGGCGACGGGGAACCCAAGCGGGGAGGAGTCGCGAGGCCGAGCATGAACGACAGGAAAAACAACAAAAAGGACGGAGCGTCTCCGTACGGTAGCACGGACGCGCGGGATCTGTTGAAACGACTGAGTGACGGGCCGCATCCTCCCGAGCACTACCTGCTATCCCCCGCGGACATGGCCGAGATGGACTACCCGATACCCACGCTGCAGGGCGGGAAGGAGAGGGAGGCGGCGGAAGACGGCGGCGGTGAAGGATCAGTTGGGAAAAAAAGGAAAAAGAGGGGTCGCGACGGGGACCTCGAGGGGTCGACGTTGACGTTGCCGGACGGGTACGTGGTGACGCAGCCGGCGGGGGGTGGTATCGCGCGTGATCCCCCGTTGACGATGTGCGCCATCGACTGCGAGATGTGCTACGTCGGCGTCGGCGCTGAGGAGCGACTGGAGCTGACCAGGTGTTCCGTTGTGGGTCCGGATGGCTCGGTTATTTACGACAAGCTGGTGAGACCCGCGGAGGCGATTACGAATTACAACACCGCGCACTCGGGTATCACCGAGGCGCAGATGCGAGGCGTGACCACGAGCTTGGAAGACGTCCAGCGGGAGCTGCTGGAGCTCGTGGCGTGCGAGACGATCTTAATCGGCCACTCCCTGGAGAACGACTTGAAGAGGCGCGTTTCTACTTTTATTTTCGTATACGCTCGGGCGATTAGACTGACCTTTACGTGTTTTGTTTACGACAGGCTGCGAATGATACACGCTCGGTGCGTCGACACCGTCGCGCTGTTCCCGCACGCGCGCGGCGCGCCGTACCGCACCAAGCTGGCGCACCTCACGGAGCGGTACCTCGCGCGGAAGATCCAGGAAGGGTCGCACGATTCCGTCGCCGACGCGAGAGCCACGCTGGAGCTGGCGTTGCTAAAGTTCGTCTACGGGCCCGGGTTCGGTGAACCGGCCCGGGGCGGAACGAGTTTGTTCGAGACACTCGCGTCGAACGGGACGATATGCAGCGCGTCCGGGCCTCAGAGCACGCTGCGCGAGTGCGCGAGCAGCGGCGTGGCGCGGTGCGTGACGACGGCGTCGGACGAGGCGACGGTGAGCGCGCTCGTCGATTGGGTGAGCGGCGGGACCCGCTCGAAGGGTTCCGACTGCGGCGAGAAGAAGGAGGACGGGGACGGGGACGAAAAGTCGGCACCCGGAAACGGGCTGTTCTTCGCGCACCTCCGGGGGTATTACAAGCACCTGGAGGAGAGCAACAAGCGGTGGGCGGAGCACACGGGGCAGGCGTTTGCGGCGGAGGCTTACGAGTCGATCGAAAACGCCGAAGCCGTCGCCGCCGGGGACGAGACGGATTCTGCATACTGCGAGGTTGAGGAGGGCATCGCCGCGGACGCCGCGCTGATGGACCTGGACCAGGGCATCGGCGTGTTGTGGGACGCGATGCCTGATAACGCGATGTTGATATTGTGCACCGGCGCCGGGGATACGCCGCGGGTCCGGATGATGCAGGAGCGGAAATGGAAACGGAGCAGGGGCCTGGGACCTTGGGGGCCGTTCACGGACGAGGCGGAGGATGAGCTTCGACGCATGCGTGACCGGGTGAGCCGCGGTGTGGTGTTCGCGGGGGTGAAGCAAAAGGCTCCCGCGTAGTGGAGTGGGGTCTAACGGCAGTATCACGTCGACATCGGCTATCGGCTAGGCTAACACTTAGGGTAGGGTTGAAAAAAAACCGTCATGGGAGTCTCCGTCTCACGCGTATCCGAGCCCGACGCAGTTGTTGCACTTCTGCAGCCCCGTCTTACCCCCGCATGTTGGACACGCGCACAGCCTGCGTACTCCCGGGTTCGCCAGCGGCTGCCACTCGATCGCCTTGTCCCCGCCGCACGTCCTGCACGTCACGAACTTGCGACCCTGACAGAGGTAGCACACCGCCCCGCTGGCGCGCAGCCTCGACACGACGACCTTGCGGCTGACGCCCGTGGCGATCGCGGTGACCGCGGCGAGGCCTCCGAAGGCGCCCGCGAAGGTGGCGACGACGCCGCCGACGGCGCGGACCCCGGGGTTGGCCAGCGGCCCGGTCGCGGGTGGACGCCCCGGGACTTGCATCGATCGATTGTGACTTTGAACAAACGTCAAACAGCTTTTTGTCCATCACTGCGAGATGCCCGGGGACGTGTGCTCGCACGACCACGACTGCGGCGGGGAGGACTGCGGGTCCTCCTCGCTGCACCCGTTCATCAACCACCCGCGGATCACGGCGTGGAACGCGCAGGACGACGCCGCGGCGCAGCGAGTCTTCCGCCCGTGGTGCGCACACCAGATCTCACGTGCCACCCACCCACCGTCGCTCCCTCTCCCGCTCTCATCGCACCACTGACCCCGCCTCCGTCGCCTCCTTCGTCGTCGTTCAACCCAGGGAGGACAGGCTGAGCCGCGAGGGCGAGCCCTTACGCAGCGACGACGACCCCGAGCTCATGGTCCACGTCCCGTTCATCAGCGACGTCAAGGTCCGGGGAGTCATGGTAATAGGCGGTGGGTCCGGCTCGGCACCCTCAAGGTTGAAGTGCTGGGTCAACAAGGCGCCGGGGGAGATCGACTTCGCGAACGCCAACCGCAAGACCCCGACGCAGCAGTGGGACCTCGCGGAGGATCACGACGGGACGCTGGAGTATCAAACGGACTTCACGCAGTTCCAGGCGGTGTCGTCGCTCACGCTGCACTTTCCAACCAATCTGAACGACGACGGTGACACGGAGATTTGGTTCATAGGCCTCCGGGGCGAAGGGACGATTAACAGGCGGGACATGATCGTCACGGCGGTGTACGAGTCACGGGCGATGCCGCAGGACCACAAGACCCCGGACGACGAGAACGTACCCTGCCAACCCGCGGTCTAGCCCCACACTTAGTCACGTAGTCATACGCGACGGCGGCGTTCGCGTTGAAGAGTTTTAAAATCTTTTCACAAAAAAAAACTATAAAACTATGAACTCACCGCTGGCCTCTGCCGCGGCCGGAGAGCCGGAACCCCTCCATGTTCTCGTCCTCCACCGGACCGATCGTCGGGGAAGATGGCCGGGTCGGCGCGGGACCCGCCTCGGGCGGCACATCCGTCAAATCATCCGGTGACTGGTCGACCTCGAGGAGCGCGGCGGCTCGCCTCCGATTGGTCGCGTCGCCGCCGCCCCTTCGCCTTCGCCGCCGGTTCGTATTCACCCCGTCTCCCTCCGCGCGCGTCCACAACACCCCGGGCGTGGAAGACGAACCGGTACCACCAACATCGAGGTCTGAATCGTCACTTCGCGACCACAACACGCCGTCGACGTCGGGACGCGCGGGTTGGAAACTTTTGGTTTTTTGTCGCACCTCGTCCAGGGGTCCCGCCTTTTCCACCGCCGATGCCTCCATCTCCACGCCTCCGTCGCCTTCATCGGCGTCACCTGTTTCGCCCTTCACGGGATTCGAACCGACGACCTCCGGATTCTCCGCGTCACCGCCCTCGCCGTCCGTCTTCGTCGATTGGTTAACGTCGACGAGGGTGCCGGCCACCAGCGTCGCGACGAGGACGTAAGACCCGGCTCTGAACCGAGCGTCGGGGTCTTCTAGAAGCTCCGGTGCGTCTCGAAACCACTGGAACACTTTCTGGAAGATACCAGGCGCGGTCTCCGATAGGACCAGCGCGGTCCGAGCGACGGCGGCGGTCAACGCGCCGCCCACGAACGCCCCGACGCCCTCGTCTCCGTCCACCTCTAAAGCCTCCTTCGTCTCTTCGCTTTGAAAACTTTTGATGGAGTCGCTCGATGCGGGGTCGGACCCCGGGAGCTTCGCTTTCGTGCTCGGCCAGCCGTCCCGCTCGTCCATCTCCGCCAGCGCGTCTGACGCGAGCGGCTCGAGCAGCGCGCGGCGTCGCTCCGCGGCGCTGACGTACCTCGCCTCCGCGTCTGTCTCCGAGGAAGCCGAGCGGGAGCTCGAGGGCTTTTCAATGGTTTCAATGGTTCCTTCGTCGATGGGAGTTCCCTCGGGCCTCGTCGCGTCCGTTTCGTCGGGCCCGCGGTCGTCCCCGGCCGGACCCGCGCGGTCCCTCGCCGCGCTCTCGGTCTCGAACATGAGCCGTTCGACGACGCGAACCTTGTCCTCGCGGCTGAGCGTCTCGAACATATCGACCATGCGGCTCGCGGTCCTCCTATCCCTATCGTCCCTCGCGGCGCTCATGCCGATGGCGGTCGTCGTGCTCGGAGCCTCCATCGTCGCGGGCTGCTCGGTCGCCATCGCGAGCGCGAGTTGCGCGGGGATCGCGGGGATTGCGAAGAGGAGCGACGCGGACGCGACCGCCGCGACCGTCGCCGCCGCCGCGGAGCTCGTCGAGGCGTCTCTCCCGTCCCTTCCAACCCATTCATCTCTCCCGTCGCCGTCCTTCTCTTCGGCGCCGTCGTCGGGGCGCGCGGCGCGCGGGATTCTCGCCGCGCGGCCGCGAGCCCGCCATCGTGGCGCCGTGCCACGACGTGACGGCGCCACGCGCGTCACCGGCGCGCGAATCCCAGCCGTCATCGCGCACGTGCCCTCGAGTTCTGTTTGAATAGAACTTTGTCGGCACCGCCAAGAGAAAAAAGCGAGCTGAAAGTTTCACCACAACCCGGGGCGCAGACGGATGAAGCGACCGCGGGGCTCGGACCGCGCGGAAAGCTGCGACGAGTCCGACGCCTCGGACCCTACTCTCCTCCTGTCCCTCCCCGACGAGGTCATCGCGCGAATCTTCGCCGTCGTCGAGCGCGAAACCGATGGCCCAAAGTACCTCGCCAGGCTGTCGTGCGTGTGCCGATCGTGGCGGCACGCGTTCGCGACGAGCAACGCGTGGCGAGTGCTACTCGAGCAGCACCGGCGCGCGCCGTCGCGTCCCCGTCGCGGATGGCGCGACCTGTACTTCGCGCAGCTCAAGAAGGAGCTAGAGATACGCAAGATGCGCCACGAACACATGCTCATTCGGTTGCTGGCGAGTAGCGGTGTCGGGGAGACAGCCCTTCGAGGAGACAGCGTGTCGGGGTTGAGACGGGAGTTCAAAAGCCTCGGGCCCGACCTCGATGTAAACCACAGGTTCGCGTCGATGCGCGGGCGGACGCTGCTGGGGATATGCGCGGCGATGGGGAGGCTATCGTGCGCCAAGGAGCTGCTCAACGCGTGGCGACGAGCGCCGACTGACGAACTACACGAACCAAAGTATAATATAATCCCGCAATGCCATTTGCAAGACACTGAAGGGTTCACGCCGCTGATGGAGGCTGCGTTCAGGGGAAACGAGACGATGGCGATCCAGATCATGAAATGTGCTGACAGCATCCCCGGCTGCGTACGGGCAAATGGGCACGGACCGGACGGAGATGCGCTCCGAGGCACGAGGAACGTGGGTAACGGAGAGCACACCATGAATGCGGCTGAGTGGGCCGACTTCCGCGGTAACTATCGGTTGGCGAGGGTCATCAGGGCGTGGGAGGAGGGACGTCCGAGGGAGAAGGTAGAATACTTGAATGATGACCGTGGACCGTGGACGAAGACTAACGTGACTCCGTGGACCGTGTGAACGGCGGCGTAGTTTGTAACAACAGCGAAGCAATACGAGTCAGGTAGCCAAAATTTCTTCAGAGCCCTCGCTTTTTATCTAAGTGTTCTCTATCCATGGGACGGGCCACTCGGAGGACTCGCGAAAGCCACGTGCGCCCCGGTCCGACGACCCGATGATCACCAGCATCACCGCGCCGTCCCCACCGTCCCTCGCGTCTCGCGCTGGGGCCTTCGCGGGCGTCGGCAGGTCACTCCCCGACGCCCACACCAATGGAAGCCTCCGTCGATGTCCATCCCGATCCCACTCCCTTGCGATTGTCTCCGCCGCGCGCGCCGAGCCCGGCAGCGTCCAGGAGTGGATCGAGCGCAACCTCGACGCGGGCGCCGTCACCAACGTCTCCCGCGGCGGCAGCAGCGGCTGGGCGGAGTTCACCACCTACGACACCGAGTCCGGCAAACGCTTCTTCGCAAAGACGTCGCGTAAAGATCCAGCCATGTTCATCGGCGAAGGCGCGGGTTTAACCGCGATGTTCAAGACGAACACGCTCGCCATCCCGGAGGTACACTACGCCGGTCCAACCCCCGAGGGCAGCAGGGAGGGTAACTCGTTCATCGTGATGGATCACTTAAACTTCGGCGCGCGCGGGGACCAAGCGGAGTTCGGCAGGCTGCTAGCCATGATGCACAAGGCGACGCCAGCGGTGGCCGAGGCTCAAGCCGGCAAGTTCGGGTTCACGGTGGACAACACGTGCGGGGACACACCGCAGCCCAACGGGTGGATGGACGACTGGGTGCAGTTCTTCACGGAGCGGCGGATCAAGCACCAGTGTCGTCTGGCGCGTGATGCGCAGTTGTCCGAGCTCGGAGATTTAATATGCGAGAAGATGCCGGAGTGGTTCGAGCCTTGCGGTGTGATCACGCCGTCGATCCTGCACGGTGACTTGTGGAGCGGTAACATCGGCACCGTGGACGGTAAGCCCAGCGTCTTCGACCCCGCGGTGTATTACGGGCACAACGAGGCGGAGTTCGGCATGAGCTGGTGCGCTGGATTTTCTCAATCATTCTACGATGCCTATTTCGACGTCATGCCAAAGGTGAGTTTCTTTTGTTTCCGTATGGGAACTTAGACTGACGTCGTGTTTATTGAACAGGTGGAGAAGCACTTCGACGAGCGTCGGCGGCTGTACTTGCTGTACCACTACCTCAACCACTACAACCTGTTCGGCGGAGGGTACCGCGGTCAGTGCCTGGAGATCATGAAAGGCTTGTTGTGATTTGTGATGTATGAAAGCCAAAACTGCGATTAACACTCAATTTGCCGCCGGGGTGACTAACGCTCTCGCCCCGGTTCTCACCTCCTCTCGTTTAACACGAACCCCCAGTTCGTTATAAATTTCAATGCCCCGCCGTTTACGATTCAAAGGGCGGGGGCTTGGTACCCGGTCCGAGCTGCTTGAACTTGTTCTTCCACTCCGTCACCTGCTCCTCGAGCACCTCACTTCGCTTCTTCTCCGCCGACAGCTGCTGCTTCAGCTTGAGCCGAACGTTGGAGCTCAACCTCGCTTCTTCCCGCAGCGCCGCGCTCTGCAACTGCGCCGTGCGCACTTCAACCTTGAGATCCATCACCTCCAGCCGCGACTCGTGCAGGTTCCGATCCGCCGTCCCGAGGCGCTCCACCAGCCGTGTCTCGCTCTGCATCTTATCCGTGCCGTCCATCTTGGACGTGAACGACTTCGACGGGTCCCCGCTCCACGAGTCTTGAACCAAAAGCATCGGCGAATCTTCGGGACGAAGCGTGAGAACCTGGTTGTTACCCTTCTGCCAAGACACCGGCTTGGACGCGTCGCCAGCCTCGGTGACCACGTACTTGTACACGTACACGCCGTCGATGGGCAGCTCGATGTCCTCGCTGATCCAGTTATCGCCGTCGCTCCACTTCAACGCGGGCGATCGGCGCAACGACCACGAACCCCTGAAAAAAAAACAAAGTTCGTATGGGCAAACAGTGAGATGAGGGAACAAAATAGAAATACTCACATGGACTCGTGCCCGCCGACCATGCGTAGAACCTCGCCAAATTCCACCGGTTTCTTGATCGTGAACCGTACTTTCACCACCTGCACCGTCTCCACCATGTAATCGTCGTCGTACAGCGATGAATCGAGCATGAGGTCGTCGAAGAGGGCGTCCATCGGCGACGGCGTGTGCACC
>Ga0209666_1002645_pt1 | contig 13316 bp, 8 predicted proteins | sample SaaInlV_125m_DNA_FD_184679 | JGI IMG/M metagenome (GOLD analysis project Ga0209666, IMG submission 184679) | Marine microbial communities from expanding oxygen minimum zones in the Saanich Inlet - Saanich Inlet SI037_S3LV_10m_DNA (SPAdes)... | ecosystem: Environmental > Aquatic > Marine >...
ATTTTTCCGACTGATAAACTGAGTTATCAGCTTTGTTGCGTGTTTCAACAGCCTCACGCCTTTTACGGTCATCGTCAGCATTGGTTTCCGCATCGGCTTTCATTTTATCCACTTCTTCCTGTGACAAGCCGCTGCTGGCTGTGATGGTGATTTTCTGCTCCTTGCCGGTGCCGAGGTCCTTGGCACTGACATTCAATATCCCGTTCGCATCAATATCGAAGGTAACTTCGATTTGAGGCGTTCCTCGAGGGGCTGGTGGGATGTCTGTCAGCTGGAAGCGACCTACAGATTTGTTGTCTTTTGCAAACTGACGCTCACCTTGCAGGACATGTACTTCCACGCCAGGTTGATTATCAGCAGCCGTCGAGAATATCTCTGACTTGCGAGAGGGGATGGTCGTGTTCCGCTCGATCAATCGGGTGAATACACCCCCAAGCGTCTCGATCCCGAGGGACAGAGGAGTCACATCGAGAAGGAGCACGTCCTTGACATCTCCTTTGAGCACTCCACCTTGAATCGCTGCGCCGATGGCAACCACCTCATCTGGATTGACACCTTGATGCGGCTTCTTGTTGACCATGGTGTGCGCGGTCTCAACCACCTTGGGCATGCGCGTCATGCCACCCACCAGAACAAGTTCGTTGACTTCGCTGGTGCTGAGCCCTGCGTCTTCCAGACAGGATTTAGTGGGTTGAATCGTGCGCTCGAACAATGAATCGCACAATTGCTCGAGCTTGGAGCGTGTCAACTTGAGGCTGATGTGTTTGGGACCAGAAGCATCTGCTGTTACGAAAGGAAGGTTGATTTCGTATTCCTGAGAGCTGGAAAGAGCGATTTTGGCCTTTTCAGCCTCTTCCTTGATGCGTTGCAAAGCGTCAGACTGGCCGCGTAGGTCGATTCCTGAGTCTGCCTTGAATGTGTCAAGGATCCAGTCCATGAGGGTGTTGTCCCAGTCATCGCCGCCAAGGTGAGTGTCACCATTGGTTGCCTTGACTTCGAATACACCATCCCCGATTTCCAGTACAGAGATATCGAAAGTGCCACCACCGAGATCGTAAACAGCGATTTTTTCGTCACTTTTCTTGTCTAATCCATAAGCAAGGGAAGCAGCGGTTGGTTCGTTGATGATACGCAGGACTTCCAGACCTGCGATCTTTCCTGCATCTTTGGTGGCTTGACGTTGTGTGTCGTTGAAATAGGCAGGGACGGTGATGACCGCCTGAGTGATTTTCTCACCCAGTCGACTTTCGGCGTCTGACTTGAGTTTTGAAAGGATCATTGCAGAAACTTCAGGGGGACTGAATTGTTTGGTTTCCCCTTCCTGCTCAACCTCTACAGCGACGTCACCATTTGCTGCCTTCACTACATTGTAAGGGACACGTTTGAGTTCTTCTTGAACTTCATCAAATTTGCGTCCCATGAAGCGCTTGATCGAGTAAACAGTGTTTCTTGAATTTGTCACTGCCTGACGCTTTGCGGCATCGCCTACCAATCGTTCGCCAGACTTGGTAAATGCTACAACGGAAGGCGTCGTGCGCTTGCCCTCTGAGTTTTCGAGAACCAATGGATCGCCGCCGTCCATGACGCACATGCAGGAATTCGTGGTGCCTAGATCTATACCTAATACTTTTGCCATGCTAAAATCTTTCTGTTTCTTGATTACCAATAAGCACTAAAGATGCCATTATAAATTAAAGGCATAAGTTATACGAGTAGAGTGGTTAAGGGGAATTTGAAGTAAAGATTCTGCTCGCTGTGAGTTACGTTTCGAGACACTGTGTCGCGATGAGGTGTGCCTTAATGTGTGACAGTGTGGCTCATTTACTTTCGCAGTTTCCGTATATGGAACATTTCAGGATGAGGTTTTCTGGTCGGGTTCCCGTTGGCAACAAAAACATTGTTTTTAAGCAGATGATACACTCTGTCAAATGCCTTGCTGGTATAGTGCAGGTCTTATTGTTTCTCATCGCTTCAGTCATTGGCTTTGCGAGCTTCAGGTCAGGGATTGAGAAAACATCAAGTTGATGGATCTACTTCCCTCGCAAACCAAAGGCCAAGCCCCAGAAAATGAATGCCTCAAATCATCCATTGTTGCCCAACCTTTTTCTCGTAATCTTTTTTAATTAAAATTCCCGTTGACAAATGGCTTGCACAAATAAAAATTTAAAACGAACGTTTGATTGATTTTAATGAGTGACATCGATACCAAAACAGCCATCCTTGATGCTGCTGAGACACTTTTTGTGGAACAAGGGTTTGAAGGGGCTTCTTTGCGCTCGGTGACTTCGATGGCGAATGTCAACATCGCAGCCATCCATTATCATTTCGGTTCCAAAGACGCACTGGTTAAAGCCGTTTTGGAACGACGACTGAGCCCGATCAACCAGAAAAGACTGGATCTGTTGAATGCTCTGGAACTTTCCTGTGCGGACCGGAATCTACAATTGGAAGACATATTGCGCGCGCTGTTCGAGCCCGCGTTGAAAATGACCGGGTTTGGGGGTGGCAGCCATAGTAACATTGCCCGTTTGATAGGGCGTTTATTCTCGGAACCTTCCCATTCTTTACAGCTTTACTTGAAAGCGCGTTTTCAAGAGGTATTCGATCGTTTCAGTGCGGCACTTCGCTCTGTTCTTCCCGATCTACCTGATGTCGATTTTTTCTGGCGTATTCACTTCATGATGGGAGCGATGTCTCACACTTTGTGCGATCAGGAAAGGCCCAGACTACTTTCTGGGGGGATTTGCAATCCTCAATGTTTTGAAGAGACTTGTGATCAATTGATTGCCTTTGTGGCCGGAGGCCTCAGGGCACAATGCGTGGGCATCAAGCGAGAGGATGTTGAATGAGCTGGGTTAACATCGCTTCGAGCATCATCTTAATTATTGGATTCACAGGCTGCCGGTCTGGAAAAGATATCGACCCGAATGCTTCTCCCGTAATACCCCCTGGTCAGTGGGGAATGAATTCTGCTCCAATCGACGACCGTCTGCTCGCTTTTACCGAATTAAAGACCGGTGAACTCGATCTGCTGATCGAAGCGGCTTTCGAGCGTAATCCGGATCTGCGATCCATGGCCGCGAGAGTGCAATCAACGGCTGCAAATGCCCGTATCGCACGAGCCGATTTATTTCCTAACATTGGATTTGGCCTTCTTGGAAACCAGACCCAGCAAAACTTCATCGGTCTTCCGATTCCGGGCGCGGAGAGTGATGTGCTGACTGCACGGTTCAAATCATTCGGGTTCAATATGAATGCATCCTGGGAGCTTGATATCTGGGGGCGCCTTCGTCGTGGAAAGAATGCGGCCAAAGCGGAATATATTTCAGCCGAAAACGACTTCATCTATTATCAGCTATCGCTTGCCGCGCAGGTTGCCAAGACCTGGGCTCAGGCTTCCTCCGCTCAAAGTCAGTTGGAACTTTCCGTCGAAACCTCGAATAATTTTCAAACAACATCTGATCGAATTCGTGAGAGATTCCTGCAAGGCTTGAGCCCGTCTTTGGAATATCGTCTGGCGCTCAACAGCAGTGAGGCTGCTCAGGCCTTGTTGCAGCAGCGCCAGGAACAAAAGGAAGCGAGCGTCAGGTTGCTACAAGTTTTGATTGGTCAATACCCAGATGGTAAGCTCCATAGCGTATCGGCATTACCCTTTCCCAACGAGCCTGTTCCTGCAGGTCTTCCCTCTGAATTGCTTCAGCGCCGGCCCGATTTAATCGCCGCACAGTGGCGCTTGAAGGCAGCGGATCACCGTTTGTGGGCTGCGAGAAAAGCGCTTTTTCCACGCCTCAGTTTGACCAGCTCCACCGGAACGAGTACCCCGGGAATGAAGGATCTGCTGAACACCGATTTCACCGTCTGGAGTGTTGCGGGAAACCTCACCCAACCTCTTTTCCAAGGCGGGCGCCTGATGGCTGGTATTGATTTTTCCAAGGCGAATGTTCAGCAGGCACTGTCGGATTACCATTCCAGCCTGTTGCGTGCGTTCAATGAAGTCGAAACAGGATTGCAGACCGATCATTGGCTGAGAAAGCGACACGATCACTTGCGAAAAGCTGCCGAACAGTCTCGTGCAGCCCTGGCACTTGCGGAGGATCGATATGAAAGCGGCCTCGCTGACCTCTTTACCGTGCTGGAATCTCAACGGCGGCAATTGAATGATGCAACCCAACTAATCGAGGTGCGGCGACTTCTGTATGCTAATCGCATTGATCTGATGCTGGCCCTGGGCGGCGCTTTCCAGTCCACGAAATATCAGTCCGCTGCATCCATCTCTGATCCAAATCTTAATTTATCCCCCAATTGAATTTTTTCATGAAGCGCAAATCCATATTGCTTCCGATCCTGGTTCTCCTCGTATGCGGTGTTTTGACCGTCCTTCTGACTAAATTTGGACGGCAGGTGCAGCCCGTAAAGATGGAGCCTTACACTCCCTTTGTGGAGGCGAAGGTTGTCACATTAACTTCCAAAAAACTGATGGTGAAGAGTCAGGGAACCGTTGTGGCTTCAACGCGCATTCCGCTCATATCGGAACTGGACGGTGCGGTGACAGAAGTTTCACATGCATTTCGAGAAGGTGGTGTCTTTCAGAAAGGGGAGGTATTGCTGAGGATTGATGATACCGATTACAAGGCGGCTCTGGCTCAAGCGCGCGCGCAACTGGCAAACGCCAATATCCAAATGGAAACCGTCCAGGCGGAAGCACGGCTTGCTCAAGAGGATTGGAAAGAAATGGAATCCATGCAGTTGGGGGATCCTTCACCTTTGCTTTTCAGAGAACCTCAACTCGCTGGGGCCAGAATGGGGATGGCATCGGCAGAAGCATCCCTGGTCAAAGCCAAAAAGGACCTGAAACGCACATTGGTGAGGGCTCCATTTGCCGGTCGTGTTGTGAGTAAAATGGCCGATGCAGGACAATTTGTACGCCGTGGACAGGAATTGGCTCGGGTCTTTGATGTGAGTCGAGTAGAGGTTAAATTACCCATTCCAGTCAGTGAGCTTGCTTTTCTGGATCCTTCGCTGAGTTCCATTCAATTAACGGGGTCATCAAATCCCGTGCGGGTAGATCTGGAGGCAGAATACGCCGGCCAGAAGCGGCAGTGGACAGGGTATATCCATCGAACCTCTGGAGAAATTGACCCAAGATCACGAATGATTTCCCTGATTGCAGAGGTGGCCGATCCTTACGGAGTGAATGCCACGTCCAAAATGGCGAAATCTCCATTGTCGGTAGGGATGTTCGTCAAAGCGGACATACACGGGCGGCTCCTCCCCGAAACTTTTTCTTTGCCCAGGGCCGCCTTACTCGAGGGAGGGCAGGTGATTGTCCTGGATGAGTCCAATCGTATTACTTTCAGGGATGTCTCCATTGTCCGTTACGAAGCCAGTGATGCGGTGATAGAGTCTGGCCTCAATGAGGGAGATCGTGTTTGTATCTCGCGGATTGAAATTCCCAAAGAAGGCAGTCAGGTCAAACCTCTTGAACCCATGAATGAGGAGCAGCCATGAACGGAATCATTCATTGGTTTGCCCGCAACAGCGTTGCTGCCAACCTCCTTGTCATAGGTATCGTTGTCGCTGGCTTCACTGGGCTGAGTTCGGCCAAGCGTGAAGTGTTTCCGACGGTGAGCACCGACATGATCTCGGTGAAGGTGGAATATCTAGGGGCTGCCCCCGCTGAGGTGGAAGAGGGTGTCTGCATCAAGGTTGAAGAGTCAATTGAAAGCATAGAGGGCATCAAGAAAATCACTTCCACCGCCGCTGAAGGCCTGGGGACAGTCATGGCAGAACTGCTGCCAGGGACGGACATGTCGGAGGCTCTGGATGAAATCAAGGCTGCAGTCGACGCCATTGATACTTTTCCTGAACTAGCAGAAAAGCCTTTGATTGAAGAAGTGTTTGTCGAAAAACAGGTCATTAATGTGGCCATTGCTGGTGATCTTGACGAGTTTACCTTGAAGCGAATCGGGGAGCGTGTGCGTGATGATCTTGCTGCCATTCCCGGCATCACTCAGGTGAAGCTAGCCAATGTGCGTCCCTACGAAATTGCAATCGAAGTCTCTGAAAATTCACTCCTAAAGTACGGGATCAGCTTTGGCATGGTGGCGGATGCGGTTCGGCTTTCCTCATTGGATATGCCTGGGGGAGTTGTCAAAACGGACGGCGGCGAAATCCTGTTGAGAACCAAAGGGCAATCCTACCGAGGAGCAGATTTTGAGAAAATAGTGCTTCTCACCAGGCCTGATGGCACGCGTTTATTGCTGAGGGATGTAGCGAATGTGGTTGATGGATTCATGGAAACCGATCAGGAGGCGACTTTTGATGGCATGCCCTCTGCGATGGTGCAGGTCTACCGTGTGGGAGATCAGAATGCGCTGGAAATATCGGCAAGAGTGCAAGAATACGTGGCGGCAAACAAAAAGCTCTTACCTCCCGGCGTTCTGATGACCACCTGGCAGGATGATGCTTCCTACCTTCGAAGCCGTCAGGACCTGCTGGTTAAAAATGGTTTGTACGGACTGACCCTGGTTTTTATCACGCTGGCGTTGTTTTTGCGACTGGGCTTAGCTGGTTGGGTTAGTTTTGGATTATTTGTCTCCTTTTTGGGGACTTTATGGGTGATGCCGATCATGGATGTGAGCATTAATCTTCTCTCTCTCTTCGCATTTATCCTGGTCCTTGGTATTGTTGTTGATGATGCGATTGTGGTCAGTGAAAACATCCACGCGCATCAGGAAAAAAACGAACATGCCCTGGAGGCTTCGATCCTGGGTGCGCAGGAGGTCAGCAAGCCGGTCATTTTTGCTGTGCTTACCACTGTAGCAGCCTTTTTGCCATTGCTCATGGTGTCGGGAAATACCGGGAAAATAATGAGGGGTATACCGATGGTTGTCATTCCGACGCTCCTCTTCTCGTTGATCGAATCGTTACTGGTGCTGCCATGTCACTTGAGTCACCGGGTCAAAGTCGAGGATGAAGGTGCAGGCAAAAACAATCGATGGAGCCTGCTAAGGCTTTGGCATCGCCTGCAAACGGCTTTCGCAGCAAGGATGGACAGTTTTATTCATCGGTATTACGCCCCTTTCCTCGAAAGGGCTCTGGCATTGCGCTACCTCTCGATTTGTGTCGCTGTGGGTATATTTTTTATCACTGTTGGTTTAATGACGGGGGGATGGGTCAAATTTCAATTTTTCCCCCCGGTTGAAGGTGACAATGTGGCGGCTATTTTGACACTTCCACAGGGGACACCTGCTTCCGTTACTCGAGATGCGATCAACAAACTTGAGGGCAGTGTCCTTCAAATGCGGAAGGAAATCGATCAGGATAGAACTGAAGAAGAGGGGAGCGTTTTCCGTCATGTACTTGCTTCGGTTGGAATACAGCCATACAGCAAAATGCAGCAAGAAGGGGCTGGCAAGTTTATCCCAGATATTTCAAGTCCTCACCTGGGTGAAGTACACGTCGAGTTGACCGCCTCAGAGTTACGAGAAGGTTTCAGCAGTAACGATCTTGCCAACATGTGGCGCACCAACACGCCCCATATCCCAGGGGTGGAGGAGTTGACTTTTACCGCATCTATTTTTTCCTCAGGTGAACCCATCAATGTTCAATTTACCGGGCGCGATTTTGATCGTCTCAGGGAGGCGGCTGCTCGATTAAAGGAGCATTTGATCAACTACCCCGGGATTCAGGATATTTCTGATTCGTTCAGGGAAGGTAAGCGGGAGATCAAGATGGAGATCAAACCTGATGCCGAGAATTTAGGGCTTACCCAATCAGATCTTGGCATGCAGGTGCGTCAGGCTTTTTACGGAGAGGAGGCGCAACGCATCCAGCGTGGTCGCGACGAGGTCAGGGTCATGGTGCGCTACCCGGAAGCGCAGCGACGTTCCATTGGTAATCTGGAAACCATGAGGATTCGCCTGCCTGATGGTAAGGAGATACCCTACGAAGAAGTTGCCGATGTGGAATGGGGGCGAGGTTACTCCACCATCCAGCGAGTCGATCGAAAGCGCGCTATCAATGTCACAGCAGATGTTGATATAGCCAAAGGAAATACAACCGAGATCATCAATGATCTGGATGCCAATTTTCTACCTCAGCTCATGGAAGAATTCCCAGAGCTGGCATATACATGGGAAGGAGAGCGTCGGGAGCAACAAGATACCATTATGGGCATCTTGGAAGGCTATCCCCTGGCACTCGTGATCATCTACGCTTTGTTGGCTATTCCTTTCAGATCTTATCTGCAACCTCTCATTGTGATGTCAGCCATCCCCTTTGGTCTGGTAGGGGCTGTGTGGGGCCATATCATCATGCAGCTTGATCTAACGATCCTTTCCATGTTCGGGATTGTGGCTTTATCCGGAGTGGTTGTGAATGACAACCTGGTGCTTGTGGTTTACATCAATCGTCAACGTGAATTAGGTCTGTCTCTTCTGGAAGCAGTGAAAAAAGCTGGTATGGCAAGGTTCAGGCCCATCCTTCTGACATCCCTCACTACCTTTGTAGGCTTGGTTCCACTTATTCTGGAGAAGAGCGTTCAAGCTCAATTTTTGATTCCCATGGCCATTTCGCTTGCCTTTGGAGTTATGTTTGCCACAGCGATTTCTTTAATACTGGTTCCTGCCGGATATCTGTTTCTTGAAGATCTCAAGACGTTATTTTCCAAGGCAACGCTACAAGAAAAATAATGATTGGTGGGGAGCTTGACGCATGACGGCGTTGTATTCGTATGACCCTCCGGGGATTTTATTTGCGGATTCTTGTGTTTCGTGGAATGAATAGCAACTGATGCTACCTGAATTGACCATGCGCGTTCTGCGCACTGCCGATCCTAAAGCCCTGTGGAAATTTGCCTGGCTTTTTGGAATCAAGGGCATGTTGTCGGTCGATCGTTTCAAGCGTCGCGCGAAAAAGGGCATTTATTTCCCCCCATTCCTTTACCTAAGCATTTTGAACAGTTGTAATTTGCGCTGTCAGGGATGCTGGGTTGATGTTGAAGCGCCGCGAGAAAGTATTGACCTACAACAGCTTCATCGCCTCATTAATGATGCCAAATCGCATGGTAACAGTTTTTTCGGTATTCTTGGAGGGGAGCCATTCATGCACCCGCAGTTGCTCGATTTACTTGAGCAGCAGCCAAACACTTATTTCCAAATATTTACCAATGGTCAGCTAATCACTGACAAAGTTGCTTCAAAGCTGCGTGCATTGGGTAATGCTACACCGCTTATCAGTATCGAGGGCAGGGAAATGGTGAGTGACCAGAGGCGTGGTAAGAAAAATGTGTTCAATCGGACCCTGAAAGGTCTGGACACTGCAATCCGGCACAAACTGCTGACCGGTGTGGCGACCAGTGTCTGCAAATCAAACATCAAGGATTTGCTGACTGAATCCTGGCTGGATGAACTGATCGATCGAGGGGTGCACTACGTGTGGTTTCACTCCTACAGGCCAGTCGGCCCAATGATGCATGATGATCTGGGGCTCACCCGTGAAGAATTGGTGGAAACCAGACGGTTCATTACCGAAATGCGTGCCAAGAAACCCATTGCAATCGTGGATGCCTATTACGATCATGAAGGGAACGCGTTGTGTCCCATGGCAACAGGTATTAGTCATCACGTGAATCCGAAGGGTGGCATTGAACCCTGCCCGATCATTCAATTTGCCAATGAGTCTATAGATGACGAGCGTGGTATTTACCGGACTTTGACCGAGTCCAAGTTTCTCAAGGATTTCAGGGAAGCTACCGCAAATGAAACCCGTGGTTGCATCATGCTGGAGCGACCTGATCTGGTTGAAAACCTGATTGAGCGAAATGGAGCCAAGGATGTGACCATCCGGCAAACTGCTCTTCAAGAGTTGCAGTCCATGAAACCTAGATTCAGTCAGTGGTTGCCAGGGGATGAAATCCCTGAGAAGCACTGGATGTATCGTCTTGCCAAGCGCTTTTTTTACACGGATTTTGGGGCTTACAAAAATATTCAAAATGTGAAACCCTTGCACGACTCTGATGGTCACGACAAGGGAAGTTCCAAAGGGAATGCCACCACGGATTTGATTGAGAAGGATTGATTTTTAGGAACGGATCGGAAAAAAAAACATGGAATCAGTAAATAAAACTCTCGGGACTGCCCCACTCAAGCTGCCTAAGATGGCCACTGCGCAAAGAATCCGTCCACCCAAGGAAAACCTCCCGCAAACTCCAGAAGAGCGCACCCGATTCCTACAATACATAAGGAACTATGTCGCTGAATACAACCCAGTGCCGCCGATGCCAATGGCCGATGTCAAGGTGCATGCTGACAAAGTGGTGGAGATGCTGGGATGTGACCCGATATATCGCGATTACATTGGTGTGCTCATCAACAATGAAATGTGGCGTGATTCACTGGCCGCCATTCCTTATGAACGAAGGTTGCTGCTTCTCCCTAAATGTCTCCGGGTCGAAAGCAAATGTCCGGCTCCATTTGATGAGTTTGGTTTGCTTTGCAAGCAATGCGGTCTGTGCTCCATTCAGGATCTTCAAAACGAGGCTGAGCGTCTCGGGTATGCCGTATTGGTGGCTGAAGGTTCAGCCATCGTCATGTCCTTGATCCAGACGGGTAAAATTGAGGCAATTGTGGGTGTCAGTTGTCTCAGCGTGCTCGAGCGAGCCTTTCCTTACATGGAAGCAGCCGCTGTTCCCGGCGTTGCCGTTCCACTGCTTCAGGATGATTGCATCGACACGACCGTCGATTTGGATTGGATCTGGGATTATATCCATTTAACCAGTGAGGACAGGAGTCTTCGGCTGGATCTCGTAGGATTACGCGATGAAGTTGATTTTTGTTTTACGCCTGCTTCATTGGATCTCATCATGGGGGCTGGAAGAGGGGAGACGGAGCAGCTTGGGAGAGAATGGCTCATGCGAGCCGGTAAACGATGGCGTCCCTTTCTGGCTGCATCAGTCGTTCATTCCATGACCGATACGAAAGACGAAAGCCTGTCCGAGGATCTCAAGAAAATTTGTGTGGCCGTTGAATGTTTCCACAAAGCTTCATTGATTCATGATGATATTGAAGACAATGACGATAAGCGTTACGGCGAACAGACACTCCATGCATCCCACGGAATTGCGCTTGCACTGAATGTAGGAGATTTACTCATTGGTGAAGGTTATCGGCTGATTGCTGACACCCGCCTGTCTCCAGAACAAAAAAATCTCATGCTTCAAATCGCTTCCGAAGGTCACCGACAACTTTGTCGAGGGCAGGGAGCAGAACTCAGCTGGATGCGATCACCGGTCCCAATGAAAGCCGTTGAGGTGCTGGATATTTTTCGAAGTAAAACGGCACCTGCATTTGAAGTTGCGCTTCAGATGGGGGCTGTTTTCGCGGGCGTGGATGTGCATGCAGAAGTTAAGGATACCATACATGCTTACAGTGAAGCTTTGGGAATCGCTTATCAGATCAGGGATGATCTCTCCGATCACGGTGAGGGAGGAGATACAAACGATCTTGAACAGATGAGACCCAATCTTCCGATGGCCATCGCCTACGAGAAGGCCAGAGATGAGTCAAAAGAAATGTTGGAAACAGCCTGGAAACGTGAATTGAACGGCACAGTTTCCCACAAGGATATTGAATCTCTATGCGCAGATTTAAAAGCGATTGATCGATCCGAAAAACTGCAGGAGGCCTACAAGGAACAAGCCATTCGATCCATTGCAGAGCTGGATAATCCAAGTCTCAAGGGGTTATTGCGTCGTTTAATCGGGAAGATCTTCAATGATACTGAAATCAAGGGCTGGTGTGGTGAGGTGGTGGAGGATCAGCTACACGCTCCGCAACCCTGATTGAATTCTTCAATGAGTACCTCAGGATCCATTTGCTTCTCTGCATTTCGATCCTCATTTGTCTTGGCCATTTTATTTCGTCTGCTTCCGATCATCTCTGCAGATAATGCAAAACACAACGTTGATGATCTCAAGGATACGAATTTTTTTACTCAAATCGAGGTCTCAAATACTCCATTACGATTTTCAAGATTATTTCCTGATTCCTTACGGTTCGATAAGCCGGTATGGATGTCTCAACTGCCAAACACCCGAGACCAGTTCGTTGTTCTTGAGCATCGCACAGGCAAGGCATTCAGGTTGTTTCTAAATCCGGACGGTAGATACAATAAAGAATCCTTTGGTGATTACAGTGACTCCGTGAGTGATGGCCCATGGGAAGGGCTGATGTGTCTGGCATTTCACCCTGAATTTACCCGGAACCGGCGATATTTCCTGAAACATGAAACCATTCGAAAGGGCCAGCGCTGGACGGTTCTTGTAGAGCGTTTAGCTCATACGGATCGATCATGTGATTCCGGAAAACCTTCCAAAGAACTTCTGGCTATCAAGCAACCTGCAGACAATCACAATGGTGGAACATTGATGTTTGGTTTGGATAACTATCTCTATTTTGCCATGGGCGACGGTGGACCGCAGGAAGATCCAAATGGATACGCACAGAGTCTGTCTTCATTACTTGGTAAAATGTGTCGCATCGATGTAGATCACCCCAGCAATGGACGGCGCTATGGCATCCCGCAAGACAACCCATTTGCGGACTCAGTTGACCATAAGGTGCGAGAGGAAATCTGGGCGACTGGACTGCGTGAACCCTGGAGGTTTTCCTTTGATCGAGTCACGGGTGATCTTTGGGTTGGAGATGTGGGGCAGGGGAAATACGAAGAAGCTGTCATCGTGAAAAAAGGGGAGAATCATGGCTGGAACGTCTTCGAGAGCTTTGAGCCTTTTTCGAATCAATATCGAGCTGAAGGCAGTGACTTCGCCTGGCCTGTGTTCGTTTACTCACGTCACCTGGGGAATTCAATCACTGGTGGATATGTCTATCGTGGTAACGAGGCTTCTCCGTTCTATGGTGCTTATTTGTGTGCGGATTTCACGACACGAAGGACCTTTGCTATCCGGCAAAAAAAAGGTCGCACAATCAGTGCCAAGCAGGTTGGTCTCGCGCCTTCTCCTCCTGCTTCCTTTGCCGAGGGGCTGGGCGGGCAGATTTATTTGGTCGGTTACGACGGGTTAATTTACGCTGTTGATCTGGATTGATTTCATTTGCGATCGTTCGATCGCTCAATGTTTTTCTCAGAAGTGGATCCGGCTTTCGCTATCTTTTTCTTTAATGCGGTTTCACTGATCCCGCAGGTGATAGAGGCCTGCAAACAAAGCAAAACCCCATCCTGCAATCGTTTCCATGATGTTGGGCATTCAGCCAGCGCAATCCGTGGGACGGGAATATTGAAAGGCCCGGGTTTGTCGT
>Ga0209666_1002649_pt1 | contig 13312 bp, 11 predicted proteins | sample SaaInlV_125m_DNA_FD_184679 | JGI IMG/M metagenome (GOLD analysis project Ga0209666, IMG submission 184679) | Marine microbial communities from expanding oxygen minimum zones in the Saanich Inlet - Saanich Inlet SI037_S3LV_10m_DNA (SPAdes)... | ecosystem: Environmental > Aquatic > Marine >...
ATTCTATTATATTTTGAAATAAATGGGTTATCATTACCTTGAATAGATTTTATTATTTTATTTCTTTCAATTTCTAATTGTGTTGGTGGATATAATACATTCCATTTTAGTATTAATTCTAAATCTAATACATTCTCAATATTTAATTCAGGATAAGTGTATTTCATATAAGCTATGGAACGTGCTATAGCACCTCTAGTATTAATACAAGGTATATAAAATTTGTATTTATTATTTTTATAATTGTTACTACTAACAGGGGTTAATTTTTTATTATTATAATGTTTATTATAAATATTTTCATCAATATATTTGTAATTACTTCTATGTGAATTTGTTTTAGAACACGTTAAATAAATATTATGCATATCTAGATTAGCATTTTTGTATTCTTTTATAAATGATTGAGGGAAAATATGTTCTGCTGTTAAACTTGAATATTTTTCATAATTTTTTAAATTATTTAAAAATAATATACATTCATCTTCTTTATTACAATTCATAGATGAAGTGCAAAAATCATTATATAAATCATAATAAATATTTTCATCTAAAAATGATTGTTTAATATTTCTTATTGAATATAAACGAGCGGGTTTTTCAATTCTTCCAATTAATAAACTATTAAAGGCGAAATATTTTATTAATTTTTTAGGCAATAATTTCATAATAAGAATTATACCTTACATTATTTTTTTAAAATTAAATTTACAAAAATTTTATAATTATAAATTTATATAACTATTTAAAGCTTATTAATAAATATTCTATTATAAATGTCATTAGAAAATAAATTAGGTAATCTATCGTTAGATAATAATGAAACAAATATAAATAATGTATTAACAATTAAAACAGTTCAAATTGCTCCATTTAGAATTTTAATGACTGCTTTAAAAGATATATTATTGGATACAAATATTGTATTTACAAAAGAAGGTATAAGAATTATTAATATGGATAAAACTCATACAATATTAGTTCATTTAGCTTTAAAAGCTTCAAATTTTGAATTTTATGAGTGCAAACATGATAAAATTATTGTTGGTGTAAATATGTTTCATTTATTTAAACTTATTACATCTATTGATAATGATGATACTTTAACTATTTATATTGAAAATGATGATTATATTGATGGTGTTGTTACTGAATTAGGACTTAAATTTGAAAATGGAGATATTAAACAATCTAAAATTCAAAAATTACGTTTAATAGAGCCTGATCAAGATGAACTTGAAATACCAGATGTGAAATTTTCATCAATTATAAATATGCCTTCGTCAGATTTTCAGAAGATTGTGAGAGATTTGGCTAATATTTCAGAAAAGTTAGAAATTAAATCTGTTGGAGATGAATTAATTTTTAAATGTGCTGGTCAATATGCAAAAGCAGAAATTAGACGAACAGAAACACAAGGTTCTATGCAGTTTGTTCAAAAATTAACAAGTGATTCAATTGTTCAGGGAGAGTTTTCTCTAAAAAATTTAGTATATTTTATTAAATGTACCAATTTATGCAATCAAATTGAGATATTTTTGGAAAATAATCGTCCATTAATAGTTAAATATAATGTTGCATCATTAGGAGAGATTAGATTATGTTTAGCACCATTACCACCTAGTTCCTCTAATTAATTTACCATTTATATTTAATTTTAATATATAAATGGAATATTTTAAAATAGAAATTTAGGAAATTAAAATAAAATTTTAAAAATAAAATATTTTGTTTTTAAAATGAGCTGTTCTTGTGAGAGAACCTACGAAAGTCCTTTGATTATTCAGAGTGAAAAATTCAGTAAAGTTGTAAAAAAATTACGTGAATTCTTTCTTGAAAAAAATTTCATCGAAGTACATGCCCAAAATCGCCTTTCTATTTTAGCCGCATGTGAAGACCCCTTTAATGTTGCGACTTTTGAATATGCCGGCAAAGTTTGGCCGCTCGTACAAACCGGACAAATGTGGCTCGAATATGAAATTCTAAAAAGACCTGAAGCGGCGGGTTATTTCTGTCTTACAACATCATACAGACAAGAGCCAAATGCTGTCCCAGGAAGACATGATATTATTTTCCCGATGTTTGAATTTGAATTTAAAGGAACTATGGAAGATTTAATTGTTTTACAAAAAGAATTATTAACCCATTTAGGTTATGGAAAATATGATTATTATGTAAATGATTATAAAGCTATTGCGGAAGAATTTGGTACAGTCGAATTAGAACATGAACACGAAGAGAGATTATATAAAGAAAAATCACCTGTATCATTTATTAGTAATTTCCCTGAATTTACTTCACCATTTTGGAATATGAGAAGAAATCCTCATGATGATACATCTAAAAAAGTAGATGTTATCTTATCAGGTCAAGAAACTTTTGGTTCAGCCGAAAGAGAGACTGATAAAGATGTTATGAGAGAAAGATTTAATACTATTATGGATGGTGCTTACAAAGCAAAATTATTTGAATTATTTGGGGAAGAGAGAACTATGTTAGAATTAGAAGAATATTTAGATTTAGAATTCATCCCTCGTGTGGGTTGTGGAATTGGGCTAACTCGTTTAATTCGTAGTTTAGATAATGAAAATTTAATTTAAAATTGATTTAAAACATATTTTATAAATTTAATTAAAATATGCTTTATTATTTTTATATGATTTATTGTGAGAATTTCTTTGAAGAAGATGGTTGTAAATCAATATATATAGGACATACTGAAGATATTAGAAAAAGAATGAATAATCATAAAAGTGAAATAAATTGTCCGCATCGTAATGAATATTACACTCTCAAATATAAGGTAATTAGAAATAATGGTGGATGGGATAATTGGAATATGATTAAAATTCATAGTCAAGAATGTGAAAATAGAAAAGAAGCAGAGAAAGTTGAAGATAAATTTATTTTAATGTTTGATAGTGATTTAAATGAAGTTAGAGCATCATTAACGAGAGAAGAGAAATTACAACAAAAAAAAGACGATTATTATAAAAAATTAAAAGAACAACCAGATTTTAATAAAAATTTATATCAAAAAAAATTAAGTTTAAATCCAAATCATAATACTGATAAGTGGAGAGATGGAAGAGAGAGAGCATTAGAAAAAATTACTTGTGTGTGTGGAGCAATAACTTGTAGAAATGGAAAATCTAAACATCTAAGAACAAAAGCACATAAGGCTTGGATGGAAAAAGAAGATTTGTTATAAATTAAATTTTATTAAAATATATATTAATAAAATTTAAAACCAAAATAAGATGTAAATTAATTATGAATATACAGTATATTGATACTATATTACATTTTCCAATATTTTTATATTTTTATAAAAAAAATAAAGAATTTGGTAGATTATTTTTTTATATTGTTTTAAGTAGTTTATCATTTTATGAATTTATAGATAAAAAAATGTATTATTTTCAGTATAATGATTTAAATGAATATAATTATATTGGAGATAAATGTAGAATTTTAGTAACACAATATTTTTTGGTAGATATTTTTTTCGTTACAAATAAACCGATGTTATTTCATCATATATTGGTTTTATACGCATTAGGTATATCTTATATTTTAAATCAAGGTTATTATTTAACATTATATTTATCTTTAAATGAAATTTCAAGTATATTTCTAGCATTAAATATTTTAAAAATATTTCCAAAATATTCAAATTTATGCTTTATGATTACATTTTTTATTTTTAGAATTTTATTATTACCACTATTAACATATATTTATAATCATAATAATTTAGTATTTACAATATTATTATTAGATGATTGTTTACATGGTTATTGGGTAATAACTTTATCTAAAAAATTTCTAATTAAATAGCTACACCTTTTCGAGCTTTTTGAATATCATAAAATAATGGATTATTCTTAAATTTCTTTAAAATATCTTTGGAAAAACATTCTTGGTCTCTTGTTCCAAGTAAAAAAGTTACTATACTGAATTTTTTTCCTAAATTTCTTTTTAAAATATAAATATATATACTTGTTCCAATAATACTAATTAAGAAACTAATTACAAATAAGAAATTGTTAACACTTGTGTATTGTTCAATTAATTTATTATTTTCTTCATTAATTTCTTTATTTTCTTCTAATTTAGTTTTTAAATCACTAATATATAAATCAATTATATAAATCATACCAATTAAAAATATAGCACTCATAGTTATAATTGTTGGTGCTCTCATAATAAAAATAAACCAAAAATATAAAATAAAACTTTGAGAGATTCGCTCAGTTATATTTAATTTTTCTTGAACTAATCCTACAAAAAATAACATAATGAAAAATCCAATTATGTGTTTAACAAACATATATTCTTTCATAAAATTTCTTATACCACAAGAATAAATATCTCCTACATAATTTCCAGCAATAATAAATAAAAATATAGATAATTTGCTTACTATTTGTGAAAAACCAGTTAAAGATTCATAATTTATCATATTATATATAATAATAGATTTTTAATAATCAATAAAGAATTTCATGTTGTTTATATAAACAATGTTGTTTTTCAATATTACATAAAATATCAATTTTAAAAGGGTCTTTTTTTTCATTTTCTAAATTTTCGCTCGTTAATTCATTATAAATTTCATTTTGTTTTAAATCTTCACTATTTGCTATCCAAAATTTTATAATACAAAAATTTTTCTTTGGACTAATTGATATTCCATTAATATTATCTAAAATACTTTTATCATTTATTAAAGTTTCACCAATTAAATAATAATTTAATTTTTTCCAGACATCATAAACATAATCTGTTGTAATTTTATATGAAATACAACCTCCTTTACTATTATCTGGATCTTCCCAGATTGGTTTTATGTTATTTTTCATAATAAATAACATACATTTTTCAACTATTTCTTTATTAACACCTTCTATTAATGTAATACAATCTTCTAATGTATGAAATGTTGATACTTTTTTATAACTATTTATACTCCAATCTGTATCATATGGTAAATGTAACCATAATGTCCAATTATTATTTAAATCATGCATTATTATAATTTAAATAATATATTTAATATTGTTTATTTAAATGTTTTTATCTGATTCTTTTTTAGCATTATTATTCCATCTATGTTGCTGTTCTGCAGTTAAATTATTCCATTCATCATCAATTATTCTATTTATTGATGTTTCTGAATAAGTAGGATACTTTTCTTTTGTTTTTTGATATTTATTAAGTCTAAATAATAACTGACCATCTAATAAATAAGTTTCACTATATTTCTTTTCATATGATTCAAAATCTGTATTGTTACTTGTATTTTTACTTGTATATTTTCCTTTATTATAATTTGCATTATTAAAAGGATAATTTATATTTAAAAATGAAGATACCTGATATGTAAAGAAATTCTCTCCAAAAACATTAATTAATCTATCAACAATATTATATTTAATTGGATTATTAGATAAATCATATAAATCTTCTATAGGACTATTTAAATTGTAAACATCTTCTACTTTATCATAAAACTTGCGTCTATGACTATTTCTATCAATTCTCTCAACTGCATTGTACCTATCATAAAAATAAGCATATTTTTGCTGATTTAATAAATTAGCTCCACCTAAATAATTGCCTGAAGTATCAACATAGTTATCAGATAAATCTTTTCCTCTTAATTTTAGTTGAGATCTTAAATCTTTTTCATCTGGATCTGTTCCAAATACTTTTAATAATAAAGTAGAAATTAAAGTCATCATAATTATTGGTATAAAAACTAAAAACCAAGCAATTACTTTATATCCTAAATCACATAAAATATTCAATATAACTGAAAAAACAACCATTACAATAAATTTAATAAATGCATCATTTATAACACCTTTATATAAATCAATAAATATTTGTATTAGTGAAAAACCAATAAAAATTAGAGTTGGTGCACAATTATAAGATAAAATCATATTATATATTATAATAAGTGTATATAATATAATTTCCAATATTAATTAATTTCTAATTTGATGTTTTCACTTTTAGAATTTTCTACTAATTTAATTAATTTATCTAATTTTGAATTTATATTAGTTAAATTATTATCATCTTTTACTTCTACTTTTGTAAGTTCTTTTAAACTTGTACTGTTTATTTCATTTTCTAATTGTTTTATTTTTTCATCTTTCTCTCGTAAAAGTTTTGAAAATTGTTGTAATTGCTCTTGTTGTTTCTGCATAATTTGAACTATTTGTTGATTATTTAATTCAATATTTTGTCCATTTTGATTTAAAATAATTTTACCTTCTCCTTGTTCTTGTTGTCTTTGTTGATGTTCCATAGCCATTTTTCTTCGTTCTTCTTCGATTTCTTTAATTTGTTTTAATACGTCAGGTTTATTTTTTGGATGTCCTGGATCATAATTTGGTAATAATTTATCTATTGTATTCATATAAAATTCTTTCATTTCTGCTTCTTTTACAAATTCATCAACTGTTCTATTACATTCTTTTTGAAATTGATTTTGTCCATTTTCTAATAATTTTTTTTTATCAAATGTATTATGTATATGTGAAAATACTAAAATTGTTTTTTTTGGTTCTAATTGGACAAATGGAACACTATAATTCTTTAAAAATGCTTTCTCTTCTGCTAATGCTGCATGTTCTTCATAGCGGTGATCTTTTAATAATTCTCTCTTAAATGCAAATGTTCCAGCAGTTGCATGATTAGCACTATATGGACCAAACTGCCACATTTTTTGAATATGTTTAAACCAAATATAAATTTCACTTGCTCCAGCACATAACGCATTTGGATGACTTACTAACATATTTACTGCATGTGAAACTCTTTCTCTTGGGTAATAATCATCATCATCCATATATACTAAAATATCTCCAGATGATTTATCATGCATAATATTTCTTTTTTTTCCGAGGGGCATTTTTGTATCATATTTAAAGTATTTTACTTGAGGAATATCTTTTACCAAATCCTCTATTGGATCTGTTCCATCATCAATTATAATCCATTCCATTTTATCTGCTGGATAATCTTGATTTAAAAAATTCTTAATACACATATCCCAAAATGGACGTCTATTAAATGTTGGAGTGCAAATACTAACAAAAGGTAAATCACTTTTATCTTTGTTTTTTGATTTTTTTCCCATAATATATTTTTTACAATAATTATATTTATATAATTTTTTATAAATATAATTAAATACTAGTTTTCATTCCTTTAAAAGCTTTATAAACTATTATTAACATTAAAATTCCAGACATTATACCAGTTGTTGTTGGGTCTAATGAACGAGATGCTGAACCAATTACTCCTATACAAAATAATATCGTTAATAAATCAGCATGACTCTTTAATATACTGAAGCATTCTAATGGATTGCTTAGTGGTATATAAAGAAAATTAAATACTATACTTAAACTCATATATAGCATTGCAATTATTACCATAGTCAAACCAAGAATTAAATGAAATACTACTAAAAATGTTATTGGGAAAAACATTATTAAATTTTTTATTACATTAAATACTTTTGTGCTTAAACTCATTTCACTCAAAGGATAAAATAATTCTGGTCTAAATATTCTATAATAACTTGTTGGTATATTACATCTATCTAATGATGTTCCAAATAATTTTCTAGGAAAAATTGTTGCTAATGGTGCTGTAACAAATCCTAACATTACAATAACACCTGCTAAACCAACCACTCCTCCTAGAAGAAATCCTGGACCAAATAAAAAAACATCTGATTTTGTTAAATATGAAATAGCTGGCCATATCAACCCAGTTAAAAATAAAAACACTATATTACTTAATAATGGATTAAATTTAATTACTTTTTGATAAGCTGTCGATAATCTACTAAAAATAAAATTTAATACAACTCTTGCTAATAATATTGGAAATAAGAAAAAAAAGCTTATTGTTTTTGCTAATACTAATATAAATTCACTTTTAATATTATTTGCAGCAAAATCAGCTATGTTATATGGTATTGGTTTTTCACCATATATTGTAGTATCGTATGCTAATGTTATGCATTTTGCACCTGCATGTTCGTATGCAGCAAAGTTACTAATAATTCCTTGACTTTTAGCACCACCACTTTGACCTGTTTTACTTTGAGAACAAGCCTGATATGGATAATAACAAATATTATTTGGAAACATATAATCAACTAAACTTATTTTTTCTGTTTTTCCAATATTAGCACATTTACTTTTATAATATATACATTCTATCGAATTACCATAACGTAGCCAAAATTCATAACAAGTTCCAATTATTGCTGTTACCAATAATGATACAATTGAAACTAATATTAATTTAAAAAATTTTGTAATATTATTTGTATCATCAAATAAAGTATTATATAAAGTTTGCACTTCTTCTTTATGACACATATTTCCTACTTTTCCATTTAGTCCTAAAAATTTTAATCCTGTATTATTATCACTAGTTAAACATTCAGAATTTTCATTTTCATTATAACAACATCCTTCAGTCTCTTCTCCATTAAAAAACTCTGCACTACATTTTACTGCAGTTTTTTGCCACTTTTTATAGTCATCAGGATTATCTTCTCTCCATTTTTTAAAATCAATATTACCAGTATTCATATCTATATATGATCGTGCACTTCTTGGAATACAACCTGTAGAATCTTTATATTTATCAATATCTTCTTTGAATAATTTTCTAGACATTATATTAATATATGTATTTATAATAAAATAAAAGAATTTAAAAATTTATTCTAAATTTAATTATACAATATGGATAAGTTTGAGTCATCAGAAAAATATCATGATTATAAAGATGTATTAATTCTACCAAAAGCTTCTTCTATTAATAGTAGAAGCCAAGTTAATTTAAATAGAACTTTTAAATTTAATAATGGTTTAACTTGGACTGGAGTTCCTATTATTGCTGCAAATATGACAACTGTTGGCACACTAGAAGTTTATAAAACTCTTGTAAAACACAAAATTCTTACAGCACTTCATAAATTTATTAAATTACAAGATTTAATTGAATATAATACTAATAATCCTGATAATTTATTAGATCCTAATTATTTTGCTATTTCAACTGGAATTAGTGATAATGATTTTGAAAATTTAGTTAATATTATGGATAATTTTGCTTGTAAATGGATTGTTATTGATATTGCAAATGGTTATATTGATAACTTTAAAACTTTTTGTAAAAAAGTTAGAGAAAAATATACTCATAAAATTATTATTGCTGGAAATGTATCAACTAAAGAAGGAGTCAATGATTTACTAGAATGTGGAGTTGATATTGTAAAAGTTGGAATTGGTGGCGGCAGTGCTTGTACCACTAGGATTCAAACAGGTATTGGAATGCCTCAATTTTCTTGTGCATTAAAATGTTCTGAAGCAAAAAAAGATAATACATATATTATTAGTGATGGAGGAATTACTTGTCCAGGAGATATGGCTAAATCTTTTGGTGCCGGTGCTGATTTTGTAATGGTTGGGGGTGAATTTGCTGGACATTATGAAAATCCTGGAGAAATGATAGAAGAAAATGGAGTTAAATATAAATTCTTTTATGGAATGAGTTCATCTTATGCTATGAAAAATAATTATGCTGCTAATAATAATACTAATTATCGTTCTTCTGAAGGTAGAGAAATTAAAGTAAAATATAAAGGAATGTTAGATAATACTATTGAAAATTATTTAGGTGGATTAAGAAGTACTTGTACATATACTAATTCATCATCTATTGAATTATTAAATGAAAATTGTAAATTTATTTTGGTAAATAATCAATATAATGGTAATTTAGTTAATGGAAAATAAATAATATTATTTTATTACTATAATATAATATTATGAAAGTAAATAATATAATAAAATTTATTATAATAGGATTAATAATATTAATTTTTTTATTTGTAGTTTTTTCTTCTACTTCTATTGTTGAAGGATTAAATAATATTGATTGTTCTAAATGTGAAGTCAAACCTAATATGGGTAATTGTATTCAAATAAAAGATTTAAGTTATGCAGATTTTGGAGATAATATTCAAGCAATTGATTTTGATGTTATAGATACAAGTTATGTTTTTTGTCCTTGGGCACCTAATTGTGATAATTTAAATAATATTATGTCTCAATCAAAAAGACTTGAATTATCAAATGAAGATATAAAATCTGGAATAAAAAATAATGTACAATGTTGTCCGGATGATACATTTTATAGTAGTAATACTATTAATATTAATATGTTACCACAATTAACACATGTTAAAAATATGTGTTCTAGAATTAATACTAGTAATAATCTTATTAATATTGCTAATCGAGTAGGTGATGATTATTTAGAACTAAGGGCTTTATGTAATCAAGTTGATTTATCTGGACTTTATTTTAATAAAGAAGTTAAATTTTCAGGAAATGTTCTAAAAGATCCTAACTTAAGTGTTCAAGAAATTATTGATTATCAAAATATTTTAGAAGTTAAATTAGTTAATACTGGTGGAGAAACCAAAAGAACTCAAGATTTAACTATATTAAATGATGAGTTAAGACGTTTAGATTTAACTAATCCAGATGATTTAAATAGAAAACAACAAATTCAAAATAATTTAGCAGATAATTTCTTTTTATCAACTATTTCCAATGAAACATATCAATATAAATTACTTGATAATACAGGTTCTGCATTAGGAGAAAGTTATATTTTACAAGAAAATGAATTTTTTAATTGTTTTGGAAATAAAGAAAAAGTTAAAACTGTTGAAGATATCAGTTTTTCTCAAACTGATTTACAAAAATTTAAAGAAGAAAATTATTTTGACGTTGATGCTAATGCATCTTATACAACTATGCAAGATAACGCCCAACGACCATATCCATCTGCTGAAGATTTTGAAATGGAACTAAGAAATCTGCCACCAATTCAACAATCTACTAATGTTTCTAGTTCTGTTATTAGTACTTATCTTAATTCTATAAATTCTTTTTATCAAAAACAATTTAATGCTTTAATTGGACCAAGAACTCATGCTGTTCCCCAAACTCTTCAATTTGATAATGATTCTTTATCTACTAAGCCTAGTACCTTTTTTGTATATGATGGTTCTGTTAACACAGATTTTGATTGTGAACCCAGTGTAACTGGTGATGATAAATTTAAATATTGTGGACCTGCTTCTTATCACGCTGAATTTATATCTTAAATAAATTCTTTAAATACTTTTTATAATATATTTAAAAGTATTTAATTATCTTGAACTTCCTTTTTTGGAAACTCTTATTGTTCTTAATGAACCTCTTCTTTTTGGTCTTCTACTTGAACGTGTTGTCTTTCTATTACGTCTACTACTTATACTTATTGATTTTCTAGGTGAACCTGTTTTCTTTGGAGATTTTGATACACTTGAAAATCGCTTTTTCATACTTTTTTCATAATTACTCAATGCCTTCTCATCTTCTAATAATAGTAAATTATTTATTTTCATTGTTTTAAATTTCTTTTCTAAAATCTCTCTGTATTCTCTATCTTCTATAGACATTTTCTTTGAGAAAAATTTAACTGCTGGCTCACATACTTCTTCAAATACTTTTCTTACTTTTTCTTTTGGTAATTTTACAAATTTTTCAACCATTACTCTGTCCAATTTATCTAATTTACTTAGACTTAATTTTGCTGGTGCTGATTTTATTTTTTTTGATGAAAGTGATTTTGTTTTACTTAATGAAAATGATTTGGCTTTTTGTGATAAACCTCTTGCTTTTTTTGCTGTTTTCCTTCTTCTTTTTCCTCCACCTTCAAAATATTCTATTAATTCTTCATGTGTAACTTCTTCTGATGTCATCATTATTACCGCCAATTTTAAATTTGGTATTTCATTTTCTTCCAAAAAATCTTCTAATTCTTTTACTTTTTCCATAAAGTTTTCACCTCTATCTCCACCTTTCATTGCTATTTCATCTACAATATCAGTTGTGTATCCATTTTCATCTAATATTTTCTCTTTCATCCACATTACAAAATATTCACATAAACTGTCTAAACTTTGCACTCTTGATGCATTTACTTCTGTTTTTGCTGCTTCTTGAAATTCACCTCTCCATTCTGATTTTATTGTCTTATCAAAATCAAATCCAAAATCTTTTGTTCCTTCTTCCGCTAATGTTGAACCTGGTTTCAATAAATTCACAAATTTATTTAATGCATATTTATGAAGTTGTCCTTTACAATCATTTGGAGGAGTTAGTTTACTAGGATCATTAAATCCTATTATAAACTCTCTTGTAATTTCATCATCTACTGCACTTGGATTTCCTTCATTATAATGTTTTAATGTATCTACAATTGATGGTGTTGGTTCTAAATCCATAGACATAAGAAATTTCTCAGATACTTGAGTATGAATATTTACTAATCTCTCTACCATACCTAACGTACAACTTTTTCCTCCTGCTCCATGTGAATTAAATATATCAAAAAAATAAAATTCAAAAAAATTAAAAATATATGTAACTGGACAGTGAAATAAAAATAATAATGAATCTAAAACTAACTCTAACCAACACCATTTTCCCGGTGTTCCCCCTTGTAATGGATTTTGTTGACTTGTTAATATATTTACAAATTCATCACTCATTATACTTTGAAAATCTGTTTTTAATTTTCTTTTTTGTTCTTCACTATATTTTACTTTTCTATCTAACACTATAATAATAAATTTATCAAATACCACTTTAAAATTTCTTTTCATTTCTGGAGGCAGATTTCTTCCTGTTTTTATAATTCTTATCATTTCTTCAAACATTTCTATTGTTTTACTCGTTGTATCATCTAAAACACTTGCTAATCTTGCTGGATCTTGACATAAAGCATAAAATTCTTTATATTTTTCTCTATTATTTATTTGAAATTGTGCTCTTGCGTGTGTTTCATTTGCATTATTTTGTAATTCACCAAAATCTATATCTGTTTGTTCTGGATATGCGATTAATCCAATATCCATTGTATTTTCAAAATCAGTATTTTCATTTGTTAATGCATTTCTAAAATCTACTCCTGTTACTTTCGCTACTTGAAATACAGTTCCTATTAAATTACAATTATTTAAAATAGCATTTGTTAAATCGACATTAGTAAAATTTGCTGCATTTAAATTAGGTCTTCCAGCACTATCTTTTGCAATTTTTGTAAAATCAAATGATTCAAAACCATCTAATCCTTGAAATCTACAAGTTTTTATATTTGCTTCATTAAATGATGTTGGAGGAATAAAATATAAAAATCTACCATCATA
>Ga0209666_1002655_pt1 | contig 13299 bp, 9 predicted proteins | sample SaaInlV_125m_DNA_FD_184679 | JGI IMG/M metagenome (GOLD analysis project Ga0209666, IMG submission 184679) | Marine microbial communities from expanding oxygen minimum zones in the Saanich Inlet - Saanich Inlet SI037_S3LV_10m_DNA (SPAdes)... | ecosystem: Environmental > Aquatic > Marine >...
CACACGCGTCGAAAACGCCCTCTCGCACTTTTCCAGCCTTTATCCTTCGCGACGCGTCGCCGCGTCGTCGCCGCCGTCGGACACTTCTCGCGACGCACGGCCGCGCCGTGTCGCTTGCCTCAGCCTCCGTCCTCGAGGCCACCGCAGGTGCCACCTCTCTCTCGCTCGGCGTACTCCGCGCGGCGCACCCGTCCCGTCGGTCCCGTCGGTCTCGCCGCCGCGAATCGCCTCTTCGCGTCCGAGCGGCGGCGCCCGCTCGGCACGAGCAAAACGCGTTCCAGCACGTTCGCGCGACACCTGCGCGACGCGATGGCGATGGCGATGACGACGCTGACCGCTCGACGCGCGGACGCGTTCACCGGTGCCGCACGCCTGTCGACCGCGGCGCGCCTGTCGACCGCGCCGCGGCTCCTCGCGCGCCTCCCCGGTCGCGTGCCGCTCGACGCGACGGCGTTCGTCTCCGCGCCGCGCCGCGCGTCGGCGGCGTTTCGCACGTTCGCGTCGCGCGCGGACGCGCTGGCGCTCGCCGCTAAGCGCCGCCCCGCTCTCGCGTCGCGCGCGACCGCGACGCGCGCGGGCGACGCCTTCGCCGAGCTGGGCCTCGACCCCGAGCTGCTCGCCGCGACGGACGCGCTCGGGCTCGTCACCCCCACCGAGATTCAGGCGAGCGCCATTCCCCAGATCGCGCGCGGCGGCAACTTTCTGGTGGCGAGCCACACCGGCAGCGGCAAGACGCTGACGTACCTGTTGCCGGTGATCCAGCGCATGCGCCGCGAGGAGCGCGAGAGCGGCGCACGCGCGAAACCGAAACGCCCGCGCGTGCTGATCGTCGGCCCGACGCGCGAGCTCGTGGAGCAGGTGCGCGGCGTGGCGAAGGCTGTGTCGCATCACGCGCGCTTCAGCAGCGAGCTCATCATCGGCGGCGACAAATTCGCGACGCAGCGGCAACAGCTCGACCGCCCGCTGGACGTGGTGGTCGGGACGCCCGGCCGCTTGATCAAGCACATGGAGGAAGGTAACTTGTTCATGTCCGCGGTGACGCACGTCGTGCTGGACGAGGCGGACACGCTGTTCGAAGCCGGCTTCGGCGACGAGATCAAGCGGCTTTTGCGGCCGCTCAAGAAACCGCATCCAGACGGGAAGACGACGAAGAGCGCCGTCGTGGTGTCGGCGACGATGTCGGAGAAGGTGGTGAAGATGATGCGCGAGGAGCTGGAGGATTTGGTGATCATCGACACGCCCTCGCTGCACAGGTCCGCGCCCAACCTGAAGCACCGCTTCGTGGACTGCCCCGGCTCCGTGGACAAGATGGCGGTGATGGAGCAGATCGTCGCCGGCGACTTTCGCGCCGGGAAGAAAACCATGGTGTTCTGCAACACGATGCCGTCGTGCCAGGCGGTGGAGTTCGCGCTGAGGGAGAGCGAGGTGCCCGTGGTGATGTACAACGGGGACATGACCGTGGAGGGGAGGCAGCAGTCGATGCGCGAGTTCGTGGAGGGGGACTTCGAGGAGGGCACCGCGGTGGTCATGGTGTGCACGGACCTCGCCGCGCGGGGGTTGGACTTTGGCGGCGGCGATCGCCAAAAGGTGGACCACGTGCTGAACTTTGACTTCCCCATGAACCCGGTGGATTACATCCACCGCAGCGGGCGCACCGCGCGCGCGGGCGCCACCGGCAAGGTCACCAACCTGGTCGCGAAGAAGGACAGGGTGCTGGCGAACGAAATAGACATGGCAGTCAAGCTGGGCCAGCCGCTGGACTCGGCGACGAGCTCGCGCGCCGTCGCCGATGCCAGGCAGCGCAAGGAGATGCTTGCGCGGAAAATGGCGAGGCAGGCGCGCTTCGCCGCCGACGGACGCGGCGGCCGAGGCGGCCGAGGCGGCCGAGGCGGCCGAGGCGGCCGAGGCGCCAAGGCTGCAGCGACCGCGGGCGCCGGGGCCGCGAGGACGAGGCGCGGTGTGCGCGGCGCGGCGAGGAACGAACAGGGCGCCGAGTCCTCCGGAAGAGGAGGCAGGGGAGGCGGGCGCGGACGGCGGTGAGGTGACTGTATTACGGTGCTGTATTTTTTATCATCGCGACGCTCGCGCGGGTCCCTCGCCGTCACGCGCCTCCGCCGCTCCCCCCCGATACTTGCTTCATCGCCTGCTCCTTGGCCCTCTGCTCTTTGACCTCCGCCCTGAGCGGCGCCTGCTGGTACCCCATCCCCGCGAACAGGCACACGAAGAGCGCCGCGAGCCCCTCCGTCGAGGCGTGCTTGTCCCACATCAAGCAGTTCACCACCACGGTTGCGATTTTGCACATCGTGCCCGTCACGGTGAAGGTGGTGGCGCTCACCAAGCCCCTTAAGTTCATCGACGCCCAGCTCATGACGAGACCGGCGACGCATGAGATAAACACCACGCCTATGGCGCTCGGGGTCCATGTGTGCGCTAACGCGCCCGTTAACTCCCCGTTGACCGTGGTGAACGCGAACATCGTCGGCGCGGCGAGCGCGTTTTGGTAGTAAGACAGCGTCCAGACGTTGAGGTCCGTCTTGTCCACGATCTTTTTGATGTACACGGCGTCGAACGCGAAGCAGGCGTACCACACCGCGACCCAGCCGTAGGCGTTCACCTCGAAGTTGGCGTCCGTCACGACGTACCACAGCGCGCCCGCGGCCACCACCGCCAGGCTGCCCCACGACCGCAGGTTCGGCCACGCGCGCCCGAGGAAGAACCGGTCGAGCACGCTCACGAGCAGGGGCACGGAGCACCGAAACACGATGAACGTCTCGACGTTGGCGTACTGCAGCGTCTTGACGTTCGCGTACAACGCGCCCAGGAACCCCAACGCGACGATCAGGAACGGCCGCGCCCTCTCCCACTCGAACGGCGCCGCGTTTAGGACGCCGAAGCCGCTCAGGACGCCGATGATGACGGTCGTCGCCACGAGCTGCAGACACAGCAACACCGAGGCGTGCGGGAAGAACGTCACCGCGAGCTTGTTCACGATGAGCATCATCGAGGACGTGACGGCGTAGGCGGCGATTCCGAAAGTGGTCTTGGTCATCTTCGCGATCTTCGCGCCCGCGGGCGCCGCGGAGGTCCCCGACTCGGACATCGTGCGCCGCGCTCGACCGTCTGACGAGGGCGTAGGCGCGATTTGCAGACGAACGCGTGAGAAAAATTCGCGGCTCTCGCAAGCTCTCGAGGGCGATTTCGACAGAGCTTTCGGCGGTGCGCCCAACGCGGGTCGACCCCGCACACGCGGGTCGGAGCTCCCGCACACGCGGGGGGGGGCAAGCGGACCCGCGCATCTTTGCGACTAAATAGTCACTGAATGCATTTCCTCGTGACTACATCTCCGTTGATTGACATTTAGCGGATTTAGGCGCTCGGAAACGAGCGCTCGCGAGAAACCGCGGGAGCTCCTTCTTTTCCTCGTCAGAAACGCTGACGCACGTCCGTGCCTTCCGCCTCACCGTCGTCCGCGTGGGACGTGCGATGCCTTCGGGCCCTCGACGCACCTGCCTCACGATCAACGCCGTCGGCGCGAGCCAGTCCTGGGAGGTGACGCGCGAGTCGTACCGGAATATCTGAAGCGTCCCCAGGACGCGCGAACGGAACGCATTCCGAGTCGGATAGGAGATAAGAGACGAGACCGCCATGAAGTTCCTGGAGGACGTGTCGCTCAGCGCGTGCGTGCCCCGACCCGAGACCCGCGGACGAGGCGTGCCGACGCGCGCGACAACCCGAAACCCGCGCGACCGGGCGCGACCGCGCTCGACCGGACCCGCGGCCGCGCGCGAAAACGCGCGCGCCCGGACATTTTTCCATTCGTTCGCGGGTTCAAAAAAGATGCGTCCCAAAGGACACAGAGAGTCGCGACCCTTCGCGCCCGCGCGGAGCGCTGACCCCCCCTCCCCCCGGCTCGCGCGCAGGCTGAACGCGTTCCTCAGCGCCGTCAACGTGGGCGACTACGTCGTGCACGGACAGCTCGAGGCGTACTCATGTGCGTCACTTTCCCCCCGACGTTCGTCGGACGCCTCGACTCCCGGGAAGACGCGGCGGTCTGACTGGGACGCGCGCGATTCCCTTTTTCGCGCCCCTCGACCGACGTTTTTTTTGCTCGTCGCGCCGTTCGCGAACGCGGCGCGCGCTGACGTCGCCCCCCTCCTCGTCGCCGCTCTCTATTGGCTTTCGTTCGCGCATGATTTTTCGCGCGCTCAGGCAAACTCGCGGGCATCGATAAGAAACTGTCCAAGTCGCTCGATCAGGAGGTGGTGACGATGATGGCGGAGAGCCCGGGGGCGTTGTCGGTGAGCCCGGTGGGGCCGTTGACGGACGCCGGGTCTCGCAAGACGCTCATCTACCTCATTTTGACTTTGAACCACATGTACCCCGACTACGACTTCTCCGCGCTGAGAGGCCACCACTTCACGAAGGAGAACGCCGTGCCCGCCTCGGCGAATTTCGCGGGCGCGCTGCCGCACATCGTGCGCGTCAAAAACGACGTCGACGGCCTTTTGCTCGAGTCGGGGAAGGCGTACGAAGCCACGGTGGGCGCGGGCGCCGAACCTCTGTCGTCCGAGCTGTGGCGCGCTATCGACGCCGTGATCAACTTGGTGGACTGCGACGTGTACACGTACAAAGCTGTGGCGGAAGGGGACCCGTTCTGCGACGACGGGAACCTGTGGAGCTTCAACTACTTCTTCTACAACCGCAAGCTGAAGCGCATCTTGTACTTTTCCTGTCGCGCCGTTTCCAAAACCGCCGACGAGGAGAGCGACTTCGAGGAGGAGTTCGACGCCGACGCGGATGCGCGCGCGATGGACGACTCGTTCCTCGCCGACGGCATGGAGATGGACGACGAGATGTACTGAGAAGCAGTGACGATACGTACTCGTGAGCGCGCCGAGCTGTATGAATCACCGTTGTAACAACGAACGAACGAGAAAGACGTTTTCTTTTAAAGTGAAAATCGAAACCGCGCGATACAGTCACACGTTGTGCGCGCCGGCTCTCCTGTGTCCCGCGGCTTTCCCCGCGCCTCCGGTTCGCGCGAGGAGCGAGAACATGCGCCTCAGCGCGAGGTACGCCACGCCCGCCACGCCCACGAGCGCGAACACCACCAGGCTCAAAGCCGTGCCCAGCTCGTCCGCTTTTTTCCGGAGCTCCGTCACCGCGCGCGCCGCCGCCGCGCCGACGTCGTCGCCGCGCATCGCGGCGGCGTCGTTCACCTCCTCCAGCACCGTCGCGCGCACCTTGTTGGCGATGGTGTCCACCAGGGCGCCCTGGTGCGGCGTGCCCATCTCGGACGTGCCGGTTAAACGAACGTCTCCATCCTCCAGCGTCGCCGCGACGGCGCTCCAGCACGCGTCGCCCACGTCTTTGGCGTTGCGCTGCAGGCACGACAAAACCGAGCCGGGCGCCGTGAAGTCGTGTGTTTTTTGCGTCGCGCCGCACAGGCGCTCGGCGGCGTCGTCGCACGCGGAGGTGGCCGCTGTGCCGACGCGGAACGCCTTGAACGCGCGGACAACGCTGCGGCGCACGGCGCTGGAGCACTCCGTCGATTCGATAGCGTCCGCCTTGGCGACCAAACACGTTAACGGGTCGCGATTCACGGCGTCCCGCGCCGACGCCGCGTCGCCCGCCGCGTCGGCGGCGTCGGCGTCGGCGGCGTCCTTCGTCGAACGCGTCTCGGCGTCGTCGCCGCCGTCGCCGAAACACAGCCGCTCCGCCTCCGCGGGGCAGTACTTCTTGACCATGGTGTTGAACGCCATGTGGCGGCTCGCGCGCTCGGCGTACCGCGTCAGCTTCGAAGAGCACTCGGTGTCCATCTCGGGGTGCGAAACCTTGCCCTGCAGGCACTCCAGCAGACGCGCCTGGCCGGGCTCGACCTCACCGCACAGCGCCGCCGCCGACGCCGCGCACGCGCGCGTGATCTGCGGCTTGAGTCGAATGTCCTCCGCCTCGTCCGCCTCGGCGGCCACCTCCGCGGCGAGGCACGCCTTGGAGAGCGCGTTGGGAATCGCGCGCAGACACTCGTGCACGCGCCCGTGGCCGGGCTCGACCGCGGAACAGTGCGCGATGACGTCGTCGTGGCACGCCGCGGCGAGCGGCGCGTCCAGCAGGTAGTTGTCGGCGTGCGACATCATCAGCCGGAGCACGGCGTGGCGACACTCCGGCTCTTTCAACGACGCGCGTTTTTTTTTGAGGCACGCCAGCACGCGCCCTTCGCCCGGCTCCACGTCGCCGCACAGCTCTTTAGTGTCCTCGCCGCACGCCTGCGAGAGATCCTTGTGCAGACGCACGTCGGAGTGCTCGCGCTTCTGGTCCGCGAACACCGCTTTTCGGCACGCGGCGCCCATCGCCGGGTCACCCAGCTTGGACTGCAGGCACCGGATGACGCGTCCGCCGCCCGCGGCGACGCCCTGACACAGCGTCTGCGCCTCCGACGAGCACTCGTTGGCGAGCGCGTACTTGAACCTCCAGTCGCCGGACATCCACACCTCGCGCTCGAAAAGTTTCGCCTCGCACACATCAGAGGCGTCCGCGCGGTGCTCCGCGAGACAACGCCACAGGCGACCTTCGCCGGGCGCGACGCCGTCGCAGTGCTTGGTGAGTTCGGCTTTGCACGCCAGAGTCAGCGCGGTGTCCTCGCGGATATCCCCCGCGGCGGCCACCATCTTCTTCTTGATCTCCGCGGCGCACGGCGCATCGTCTACATCGCCGTCGGCGTGCTTGCGCTTAAGGCACTCCAGCACCGTGCCCGAGGAGCTCACCTTGCTCCTCGCCGCCTCCAGCTCGGGCGCGCACATCGATTTCGCGGTTTTCGCGCACGCCTTTCGGAGCGCAAAGTCGAGGCGCCAGTCGGCGGCGCGGCGCACGACCCGGCGGTCGAGGATCGAGCGGCACTCCGCGGAGAACTTCGCCGCGCCCGCGTGCGCCTCGAGGCACGCCATGATCCGCCCCTCGCCGGGAACGACGTCCCCGCAGAAGGCGCTCTTGTCCGCGGCGCACGTCTCCGCCAGAAACGCGTCGTAACGCACATCCTCCGACTCCTCCACTTCGCGGCGGAAAACCTCCAGCTTGCACTGCGTGGAGAGCTCCGAGCGGTTGTCCTTCAGGCACTGCTCGACCGCGCCGCCGCCCCACGGCGCGTCCGCGCACAGAGACTTGCGGTCCTCCTCGCACGACAGCGCGAGAGGCGTGTCCAGCGAGATGTCCGCCGCCTGCTCGATCTGACGGAACCCGACCACCTTCGCGCACGCGGGATCGAGTTCCGCTTTGTGCGCCTTCAGGCAACGGAACACCAGCCCGAGCCCGGGCTTGACGTCCGCGCAGAACTTGCCTATGTCCCCCCCCGCGATGGCCTCGCCCCGCGCGGCGTTGTTCGAGCGGTCGTCGTCGTCGTCCGGATCGGGGAGGAACTCCACATCCGCCTTCTCACGCTTGTGCCCGCCGCCGCACGCCTCCACCAGCTCGGCATCCTTGCGGATGTCCGCGAAGCGGCGCGCGTAGCTTTCTCGCACCTCCGCGCGGCACGCCGGCGTGACGATGTGCTTGGCACGTTTCTTGTGCACCTCCACGATGTTGGAGTGCACGCACTCGAAGTAGCTCTTATACGGCCTGTGTGCGCGCTCGCGGAACGCCGCGCTGGCCATGGGCTTCCCGCTCGGGGAGCGCTTCGTGGTGTCGATGAGCTCCGCCAGCGCGTTCACCTTCTTCTCCAAGTCGAAGATCCTCCGGTCCTTCTCGCTGAGCTCCGAGGTGTCATCGGTGGGGTCCTCGTCCACGCCCCACGGGTCATCCGCGGTGAGGTGCTCCAACGCCTCTTTCTGGTCCGGCGTCAGCTCCGCGAGCAACGCGCGGCGACTGAAACGCGCGCGGCGCTCGGTGACAGCGCCCGGCTCCGTTTCCTCATCCTCATCCTCATCTTCGCTCGTTTTTATCGTCTCGCCGCCGACGTTCGTGAACTTCAAGTTGGACACGTGCGTCTCCTCCATCTCCTCCGGGGGGCACAAAGACTTAATCTCCGCCGCGCACGCGCCGTCGGGGTGCAGGTCCTCGCGCCCGTGGAAACTGTCGATGGTCGCCGCCTGCGAGTGCAGGAGCGCGGCGAGATCCTGGTAATCCTGACGCTTGGTTTTGTCCTTGGTCTCGCCCGCGGCGCTGCCCTCCTTCTCCGCGAGCGACGCCGCGACGTCGATGATCTCGAAGGGCACGATCGGCATGCCGTCCTCGCTCGTGCGCACCCACTCCTGCGGCGCCTGCTCGGTGCCGAACTCGATGTGCTGCGTGGGGTCGTACGACTCGACGTCCTCGGCTCGTGTCGAATCGCTGTCGCGAGACGCGTCCGCGGATTCGGCATCGGCCGCGGAGACGCGCGCGATCGCCACGGACGCGCCGATGAACGCCGCCAGGAAGAACGCGCGGCGGCTCGGTCGCGCGACGCGGCGAACGCGCCGGCGATCGGACGCGAACGCCATCGCGGTCTGTCGTCGTGCGGTGTGCGTTATGTCGAAGTGCACGGCCCGCGGCCTCATCTTTATAGCATAGAGCCGAGCTGGCTTTCCGCGTTCCGCGAAATCATTGAACATCAGGACGCCATTTTCTTTGAATGGTGCCCCCCCGGCCCCGATCGCAGTGTCAGACGCGCGGGTGTGGCGCGAGACTCGAGGCGACCGGCGCGATGGCGAGCGCGGCGGACAGGTTTAACATCAACAGCCAGCTGGAGCACCTCCAGTCCCGGTACGTGGGCACCGGGCACGCGGACACCAACCGGTTCGAGTGGGCGGTGAACATCCACAGGGACTCGTACGCGGCGTACGTGGGAAGGCCCACCATGCTGCAGTACTTCGCGGTGGCGGAAAACGAAAGCATCGGGCGCGTCCGGTATAACATGATGCAGGTGCGCGATCGTTCACTCGCGCTGAAACGCGCCTCCTTCTCGCGGCGTCGGCTGCCGTGTCGACCGCGCGCTCGCGCGAGGCCACCCCGCTCGGAAATTGCAACCCTAAATCCGCGCTCTCGGCGCCTCCTTTCGCCGAAAACGGTGCCCCCCTCTCCGCCGCGTCCGCGAAACTGACACCCGTCCCTCACGTCCTCCGATCGACGCAGAAAATGCTGTTGCCGTGCGGGTTACCTCCCGAGAGAGAGGAAGAATGAGGGTCAAAGTGAGCGCGCTGAGACGATGCGAGTGCTACGCATAGGCCTTCGGGCGCATCCGCGGCGGCGCGGCGCCTCGTTTGTTAATACCTGCAAGTTGTTTCCTCTTGTGTCGTCCGCTCTCACTCCTCGCGCGCGCGATGGCCTCCGCGTGGTCGGCTCGCACCGCGGCCCTGCGCGCGGCGCTCGAGGCGCAAGGCCTGGACATCGTCGCGCCGCTGAATCTTCGGTGGTACAACGAGGTCGCGCCCGAGACCGCGCGCATCGCGCCGACCGCCGACGGCGCCGGGGAGGACGCGCTCGCGGTGCTGGTCGGGAACAGCCGCGCGCTGTGGCCGGCGTTCACGGCCGCGCACGACTCCGACCCCGCCATCGGCGACGCCGAGCACCCCGTGGACACGTTCGTGGCGCGCGCGGTTCGGGCCGCGATCGCGGACGCGTCGTCCTCTCGCGGCGGGAGCACGGGGAGCACGGGGAGATGCGACGTCCGGGACCGATCTCGAGTGTTCGACTCACACGACACGTCCCCGGGAAAGTTGGTGGCCATCCAGCGCATGGCGCACGTCGCGGGCGTCGCGCACCTGGACGAGAAGTGTCACCTGTCGATCCACCCGAAACACGGACCGTGGATCGCGTTACGAACAGTGTTGGTGTTCGACGACATCGAGGGGCCGGACGAGGCCAATCGACAAACGACGCCGCCGAACCCGCTGGCGACGAATGGAGCGGCGCGAGCGCGTGTCGACGACGCGTTCGCGTACGCGCTCGAGGGGTACGCCGATCCGAGTTTAAGCGCGGAGAGGTGGCAGAGGTGGGTCGCCGTGCGCGACGCCGTTTTCTTTGACCCGGCGGACGAGACAAGAAAACACCCGGAGCGGTACTACGATGAGCAGGTTCTTTACCACTACAACTGCCAGACCGGAGGCGACGCGCGACGACGCATACGGGAACGTTTGCGCGCGTACAAAGGCGAAAGCGGATGACGACGTCTAGCGACGACGTATGCGTACAATTGTAGTCCGTTCGCTTTCGTACAGGAAACACATTAACCATCAAACACGCACTACCTACAGGAGCTCGTAAAACTTCCTTCCGTTCGTCTCCTGCGTCACCCGGTAACTCTCGCGACGTTTCCGTTTCACAAACGTCCGCTTTTCGTGCGCCGGCGGCGCCGGGCGGAAACGAGGCGCGAGGAGAGCGCGAAAATAACCCATCCTCGCGCTCGTCGCGGCGACGACGGCCTTGGCGCGCCGCGCGAGGGACTCGTGGACGGTGCCGCGGCACCTCTCTTCGAGATCGGTCGCCGCGCGCAGCAGGTCAGGCGTCCCCCGCGCGAGCTCGGGCGTCAGCCAGTCGCGTGCGTCGCCCTTCGCGTTTGCGAACATCGCCGCGTGCAGCACGGCGCCGGCGTGCGCGCACATCGTGTGCCAGTGCAAAGAAGACCCGAGGCTGTAGAAACCTCTCGACGCGGCGAGTCTGACGAGTTCCACCAGGGAGCTGGACTCGCTGTTCCGGTGTGCACGGTATCGCTCCACCTCCTCGAACCATTCCGCGCTTCCCGTCTCCAAGCCGTCCACCTCGAACAGCTCCGCGGCGTCGCGGAGCGCGAGGCCGACGTCGGCGGCGGCGACGCGCGCGTCAAACGCGGGCGCGCGTCTGTAAAACGTCTCCTCCGACGACGGCGTCTCGAGCGTCTCCGATCGTCGTCTCGATTCCGTCTCGTACGCCTTGTCGAAGGGATCCGCCGAAGGGCTCGCGAAGACGCAATGATCGAAGATGTACTGACGCCAGCACGACATCGCCGTCGGTTCGTCGACGCACGCGAAGATCGCGACTCTCCGCTCTCCACATTTCGGTCGACGCCGCGCCATCGCCGTCAACGCCTCGAGCGCTTTTCGTTTCTCGTTCGCCGCGTACGCGCCTCGGTCGTCGCCGTCGCCGCGGGCACGCGTCATGACCACCGCGAGGTCCATGAACGCGCGCGCCATCTTCACGCCGTCTGACATCGGCAGCAGCGTATCGAAGACATCACCGCTATCGGCCGCTCTCAACGCGCCGTTGAGAAGCGAGAGGCACGCGAGTAACCGACCGTCACCCGACGGAGCGTCGGTCACGCCAAAAACGCGGCGAACGGCGTGTTCCTCGCCGTCCGCGTGGCCGACGCTCTCGATAGAGACTTTGCCCGAATGCGACGCCGCGGTCCCGTCGGACGCGTCGCTTTCGCCGCGCTCGCCGTCACGCCAAAACGACGCCGCCTTTTCTCTCGATCGGACGAGCTCGCCGATGCGGGGCATCAACCGCCGCAGAAGTCCGGCGTTGAGCATGCTTTCGGCGCGCTCGGCAATCGGAGGGTCCGAGGACGAACGCTTGATGTACGTCGACAGCGTTTGCGTCGCGCGAAGCGTCGTGGCGGGTCGAGAATCGCAAAGAGCCACGTCAACGCAGAAGGCCACGTCCATCAGCTTCATCAGCACCCCGGTGGTGAAGCCGTAGTGCGAAGGACCCTCTTCGACGACTTCCTGGAGCACCGGTTCGCCGAAACGCGTTCTTCCGGTGTCCACCGTTTTCTTCTTTCCCGCATTTTTTTGCCATATATCGCGGTCGCTCTCGCGACACCGCGAGCGCGTGATGGCGTCGAGGAGGTCAAAGCCGGCCTCGACGACGGAATCGCACGCGTCGGGGTCGCGCACGACGGCGAGGACGAAGGTCATGAACCTTCCCATGTTCTTGCCGGGCTCGGAGAAGAGCTCTACACGTTCCTTGCCGAAAATGTGTTCGGGACCGATATTCCAATGAGTGTAGTTCTCCAGCGTCATTTGAGGCGCCGTGTGCGAACGATCCATCCACAGTCTCTTCATCGCGATGAAGGACTCGCGCAAAAACTTGTCCGCCTCCGGCGGAGAGCGGCGTCCGCAGGCTGGCGACTCCGACATCACATGCCGCACGTCGTGCACTCGAAGCATGTTTGCTACGTGCTGGAGATGGATCTTAGTCGTGTCGCCGTTTGCGAACCGCGACATATGCCCGGCTTGCGTGGCCATCGCCGCCTGCGCCTCGAACATTCCGTTTTCCATCGTCTCAGAGTCCGCGGCGCTTTCGCTCAGGTCGCTCGCGTCGACACTGTCCGAGGAACACGACGAGCGCGTCTCGTGGTCGCTCATCGCAGTTTTCGCGTTGTTTCAAAAGGCCGTCGCCGGCTGCGGGACGCGCGCGCGGGAAACGCCGAGGCGCGAGAACGTGCGAGCACCGGCCGATCTGACGCTCGCGGCGAAAGGGGTTCGACCGCGCGGGGCCGGGGCGGTCACCAAGACACCCGCACGGAGGTCTGCGATCGCACGGGGGCGTCCGGTCGTGCGCGCGCGAGAGTCGTGGTCGGATGGTTCGCGCCTTTTTCGTAAAATCGATACGCGTGCCCGACCGGCCGGGACGCGAACCGTCATTCTTTGCTCACTCGATGCCGCGCTCAAACTTTCGCGCGCGGGGTGGCGAGTTTTCGCCGCGAAAACACGTGCGTCGGCTACAAGTGTACGCGAGTGCGAGTCTAAAACTTTGTCTACGTCGCGAGCGTCCCAAGCTCGGCGCACGGCGCGCACGCGTCTCCCAGTGGCGCGCCCCTGGAGACGCACAGGAACGCGTTGCGCTCGCTGATCATGTCCTCGTCCCAGTTCAAGTCCACGCGCCGCCGCCGTCGTCCCCCGCGCGCCTCCGCCTCCGCCTCCGCCTCCGCCTCCGCCTCCGCCGCCGCCGCCGCGCCGTCCCCCCCCACGCCGTCGTCGTCCCCGCCGTCGCCCGTCGTCGCGTCCATCGCGACCCTGATGTGATTGAACAAAAACACGCACCACAGCTTGTACGCGTCCACGTTGCTCCGCCGCGCGAGCGACGCGACGCCGTACCCGAACCTCCCGCGCGGCCGCTTCCCCGCGTTCAACTCCCGCACGAGACAACACGGCGACAAAACTAAGGGCCGTTCCATACAAGCGAATGTCGGGGTGGAGTTGAAAGGCGTCAGTCGGAGTTGAAAGGCGCCGAGGGCGGGGATTGAAAGCGAGGTGTGGGCGGAGAGATGCGCGGGACAAAGTCCTTAAGGATCGGCGTTCACCACGCCAACGCGGTCGTATGGGGACCAGTGTATAGAACGCACCTAATCCG
>Ga0209666_1002662_pt1 | contig 13283 bp, 9 predicted proteins | sample SaaInlV_125m_DNA_FD_184679 | JGI IMG/M metagenome (GOLD analysis project Ga0209666, IMG submission 184679) | Marine microbial communities from expanding oxygen minimum zones in the Saanich Inlet - Saanich Inlet SI037_S3LV_10m_DNA (SPAdes)... | ecosystem: Environmental > Aquatic > Marine >...
TCATTTTTTTATTATTCGCTTTCTTTTTAGGTTACCTTCGTTCGTTTCCGGGGGATCGAATTCTAGCCTGGCTAGATGGATCCTTGAACATCTGATGCATACATGCTCGTCACCTGCGAGGTTTCCCGCCGATATCTATCTTGATCGAACACGTAGGCTTTATGTGGTGTTAAATCGGATTCTCGATTTTCGGGATATTGCGTAATAGCGATATTGCGTTACATCAGCAAGTAAGTACATATTACCTTCGTTTTATTATATATATATACGAAACCTTAAAATATTTATATTACACTAGTCACTTTGCTGATGGCTTCACGCATATGACCACAAGCGATGACGAAACTAATACGAAAGTATATATACCATACCATTACCCTATATATTAAATGTTTCCCATCACGGATAATGTTACCCATCACATGACTATTTAGTATTTAACTCTTCACGCGTAAGACCGCAAGCGATGACGAAACTAATATACTATACCATTATCGCTATAAAGCCGGTCGGTTGCAAATACTGAAATGCGCCACGCGCCAAACTTCAAAACAAATATCATTATTATTAATCTTAGATAAAATAAGTTTCAATAATCAGTGATGAATGCGATGTATTAAAAAAATATATAAAATACATAAGATCTTAAGATTTTAATGATTTTACGTAATTTTAAATACAGCTGAAAATATGTTTGGGGAGAACATAAAAATATCATATGTTTAAAAAAACGAAAGTATCAGTTTTAATCCGTATCTATTCTACAGAAATATCGTCGTATTTACGGTTACTACCAGAGCATTGTCACTAACCTCCAGAATTACGTATGACTTTAACAGGCAAACGGTTAGGCGACGCTTCGGCTTCCATGTATGAGAGCAGTATGGTCTAATAAATTCTCAATTTCTATGAGAGATTTAACTCGAACTTTTGGCGGTCTAATTATAATGGCGCACAGAGTAAACAGTCAGAGTCTCTACGTCATACCCTTCATACATATATATATACTAGATATTATTGTACCGTACATGTCATTATATTATTATACACATGAAATTCGTACGAATAATTGCAAGTACGAATAATATCGAATAATATCTTACTTCCATTATTTATTCATTCGTTCATTCGTTAATATTTGTTACACTCCTTCATTATAATAAAAATTATCCAGGGATTAACAGGAGTAGTACCTTCGAAGGTAGTGTTTAACGTGATTGCGTGGGTTCGTTCCCAGGTGTGTCGGCATAGCCCCCCGCATGGTTATTAAATCATGATAGAATTGCGGGTACGTACGTATTACATGTCATATGTTTACATGTCATATGTTGATTATTTTGGTTGTTATTTGGTCGGTTGGTATTATTATGTCTGTGTGTAATTTAACAAATGTGAAATAATGGTTTATATAATATAAACGCCCTCACGTATGGCAAACACCTTCGGACAATTTTTTATATATACGCTTACCAACGCTTATATAAACGCCCTCACGTAATATTATATATATCGGACAAATTTTTCATACGTGACTCAAGAAAATTGGTTTATTCCGTCCAATGAAGGGACCAACTATATGTAACGCTAAACCAACGTTTCTGAGTTAACGATGTCGAAAATGTGTTACAATGTATTGGGAAAATAAACCTTCGACCTTGATTAACGATACCAGGTGAGGTGGAGATTTTTTTCGTGAAATCCCCGTAAGATCGGCTATGCCGAATACTTGTATATGAAACAATAATATACAATAATAATGAAGGATATTTATTTTAAGATTATTTAAATATGTATTTTTTCGGAAGATTCTTGAATAATACTGCACTCACTGCACGCTCTTTACGCTTCCTCATGCTCAGTGCTTCTCGCACCAAGGGTCGATAGAACAAACGACCTTCCGCCCCAACGTGTCAAACACAAGTTGCCGACTTGTTGTAACACTAAGCCAGTCGCCTGTTTGAGCTTAGCTCAAATGCTAAAACGCCTTGGAGTAAATGAGGGAGCTGTATGTGTACTCGACTGTGGAATCCAAAAGCGGAACTTTTCCAGGAATTCGTTTTCGCTCTCTTTTCCCGTCGCCTCTATGTTTCAACATCTTAAGCCTGTGGGCTGTATCCGTCTTCTGACATCGAATTTCCTCTCCGTCTTGATGTGAAGGTGCCCCTCAAGTCTCCTGGAGGATATGGTGAAGCTGGTGAAAGCGCGAAACTTGTTCAGGCCCAAACCGAGAAGTTTTCAGAGAGTGAACACAGGAACCGAGTACAACTGGAACGAGACAGGTTGCATTTTCTTTGGGAAAGCACAAAAAAATCCCTTGCAGACGAGACTGTGGAATTGCGCAACAAGGATCTGAAGATCGAAACCATGGAGAAGCACCATCGATCTGAGGTCAGAACATACAAGCAGAAGTTCAAGCATGTCCTTTACGAACAGCAGAGCACCTTGACAGCGCTTAAACAGGAAGCGGCACTTGCTTTGAGACGGCAACGCGCTGACTTACTTTGTCAAGTTGAAAAATTACACGAGGAAACGAGATTCTTGAGGCTCGAGGTCAAAGATGTACAATCCTCATCACAAGAATTAGTCTGGCAGCTCAAGCTTGTGCACTCTAAAGAAATCACAAAAATACGGCAAGAACAAGAAATGCGCCTAACAGAGGCTCGACAAAACTATGAGAAGAAGGTCGAAATCATGCGTGGCGATTTTGAGCTTAAGCTTAATCATGATTTACATGAAATCGAGGAACGAAAAAATGCGCACATCAGCTCGCTTATCAGCAACCATGACTCTGCTTTTACCGAGATGAAGAACTATTACAATGCGGTAACTCATAACAATCTGGACGTCATAAAGTCGCTTAAGGAGGACATCGAAGAGCTCAAGACTAAAGAGTCGACGAACGACCAGCTAATAGTTCAAATAACACAAGAAAATGAACGGCTTCTTGAACCGCTGTCCAAAGCATTGCAAGAGGTGAGTGAGCTGAGAAAAGCGCTGGTGTCATGCAGTTCAAAGAAGCAGACTGAGTTGAGGCTTCAAGCACGCCTGTCAAATGCAGAGAAAATATTGAAGAAAATCGGGTTTGATCGCGACGTTCTGACCCATCGTTTTGAAAGCTTGAAGAAGGATCGAGATAACCTACATAAAACCTTCGATCTTGCTGTCTATGATGTTCAGGAGAAGGGGAGCTTGAAAAGTTTAATGCTTGAGCGCAAGCTTGAGATGGTTGGTACCCGGCTCGAAAGTCATGAAGCGAAAATAGGCGAGATTCTAGCTGCAGCTGATGTAGACCCTGCAAAGTTAAGCGAGGTAACATCTAAGCTGGATGCAGTTTTGTCGAGCAAGAACCAAATTATACGCATCCTGCAGTGTGACCTTCACCATTTTTCAAAGGCACACAATAACCTCATTCAAATATGCAAGACGAAGCTGTTTGATTATGGCATATCGGTAGACGACTTTTGCTTTGGGGCGCTTGTGACTGCCTCGGACGGAGTGCCGACGGATTCTATTGCTGATTCAAGGGTAGAAGCGCTAATTTAATTAGTTGATCAGCTTTCGTGGTATTTAAGTTTGGTGTCAAAGCCTACGCTGACAAAGCACTCATTTGTCAACGGAGCTTCATTCTCAGCCCAACTCGAATGCACCTGGGCTGAACCGCAGTCAAAGAAGGGGAAATGCCAATGGATCAAATGCTGCATGCCTTATCGTCATTTTGAGTCAATCATGTACAGTGGAGCACATCATGACACAAAAAACCTCTGAGGCAATCAAATCAATCCAGATTGTTTCAGTGCTCCAAAATCCATTTTTGTTCTACTCGGCGCTAAAGGCAGGCTGTGTCACTTGGGCGGCTTGGCCACGATCCTTTGACCTCAGCGAGTCTGTGTCATCCACAATGGGTACAAGAGAAAGATCTGCGAAATCAGCATTGTCTAAAGTTTCAACATTAGTTTCTTTCGCTGAGGGGTCAATCGCGAAAGGGCGTTCCAGGTTCTGATTTCTCTCCTTTGGAACTTCAGAATCAGTGAGACTCTCAACAACGTGACAGTCTGGTCCGTTTTGGTCAGCAGCTGGGGCCTCAATAGCAGCTGTGTTGATCACATTAGAATTATTGTGAAAATGTAGAGCTTCCTCTGCACCGCAAAAGGCCAATAACGTTTGATTGAGTGCCTTTGAATCTTTGATGTCAAGTTTTTCTTCCAAATACCTGTTGAATGAGTCGCTTGCTTTCTTTGATCTGAGCTGCACTAACTGTTTACGCTGGAGTTTTCTGTGTATGCCCCGGCTATAGTAAATCGAAGATTTGCGATGAAAAACATCTTCAGTGTCCAGGACGTAGGATACTTTTGAATTGCTGCAAGATATTTTGCACTCAAGTGAGTTGAAGACACTTATGCAGTTGCCAGGAACGTCATTTACAAACTTGTCGGCATGACTGGGAGCGGCGATTCTCATTGCACGCCGAAGAAAAACGGCCGGTCTGCCACTACCTTCTGGCCATGTCCTTGTGATCAATTCTGTGTCTCCATCCTCAACGTTGGTAATCTGCAAAAATGATTCCAGATACTCGTGGAACTGAGATGCCATGCTGCCTGTTGGCAGGTCAACCTTATCTAGGCACGATTCCATATGTTGTAGAGTCAAACGTTGACCCATATCCAAAGAGGCAAATCTATAACACGCATCGTCCAGCAACAGAACACTTGCGTTGGCATGATATGTCTCTTCACTGGAAGCAGTGAAACGAGCCAGCTCATATTCATGAAGATGCAATAACTTAGATGCCGTTTCGTCAGCATGGAAACTTTGGATTTGTTTGACCATCTTGTATATAAGTTTGTCGAGAGTAAACAAGACATATGAGTTTGCACCAAGTAGAGTTCGGCACTCGTCTTCGAAGCTTGAGGACTCCACAGTGCCATTCAGCAGTTGGAAGAGAAGCTGTAAGAAATCGCCGTGAATTTTTCTTTCTTGTTCGGCACGTTCTGATTCAGAAATGCTTTTCTGTCCAAACTGCTGCGACATGCTCATGGCAGAAGCGCGAGCAGTGGCCAGTCTTTCGTACAAATGCTGATGCAGGCGAAAGAGGATGTAAAATCCATCGTGTCCATAAAAGCATCTTTCCTCCATCTGCCTGCTTTTAGGATGTGAAGTGCGCGCTCCTGTATCCATTGGTGAGACAGACACATGTAATCCAGAGAGAGGTTTGCAGCCAGCATGAATGTACTCCTCTATATCATCATCAGAGAATTTCACTTCGTCCTCATCTTCATCTTTTTCAAGGGCGACCTTAGCTACTTCACTTTTTGCAGCGTTCTGTTTGCTACTTTTCTGCCCAATCTTACAGACATTTCCTGCTGAATCATCGCGCGTGCAATCTGTTTCTGTTGCGACCTCGACAATAACTTCATCGATTTTTTGAATTTCGCCATCAGTGAATTCGTTCGCAGGTTCATACGGTTTGCCATTTTCGGCATCTTCAAGACCGTCGCTCTCGTAACTGACTATGTCTTCATCGTCATCTTTATGTGCAAGCAAAGCAGCCTGTTCCGCAGCGTCATCAAAATAATCTCCCTCTGGATTCTTGCGATTTATTCCAAAGAATGGCTCAACAAAATCGCGCCACAGTTTCATTACCCTTTCTGCGTGCTCTGAGGCCATCATTTCGCGGGAGCTGAATTTTAAAACAGCGTATATATCATCATGAACTTTTCGATCATTGTATGTGAAAGTCAGGTCTGGGGACGGATTGCCACCTTCATGTTTCCCGACGGAAAGGCTCTGTTCATTACTCCTCTTTTTCTCGCCCACCTCCTTTATCTCACCAATCATTCCTTTAGCGCTCAGAGCTTTCTTGTCAGTTTGCTTGAAGTAAAATGAACGATGATCCAAAGATTTATTGTAGTTTTTATCGTAGACTTCCACCCAAACGGGAGTAATCTCAGATTTCATCATTTTCCATTCAGAGTCTTTTTGTTTCAGACGAGCCATGACCACATGTGCAGTCGCTGCAGGATAATCAAGGATCATACGTCTTATGTCGTGGCCTTGGTCTGTGCCTATGCCATACAGACGCTCTATTGCACGTAGGTGGATTGGACTCAGAGCTCCTTCAGGAGTCCGGAATCGGGAAGCTGCCTCATTCGGCATACTGTTGAGCTTTTCAATAATAGGTGCAAGGGCATCTATTGTCGCTCTTGTCGTCTCCAAAACCATATCAAGTTCAAATCGATCGTCCTCGCATCGAAACAAAGACTCCTCGTATTGATTTTTCCTCATGGCTTTAAAGCTGTAATCTTCGGAGCCAGATGTGACACTGACCCAGTTGTCGTTGAGATGTTCGTGGCAGAGCGGTGTTCGAGCTGACGCGGGTGCTTTCGGGAAGCTTTTTGGAAGGCATCGGTAGGAGGGGCCACATCTATCACATGCAGAGAGATCAAGCTCGGATATTGGACGCGACAAAAACTTTTCTCTCGCACTAATCGCTTTAAGTTTTTGCATGTCCTTCGCGCTCAACTTTCCATCTTTTCCTTTACCACAGTCGCCAAGTTCGAAATCCATACCTTCGCAGCGTGCCAAAAAGTCACAAAATCCACTATGCAGGTCAGGATACCTGCCTAGAATGTCCCAGACCAGGCTTTGTAATTCCATTTTAGAGATAACTTCAGAGTTGAAGATGTTCAGGCATTTGATCAGTTCGTTGTAGGTTTCGCGGTTACGTAGCCGTGCTTTTACCTTGTCGAAGAAAGTTAGCTCTTTCGCAAGCGACGCTGCCGCTTTGCGTTCTTCCTCCCTTTGATCGTTAGGCATGTCAGTTGATGTATCGTACTTCCCACCTTTACCCCTACGTTTGATATTGCCGATCGGGTGGACTGACGAGTCACCGCTTTTGTTTCGGAGGCTTTTGTTCGTCAATCCCTTCTTACTTGCCGTCGGACTTGAGAAGTCAGGAAGGAAGTATGTGAACTCTTCGAGCAAGTCATTGTGAGACTTAAAAAGAGTGGCAACTTCCTCATAAACTTGACTAATGCTCTTTAAGTTCTTGCGGTACATGTTTAGGATCTCAAGAAATGCCTTGTAGACTCGTTCATCACTTGCAAAGCGCGTTTTGATCTTATTTACGTAGCTGATGGCATGGACAAACTCAACCTGTGGCTTTCCAGAAGCCGGTCCACCGGTAGAGGTTTTGGCGCGTTCCTAATAGATGCAAGTTGTTTGATAGGCCAGATGTTACTCAATCCGAATACAAACAATATATTTTGGAGAAATTCTTACCGCCTCCTCGCGCTCTTCCCTTTCGACATCCTCGACTCGGATCTCGTGACCCTGGGAAGAAAGGGCGTAAGCATGAGACTGTTCCCCAACTTTGGCAGATTAAATCGCGGAAGGTGATGGGACCTTTAGCATAAAACATAAATGATCTGACTACGATTGCCTGCGAAACTCACCTTAGGAAGAAACTGGTTGAAACCAAGGATAAGATCTCGGTGACCCTTGAAGATTGTCTTTACTCGCTTGATAACTCCTTCCGTGTCAATACTAAAAATTGAACGCAGTAAAATGTCACTGTCGAAGAAATACGAACATGGAGAAGTTTGAGGTTTTGGGGTCGGGTTAGGCTCAGACTCACCGCTGCGCTTTGAACTCTTTCATGATTTCAAGGAACTCATCATACGTGTCCTTCCTGTCCTTCAGCCTATCCTTGAGCTCCCTCAAATAGGTCAAGGCTTCTTGCTTTCGAAGGGCGTCATCTGCCGAAGCTTTCTGACTTGATGCGGCGGCTGCTGACCGTTTCATCTTTAAAATCGGGCTACGAACAGTCCAACGAGGAGCGTACTCTCCGCCTCCCAAACGGGCTTATAAACAGTACGTAGCCCTTGGGCCCGTGCTGGGAGTGATCAAATTAGCATGTTCGTTCGTCTCTCAAATATATCTTTACCATGGAACCTTATTCGAAACCTTATTATTACGAATGAACGTAACGGGTATATATACAGATAGAATACGTAACATTTATTAATAAGAAAAATGGATTCAGTGACGCGGGTGATGGCTAAAAAAAATTCCGAAGTGTGCAGATAGATGCGGCTATGCCGAATAAAGTATGATACCTTCGTACTGAGGCCCGGATATATGTACAGGCGCGTTATTAATAATGTTACGAAATAATAACTCATCAATTAACTAAAATTAAAAGTTCACACTTGATCGATAGATATAATCAATCAAGTGAATTACTTAGTCTATTAATAACTCATCCCACTTACTGAGCGATAGGGAGGGCGATGTTGGCTATTTCGGGATTTTTTAAATGATGTCATGCATTGCAAGCTCGAAGATCTATCATCTCGGGATGTGATTTGTTTTGAAGTTTGGCGCGTAGCGCATGTCAGTATTTGCAACCGACCGGCGTTATAGCGTTAAAGCGATAATGTATGATAATATTAGTTTCGTCATCGCTTGCGGTCTTTCACATATTAATAATATATATGTAATAATATATTTAATAATATCACCAGCAGTTACATATTATATCATATTATGTTAATATTATTATTTAATATTATTCTTAATCTATCTTATTATTAGCATTAATAATATACCTTCGAAGGTATTATATCATATATATAAATAACGAACGTACTGTTATGATCTTAAGATGAGTTATTAATAATAAGTAATTCAAAATAATATAATCATCAACACGACTTTTATTCTTGCGTACGAAATCGTCATGTACCAACGATGGATGATTTAGCTTATCTCCATGACAACGCACCATACAGTCGCATTCATAAATGTGTTAAACGCGTCTTTTTTTAACTTCGTGTTTTCGAGCACGGCCGTTTCCACGCCTTCCCAGAGCGCCCCACGCGGCTGTTAAGCCGTCTCTGAATGAGAAATAACGCTCACGGCATATCATTGCCATCGGGCGACTACCGTTCTGTATTGACCGCGCGGCCACCACCAATCTCGGGCCATCTTGGCGAGAACACGGGCCGATTTTCGGAGATGAAAACGGAGATTTCTTGTCGACATCCGCGCCGGGCTCTGGCGTTCATGCGCGGCGTAAGACACAATTAGAGATATACAGGCACTTCAACATCTCTAGGACCACGCTGTACACCATCTACCGTTGCGATTACTGGCGTTCCATACGAAAACGCCCCGCCCCCGCACTCACCGTGGACCACCTCCGCTTATCTCCGCTTAACTCCGCTAATCTCCAAAATCAGCGTCTTCATTAATTACGACGGTAAAATTTAAAGTCCACACTTGAAATCCAGAATATATTCTTATTATTAATATCCTTTATTTGCCCGATAATTTTACGTATTATTAACGGTATCTATTATTACATATTATTACCATATACTGAAGGTAAAATACCCTCATACACGTCGCTCTCATCACATCGCTCATGCAAAGGATCGCCGGATCTGTCGTCACCAACGACCGACACCAGGGGCCCGACGCGCGATATACGGCGCACACGAATTTTACACCCAGCCGAACCCTGTTGCAAACCCCAATTAAACTACGGGGGCAATAGTTAGGCTTACAACCCCATGTTTAATAGACTATAAAATATGATATATCCAGGGATGAAAATGCATTCATTTTCGAAATCACCTGAGGACCACCTCTTATCGAATCACCAAGCAAAACAATCTACGACGATATCCCGTTTGGCACAACGACCAATGAGGGACGAGGATTTCCCCCCCGGAAGGCCAAGATTTCTCATACACGTTTGACAACAGCTGTGCACTCACTCACGTCATTGAATAGCAATGGCCGCCCTCGCTTCTTACACCCCTATCACAGCCCGCGCATCTACCTTTCGCGGGCGTACAGTCGCCAGCAGGGTTACAAACGGAACAGGCAAGGTTTCCATGCGTGCCACCTGGATGCCTGGCTCCCCCCCCCCCGCGCATCTCGATGGCTCCATGCCCTGGTAAGCGGTCCTATGTGTTTCTTTCTAAATATCGTTCCCTTCGATATTTGGTTGCTACTGCCCGTCCGTCGCAAGCGGCACTCTGCGTTCATGGAAAACGGGGCTTCCTCCCCCTCTTCTTCTTCTCTATCTCTCTCTCGTCTCTCTCTCTTGTCTCTTTCTGTTCGGTTCGGCGGTTTATTTTTCGAGTTTCAGAGCCCTGGATAATACGTGCCTGTTAAACTTCCTCTTTCCCCGCTGTCCAAAATTCGAGCCTAAACACGTGCGCCTCTTCAATTCGCAGTGACTACGGTTTTGATCCTCTGGGGCTTGGCAAAGAACCTGAAAACCTTGCCCGTTTTCAGGAAGCAGAGCTCATCCATGCCCGCTGGGCAATGCTTGGGGTCTCTGGCGCAGCTGGCGCCGAGATCATCACCGGCGTGAACTGGGTGGAGGCCCCTGTACAAGCTCAACAGACCTACCTCGGGAATGCTATTCCTTTCCCTTTACCTGCCATTGCTGCTATCGAAATTTTTGTCATGGCCTATGTTGAGTCCCAGCGCAGCTCGGAGACGGACCGCACCAAACGAATGTACCCTGGCGGCTCCTTTGACCCAGCAGGGTTTTCCAAGGGTGCCGACTTCGAAAAGCTTAAACGTAAGGAGCTTGCTAATGGCCGCGTTGCGATGCTCGCCTTTGCAGGTATCATAGGTGAAGCGCAGGCGAACAACCTTGAAGGCCCTGTTGCGGCGCTCTCTCACCACCTTGCAGACCCCTGGCACGTGAACGCGGCCACCAATGCTGCCGCCGTTCCTTACCTTTGAAATATGGTTTGTCACAAGGTTGCTGTCCCACGTACCATCATCCAGATCATTTTGATGTCGGTTGGAACGGGTGACAGCGTGCAGTGAACACCAGTGACTCTTTCGGTTGTGATACGGTTGTGTCAACTACACACACGGTGAATAGTCAAGTAGTAGTTGCAACAAAAATGAGTCTGCTTTGCGCACCTTTTCGTGCTGCTCCCGCCACAAAGTATAAAGTGCAATCAGATCAAGCCATTGTGGTCACCGTTTCACTGACATGGAGACGCTCCGGTCCTCGGAGTGCCCCCTGAAATTCATTCCCATTGCGTTGTCTCCCAAAAACCCCACATTCTCATGGGCTGGGCAGCTGCTGCCTCGGACCCGCGCATAAAGGCAGGTCGCGTGACCCGTTCATATTAAGCCGGTGCAACTCTGCCATGTGACAAATTCACTGTTAACAGCACGACAAAAGTACGAAAGTGATACCATCCTTTTGCTTGAGTTTGTGGGCTTCGTGATAGTACATTCGACTTATCTCGGTGCGGTGCTAGGCTCACTAAAAATTATTGATTGGTTGGTGACTTACCTTCTGTTTAATATTCTACATCTAATTATCTATCGTTTCTCTTTTCAGAGTGTACCTTCGAAGGTAATACATCACCCCGCACATCGACTCGAAAGGCAACGAACACGAGCTGAGAGTCGACATCCGAGCTGACGGCCTACGCGCCAACTCCACAACCCTCCTGCTCGACACCTCGATCACACACATCATCAGCAAGGCTAAGGACCCGGCGAACCAGCCTCAGGCCCGCCAAGGCAAGAGCCACCCCAAAGCCAATCCCATCAAGGCCGCGGAGACGCTCAAAGATGGCAAGTACAAGGAGGCCGCGCTCAGAGCGCACAAGGAATTCATTCCACTCGTGATGGACACCTACGGCGGCATGGGTAACCTTTCCTCAAGCTGCTAAAAGCCGTCGCCGACCATCAAGCCCACCGCACATCCGGAGCTGTCAACGCACACACACAGGGCGTACACACCGAGGAGCCTCCACCCCTCGAATTCCGGAACAAGGCGTACCTCCACAACATCGCCCTCGTCCACGTCTCCCTTATCAGCACCATCATGCGAAGGGTCCTGGGACACACGGTCACATCTACGCGCTGGAACGGAGCTGAACACGCCACGCAGGCGGCCGAGTTCTACCGCAACCCCACAGCCGTGATGATTACAATGGATTGCAGGTTTTACGTAAAGTTCGATATTTGCTGCGTGATGCAGTTATTTAGACGAAACTACAAATAAGTACCGATAGATGTAATAATCACACTACAATTTATTTATTACCTTCGTTCGTTCGTTCATAGATATATATCTATCTTCGTATTCTGAATTTCATCAGGGTGAGCCAGTTTTTTAGGCATGACGATTTTTATATATAATAACGTAAAGACTTTATCATTACGATCCACACAATAATCACTCCAGTTGGCAAACAGTATAAAGATTCCGCTTATGTTCACGTAAGCGACTTATCCTTAACTGTTATCAAGTTATTAAGTTATTACGTACGTTAAAAGGGTCACACCCTGATGAAATTCAGAATACGAGATAATAATAAGCAAGCAAGCATCAAGCAATCATGTGACACATATATTACTACCTTCGAAGGTAATATATAATAAAGGTAATAATAGATAGATATATAAATATCATTAAATATCATTATCATATTCGGCGCGGCATAGCCGTAAATTACACGACTCGACGTCAGAAGAATGTCACACTCACCTGGTATCGTTTATCAAACATCACGGTCTATTCGTTCCATACATTGTCCACATTTTTACACCCAATCCAACGTTTCTTTTAACTCGTAAATCTTGGTTTACCTCTTCTCACACGTCACCGAATCCAAGGGTATTTTTTATGGTTCCGATATCTTATTATCTGGTATCGTGTTAATACTAAATACGCAGGTGGACCGGACATTCTTCTGACATTGAGTCGTGTAATTTACGGCTATGCCGAATAATAATAATAAGATGGAGAAGATCATATATTAAAGATCGATGAATAATAATATTAACTATGAGATTCTGAATTTCATAAGGGTGAGCCAGTTTTCACGTAACTTAACTTGATTATAGTTAAGGATAAGTCGCTTACGTGAACATAAGCGGAATCTTTATACTGTTTGCCCACTGGAGTGATTATTGTGTGGATCGTAATGATAAAGTCTTTACGTTATTATATTATATCGTTATGCATAAAAAACTGGCTCACCCTTATATATGAAATACACCATTCCCCCTATATCGTTGACTCGCGGTCGGACCCAATTTCGGTCGGTTGTACTATATTTAGGGTCGCGCGAAGGTATTTTCGTGTTTTTTTTTCCTATGGCGCTAGTCAGGCCAAGTAAGAACGGCGAGCGCGCTGGACCGCTTGCAAAGATGCTGCTGGGCGCCAAACACGGAGGGCGACCTCGGATCATGTCGCGCATTATCGTCGAGGAGTATTTCGCTCTTTGAGT
>Ga0209666_1002666_pt1 | contig 13269 bp, 8 predicted proteins | sample SaaInlV_125m_DNA_FD_184679 | JGI IMG/M metagenome (GOLD analysis project Ga0209666, IMG submission 184679) | Marine microbial communities from expanding oxygen minimum zones in the Saanich Inlet - Saanich Inlet SI037_S3LV_10m_DNA (SPAdes)... | ecosystem: Environmental > Aquatic > Marine >...
CGAGCGGACCCAACTCGCGGAAAAAGCCAACCGTCTCGAGCGCGCCCGCGAAAAAACCAAAAAACAGAAAAAACCCTTTTATTTTTTCGTGGGCGCTCGACGTTTTTCCAGTCGTCGCGCCTCGCGCCTCGCCCCTCGCCCTCGCCGCGGCGCTGACCCTCCCTCCCCCCCCCCGCGGACACAGACCACTTCGAGTATCCTCACAATGCCCAGCGTTCAGTCCGTGTACACCTCCCTCTCCATCATCTCGCTCGGCGCGCTCATCGGCATGGGCGTCGCCGTCGGCAGCGGCGTCTCCATGATGTCCATGGCGATGTACGAGGAGGAGGAGAAGAACAAGATGACGGCGTCCTCCGTGGTGGAGCAGTCCTTCCGCCCCGGCGGCCGGGGGTTCGCCGCGTCGGGGTCGAAGTGAGTTTGTCGTGTGTTTACGCGTCGAGTCTCGACGCACCACGAAGACCACTTCGTTCGCCGAAAAGGCGGCGACCGTCATCCTCGTCACATGTACAAGACCTTCGACGACGCGCGGCGCTCGCGTTTGGCGTCTTCGCCTGTAGTACCATATCGTTTGTATGGCGAAGACGGACGCGTCGTCCGCGACGACGCGCGCGGTCGAGCGCTCTCACTCGGCGGACGCGCGGACGAGCGATAATACACGATTCGTAATAAGTGATCTGATTGATTCTGGACATCTCGTCATTCGAAAAACGCGCGACGAAAGAGACGCCTTTTCGCTTTGAACGCCGCGCTTTACCAACGCCGTCGAGAAGCGCGCGCGCGTTTAGGGTGGCGTGAACTATCCCGCTTTTTTCTCCAGCCTCCTCGCTCACACGCGCACGATGTCCACGCGCGCGCGCTTGCCCACCGCGTGCGCGTGCTCTCCCGGCCCCGCGGGCGCGTGCTCGGCGATGCGCATGAGCGCGAAGGCGCCTCCCGCGTTGCCCTTGGCGACTCGGCCCGGGTTCACCGCGACGAACGCGTCGTCGGCGTCGGCGTCGGCGACTCTCGCCGGCAGCGCGGGCGCCGTCGCCGCCGCCGCCGGCTCGGGCACGCGCGGCACGATTTTCGCGAACGGGTTGAGGTCCGAGGGAAGCACCAGCACGTCCGGCGTGACGTCCATCTCGAGGTGCGCGGCGAGCGACGCGTCCAGGCACGCCGCGCGCGCCGCCGGGAACAGAGGGTACGCGCTCCTCTGCCCGGGCAGGTGCGCGGCGAGCCGCGCCATGCGGTCGCCGTTCGGTCCCTCCTCGCGCGCCGCCTCGGCGGCGCTGAGGTGCCTCAGCACGTCCTGCGTGCATGCCGCGAACCGCACGCCGTTCACGGCGAAGAAAGCCGGGTTAGCGGCGGCGACCACGGGGACGCCCCGGGGCGCCTCGACCGCGCCGTCCGGAAGCAGCGGCGGCTGCGGGAACGCCGCCGCCGCCGTCGCGTCGCGCGTCGAGGGCACGAGCACGACGGCGGGTTTGTACCCTTCCGCCTCCGCGCGCGCCAGGAACTGCTCCAGGCGGTCGCGCACGCCAAACGCGAAAACCTCCTCGAAGCTCTGCTCGAGCGGCGCGGCGTCGCCGCGCACGACGGCGTTTTCGGCATCCACGAATGGACCGAGAAGCACCGCCGCGTCGGGCTTCGTTTCCAGCAGCGACGCGAGCAACGCGTCGAGGGGTTCGTACGCCACGTCGCCGACGCACGAGAAGGGCCCCGAGGCGATCGCGACGGTCAGCGCGCCGTGCGCGGGGTCCAAGGCGGGCGAGCGCGCCGCGGGCGGCGGCGCCGCGGCGATCACGCGCTTCGCCACCAAACAATGCCCGCTCGGGTTCTGGCCCTGCACGCACACGATCTGCCCCGGGAAGAGCGAGAAGCGAGGCACGTCGCGAAGCTCCAGGCGGACGCGCATGCCGTTGGAGGTGGCGATCGAGCCCTCGAGCTGCACGGACTGCTCGTTCAAACGACCCTCGCTGTCGCACACCACGCGCCCCACCACGGTCACGTCATCCTGCGACGCCGCGTACACCGCGCCGCGGCAGTTCAAGCCCGGGTACGAAGCTTCGCACGCGTCGGCGAAGGAAACAAGCCTCCGCTCGAGCATCTCCGCCTTGTCCGCGACGCGGTCGCGCATGCACCGCGCGTCGCGGCGCAGGACCGAGCCCGCGCGCTCGGGCGCGACAACGCGCACGCTCACCGCGCTCGCGCGGTCGCCGGCCTTGCGCGCGCCCGAGTCCGCGGCGGGCGCGGGCAAAGACGCGCCGAGCTCGCACTTGACGACGCCGCGCTGGAGCCGCTTGGCAAACGCAGACGCGCCCGGCGCCGGTCGCATGGCATCCAGCGCGGCGGCGGCGTCGCGCGCGGGAAGCTGCACGCCGCCGGCGGCGGCGAGGCCGTGCGCGCGCGCGTGCGCGGCGCGCGCACCGGCGGTCTTCGCGCCGGGCGTGTCTCCCCTGCGCCCGGGGGTGACCGCGGCGAGCGACGCGTCGACGGCGGCATCCGCCATCTCGACGTCGAGCGCGCCCGATTCGAGGCTCTCCGCGAGACTCCTCTTGCCGTAGACGTACGCCTGCGGGGTCTTGACGGCGTTGGACTTCTTGGCGGACGCGACGTGCCTCTCGAAGTGCGCGCGGAAGGCCTCCATGTGCGCGGCGGTGGGCACGTGCGTCTTCATCTTCGCCTGGTTCACGGTGTAGTACGAGTCCCAGGACGTCGCCAGGTCCTCGGGCGAGGCCTGGAAGTGATGGCACATCGCGAGGCACTCCGCGGCGACGTCGTCGCCCTCGCCGAACTCGAAGCCCTGCGACTTGAACGCGGCGGCGACCTCCATGACGTCCGCCATGGTGAGCGTGGGGGTGGCGCTGGAACCACGGGCGCGGGCGGCTGCGCGCGACGCGAGATGGCGTCGGGGCGGGCGACTTCCCGCTTGAAAAAGGAGGTGCCAAGTTTTTTTTGAAATCGATCGCGTTCGAAAAGAAAAAACAGAGTGCTCCTCTCCGAAGACGTGATTGGCGGAGTCGGGCGGGAGAAACCTTTTCCAGAATTCGATACTACATGTCCATATGAGGTAAAAACCTCGACGTGCTAAGCGCCTGCACTTATGCGCGCGCTGATAAAGTCCCGATCGCGCGTCTTGGCCAAGAGTCTCATTCACGCTGGATAATACCGGCTGAGCAGCGATTAATAATCGCTGTTCCTCGTGATGTAGTGGTTATCATTGTCGGCTTTCACCCGGCCTTCCGGGGTTCGAACCCCCGCGAGGAAAAATCTCTGTGTGCCGCTCTCAGACTGAGAGACACAGAAAGCTTCAAATGAGAAGACAAACCAATTTTTTTGCGACTGTTTGCCTGTTCTTGGTTTTTTTTTTGTTTGGCCCAGAAGCCCAAGAGCTTCCGAAGAAGTTCGGAGCTCCGATGAGGGTGTTTCATTCACCACTCAATCCGAGCCCCTCTCCGCACTCGCGCGGGCGCGGCTTCGTCGGAAGCGCGTCTTCCCGCGACGATGGGCGGACTCACGAGGACGGATGCGGCGGCGGAGCGGCTCTCGGTGCGTCCCGCGGCCTCTTCCGATCGCGCGGACGACCGCGGGCGATCCCTTTTCCTGCCGAGACGGCGGACGTCTGAACACCCGAAACGAAGACGCGCTCCTCCGCGCGCCCCCCGACGCGCCTCGCGGCGACCGCGGACCGCACGCTGACGCTCCCTCTCCCCTCCCTCTCCACGCACGAAAGCTCCTACCGAGCCGGGCGCGCGACTCGTCGTTCGGCGGCAGGGACGCGTCGCGGCATGCCTCCGCGAGCGGGCGCGGCGTCGCGTTCGGCGCCCTCGCCGCGGTGGGCGTCACGATGGCGGTCGTCTCGGGGAGCGTCCCCGGGATGTCCCTCGCGAGCCTGGGGCAGGCGTTCGTCTCCGCGGGGCCGGTGTCGCCGGCGATTTCGTCGCCGGTGCCCATGCTCCCGCTCGCGGACCAGCAGTTCCGCGCGAGCGGGGACGGACGTCTGTTTCGCCTCGGATCGGCGCCCGCCTCCGAGCTCGGCGCGGAAGTGCAGGCGGCGATCGACGAGGTGTACCAGGAGGCGTATCCCGAGGACGCGCCGGCGCGAGAGGAGCAGATCGCCGAGCAGGCGACGACGGAAGAGGCGGCTCCCGAGGCGGAGGCGGCGGCGGACGAGTCCGCCTCCGAGGAGACGGAACCAGCGCCCGAAGAGGCGCAGACCGAACAGGAGCCGCCCGCCGAAGAGACGCAGCCCGCGGCGGAGGAGGCGGCTCCCGAGGAGGCAGCGGAGGAGGAGCAGCCCGCGGCGGAGGGGGCGGCTCCCGAGGAGGCGGCGGAGGAGGAGCAGCCAGCGGCGGAGGAGGCGGCTCCCGAGGAGGCGGCGGAGGAGGAGCAGCCCGCGGCGGAGGAGGAGCAGCCGGCGGCGGAGGAGGAACAGCCGGCGGCGGAGGAGGAGCAGCCGGCGGCGGAGGAGGAGCAGCCGGCGGAGGAGGAGCCGGTTTCTGAAGAAGCGCAAGCTGCTCCGGAAGAAGAGCAGCCCGCTGCGGAAGATTCGTCTGAGCCCGAAGAGTCCGCGACGGGGCAGCTCGCGCAGCCTGAGTCGAGCGGCGTCACCGACGTCGGCCAGCCCTTGTTCACGACCACCTCGAACCCCGCGTACGACGCGTTCCGCAAGAAAGGGTTCGAGGCGGACCAGAAGGCGCTCGCCGCGGGGGACGACGACAAAAAGGCTGCCTCGGCGTACATCTTCGACGACGACGACGCGGCGTCGTCGTTTCTCGGCGGCGAGCGACGCGATTTGTTGGCGGAGGCTATGCGCGACGACCCCGTGAGACACGCGTACTTGCCTCCCATGTTCGAGGGGTTCGACATGCAGGACCCGAACTGGAAGCACCGACCGCTTCAGCCCCGCGACGGGGGACTGAACAAATTCAAGGTGTGCCTCGACCAGGGCGCGAGATCGTGGGACGCGGCGTACGCGTCGAACACGCTCTTCGACCTGTTCCGCGGCGGCGTGTGCTTCAACGAGGTCACCGAGAGCGCGTGCGAAGACGCGGACGTGGTGATCTTCAACGAGGGCGTGTTTTTGTGGGGCGGGGGGCACAGGAACGCGCAGGGCGCGATCGAGCTGCCTGAAAAGTCCGACCCGAACCAGGTGTACTTGTACTTCGCGCACGAAGCCGCGGGGACGTTCGGGTGGGAGCTGAAGGATGAAAACGTCATGAAGCAGTTTGACTACCTCGCGTATTTTGACCGCGAGACGTCCGCGGTGTGGTGGCCGTTCGGGCCCACCGTGCGCTCGATGTTACAGGACTTCAAGTTCTTCGCGCGGCCGCGCGACAACCGCGTGCCCGGCGTGGCGTGGCTCGCCACGGACTGCAAGCCCCTGCGCGCGACCATCGCGCAGGAGATTGCGGAGAAGTTCCCGGTGTTTTCCATCGGGCCGTGCCAGAACAACGCGCCGACTCCGTTTGGCTTACCCGGACGCGGCGACGGCGACGCCGGGTTCCAGGACGTGATGTCCAACTACATGTTTTACTTCGCGGTGGAAAACGGGGGGGCGTGTCCCGCGTACGCCACGGAGAAGGTGTTCCTGGCGCTCACCAGAGGGTCCGTGCCCATCTACTTCGGGGACGAGAAGACGCTCTCGATCATGCCGTCGAGCGACGCGTTTATTGACCTCGCGACGTTCGACACGCCCGAGAAGCTCGCCGCGCGTCTGCACGCCATCGCGACGGACCAGGAGGCGTACGACGAAGTGCACGCGTGGCGCTACCGCCACCCCTCGGAGTGGTCCGAGGGGTTCAGGTCGCTGCTGCGCGTCATGTCCACGGACATCAAGTACGGCGTCTGCGACGTTCTTAGAAAGGGCGCCGACGCCGTGCCCAAGTCGGCGCCGCAGGCGGATTGCGACTACTCCGTGAACGTGATGGGGCGGACGGTGGGCGCCTGGCCCGACCACGGCGGCATACGGGACCCGCTCGAACACCTGAACAAGAAGTGCGAGCACGCCAAGGCGGAGTGCTGGGAGTTCAAGAACCCGAACGTGTACGAGAAGTGGGGCGAGCAGGCGACGAACGCGTCCGCGGCGGCGGAGAACGGAGCACACGCCGCGCGAAGGTTCCTCCGACGGTGAAGAAACGCTCTTTTTGGCTCGGGTACGTAGACGTGCTTTCGTGTGATATATATTAACATGAAAAGAAAAGAGTCACTCCTTCGAAGGCTTCGACGATACTACATGAGCCCGACCCCGCCGCGCGCGCAGAACCCGGTCGCGAGCGCGAACGCGAGCGCGAGGGGGGCGTGCACGCCGAGCGCGCCGCGCAACGCGAAAGACGCGCCGCCGGAGACGACGGCGTTTGCTAGAAACGACGAGACGCCGAGATGGTACAACGACATGGACGCGGCGACTGGGAAACACGCGCTCTTCAGCGTTCGCATCGAGTTTTCGTCGTGCGAAGAGGAGGACGATGTGTCGAAAGAGCACACCTTGACGCACGCGAACGACGCGAGCGCGAACGCCGCGAGCGCCAGGGCGTACCATTTCGCGCACTCCGCGCCGGCGACGGAGGACGAGACGTCGGGGAAGACGGCATCGGGCCGAATCGCGACCGCGACGGAACCCACCAGCTCGACGCACGCGTTCACGCGCAGGAGTCCGAGCAGCCTCGACGCGTTCGCGGCGTCGGGATGCGGACGCGCGTCGTCAGGGGAAACGCGCGTCGACCCGGAGCGCTCCCCGGCGGAAGCGGCGCGCGCGCGACGCGCGTCACGGGAAGGCGCGCGTTTCCACGAGACGGCCCTGCTGTGACGCGAGGTGGTCGGACACCGCCACCGCGGGATTCTTGACATCGCGAGATGCGCCGCCGCGGGCGGAGAGCACGCCGGGCGACGCCGCGCCATCGCCGACGCCGCGAACGCGCGCGTGGTCGCCGTCGCGAGCGAAGCGGGCGACATGGTGCGGTGAGCGAACAGGGGTGCCCAGATTCGCGTGATTCAATACGCGCGCGCGGCGGTGCGGCCGCGGTGGGCGACCGCGTCTCCGGCGAAAGACGACGGACGACGCGGCGCCGCTTCGCGAGTCGGTCGCACGGAGGTCCTGCGTCCGCCGGAGTGTCGCCCGCGCGCGCGCGACGATGTGAGTCGTGGGTCAGGGTGCCCGCGACGTTTTCAAACACCGGCGCAGCTTTCTCGAGTCACGTCAATAATATTGTCATCTCGCTGCTGGAAAAAAAAACGCTCGGACGTTCCGAGGATCTCGCGCCGACGTGCCACAACCACACGCGCACAGCAGGCGCGAGTACGCGCGACGACACCGACGACACTTCACCGTCCTCCTCCACGACGATGGCCTCGGTCCCCTCGGACACCTCGACCGACACTGGCGTGACCAGTGCGGGCGGCCTCTTGAGCCTTCCCCTCGACCTCATCTCCACGGAGATTCTCAGATCCGACTTCCTGCCCGAACCCGGGGACCTCAGGTCCCTCCGCGCGGTGTGCAAAGGCTTGCGCGACGCCGTGGACGCGACGGGGCGCGAGATCAAGAATCTGTCGAACGTAGAAGCCGCGGAACTCGGAGAGGTCAGCTTGCTGAAGGACAGGCACTCGCGTGGTCTTCTGCCTGACTGGCCACTCCTGTGTGCGTCAGCGGCGAAGGGCGGCCAGCTCAAGGTGCTGCAGTGGTTGCGAGAGAACGAGTGCCCGTGGGACTGGAGGACGTGCACGCAAGCGGCGAAGGGCGGCCACCTCGAGGTGCTGAAATGGGCGCGCGAGAACGGCTGCCCGTGGGACGAGAAGACGTGCGCGTACGCAGCGACGGGCGGCCACCTCGAGGTTCTGAAGTGGGCCCGCGAGAACGACTGCCCGTGGAACGCGGACACGTGCGCGCAAGCGGCGAAGGGCGGCCACCTCGAGGTGCTGAAGTGGGCGCGCGAGAACGACTGCCCGTGGGACGAGCTGACGTGCGCGCAAGCGGCGGAGGGCGGCCAACTCGACGTGCTGAAGTGGCTGCGCGCGAACGGCTGCCCGTGGGACGTGTGGACGTGCGCGCAAGCGGCGTATAATGGCCCCCTCGAGGTACTGAAGTGGGCGCGTACGAATGGATGTCCGTGGGACGTGTGGACGTGCGCGCAAGCGGCGTATGGTGGTCACCTCGAGATGCTGAAATGGGCGCGCGCGAATGGCTGCCCGTGGGACGAGCGGACGTGCGCGTACGCAGCGATGGGCGGCCACCTCGAGGTGCTGAGGTGGGCCCGCGAGAACGACTGCCCGTGGAACGCGGACACGTGCGCGCAAGCGGCGAAGGGCGGCCACCTCGAGGTGCTGAAGTGGGCGCGTGTGAATGGATGTCCGTGGGACTGGAGGACGCGCGCGAAAGAGGTGCTGAAGTGGGCGCGTGTGAATGGATACCCGTGACAAAGTATCAAAGAAGAGATCGAAGAGCGACGAAGCAAACGCTAGAGAAAGTTGCACCAGGTTTCGCGACGATGTGGTCGCGCGTTTTTCGACACCTCTTGTTTTGTCATCACCAACAACATTTTCTCCTCAATTTCGCTCGAGGGTTACCCTCTCCCTCGCCGCGTACACCGCCTCGTACAGCTCTCGCCCGAGCCCCTCCTGCTCGTCCGTCATCAGGTCCCACAGCTCCTTCGAGAACGCTTCCATCACCGTGTCCTCCAGCTTCACCCTCACCTCCCTGTCCTCGTCCACCGCCACCTCCTCCTCGCGCAGAGCGTCCACCAACTCCTTCTCGGTCGGTTTTCGGGCGGGATCGATGCGAGCCACCGTCGCGCTGTTCGCGAGCGCGCTCGCCACCGCGCCGCGGAGCTCCTGCTTCGCGCTCGCCTCCTCCACCAGCCTCCGGCGGAGCGCGTCGAACGTGCCGTCCTGGCGAAGCGCGTCGAGCACGCGTTTCTCCAACTCGCGCGCCTCGCGCACTTCGCGCGCGAGCGCCGCGTCGTCCTCCATCGCGCCGGTGAATGACGTCCGGGGCGCCCGAGTCGCCGGGAAATGTCAAACTGCCGCGCGTTTCCAATGTCCAGCTCGGCACTGAAGGCACCTCCGCTTCAAAGCCACAAGACAGCGCGCTCGGGCGCAGGCGCGGGGACGATGTCCGCCCATGCGGGATTTTCCTGTCGCGGAGGGCTCGTCGACGCGGGGAGCGCGGCCTCGATGTGCCCCTCGCGCCTACCCCGCGCCCCGCGGCGCGTCTGCCCCGCGCGCGCCCGGCGGGATCTCACGTCGCGCGCGGTGTCCACCGATTTCTCGACGGACGAGACCGCCTCTTCTCGCGCGACTGCCCGGCGCGTGACGCGCGGCGCGCCATCTGCTCGTGACGCGCCTCCCCTGGACGAGTACCTAAGACTGGTGGAGCTCGCGGACGGCTCGTGGGAGCTGCAGAGCGCCACCGCGGTGTTCCGCCGGCGAGGGACTCGTCCCGGGGACGCGCGCGAGGTGACGCTCGCCGCCACCGTGCACGTCGGCGACGCGGAGTATTACCGAGGCCTGCAGGACGAGTGCGAGTCCAACTACGACGTCGTGCTGTTCGAGCTCATCACCGGCCAGAAAAACCTCGTGCCCGGCGAGCCCCCAAAGCTTCCCGACCGACCGGAAGACTGCCGCGCCGTCGCGTGGGGAGACGCGGCGAACGAAAAGCTTCAGTCGCTCGAGGACGCGGCGTTTGAGGAATCGCGTGGAGGAATCGATGCTTCTTCTTTCACTTTCCTGCCCCGCCTCGGGGTGTCGCTCGCTCCGACGGAGGACTCGCGCAACCTGGCGTACGTGCACGGCCTGCGCGCGCAGCTGGACGCGCTGGACCTGACGCGCCCCGCGTGGTACGTCGCGGACATGCCGAAGGAAGAGCTGACTCGCCTGCAGGCGGAAGCCGGCGAGGCGTCGTTCGCGTCGGCGCGCGCGAACGCCAACCTCGCACCAACCTCGCAAATCCCGGGCGTGGGCGCGAAGGCCAAGTCGCTTTTTGACCGTTTCCGCGGCGGCTCGAACGGGGGGGGGAACGGGAACGCCGCGGGCGCGTTACCACCCGCGCTGGAGGCGCTCGTGATCGCGGCGCGCGGCCGCGCCGGCGGCGGCCCCGTGAAACAACTCGCGCGCGCGCTCTGCTGGCTCGTGCCTTGTCCCGAGGCGCACCTTCTGCTTCTCGACTGGGTGTGGGGCGGCGGTCGTCCCGCGCCCGTGCTGGGCGCGATGCTCGACGCGTTGGCGAGCGGGCAGATCGAGAGCGTCCGAAGGCTGGCGTTCGCGCAGATGATCGTCTCCGCGCAGGCGAAAGGGAACGTGGGAGGAGGCTCGGAGGTTCCTATTTTGGTGTTTAAACGAAACAAACGCGCGTTGGAATGTCTCCGCGTCGCGCTGGACGCGCCGGGCGTGCGCCGGGTGGCGCTTCTGTACGGCGGGCTGCACATGCCCGGCTTAGCGTCTTGCCTGGTGGGTCCACAGACCGGCGAGACGGGTGACACACAGGACGGTCTCAACGAGTTAGGTCTCGGGTTCGAATCCAGCACGGTGCGTTGGCGTTCGGTGTGGCGCGTGGACGCGCCGCGCGCGCGATCCACAATCGCGCGGTGGGTCGCGCTTCCCGCGTTGCTTTTCCTCGACGGCACGGACTGGGCGGCGACGGTGACGGACGCGGCGGAGGCGTTCTCGCAACACGCGTTCTTCGCCTCATTCGCGGTGCTTGTGCTGTACGTCGTGAGGCACGGCGCGGTGTACTACTCGCTCGGGAAGTGGGTGCTCGAGTGGAACAAGCAGCTCTTCGACGCGCGCGAGGGGGACGACGGGCCGGACGGCTCGGACGGACTCAGAGGGTGACGAGTTTACCGATTCGCTGACGTCCGAAGATAAACACACACGCTACATATGATATTTCCGCTAATTGAACCCGCTCCTGCCTCCGATCCCCCCGAGCGAGATCCCCCCTCGCGATCCCCCCACGCCCGAGAAGTGCGACTTGAGCGCGCGCGAGTCCGCCCACGCCGAGTTCGCGTAATCGTCCTCCTGGTTCGCCTCCAGCGCCGCCATCTCCTCCTGCCGTTTGTGGTAGTACGCCATCATGGCCTTCTGCTCCTCCGCGCTCACGGGCGCCTCGCGCTGCGGCGCGCCGGCGCCCTTCTTCTGGAGCTTCGCGATGATCTTGGTTTTCTCGTTTTTCCCGACGTGCGCGGCGAGCTTGTTGCTCGCGATCATTAACTTCCCGGCCCACCACAGCTGCGCGTTTGTTGGATCGAGCACGTCCGCCCCCGCGGGCGTGTCGCCGGGCTTCTCGTCCGCCTCGATGTCCATGCGCACGGGGTCCCATTCGGGGATGCCCATGGGATACGCGATCATCACCGCGCCGCGCACGACGTCGATGGCGTCCATCAGCATCTTCTTGGTGGTCACAGCACGGCGCTCGGTGACTTGCTTTTTGGACGCGACGTGCGCGGCGTCGTCCAGAGCCTTGCGAAGCATCGTCGCCACCTGCGCCACGGGGGCGTTGCCGTCCCGCTTGCCGTTCGGGTCCTTGCAGAACGTGGGGCCGCGCTCGGGCGCGAGCACGCCATCCGCCTCGGCCTGGAGGTCCTCGTCCAGGCCCTGCTTGTCCGGGTGACGCGCGGGGCCGTGCTGCGCGAGCTCGTCGCCCTCCACCTTCAGGCGCTGGATGCGCAGCCGGAGGTTGTGGATCTCGACGAGCTCGCGAACGACGGTCGAGACGGGTGTCTCCGTCGTCGTCTCGTACAGGAACTGGTGGTCGTCGCTCTTACCTTTGCAGTGAATGAGCACCATCGCGCCGTCGTCGCGAGCTCCACTACTCGCGCGTCTCTCGTCGCGCGCGCCGATCTGATCGAGGGCGCCCGATTTAGAGCTCGGTTGACCGCGGCTTCTCGACGGTCCGCGAAGCTGGCCACTTTTCGCGCGAAACCGAACCCGATCTCGTGTTCTCGCTCGCAACGGTTCGCGCTCCCCAGATATTTGTCACGGGTGACACGCGCGCGACGCGTCATACCCTCGTGTGCCCCCGCGCGCGTTTTCGCGCTCGAAGCTCCCCCGCGCTCGAGAAGAACCACGCACACGCGTCGCTCGGCGCCGCACCCCCGGGGTTCCTTCCGTCCGCGCCGCGTCCCGTCGCCGACCGCTCGTCTGCCGCCGACGCTTTTTCGAGGCGGCCCAGAAAGGGGATATCACATCACGACGTCACCATGGCCCTGTCCGTTTCCGCGACGTGCCTCGGAACGCGCGCGCGCGTGTTCCACGCCTCGCGCCGCGCGCGCGGGCGCCGCGCGCCCGCGCTCCGCGCCGTCGAGCGCACGCCCGGCGAGCGCGCGAAGGACGCCTCCTCCTCCTCGGGCGCGTCCGAAATCTCACGAAATCTCGGCGTGAACAACGCCGTGTCCCGCGGCGCGGACGGAGACGTCGACGCGTCGAGTTCATCGTCCGCGCACCAAGCTCCCGACCGCGGCTCGGGGTCCTCTCCCTCCCTCGCGGATTACGACGAGGCGGTGTACGGCGGCGCGGACGCGATTCACAGCGAGAAACTGGTTCCGCGTTTAGAACGATCCGTAAACGCGCTCATCGTGAAATCCGCGGTGCTCGTCATCGACAAGCTGTACGAGGGCCGCGATTACGCGCGTTTCTACGCGCTCGAAACCGTCGCGCGCGTGCCGTACTTTTCGTTCCTCTCAGTGCTGCACCTGTACGAAACGCTCGGGTTCTGGCGCAGAGCGGATTACCTCAAGGTGCACTTCGCGCAGACCATGAACGAATTCCACCATTTGCTGATCATGGAAGCCATGGGAGGCGACAAAAAGTTCGCCGACCGCTTCTTCGCGCAGCACATGGCGGTGGCGTACTACGGGATGACCTGTTTGGTGTACCTCGCGTCCCCGCGCATGGCGTACAACCTGTCGGAGCAGGTGGAGGCGCACGCCTACCACACCTACGACGAGTTCCTGAAACGAAACGAGTCGGAGCTGAAGAAAAAAAAGCCCCCCGCCATCGCGCGCAAGTACTACGCCGAGGGCGACTTGTTTCTGTTCGACGAGTTCCAGACGGGCGACCCGACGGCGAAAAGCGCGGCGTGCGCCGAGCGCCGGAGGCCGGTCATAGAGAACCTCTACGACGTCTTCCTGAACGTGCGCAACGACGAGGCGGAGCACATGAAGACCATGCAGTTCTGCCAGCTCCCGGGGACGATCCTGAGGGCGCCCTCGGAGAGCGCGTGCGTCGTCGGGGATGGCGAATCGAAAAACGCGCAAAGCGCGACGAACGACGACGACGACGACGACGACGACGGTACGG
>Ga0209666_1002667_pt1 | contig 13269 bp, 4 predicted proteins | sample SaaInlV_125m_DNA_FD_184679 | JGI IMG/M metagenome (GOLD analysis project Ga0209666, IMG submission 184679) | Marine microbial communities from expanding oxygen minimum zones in the Saanich Inlet - Saanich Inlet SI037_S3LV_10m_DNA (SPAdes)... | ecosystem: Environmental > Aquatic > Marine >...
GGCTGCCCGTGGGACGAGCGAACGTGCGCGTACGCGGCGGTGGGTGGCCACCTCGAGGTGCTGAAGTGGGCGCGCGAGAACGGCTGCCCGTGGGACGAGGACACGTGCTGGGCCGCGGCGCAGGGTGGCCATCTCGAGGCACTGCAGTGGGCGCACGCGAACGGCTGCCCGTGGAACGAGGACACATGCAGAAACGCGGCGTGGGGCGGCCACCTCGAGGTGCTGAAGTGGGCGCGTGAGAACGGCTGCCCGTGGGATGAGAAGACGTGCTGGGCCGCGGCAAAGGGTGGCCAGCTCGAGGTGCTGCAGTGGGCGCGCGAGAACGAGTGCCCGTGGGATGAGAACACGTGCAAGGAGGCGGCGTCTGGCGGCCAGCTCGAGGCACTGCAGTGGGCGCGCGAGAACGGCTGCCCGTGGGACGAGAAGACGTGCTGGGCCGCGGCGCAGGGTGGCCACCTCGAGGCACTGCAGTGGGCGCGCGAGAATGACTGCCCGTGGGATGAGGACACGTGCAAGGAGGCGGCGAGTGGCGGCCAGCTCGAGGCACTGCAGTGGGCGCGTGAGAACGGCTGCCCGTGGGACGAGCGAACGTGCGCGTACGCGGCGGTGGGTGGCCACCTCGAGACGCTCAAGTGGGCGCGCGAGAACGGCTGCCCGTGGAATATAGAGGCTGTGCGCTTAAACGCGACGAACGGCAGCCACTTCGAGATGATGGAGTGGTTGCGTTCGATGTGAGCTTCATCGTATCCGGCGGCGTCCGAGGAAGCGCGCGAATACGTACAGTACCATGGTAGTCTAGAAAACCACATAAAAAGCAATCGAGACGTCTTCGCGTCACGCGCGCGCGCGCGGAGAGAGCCATCCGTCCCGCGCTCAAACAGTCAGCCCGACCGCGGTCGGTACCCTGACGAACTCTGGACCACCTCTACGTGGTGTACTCGGCGTTGATCTTGACGTAGTCGTAGCTCAGGTCGCATCCCCAGGCGGAGCCTGTGCCGTCGCCGTCGCCGACGGAGACGTCCACGCGCACGGTGCCGTGCTCGTCGCCCTTCTCCGCCAAATACGCCGACGCGGCGGCTTCGTCAAACTCCAAAGGTTGGCCTTTGTCCATCAGTAAGTGCGGCCCCAGGGAAATCTTGAGGTTTTCCTGGTCAAAATCCACGCCGCTGTACCCGGCCGCCGCCGCCAGCCGACCCCAGTTCGGGTCGCGGCCGAACACGGCGGACTTGGCCAGACTGGAGCACACCACGCTGCGCGCGATCGTACGCGCGTCTGATTCGCTTAACGCGCCGCATACGTTGCACTCGAGCAAAACCGTGGCGCCCTCGCCGTCCCAGGCGATGCTCTTGGCGATGGCGACGTGCACGGCGGTGAGCGCCGCTTCCAACGCCACAGCGCACTCCGATTCTGCTTCGATAATATCGCCGCCCGCCGCGCCCGAGCTAAGCGCGATCACCGTGTCGTTGGTGCTCGTGTCGCCGTCCACGGAGATCTGGTTGTACGAGTTTTGGCACGCGCGTTTGGTCATCGCTCGCCACGCGTCGACTTCAACAGGCGCGTCGCACGTCACGACGCCGAGCATGGTGGCCATGTTCGGGTGGATCATGCCGCTGCCCTTGCCCATGCCGCCGACCTTTACGACGCGGCCGTCGGGCAACGGCACGGAAACGGCCACTTGCTTGCGCGCGAGGTCCGTGGTGCAGATGGCGGTGGCGGCGGCGGCGGCGGCGTCGGCGGAGGAAGAGAGGTTCGCAGCCAATAGAGGCACGGCGCGCATCAGCTCCGGCATCTTGATCCGCTTCCCGATAACCCCGGTGGACTCGATCAAAACGTCGTTGAGGTCATCGAGGCCGAGCACTGAGGCGACCGTCTGAGCGGACTCCAGCGTGTCCTCCATGCCCAGCGCGCCCGTCGCCGCGTTGGCTTGGCCCGCGTTGACGAGCACTGCGCGCGCGGTGTTTTTACCGGCGACGGCTTTCTTAGAATAAAGCACCGGCGCGGCGGCGACGACGTTTTGCGTGAAGCACCCGGCGGAGACCGCGGGTTCGTCCGCGACGATCAGAGCGCAGTCCGCTCTCGTGCCGCTCGCGCGCAAACCAGCCTTGAACGCCGCAGCCTTGAACCCCGCGGGCGCGCAGACGCCGCCGTCGATCACCGACCACGGACCGGCGGGGATCAAATCTTTTAGAGGCGCATCCTTGAGGAAGAAAATCTCGTCGCCGTAGTCGACGCTTGAAGCGTCGTCCGCGGCGGCGCGCGCGGGCGACATGATGCGTCTCGTTCGACAAACGACGCGACGCGAATCGTTTCGCGAAGGAAGAGGGCTCTTTCCCGAAAGAAAAGAACCTTCGCGAGTCTTTGAAGCGAAGACGTCGCGACGCGAAGATGTCGCGCGCGACGCGACGGAAGACACGCAAAGCGACGACGACGACATCGACGTACGCGCGTTCCTTACGAGTTACTTCTCACAGCCTCCTGTCGCTGAGGTACTTGGTCAGGTCGCCGAAGGTCTGGTCGACGGCGTTGTTCCAGGACCGTTTAAAGGTGTGCTTGGCGCGCGCGCCGAACACGGGCTCGTCCGCGGGGAGCGGCGTTTGGGGAGGGGGGGGCGAAGGGAACGCGTCCGCGAGCGCGCTCGAGGAGCTCCAGAGGGAACGCTGCGTTTAGGGCGGACGGGGCGGGTTCGTGTTTGAGAGGGTGCGAGAGGGTCAGGACGTTTCGCGGACGCGACTTGGACGACGCGCCCCTCCGACGCGCGCGCGTTCCGGGAACGCGGCGGACGACGCGCCGTGGCGCGGGCGACCTTTTGCGAAAACCTCGCGCATCGATCGATCGCTCCGCGTTTTCGACGTTACCGCGCGAGAAGAACCGCGTCGCGATCGGTACCGCTCGAGCGTCCGCGCGAACGCACCCGAACGTCCAGGAAAGAGAGCGCGCCTGCGGTGAGACCGAGAGTGGTCCAGAGTAATCGCTCCTGACGGACGATTGACATGCGAGGCCGTGCTGCGCGCGGGGGGGCGCGTTTACGGAGTGGAAAGCGCGCGAGGGTTCGGGGAAAAAAGAAACAACGCGTTTTTCCCTCGGAGGGCTGCTCTCGCCGTCTCGCGCGCGATTTCGCCGGTCCGAGCCTCGGCGCTTCATCACTTCCGGGGCGCGCTGTGCCCGCCAGAGGGAGGGGAGGGTACACCATGGCGGTGAGCCCGCACGACGGCATCGACCACGAGCGCAAGAACCTGTGCGTGGACGAAGCCAGCGTGGCGGGCGTGAAGGGTGCGGCGTTCGGCATCGCCGTCTCCGCGCCGCTCGTCGCCGCGGCGCACGTCCTCTCGCCCATGTTTCGATCCTTCAGCGTGAGCACCAAGACGGGGTTGATAGTCACGCCCTTCTTCGGGTTCTTCTTCCTCAACTCCGAGCTCGCCATGAACGCGTGCGCGCAGAAGCGCAAGGCGTACGCCGAGGCGGTCAGGGCGTGACCGGGGAAGAAAGGGTACGGGGGGGGAGCGCGAAGCGAGCGCGAAGCGAGCGCGAGTCGTGTGTACATCAGACAAGAAGTCGTCGAAAAAAGTTTGTCAAGTGTGGTCCGTCGGTGCCGTCTCTCGCGCGCGCTGAAATTCGCCACGCCGGTTCAGAGACGGCGACGGTCTGTGACTCGAAAAAACGACATCGATGACGCGGGTGACGTGTTGTGCCTAACGGAGGAGGAACACGTCGCTTTTTCTATCCCGCGATCGCGTCGTCGCGCGCCCCCACACCACCCGGGCGCGTCGCAGACCGCCACCCGACCCCCGTCGCTCGTCGCCGCCGCTTCGACCGACCCCCGCACACTCACGCAGGCGTTCGCGCTCGCCCGCACCTCCGTCGCTCGCGCGTCCGCACGCGAAGCGCGTCTCGGACTCTCGCCGCCGCCGCTCGTTCCGTCGCCTCGCCTCGAAGCGGCGCCTTCAAGACGATGGCGCAGGACGGGTGCCAGCCCATGGAGCGATTCTCGTTCGCCAAGAACGGGAGCGCGCAGAAATCGTGGGCGTTCTGCCCCTCCTCGCGCCTGGACGGGAGCGCGGGCGCGGGCGCGGGCGCGGGCGCGGGCGCGTACCCCCGGGGCGGCACGTACGAGCAGCAGAAGTACAGCGTCTCGGGCTACGTAAACGGGTACAACCCCAGCCTTCCGGCGTACCCCCCCACGCGCGCGCAGATCGAGGCGGCGGCGAAGCGCGGCATCGCCGCGCCCGGCGCCGGCCAGGGCGGCTACGGCGCCGCCAACCGGAACGGGGGCTACGCCGGCGAGATAGCGGATCAGATGTCGGCGCAGATCCGATTCGAGCAGGCGCGCGCCGCCGGCGGGGGCGGCGGCGGCGGCGGCCGGCCGGCGCAGACGCTCTCTTCGCTGTCGGAGACCTCCGGCGGATTGACGTACTCGGGCCACGGCGCGTGGGACGGCCCCGCGCCCGCGGGCGACCCGTCTAAGCCCAAGCCCGGGACGCCGTACTACGTCACCGCTCCCCCCGAGCCGGCGTTCGACAAGAGCAAGGAGGATATCGACGTGCCCCTCGGCGTCGCCGGCGCGGTGGTCGGGCGCGTCCCTCTCATCGGCGTCGACGCCAAAAGTCTCGCGACGAACGAGAAATTGTTTGCGAAAGTCACCTCCGGCGACATCAAGCACATCAGGTGCCCCGCGAGTTCGTCGGAAAACGCGGATGCCGCGTTTGCCGCCGCGAAAAAAGCAATCGACGCCGCGAAAGCGAAAGACGTCACTCTGTTTGTCTCGGGCGTCGTCTCCGTCGCCGAAGCTCGAGACCCCTCTTCGTTCGTCGACAAAGCGCTCGAAGCGTTGGGCATCACGCAGTTCGACCTCGTGACGCTCGAGTGGCCCGTCTTGGCCACGCTCGAAGACGACTGGTCAAGGCTGGAACAACTGGCTCGTTCCGGAAAAGCCAAAGCGATCGGTTTGGCCAACGCGTCCGTTCCGACGATCGAGGCGGTGTGCCGATTCCAGGGCGCCGACCGCGTTAAGCCGGCGGCGAACGTCGTGGAGGCGCACCCGTTGATGGCGCACCGCAAGTTAGTGGGCGTGTGCCGCCGCTACGGCGTCGTGGTGATCGCGTCGGCGATCACAGGCTTGGGAGACCAAAGGCTTTGCGAGCACGAAGCGTTGCGAAAAGCGATTGACATCGAGACGTGCGGCGCGAAGCGTTCGAGCGTCGCGCTCCTCGCGCGGTGGTCCGCGCAGAGAGGCGTGCCGTTCATCATCGACGCGCACTCGGGTGATTGCGCGGACGCCGCGACCGCGCTTGATTTCCGTTTAACCAACGCGCAGAAGGTGCTGGTGGACGCCATGGAGCCCCCCCCCAGGCAGGGCGGCGTGCGCTTCGTAGAGAAGCCCGCCGGGATCGACTTCGAGTGGGACGACCCGTTTTTGGGCGGAGTCGCCCGACCGGGCCTGGACCTCGAGAAGATGAACCTCTGAGACGTGAGACGATTTAGTTTGTCAACACAGTAGTCTACGTAGACTACGTTCAATCATCAGCAGGACTATATAGGACTACGGAGTCTTTTAAAGAGAAGGTAGTTAATGACCGCTAGCTAGTCTAGAGCCACTTCGCTTCCCTCTCTCTACACATATCAGAGCTCCTCCGCGAAAGCTCCTCCGACGAGAAACGCGTCGTCCGACCGCCAGGGCGGTCCCGGCGCGTGCGCCGCGAGCCACGCCTCGTCGATCACATCGAACGTCTGCTCTTTCGCTTTCGCGGCCTTCTCGATTCGCGGCCACTTTTTCATCGCCATCCTCGGCGCGCGCGCGGAAAAGCACCCCGAGTCGGACGGCGTGGTGACGTGCACGGACCCGCGCCCGGCGCGGTGCGCGGTTTCGATGACGTCGCTCCGCAGGAAAAAAGCCGTCTCGCCCGCGGCTTCGCACCCGACGAAATGGAAACCCCACCGCTCGAGCACGCGCAGGTACGCCGAGAGAGACGCCGAGATTTGTAACGCGGCGTCCGACTCCTCCTCCTCCGCCGAAAGTCCAGGGGAGGGTCGTCCGAACGCGGAGCCTTCGCGCCGGTACGACGCGCGCGCGGAAGAAGAAGCGGCTTCGGTCTTCGTACTCGTCTCCGTCTCAGACTCCTCCTCCTCCTCGAACGCTTTTCTTCCCCCGAACCCCGAACCGGGTTTAGACGCGAGCGCCAACTCAGGCCCGAACGCCGAGTCGTAGGACACGGCGACGAGCCGCGGCGAGACCGTCTCCAGCGCGGGCTGCGCGAGGTAAAGCCCGTCGCGCGCGACGTCGAGGGTGAGCAGGTCAACCTCGACTCGGCGCGTTTTTCTTTTTCGAATTCTTCTCTTCTCTTCTTCGTCCGTCGCGGCCGTCTCTTCCGCCTCCGACGCGCCCTCGAGCGCCTCCAGCGCCTCGCGAATCTCGGCACCGATCGTGGAAGGCTGTAATTCGCCGCGAACGACCGCCGCCGCGCCGGAGACGGTAGAGACGCGCGCGCTTTCGCTCGAGTCTTGGTCGGCTTCTTTGGAGGAAACAAACGCCTTCGCGTTGGGCACGTTTCGGTCGCGGAAGTGCGCGCGGCGCGCGTCGGCGGAGGCGTCGCTTCCGTCCACGAACGCGCACGCGAAGCGGTGGTTGTGCACCAGGTACGCGCTCGCGCCTCTTTCGGGCGCGTTCGGACCTGCGTCCGAGACGGAAACCAACACGCGGGATCCAAAGCCGCTTTTCGTCCCGGCGAAACCGAGAAGCGCCAACACCACGCCGTCCTCGTGGTTGCGCGAACACACCGATAAAGTACTGGCGACGCCGCGAAGGAAATCCGGCGTGTAACACAAAGCGCCGTATTTCGAACCCGCGTTTAAGTCTTCCAGCAAAGCTTCCCAAGGCTCACTGGGGTTTATAGGTAATGAACGTACGTCTTTCGCGTTACTCACACCTTTTAACGCGCTTTCACGACTCTGTCTCGTGTCGCGGTCGTTAGACGTTCCTTTAGACTGAAAAAGAAACGCGCTCGCGCTCGTCGCGTCGCACCGCCGTAGGATTTTGCCCACGCGGAACTTCGTGCGCAATTGCACCATGGCGCCGGTCACGGAGTTCACCTCGCCGTCCGCCTCGCTGGCGATGGGCGCGCACGCGCGCGGCTGCGATACCGCGAACGCACCGCTACCGACGTCGTTCATGGTCAAGTGGCCGGTGCTCGGATCGCGCGTGACGTGCAGACGCGCCACGCGTCGGCGCGCGCTACGTCGTAACGCGCGCTCCGATTCGGCGTCGGCTACAACGTCGCCGCCGCCGAAGAAGCGAAACAAGCGCGCGACGAACGCGCCGGACGACGACGAGACCTCCGACGACTCCGTTCGCGCGGTCTTCCTTGTTTCGTCGCGAAGTAAGCTCTCTTCGTCATCGCCACCGCCTTGTCGCCTTCGGTGCTGCTTCACGACCGCGCCGCGCCGCATGATCTCGCGAATCGCCGAATGGCGAATCGTCGCGGAGGCGCTCTCGTCGTCATCCTCGGCCCCTCCGGCGATCGTCGTCGGGACCGAATCGTCGGATCTCCCGTCACGATCGGCACCGGAAGGAACGCGTTCCTCGTTCGTCTCCCGGACCTCAGCGCTCTCTTCTTTCCACGGCTCAAACGCGTGCGCGTCGTAATCGCCGTCCACACCCCCGTCCACGCGGTCGCGCGCGCCTCTGTGCTCGCGCACCCCCGCGCGTACGATCGCGAACGCCACCAAAAGCGCGACGCACGTTCCCAGAAACAACAACGCGCGATGTCTGGACCTGCGTCTGCGCTGGCGCAGGCTCATGCGGGGCGTGGTCGCGTCCACATCCTCCTTCCGCAAACCGCGCGCGTCGTCCAAATCCTCCCCATCGTGGGACCACATCGCGCACCGCGCGCGGCGTCGCGTGTGAAGGCGGGCGTTTGAATGAAAGATGCGCTCACTTCTCGTCTGCACACAAAAGCTCCCGCGCGAAGCTCGACGCGAACGACGATTCGGGTTCGATTTCCGGACCGCACTCTTGCGCGAGCGTTTTTCCCGACTGCGTCCCGCGCGCCCCGAACCCGACGGTTCAGTTCCTCGGACGAGCTCGTTTAGGCTCGAGACGCGCGCGCGGAGACGCGCCGCGCCAGACGCCAACCGCGCGACGCGCGCGCGAGGGACGTCGAGGACGCACATGCACACACCGAATCACTCGCCTCGCGCACGCGCCCCGCGCGTCGCGCTCGCGCTCGCGCTCGCGCTCTGCTCGAGCCTCATCCCGCCGAGAGGCGTCGTCGCGACCGAGACGGAATCGTGGCACGCGCCGGTGTGCGGCGCGCGCGCTCCCGCGACGTGCGTCTCTTCTCTCTCGGCGTGGGAGCGGGACGTGCACGCGCTGCAGGCTCTGCACCACCACTGCGGCGTGGACGAGAGCGGCAACAGGGCGCCCGCGTGGGACGACGCCTGGGGCGAGGTGGCGTCGTTCAGCGGCTCGCTCGATGCGTGGGACTCTTTGTGCCAGGGCTCCAACCCGTACGCCGCCAAAGAAATCGCCAGGAGCAGCCCGATCGTGACGTGCGACTGGACGGGACGCGTCATATCCATCAACATCGACACCGACAGCCACGGCGTGAAGCTTGATTGCCCACACGGCCTTCCCACCGAGTTTGAAGCTCTCTCCGAGCTCGTGGCGTTGAGAGTCGCCGGCGCGCTGGGATTCACAAACGGCGGCGCGGAGATTTCTGAAATCATGTACCCTCTGGCGTCGCTGACATGGCTCGCCGTGGTGTGCCTACCCTCCAATTCGTTAAAAGGGCGCGTGCCCGACGTGTGCGACACGCACACAGGGTTCGCCTTCGACTCCGCGTTAGAGCGGCTCGAGCTGAGCGATAATAAACTCACCGGAGCGCTTCCCGGCGACGGGTTAAAGTGCGCTACGCAATTGAAAAAACTCGACGTGTCGTACAACGACCTCACCGGCGTTTTGCCGGACGTCTGGGCGGATTCGTTACACCAGCTGAGGGAGTTGAAGTTCAACAACAACCCCCGACTCACCGGGTCTTTACCCACCGCCTGGTTCCCGCCTTTAAGAGACGACGAGAGCGGCGGATCGCCCGAGTTTCTGGAGTACCGGTTCTCGAACCTGAAATCGCTGGACGGCACGGACTGCGACTTGACCGGCGCGTTACCTTCGAATTTAGGAGGCGCGTCTTCTCTCGAGACGCTGCGTCTCGGAGGGAACCGAATCGAGGGATCCGTTCCCGGGTCGGTCGTACGACTGACGCAGCTGCGCGAGTTGAATGTACGGCGAAACAAACTCACCGGCGCGTTACCCGCGAACGTGTTCGAAGCGCTCGCGGACACTTTGCACACGGTGGACCTCGCGCACAACGCGTTGAGCGGCGCTTTTCCGCCGTTCCCGACAACGGGCTACCCCGTGCTTCGCGACGTCGACGTGAGCGAAAACGATTTCAACGGCGCGCTTCCTGGATTCGGCGCGGTGTCCCTTTTGTTCCTTAACGTCGCGCACAACAGCCTTGCCGGTTCGTTCCCTGACCCGTGCGGAAACGGGTACATGAACCACCTCGAGATTCAAGGGAACGCGTTTACTGGAGCGTTTCCCGACATCACGTGCATGCGTAGGCTCACTTTTTTGGACGCGTCGTCGAATTCTTTCGACTCGCTCGCGGGGGACGGCGTGTGGATCGCCGATCCGACCAACAAAGTGAGCCACGTCGATTTCAAATCCAACGCGTTAAGCGGGAACCTGCCGTCTTCGGGGATCTGCGGGCGGTACACCCGTTTCATCGATCTGAGCGGCAACGCGTTCGTGGGTTCGATCCCCGAATCCGTCGGGGAGTGTACGAGCCTGCGCGAGCTGAGGCTCGGCGAGTTCGTGGACCAAACCGACGGAAACGGCGACGCGGAGGAATACGAACGATTCGGCGACGAAAACGTCGACGAGTCCGACGAAAACTCCTTCTCGTTGCCTTCGGAGGCGACGCTGGCGAAGTTGACGCGGCTGACGCACCTGCACCTCCGCGGTATCGGGCTGACGGGTGCTATTCCACAGTCGCTGTTCGCGCTCCCGAGCCTACTCGAGCTGGACCTCTCGCACAACCGGCTGTCCGGCGCGCTTCCCGCGGACGCCGAGAACTTCGCGTGGTCAAACACGCTGCACCGCCTGTCGCTCGCGCGGAACAACCTGACGGGCGTCGTGCCTTCGTCCCTGCTGGCGCTGAAATCGCTGCAGAAGCTGTACCTCGCGGACAACGCGTTCGAGGGGGTGGAGGCGTTTCCGACGCCGCCGCCGGACAATATCGACGAAGCGGACACGCTTTCGAACGAGACCGATACTTTTACGCGACCCCAAACGGAGACGGATGACGAACCGCAAACGAACGCGTTTTCGTTCGCCGCGTACATGGACCGGCTCGATTTGTCGTCCAACGCGATTGCTTTTTTCCCCGCCGCGCTGGAGCGCGTGGGGGGCTTGACCATGCTTTCGCTCGCGAACAACAACATGGCCGGGCTCGTTCCCAATTGGCTCGGCGAGCGGGACTCGATCGTGCACTTGCGGCTCGACGGGAACGCGTTGGAAGGGCCGCTGGAGGACTGGCTCGGTAACAACCGTCTGCTGGACCTCGAGTCGTTACGAGTGGACGGCAACTCTTTAATCACCGGTCCCCTTTCGAGTCAAGCGATTCGGCCGATGGCGCGTTTGAAGCGGCTCAACGTCTCCGCGATCGGCGCCTTCGGCGCGTTCCCGCACGCCCTGGGCGTGCCCGGCGCGAGCCTGGACGCCCTCACACACCTGCACGCCCGAAAAAGCGGGCTCAACGGGACGCTCCCCGCGTCTCTGTTCGCGGCGCTGCCCAACCTGCGTGTGCTGGATCTTTCTGAAAATTTCTTGGCGGGCGACGTGCCCGACGGCGCTTCCTTCGAGGGGGAAACGTCCTTTTCCCCGTCCTCGGGCGCGCTTCGCCACCACACCTCGCTCACCACGCTGCTCCTCGCGAACAACTCGTTCACGGGCAAATTCCCCAGGCTTTCAACGACGATGGAGTCGCTCGCCGAGGAGCGGAAAAACGCGTTCGGTTTAGAGCACATGCGCGACGCGGTGGTGGACTTGAGAGGCGCCGGCGACGAAACGAACGGGTTTTTCGCCTGTCCTTTACCGCTCGACGCCGCGGCGTACGCCGACGCCCAGTGCACGTGTCCCGCGGGAAGCGCCGGGGCGGATCAAGGCAGGTTCGAGTGCGATCTTTGCGTTCCTGGGAGGTATTCAAATCAACCCGGCGCGCCCGTGTGCGACTTGTGCCCGGTGGGGCGCTTCGCCGACCAAGTCGGAAGCGTCGGGTGCGATTTCTGCGCGCCCGGATCCGCGGCTCCGTCTTTGGGAAGCGCGTCCTGTGATCTTTGCCATCCCGGTTTCTTCGCGGCTCTTACTGGTTCCCCGACGTGCGACGCGTGCGACCCGGGGACGTTCGCGGGGGAAGAAGGGAGCATAGAGTGTGCCCCGTGCCCTGTAGGCGCCGCCGCCGACGCGCCCGCCAGCGCGGCGTGCGTTTCATGCGCTCCGGGAACCTTCGCGGAGGCGCCGAAGCACGACGGCGTCGGGTCCTCTATGTGCGCTACGTGTTCAGCCGGGACGTTCAGCGACGCGGAGGGAAGCACGAGTTGTTTGGCGTGTGCACCAGGGCACGTCGCGGAAGAAGAAGGCTCGTCAATTTGCGTGCAATGCGACGAAGGGTCGTTCGCGTATACCAGCGGCGCGAGTTTCTGCGTTCCGTGCGCCGCCGGTTCCTTCGCGTCGCGTCGCGGCGCGACGTTTTGCGAAGCGTGCGCCGAGGGATTCTTTTCCGCGGCGGAGGGTAAAGCGACGTGCGACGCGTGTCCTTTGGGCACGTTCGGCGCGGAGCAAGGCAAAGCCTCGTGTGCCTCGTGTCCCCTCGGCACGTTCGCGGACCAGGAGGGAAGCACGGTGTGCTCGAAGTGCGTTTCGGGAACGTTCGCCGACCAGGAGGGATCCTCTAAGTGTCTTTTGTGCGCCTCTGGTGCGTTTCAGGAAAACGAAGGCGCGTCTATTTGCGTTCCGTGCGTTTCGGGAACGTTCGCGGACACGGAAGGTTCCGAGTCGTGTAACTCGTGTCCCCTCGGCACGTTCGCGGACGAGCCGGGAACGAAGCAGTGCGCGCCGTGCAAAGTCGGGTCGTTCGCGAACGAGGAAGGCGCCGAAATTTGCGCGCCTTGTCCCGCCGGCTCCGCCGCCGCAAACGAGGCTTCCGCGGCGTGCGCGTTGTGCGCGCCGGGAACGTTCGCGAACGAAACTGGCGCTGAATTGTGCGCTCGGTGTCCCGTAGGGACGGTCTCCAGTAACGCCGCCTCGCAGAGCTGCGACGTGTGTCCCGCGGGCTCATTCAGCGACCAGACGGGTTTAACGAAGTGCACGCCGTGCCTCCCCGGATCCGCCGCCGGCGAAGGCGCGGGGACGTGCGTCGCGTGCGCCGTCGGGTTCTTCGCGGCGAGCGCGGAGGCGGCGACGTGCTCTGCGTGCCCGAAAGGCACGTTCCAGAACAGCACGAAACAATCTACGTGCGTGTCGTGCCCGGCGGGAACGGCGAGCGACGCGGAAGGCGCGGGCGATAAAGGGACGTGCGTGTCGTGCCCCGCGGGCACGTCCACCGTCGGGAAAGAAGGCGCGGCGACGTGCGCGGATTGCGAAGCCGGCGCGTACGCCGCCGCCGGGGCTGAGTCGTGCGCGCTCGCGTCGCCCGGCGCGGTGGCGAGCGTCGCCGGCGCCGCGGAGCAGACTCCGTGTCCTCCCGGGACGCACGCGCCAGGCAGGGGGAACACGGAGTGTCTGCCCTGTCCTGAAAATCACGCCGCGCCCGCGCGCGGCGCGGCGACGTGTTTTTCGTGCCCACCCGGCTCGGAAAGCCCAGAGGGCGCCGCGGCGTGCGTCTGCGCCGCCGGCTACCGCGACGCCACGGACCTCTTCGCGTCTTCGGACTTGTTTTCTGATGAAGAAAACAGTTCCGATGCCTCGCATAGCTCCCTCGCGACGCCCGTGTGTTTGGCGTGCGAGCCGGGCACGTACGGCGACGGCGGTGAAAAGTGCGTGACGTGCCCTCCCGACCAATTTTCCTCGTCAAACGCCACGGGTTTGTGCGAGAAAATCGCCCCCGGTTTCGTCGGGTCGGATTTCGTCGAGCCGACGACGATGCGCGGCGCGCGCGCGCAGACACCGTGTCCCGCCGGGTCGAGGTCCCGCGACGCGCTCGTGGGGCTCGCGCTCGCGCC
>Ga0209666_1002670_pt1 | contig 13260 bp, 12 predicted proteins | sample SaaInlV_125m_DNA_FD_184679 | JGI IMG/M metagenome (GOLD analysis project Ga0209666, IMG submission 184679) | Marine microbial communities from expanding oxygen minimum zones in the Saanich Inlet - Saanich Inlet SI037_S3LV_10m_DNA (SPAdes)... | ecosystem: Environmental > Aquatic > Marine >...
CATACCAGTAATCTAAATTTTTACCCGCCATTATCTGCCAACACCCATTGTCCGTTTCTATACACTGCTAATCTACCTAGATTGTCAAATGTATACTCGCCCTCTACAGGATTCGATATCTCTTTTACTCTTACTTGTTCTGTCGAACCAGTCATACGTTCTCTAAACGTACCATTAACCGTTCAGCACGGTTAGTAACTTGGTTGTACCAAAGGCTATCTCTGCCTTCTTCTCCCGCTTGTTTCCAATCATGATCCTCAAGTGCAGCCCTGAAGTTTTTAAACTTACCTAATCGTGATCTGCCCATATTGAACATCATGTTAACTATTACTTCTTGTACTTCTCCTGGCCAGTCATTGAACTGTTCTCCGTATAAAGCAACACACTCACTAATTGAGGTGTCAAGGTCACGTTCAAAGCAGTCTCTAACTCTGTCTTCTGAGACAGGCGTGCCGACCTCTGCTCCAAACTCTGGATCTGATTCAAGGACCAGGTGGCCAACTCCGAAAGTTGGGTAGCCCAAATGGTCTTTATAAACTTCATAAACAACTCCCTCATCTATTTTTAGTTGCTCGTATACTGCATCTCTATTCATTGTGTGTTCCTCGTCTGTATTTGGCCTTTTGCCCAAACATAAATTCATTATTTTTGTGATATCAAACATCTGTCTTTGGTTTTACTACCTTACTTAAATTTGTTTTTTCTTGTGCAACTTCGCCATCTGTTAGTATGGAAAAGTCATCGTTATTAATATATGACGTTAACGCCCTGTTTGCAGCAGCCCATTGGTAAGTGTTATCATCGCTAACTCTTGCCCAACGTGTTCCGCTCTTACGGAAAAGTCTATGCGGTGTAAAATCTGTACGTAAAAAGTAGTCGCCTTCATCAGCCGTGGCTGTTGGAAAACTTGAACCACTGCCTACAACTTCAGCACCATTGGGTGCACCACCACCATAACCATACTCTATACCCACAGCAGGTTTATCTGGCACACTGCTATCAAAATATAAGTGCGCACTGTTCCTGTATTGTGGATCATTGCTTACATCGTTTTCAGCTTGTGCAAGTATTGCATCGTTGATAGCAAGCTCGTCCGCATACTTACTAATTAGGTTACGTAGATCTTCTTCCTCTTCTCCAGTACCCAAAATATCTCTGTACTCTTGACTGTCACTTATTGGTCCTAACTTAACACGCCATAAGTGTGGCCACCAACCTGGGTCAAATCCTTCTGCTGGTCGTGATGCATCTTGTATTACATAAAATCTGTTTACTGCGTCATCACTGCCTAACAGCAAGTCATCACGTAAGTGCGGAAGCTCAATTACATCTCCTGCCATTAGTTTCCTACCAATGCCCTCCACCATGCTCTCAATATGGAAATTCATATACACAGTGTCTGATGTTAGGAACGCACCAAACTGTGTTAGATCAAAGTCATTGTCCTGCATGTTGTACTGGCCACGGAGCTCATATATATTCTTATCGTATTTGCGATCACGGTTTTCCAAGAACAGCAAATCCTGGATAAACACCTCAGTGTCCTCCCCTCCTGTGCTGGGCCGTGTAGAGTCACCTGATTCAGGTGTTTCTTGTACACCCAAATACTTGTGTATGTGAACCCCAGTGCCGCCAGCGTAGATGTGTTCGCCCACAATGCGATCTATAAAATTGAAGTCATTGCGTTTAACTGGATTCCATAAACTTAAACGTGGCATATTGATCTCCGTTGTTATACACTATTTATCGGAAACTGTAAGTGCGTGACCTGGAAAAAAATAAATAGTAGTATCAGACAAACAGGACACAGTATGATAAAGGCAACACGTGGCGCTAGGCCTATTGAAGATTCTACTGTATCAAAGTGGTTAGACACTCATCAGTTTAAAGATATTGATTTAGACAAGTATGCAGACACGTGGCGCAATTGGCTTACCTTCACCAACATGAAGTCAATAAACGGTTTAGAAAACTTTCCATTTGTAGACTATACTCAAGGAACAAGTCAAACATTTGATAACTTTGTGCTCAAGCATAACAGGCACAGACAAATCAATTGGTTAGTTGGTGACTTTCAGTACCATAGATGCATTAGTAAGTTTGCAGAGTACAGGGAAATTACTACGATACACCCTGATTTTATGTATGGCAAAGACATGCATGCACTAATAATCAGTGCACCGTTTAGCGACTATGGTTGTATGCATCCTGATTTTGAAATACTCATGGATATATGCATGGACTTTAATATACCAGTTTGCTTAGACTTAGCATACTGGGGCATTGCAAAAAATGTACATCTGGATCTGGATAAGTATCCGTGCATAAAAGAAGTTACATGCAGTTTGAGTAAGCCCTTCCACACATTGGAAAATCACAGAGTGGGAGTCAGATTTACTAGAGATTATGCTGATGATGGTATCAGTATGCTAAACGAAGTAGACATGCAAAACAAATATAGTATGAGTTTAGGCGTACACTATATGAAAAACTTTTCTCCTGATTACATGTGGGAAAAGTATGGTGACACCCATTACACTGTGTGCACAGAATTGGATATATTTGTAACAGACACTGTAATATTTGGGATAAGCCAAGACGATAAAGACAAAGAATTTAACAGAGGCATAGACAATAACAATAGAATATGCATCTCACAATATTTAAAGCACAGGATTAGATATGATAGTTAACACACATAACGACTGGGATCCCCTAGAAGAGATCATCGTTGGCAGAGCTGACCACAGTCGTATTGCTACAGACATCAGTGCAAGAAGTTTTAGTTATGCAGATAGTACGCCCGATCAGTTACCACCACAAGGGCCTTATCCACAATGGCTGATTGATGAAGCAAATGAAGACGCAGATGGATTGGCAGATACTCTCGCAAAAATGGGTATAACCGTTCATCGTCCCAAACAAGTTGATTGGGAAAATACAGAATACAACATAGGACAGGGCTGGCAAAGCAAGGGCTGGTACAGTTGGTGTCCCAGAGATCTAATACTACCACTGGCAGACATGTTAATAGAAACACCTACGCCTGTACGTGCTAGGTATTTCGAAACCAGAATATACGAAGACATCATGTACGAAGCATTTGAAGATGGTGCACTGTGGTTACAAACTCCTAAGCCCAAGTTATTAGATCAAGATTATCAATTTGCTGATCTCAGCAAGCCCACATTATTAGATAACGAAATTTGTTTTGATGCACCCAACATTGTGCGTGTAGGCAAAGACTTACTATACCAAGTAAGTAACAGCGGAAACATGAAAGGGTTCAAGTGGCTCAAGCGGTTCTTGGAGCCCATGGGTTACAGATTACATTACAGTGAGTTATATAGTTTTGCACACTTTGATAGCACTATTATACCACTGCGCCCAGGTTTAGTGCTACTAAATAGTACGCGAGTAAATCCTGACAACTGTCCAGAGATATTTAAAAACTGGGACAAGATTTATTTTGAAGATTGTGTAGCACGTGGTAATGCAATTGAAGGTTACCCACCACCATGCTCTCCATATATTGGTATGAATATATTAAGTATCGACCCCAATACTATTGTGTGTGATAGCGCACAAGAGCCATTGATGCGTGAACTGGACAAGTATGGAATAGATAGCGTACCAGTACAATTTAGGCATGCAATGACACTCAGCGGTGGAATACATTGTGCTACATTGGATCTTCGACGCAAGGGAACCTTGGAGGATTATTGTGGTTGAGGGACATGTAGATTTAAGTTTTATCACTGACGATATGTTGTCGTCGATAGAATTCAACGAAGTCAATGACGTTCCGCATGGTAACGGACTTTGGACAGAGCTAGGTATTGAAGAACCAAAATACGTACCTGGTACAACAAACGTACATCAGGTATTTGATACTGCATGCCCAAAATGGGCAGACAAAGTTAAGGGCCTGTTCCCATGGGTAGAGCATGGTTCAGTAACACTAAACAAATTAGAGCCAGGACAATTTATAGCACCACATGCTGATACATTGTACCGCCTCAAACAGTATATTAAAGAACGCGACCTAGATATTCAAGATTCTAAAATTGTCAGGGTAAATATATTCTTACAAGACAAACAGATTGGACACTTTCTGGATGTAGGCAATGTAGGCATAGGAGAGTATCGCAAGGGAGACTATGTATTGCTATACCCAGGTATAATACATACCGTGGGTAATTTGGGATACACAAACAGATACACAATGCAAATCACAGGCATAATGAAAAAGAGAGAAATTAAATGAAAATTTTTATGACCGGTCACAACGGTTTCATTGGCGGCTATATGGTAGAGAGACTACAAGAGCACCACGAACTACATTACCTTGAGCATGATCTCAGAGATCACCAAGCAGTTCGTAATCAGCTTTTGCGTGTCGATCCAGAACTAATCATACACTTGGCTGCCAGAACAGAAGTAGAGCAGAGCTTTTACGAGCAAATAACATTTAGCGATATCAATTATACTGGTACAGTTAATTTAATTGAATGTGCACGTGAGCTTACAAACCTAAAGAACTTTGTGTTTGCTAGTACAATGGAAGTGTACGGATGGCAACCAATATCAGATGTAATCAGAGAAAATGAAGAAGATACCAACAACATCCCAGCGTTTACTGAAGAAACCCCTCCTAATCCTAACGCTCCTTATGCTGTCGCAAAATATGGTTGTGAAAAATATTTTGAATATGCACACCGTAGTTATGGGTTACCCTTCACGGCCATACGCCAAACTAACGCTTACGGCAGACGAGACAACAACTTTTTTGTAACAGAACAAATCATTTATCAGATGATGACCAACGATAAAGAAATCAACTTGGGCTATGGTGAACCATACCGTAACTTCATATACATTGATGACATGTTGGATGCCTGGCAGGCAGTGATCGAGAATCCTGATAAAGTACAAGGACAGATTTTGTGTATTGGTCCCAACGATCCAATTAAGATCAAAGACTACGTACAAATGATTGCTGACAAGTTGGAATGGAAGGGAGAAGTATTTTGGAATACCAAACCCAAACGTCCAGGTGAAATATACTTGCTAAACAGCAGTAATGAAAAAATTACTAGTTTACTAGGGTGGGAGCCCAAAGTATCATTAAATGATGGTGTAGATCGTACTATTGCAATATGGAAGGACCTTTTGGAAAACGACAAACCCTTCAATAATAATACGAAGTTTAGCAGAGGCAAGTGATGTCATTGAAGATAGGCTTTTTACAGCCTAACTTCCAAACTGGCCCTAAACATTTAAATAGTTTCTATTTACCTTATGCACTTGGTTGTCTGTGGAGTTATGCTCGCCAACATCCAGAAGTCACTGATAATTATGAGGTGGCTGGCTGGATGTTCCAGCGAGAAGATCTTGAACAGGCCGTAGAAAAATATAAGCATTGTGACATTGTTTTAGCAAGCATGTATGTGTGGAATGCACGATACTGTTTTAAATTGCTATCCATGCTTAAACAAGCTAATCCTGATATGATTGTAGTAGTGGGTGGACCAGAGGTTCCCTGGAGACGTAAATCGTTTTTTCTGGAACACCCCTATATTGACACAGTAGTAATAAATGAGGGAGAGCAAGCTATACTTCAAATTTTACGTAGTGTAGCACAAGGCGAAAAACCACCACAAACAGTGCAGTTTGACAGAATGATAGAACTGCATGACCTACCAAGTCCATACCTCACTGGACTTTTTGACCAGCTAATAGCAGATAACCCTGATATAGAATGGGTACCAACACTAGAGACTGACAGAGGTTGCCCATTCAAGTGTACGTTTTGTGATTGGGGTAGTGCTACTGGCAGTAAAATGTACAAGTTTAATCAACAGCGTATACAAGATGAGATAACATGGTTTGTGGATTGTGGTATGCCGTTCATAACCATGACTACAAGTAACTTTGGTGCCTTTAAGGTACGTGACATGGAAGTTGCTAAAATGTTTGTAGCGGCAAATAAGCGCACAGGCAGACCCACAGCAATCAGTACTAGTTATGGTAAAAATAATGCTGAGACTATTTTTGAGATCAGCAGGCTCCTACTAGATGCTGGCATCCAAACAGGTGCGGCTGTGAGTTTCCAGACCACAACAGCAGAAGTACTCACAAATATCAAGCGTGACAACATGAAAATTAATCGGGTGGGCGATGTAGCTGACAAGGCCAGAGCATACGGCATGCCAGTACTCACTGAATTGATCATGGGCTTGCCTGGAGAAACATTTGACAGTTGGGTAGCAAATTTAAACGAAGTATTCGTGCATAAAATTATTAATCTAGATGTATTCTTTTTACAACTGATAGAAAATGCTCCCATGAATGTCAACGACACAGAACGATTTGAACTCACAAGTTTCGCCGCTTACGATTACTTTTATGAAACCACTGGTAGTGTTAAGCAGGAATTAGAACAAGGCACTGCTGAAGTTGTTAATGTAATCAAATCCACTAGCACACTGTCAGAAGAAGAACTGTTTCGTGTTAATGAATTTTCCTGGTTTGCTGTGGGCACACATTGCTACGGACTAAGCACACACATTGCTGACTATCTGTATAAGCACAAGGGTGTGCAGTACAGTGACTTCTATCTGGGACTAATGGACTACCTAAAACAAGACAGTAAAATTGCATCCTGGTTTGATGATTATCGCAAAGTAAACAACTTTTGGAAACAAAATGGATACTCACATGGCGACATAGGCGGCTTCGTAATGGATGGAGGATGGAAAGCCATGAACAGTTTTATGCCTGTGATACACCATAACCAATACCTTCCACAAATGATAGAACATGTAATAGCATACTGTGCCCGTTATGATCTTGACCCAGCAGTAGTAGATGATGTCAGAACCATAGTACCACTGTATATTAAGCATCATGGTAGCTATATACGTGAACCATTACGGATAACACTAAAGTCAGACCTCTTGGGTTACAGCAAGCTCAGTGTACAAGATCGTTATAATCATTTCCCAGAAACCCTCAAAGACCACGTTGATTACATGTTTTTTGCTAGAAGACGCAACTGGTATCTAAATTTATTAGAAGAAGTAGTTGACAGTCAGTGATTTCTTGCTATAATAAGTAAATACTAGTTAAACAAGCGGAGTAAATCATGGCAAAACGTAAATCTGGAGAAATATCAGCAGCAGGTATCACAGCACCTGATTGGGGTATGGTAGACTGCGACATTAAGCCCTTCACTACTAATGGTATCAAGTGGAACTATGAGCGCCTGCTACGTAGTGCACTCTGGTATGCCCATTATGAGGTATCCTCTAAAAACCTCATGGCAGAGTTTCTCAAGTACTGTAATAAAAAGTTTAACAAGGATGACGTTAAACTGCTCAAGAAGCTCAAGGACTGGGAATTTACCGTTATTGGTAAGTACACCTATATCATTGGCAAAGGCGGCAAGCTAGATGAGGAACTGCTCAAGCGTATTGATGGCTTTTACGAGCAATTCCTGGAAAAGGCCAAGAAGATTGCTGCGTTAGAACAGAATGAGATTGATGCGACAGAAGCAAAGCCTGCGGCTCCAGTAGTTAGCATACAACAGCGTATGAAAGATCAAGTGGTTGATTTGTGTGGCTTGTGGGACGGTATGATTGATGAAATTTGTACTGGCAACCTCACAACACGTAAGTTTGATGCATACATGGATATGAAGCGTAGTGCTGTAGAAATCAAGCCAGCCCATGCTAAAATTATCAAAGACATCTACAAAGCAGAATACGATGAAGCATTGTTGGTGGCAGACTGGAAAGATGACGAAATCAAAGAAGCATACTCTAACTTAAACTCATCTAAGGTACGTAAAGAGTTTGTGGCGTTCTTTGAAAAGTTATACACTGCATGCGACACAGTGATTAACGAAGGAAAAGCAACTCGCAAAACACGAATTAAAAAGGCACCCAGCAAGCAAAAGCTAGTGGAAAAGCTCAAGTACAAAGACTCAGAAAGTACATTGGCATTGGCAAGTATCAATCCTCTGGGCATTATTGAAGCGAGCAAGCTATGGGTATACAACACAAAGACCCGTAAGTTGGGCGTGTATGTAGCAGATCCCTTGCAAGGACCACTTAGCGTTAAGGGTACAAGCATTACTGGTTTTGATCCAGCAACCAGTACACAGAAGACTATTCGTAAGCCTGATGTACTCAAAGGTGTAGCAAAACTTGCCAGAACTAAGTTTGACAAGTTGTACACTGAACTGACTACAACAGAGACAAAGATGAATGGCCGCACTAATGAACACACAATCCTTGTGAAAGTGTTCTAAATTAGATAAATACTTGTATGGCTATTAATCAATTAGGATATCAATCCAGAGAACAATTAATCAAGGAACTCCAGTTACGTCTAGCTGACGGCATTGTGGATGTAGAACTTGACCGCGATCATTACGACATAGCAATCAACAAAGCTATTTCAACATATCGTCAACTTAGCTCAGGTAGCGTTGAAGAGAGTGTTGTGTTTATCCAAACACAACCAGATGTCACAGACTATACTCTGCCCGACGAGGTAATGGAAGTACGCAGATTATTCAGGCGTGGTGTTGGTACTAACAGTGGTACTGGCAGTAATTTTGATCCTTTTGATATGGCATTCAATAATATGTATTTGTTGAACGCAGGACAAAGTGGTGGACTGGCAACATTTGATGCATTCTCCCAATACAAGGAAACAGTTGGAAGACTATTTGGTAGTGAGTATGACTTTACATACAATCGTAACACCAAGGTTCTTAAGATACTCAGAAATGTCAGAGTAAACGAAGAAGTTGCTGTAGAAGTTTATAACTTTGTACCTGAACATATTTTGCTATCAGATGTATATGCATCTCCATGGTTGAGTAACTATGCCATGGCCACAGCAAAGCAAATATTAGGCGAAGCACGTAGTAAATATCAAAGCGGTTTGCCTGGAGCAGGCGGCGCAATCACACTAAACGGTGACGCCCTTAAAGGCGAAGCACTACAAGAAATGGATATGTTGAAGCAATCGTTGCATAACATGGAAGAAGGAAATTCTCCACTAGGCTTCATCATAGGATAACCCTCAACACACAGGACAACAACACATGGCAGTACCAGTAATTGGATTGATCGGCTTCATAGGATCAGGAAAAGATACAGTAGCGTCCAGGATGATACAACAGGGCGCAACACGTGACAGTTTTGCCTCCCCACTAAAAGATTTAACAGCAAGCGTATTTGGCTGGCCCAGAGAATTACTGGAAGGTGATACTGTTGAAAGCAGAGACTTCCGTGAAACAGCAGACATGTTCTGGGGCCGCAAACTAGGTATCCCAAACTTTACCCCCAGACTAGCATTGCAATTGATTGGCACAGACGTCATGCGCAATCACTTCCACACAGATATTTGGCTCAGCAGTCTGGAATATAGACTCAGATTGCGTAAAAAACACTCAACCACAGTTGTAATTAGTGATGCTAGGTTCCGCAATGAGCTCTCCCTTATTAAACAAATGGGAGGCAAAGTTATCTGGGTACAGCGTGGTGAGTTGCCAGAATGGTACAGTACAGCAGTAAAAGCTAATGAAGGCAATGTAATTGCTAAAAAGGTTATGGAAACAAAATACTGCGACATTCACAGCAGTGAATGGGACTGGGCAGGCTTTGATGTAGATTATATTGTGAAAAATGACGGTACACTTGATGAGTTATACGATCAACTCGGAGTAATCCAAGCGCAAATCTCAGTACCAAAATTGCAAGCTATTTAGCAAAAACCTCCAAAAAACGAACCACCCAAACTCGTTAATACGCTAAAATATCCCTTTTTGTATAAATACTATTATACCAATTAACCACAAATGGGAGATTTCACAATGGCAGAATTAGTATCACCTGGTGTAAGTATTAGTGTAACTGACGAAAGTTTTTACGCTGCTGCTGGCGCAGGCACAGTACCTTTACTTGTTATTGCTACAGCACAGGACAAACCAGCACCAGAAGGTTCTGGCATTGCTAGTGCAACAACAGCAGCAGAAGCAGGAAAGGTTAATCTTATCACAAGTCAGAGAGAGCTATTGTCTCTTTATGGCAATCCAGTTTTTAAATCCACTGGTAGCACACAGCTCCATGGTCATGAACTAAACGAATATGGACTTTTGGCAGCTTACAGCTTCTTGGGTGCATCAAACCGTGCATATGTTGTACGTGCAGATGTTGACCTAGATGCACTAGCACCAAGAGTATCTGAGCCTGTTGCACCACCAGCCGCTGGTTCCTACTGGCTAGACACTTCAACTGTTTGGGGTTTAAAGCGTTGGGACGGTACCAAGTGGGTTAGACAAACTGTCACGGTACCTGTAGCAAGTCAAATGATTAACGGATCACCAAAGCCTGCATTTGGTCAGGATGGTGAGTTTGCAGCAGTTTATTATAACTCTGCTGGTCTTACACTAGATTCAGTCAAGTTGTTCCACAAAATATCAGGCAACTGGTACACAATTGGCGAAACAGCATGGCAAGGCGCAACTAGCAGTGAGTATCTAATAGCACAACATACTAACCTTCCAGCTGCAAGAGCAGGTGGTGGTCAGCTAGTAGTAGGCGATATGCTTGTACAGATGACTGAGCAAAACGCTGGTACTGATTGGGACCTAAGCGTTTACTCAAATGGACAATTTGTAAGTGCACCAGTACTTACTAGAGAGTTCTCACACGAAGCAGCTGCAGAATATGCAAAGACAGGTTTGTCTGTTGGTGATATTTGGGCTAAACTTGACTCAAGTCTTGCTAAACTTGAACTAAAGCGTTGGACTGGTGCACAAACAACACGTGCTCAAGGCATTGAAATATTGGCTAACCAGATTCCAGCAGGTGTACACGGTACAAGTACCGTTGCTGTAGTTATTGACGTAAACAATGGTTTTGCTCAAAACGGTGCAGCTGGCCAAATCAACGTAACACTAGACGGTTACGATTCAGATGGTGATGGCTTCCTAACTGTTGATGATGTTGTTAGTGCGATTAACAATGCAATTAGTGGCTCAACTGCTTCATTAGCATTCACAACTGGCCTAACATGTGTTAACCTTGACAACAAAATTGTACTTGAGTCAGCACTAGCATATGATATCAAGATCTCAGGCGGAACAGTTGCTAACTTTGACGCTACTGACCTTGGTCTTGAAGATTCCGTTCCTTACACCAACTGGGCTGTATTGAGCTACGAAGCTTCTGCAACAGCAATTGAAGGTTCACTTGCAGACGGTACACTATGGTACGATTCACTAATATCTAACACAAACATAGATATTATGTATAACAATGCTGGTACATGGGCAGGCTATCCTGGTGATGTACAGGTTACTGCAACTCAGCCAACAACACAATCTGATGGCGCATCACCTCTTGTGGCGGGCGACCTTTGGATCAGCGCCGCTGACCTAGAAGAATACCCACGCATTTATAAGAGAACTGCATCAAACACATGGGCAGAAGTTGATACAACTGACCAGGTAAGCGGAGACGGCATACTATTTGCAGACTTCCGTTCAGTTAAAGGCGCAGCAGTAGATGCAGACGCACCACAACCTACACTATACCCATATGACATACTAGGATGGAACTTCCGTTTGTCAGGCGGCAACGTTAAGAAGTGGAATGCTTCTGAAGGTGTTTGGGAGAACTACAGTGCGAATAAAGCAGACGGTTCACCTAACTTGCTACGTAGAGCACAACGAGCAGCAGTTGTTAGACAGCTACAAAGTGCTATCGCAAGCAACACAGACCTACGTAACGAAAGCAACCGTTTCAACCTAATCTCATGCCCAGGTTACCCTGAGCTACTAGATGATATGATCACACTGAACGTAGACCGTAAGGAAACAGCGTTTATTGTTGGTGATGCTCCATTACGTCTAGCCGCAGATGCAACAAGCACACAAGCGTGGGCTAACAACGAAAATGTTGCTTCAGAGAATGGTGAAGATGGTTTGATCACAACTAATGCATATGCAGCAATTTACTACCCACATGGTTTGACAACAAACCTAGACGGTTCAAATGTTGTTGTTCCAGCATCTCACATTGCACTACGCACAATGGCGTTTAACGACCAGGTGGCATTCCCATGGTTTGCACCAGCTGGTTTCCAACGTGGTGTTGTAACTAATGCATCAAGTGTCGGTTATGTAGGCACAACTGGTGAGTTTACACCAGTTGCATTGAGCGAAGGACAACGTGATAGTTTGTATATTAACAATCTAAACCCAATTGGTTCGTTCCCAGGCAGAGGACTTGCAGTATTTGGTCAGAAGACTCTATACGCACAGGACAGCGCACTGGATCGTGTCAATGTTGCACGTTTGGTAGTTTATATCCGTGAGAGACTAGACGACATCGTGAAGCCATTCTTGTTTGAGCCAAACGACGAAGTAACACGTCAGAACGCCAAAACTGTGGTAGACCGTTTCTTAGCAAACTTGGTAACACAGCGTGGTTTGTTTGACTTTGTTACAGTTTGTGATACAAGCAACAATACAGCAGCACGTATTGACCGTAATGAGCTACACATTGATATTGCAATTCAGCCGCTTAAAGCGATCGAATTCATATATATTCCAATTCGTGTACAGAACACATTGGGTCAATCCAACTAAGTTATTATTTCTTAGTACAAAAAGGGCGCCTAGTGCGCCCTTTTTTATTGATTAAAAGCTGTAGTTAATGCTTTTTTGGGTTTTTAGATAAATATCTGTATAGAAAAACAAACGAACAAATGTTCATGGGAGATTTTAACTAATGGCAGCAGAAATTCAGAGAGTTAACACTACTAGCAAGTTTGGTGTACCTGTAACAGGAAACACTGGCTCTGGTATGTTAATGCCAAAACTAAAGTATCGTTTTAGAGTAAGTCTACTGGGTGGTTTTGGTGGTCAGCCAGAATCTCGTGTACTTACACAAAACGTACAATCAGTAACACGTCCAAAGATTTCATACGAAGAAGTAATTCTTGACAGCTACAACAGTCGTGCGTATGTACAGGGCAAGCATAGTTGGGAGCAGATCTCACTTACAATGCGTGATGACATCACTAATGGTGTTTCAAAGTCAGTAGGTGCACAGATCCAGCGTCAGCTAAACCACTTCCAGCAGACAACTCCTGCTGCAGGTGCAGATTACAAATTTGATATGCAAATAGAAGTATTGGATGGATCCAGCACAGGTGCTACAGAAGTATGGTACCTTG
>Ga0209666_1002673_pt1 | contig 13250 bp, 7 predicted proteins | sample SaaInlV_125m_DNA_FD_184679 | JGI IMG/M metagenome (GOLD analysis project Ga0209666, IMG submission 184679) | Marine microbial communities from expanding oxygen minimum zones in the Saanich Inlet - Saanich Inlet SI037_S3LV_10m_DNA (SPAdes)... | ecosystem: Environmental > Aquatic > Marine >...
GCGTATGCCCAGCCGCGCCTCGCGGCGCAGAGCCGCCGTCTCCAGCTGCAACGCCGTCGGCTGCGCGAACGCGCGGTTCACCTCGCTGTGCGGGATGAACCGCGCGGTCGCGCCACGAAGCGGGCCGAGCAAACGCTCCTGAAGCTCGAAAACACGAGAACGCTCGTGATCCGAATCCCCGGACGCGTTCGCGTCGGCGCGCGCGTCGTCGCCGTTCCACTCCTCGTGGCGCACCCGCGCCGGAGCCGAGCGGTCCAGGAAGTCGCCCTGGCCGAGCTGCCCAGCCTCGTTCGCGCCCCAAACGTACACCAAACCGCTCTCCGTGACGCACAGCGTGTGTCGCGTCCCGCACGCGACGCCCACCACGCGCAAGCCGTCCAGGCCGGCCACGCGACGAGGCACGGAGCTCGAGCGGAACCCGCCGCCCGGCGCGTCCTCGCCGTGCCCGAGCCGCCCGCGCGCGCCGTCCCCGAGGGTCAGCACGCGCCCGTCCGCCGTGAGCAGCACGGTGTGGCTTCGTCCGGCGGCGCACTGCGCCACCTTGGTGGTGTCCCGCGACACCCAGTGCATGATCCGCGGGAGCAGGAACCGCCGCCCGGAGCCGGACTCGCCCTGCCCGAGGCACCCGCGCGTGTCTTGTCCGAAGGCGGCGGCGCGGCCGTCCTCGGCGACGAGCACGGTGTGCTTCGACCCGGCCGCGACGTCCAGCGCTCTCTGAACACCCCCTCCGTGGCCGCCGAGGCTGTCCCCGCCCCAGTCCGCGACGCGCCCGCCCCCGCCGAGCCCGACCCCGACGCGGTCGGTCAGCGTCGTCAGCGTCGCCGGGATGACGCGGTCCGACGCGTCCCCGGTTCCGAGCTGGCCTACCGCGTTGGCGCCGAGCATCAAAACGCGCCCGCGGTGCTCGCGGTGTTTCGGCAGGACCCGCTGTATGGTCATCGAGGTGTCCAGCAGGATGGCGCAGTGCGCCTCGCCGCCGTCCATCTTCACCACGCGCGCGCCCTCGGGGATGTCCAGCTCGCGGGGAAGAATGCAACCGCGCAGGTGGGGAGGCACGCGCTCGAGCTCGGCGGAGAGCGCGGCGAGCGCCGCCACCTCCTCCTGCTTCGCGCGCGCGGAGAGGCTCGTTTCCTTGGGGAGGACCGTCACTGGGCGAGCAGGCGTCACCGCGGGGGTCTTGCCCGAGGTCGCGCCACGCGCCGTATCGCTCGGGGGGACGAAAGAGACGCCCGGGACGCCGTCTGGGTCTTGCGCGCCGGGGCCGAACACCGCCGATAAAACCCCGCCGACGCGACCGCCGCCGTACGCGTCGTCGTCGTCGTCGTCCACCGTTCGCGGTTTCCGTCGGCTCTCTTCGCCGTACAGGAAGCGCCTTTGTTTTTCCTTCTCCCTCGTCTCCGCGTCCGCGTCGAGCCGCAGCGCCTCGAACGCGTCGGGGTCGCCGTAGAGGTGCACGGCGTGCCTCCGCCGAAACTTTGTCTTGTGCACGCGCTCGTACACGCGTTGCTTCATGGCGTCCTCCTCCGTCGGCCGGAGCGGCTCTGTGCACCACGCGGACTTCGTCGCGAGGTCATCCTTGAGCGCGCCCGCCGCGAACGCGCGCTTCGTGGCCTCCTCGGGGTGCTCGTGCGCCACGTCCTCCGCCAGGAGCAGATCTTCGTCTCGCGCGTTCTGCTCGGCGTCACCGAGGATGGCTCGAGCCTCGAGGACCGCGCGTCTCTGCGCGTGCAGAACCGCGTCCGCCGCGGTCTCGGGGTCGATAGTATCGTGGCGACGCGCGTCGTGCGATACGCCGTGCGATGCGGGGTCGACGTCGGCGTCGAACGCGGCGCCTCGGGCGGTGTTCGACGGAGCGTTCGCGCGCGTTCGGTCCAAGGCTCGTGACATCGTCTCCTGGTCGAAGGGAACGCGGAGCGACGCGTGGTCGTCGTCATCCCAGACTTCGCCCCCGTCCCCTTCCCCTTCCCCGCCTTCGTCCCCGCGCCGCCCCTCGGGCGACGCGGGACGGCCGTCGCCCGCCATCCGCGCGCGGACCGGGCACCTCCGAGTGGCGGCCGTTTTCTCGGCAACGGCAAAAAAAAAGTCCTCAGACATGTCAGAAGTCGCGTGCTCGATCGAAAAAGCGTTCAACTCGAATCATCTCATCGTCTCTAGCTCCGCGAGCGCGTCTACCTCCGTCTAAACGAATCCTCGCTAATCCTCCTCTTCCGCTGCCGCGTACGAGTGCACGCTTATCCCCCCCCCCATCTCCTGCCACGTCTCGTCCCCGTCCCCGGCGTCCCGCGCGTCCCCGGCGTCCCCGTCCCGCGCCAAACCGTCCCCGCTTACAAACGCGTCTACGTCGTCGGCGCCCAAAAAAAACGCGACGCACAGCAGGTACGTCACTAAGAACAACGACAGGTCTCGCGCGACGGCGAGTGCCATTCTTCGCCACGCCACTCCGCTCCCCACCACGAACCGCGCGACGGACGGGGGCAGTGATGATAAAACCGCGCTGTCCGCGACGGCGAGTTCAGTCGTAGAATTCTTGTCGTCGCGTTTGGCGCGTCGCCGGGTGTACGGGAGCAACACGAAAAACGCGGTGACCAGCGTGGTTGTTTCCACCGAGGCGAACACGACGAGCGGCGAGGAGACTATCGCGGATGAGACCATCTCCGCGTCCGTGTTCTGCAGGTGGAAACGTAAGCCCGCGAGCAGCGACGCGGACGCGACCGCGATCATCGGCCGCGCGCGTTGGCTCCGCTCGATCGCGATCGCGAAGCACAGGGGCCACAAGCGCAACTCGTCGGGGGATGCGCGTCTTTGTCCAACCTTCAACGAGGGAAGGAACTTTTTTCTCCCCGAATGCGCGCGCGCGGGGGGGCGAGCGACGTCATCCACGCTGGCGCTGTCCACGTCCGTGGACTCTTCCTCCGCGGAGGAGTCCGGGGGCCTCGCGCGCCTCGCGACCATCGCGGGAAGCACGACCCACGCGGGCGCGTCGGTGCGCCCCGTGGTCTGCGAGTTGTTAGCTAACGTTCGAAGTGGAAAAAAAAATTCCCTTCCGACCGAAGCGACGTCGGGCTTCCGGCTTCCGCCAGCACACAAAAAATAAATAAATCCAATCTCCTCACGCCGCCAAGAGATCTGGTCCGTCTCTCAGACCCACTCGCGCCGCTCGCTCGGCAGGGAGGTGTCAAACCCCGAGAAGACGTCAGCGAGGAAGCGGGGACGCACGACCGGCCGACATGGGTGCTCTCGGTGCGTGCTCGCGCGCCACCCCGCTCCCGCCCGCCGCGCTTTTCCGTTTCTCGAGTCGGCGCCCCGCGACCGCGACGACCGCGTCGAACGCCGAGCGACGGAGCACTGACCCGACGTTCGCCCCATTCGTCACCCCACCCCGCGCGTCCATCCTCGCAGCGTTCCTGAACAAGAAGTCATGGCACACCGGCGGCATGCCCATGCAGGCCGAGGTGTGGAAGCGCGAGCAGGAGAAGGCGCACGAGGAGCGCAAGCTGGAGGAGATGAAGAAAGAGATTGCCGAGGAGCGCAAGATGCAGGAGCTCACCGACCAGGCCGCGGAGGCTGGGCACGTGCAGAAGGTGGAGCGCCTGGAGTTCATGTACAAAGGCGGGCCGGGGATGGGCGGGCCGGGGATGGGGATGGGCGTGCCGTCCGAGGACACGGACGCGTACCTGCTGGGCGAGAAGAAGTTTGAGGCGCCCAAGGGGGGCGACGCGCTCGACGCGGCGCGAGACAAACCCGGGAGCCTGCTCGCGCAAAACCCGGAGATGGCGAAGAACGAAACCTGGAACAAGCTCAACTCGGACCCGCTGCTGACGATGCGCGTCCAGGAGCAGGAGGCGCGGAGGGCGATCACTACGAACCCGGCGGAGATGGCGCGCGTGCGCGCCGAGCTCGAGCGCAAGCGGAGGGAGAAGAAGGAAAAGAAACGCCGAAAGAAGGAAGAAAAGAAGGCTGCGAAACGCGCGCGCAAGGAGCGCATCCGCGCGGAGGTGCGCAGGGAAGTGCTCGGGGAGGATGTTGAATACGCCGCCGGAAGCGATCGGAGACGCGACGCGTCGAGGCACAGAGACGAAGGGAAGAAAAAGAAAAGGCGCCGAGACGATCGCCGCGGGTCTTCCACCGACTCGTCCGACTCGGAGTCCTTTTCGGATTCGGATTCGCGTCCAAAACGCGGTAAACGCGCGCGGTCGAGGTCGCGGTCGCCGTCGCGCGACGCGCGTCGCCCGTCGTCCCGGGACGGCAGAGAAAGAGAAAAAAGAAGAGAAGCGTCTCGGAGAGAAGACGACCGACGCGACCGACGCGACCGGTCGCGGTCGCCGCGGTCGCGGTCGCCGCGACCCGCGCGTGTCGCCGCGCGCGACGGCGCGAGCGCGCAGGACGGGTCTTCCGGTTACGGGCTGACCTACGCCAACGAGCGCGGCGAACACGCCGCGAGGGTGCGCCGGGAACGGCGTGACGAGTGGCGCGAGACCACGCGCGGTGAACGCGAGGCGGAGGAGGAGGCTCGAAGACGCGAGGCTAGGGAGAAAGAAGCGCGATGGGCGAGCCGCAAACGAGGCTCGCGGAACACGGTTGGGCACGAGACCGGAAGGCTGAGCGAGGCCGAGCGTTTGGCGCGACTGGCGGCTATGTCCTCGGATGCGGAAAAACGCGACTCTTTGAGAGTCTCGAAACTTCGCGAGGACACCGCTCAAGGCGAGAAGAGTCTCGGGGAACTCGCCGCTTCGGCTCCCGAGCGGCACCACTCCGAGGCGGCGCCGTTTTTGGAGAGGGCGCAGAAGGAGGCTTTTTCGGTCGGCGGCGGGAAAGGCGGGAATGGCGGCTTGGAGGACCGCATAGGCGCGACCAAGTACTACACGCAAAGAGGCGGGGGCGACTGAGACTTGTCGTATGCTCTCGAGCGCGACGCGAGAAACGCGTGTGACGTTCGTTTAAAGGAGTATTCGGTCGTTTCTTCGGTTCTTATTACAGGTCACAGTAGTTATGTATTAATAGTAAAGTAGCAATACAGCGTTTGGTCTTTCGCGCCGCGCGTTTGGTCGTACGTCGCGACGCCGGTCAAAACACGGGCACCACTCCGAAGTCGTCGGCGCCGGCGCCGGCGTCGTCGAAAAACGCCGAGACGAAAAGCTCCGAGTCGTCGAGTGTGCCCGAGTGACCGTTTTTCGCCGGCCTGCCGTCGCCGCCGTCGAGGTGCAGGAACTCCGAAACGAAAGGGTCCGTGTTCGGGCCGTCCGCGACGACGTCGTACGCCGCGTTTTCCGCGTGAAGCCGCGCGTCGGGCACGCGTTGCTCGAGCGTGTGGTACCCGAACGACGGCACCGCGAAGTCGCCCGAGACGGAGACGCGCGGTTTTTCATCTCTGTCGTTCATCTCCGCCGCCTTGCGCTTCTTCGACGCCCCGAACGCCTCGAGCTCCAGCTTGACGTTGGTGAACAGGAACCGGCTGTGCGCGGCGACGTGCTCGTTGGCGCCGTGGATGGACGCGTCGCACGCGCGGCACAAAAACGCGCGGTCCTCGTGGCACAGCGACACCGCGGGGGAAGACTGGCAGATGTCGCACACGACTCGGTCTTCGGGCCCCGCGACGAACGCGACGCGCTCGCCTTGCGCGCTGTCGCGCGTAGGGAGAGAAGACGAAGGGCGGCGGGAGAAGCGGGAGTCAGCGGCGAGGTCGCCGAGGTGATGATCCGTCGACGGCCGCGTGAAACGGAAGCGGAAAGAAACGTCACGCGGCGGGCGCGTACCTGGGCGTGTCGCAGGTGCCGCACAGCACGGTGGCCTCGCGGCCGCACGCCACGAGCGTGGCGGGGGAGTCGCAGCAGGATTCGCAGATGGTCTTCATGGTGTGCAGAAGGTTGTGTGGTCTCCTGGGAGCGCGCTGAGGAGTGTTTCGGACCGCGCGAAACGCCTCCCGGTGATTTTCGTGCGAAAAGCGACGTGGCGAAACGAGGAGTCGTCTCTTCGCACCCGAAACTACCGGGCGGCAACGGGGTCTGTGACTCAAGGGAAAAACCAAAAAACGCTTCCACGTGGCGAGAAAACCTCTCGACAAAGAAAAACGCGACGCGTATCGACAAAGCGCTTCTTCTTTGTCGATACGGCGCGCGCGCGACGTCGACACGCGCCGAACGAAAACCATCTCCCATCCCCCTACAGTTACAATCTTTATGCGTTCTTCCCGTCACCAGTACACCACGCGCGCCGGCACGGCGTCCATCTGCCGCAGCATCCGGAGGTCCTCCTCCGAGAACTCCTTGATGAACTTGTAAAACTGCACCGCCAGCCGCGTGATGTACACCTCCACCATCACCATCAGGAATCCCAAGATCTGCGCCGCGACCGTGTTCGCCATGATGAACACCGCGGTTCGCCAGCACAGGTTCACGAAGCAGAACACCACGTACGTCAGCGTGTGCGCGCGCACGTAGTTCTTCGCGCCGTGGTACCCGCAGATGGGGCCCAACAGAGCCGCCGCCGCGTAGTAGAAACCGGAGACTACGTAGAGGATGATTATCAACGCGTCGACGATGGCGAAGAGACGCACGGCGCGCGCGTAGCTCCGCACGATGACGTGCGTCATCGAGCCCGCCTCCTCCGTGATCACCACGGTCGTGCCGTCGGCCATGCGCAGCTGCTGACCGCCCTGCCCGGGAGGATACCGCACCGCGTAGTTTCCCAGGGGGAACCCGCCGTAGCCCTGGCCCTGCACGGGCACGCCCGCGACGGGCGCGGGGGGGTACTGCACATGCGTCACGGTGGTCGGTCTGTGCGCGGGCGTCATCCCGGGAACGGAGCCGGGCACGGGCTGGCCGGACGCGCACCCGTCGGGGGCGCCGCGCGGCGGCTGCGTGGGGACGGAGGGGTAGGCGTTCGACATCCTCCTCTCTTCCCCGCGACGAAGCGCGAGACGCGCGCTTTTCGGCGAGATCTGCCGGGGGGTGCCGGGGGTCTGTCGGTCGCGCGGTCCGCCTCTGCGTGCGCGAGTGGCCTGGACGACGACCCGGGGACGACGACGCGGGAACGACGACGCGGGAACGACGACGCTCGGCGAGACGCGCGGGCGTTGTGACCGCGGAAGAGAGGAAACCACTCGTTGGAACTCTGGACTTTTGCAAAAAATGCTTTTTCTCACTCAGATTTGCGATCCAAGTCCGGGAACCGCTTCCGACGAAGACGCTCCGCCGCGGAACGCGGACCGGGACGCGATCAATCGGTGTGATACCGATCTTCCGCCACTTCTTTTTGTTATCGATGAAGAAGACTTTAAGACTGGGTCATCATCACGTCAACATCACCTCTCTTCCCATCCCTCCTCGGCGATCTCGATCCCCGTGTGCCTCCCCCCCGCCATCCGATGCACGAGCACGCCGTCCCCGACGCGCATCGCCGAGACCGACACGGAGTCACCGGTCGCGGCGTCGCCTACTAAACGCACCGTCTCGGCGTTCTGCAGGAGGACCGAGTACGTCGTCGCGCGCATCGTCCCGTCCGACGTGTCCACGCACAAAAAATCGTCGCCGTCGTCGCCGCCGTCGTCGGAGTCGTCGTCGCCTTCTTCGTCGTCCAGATCGCACTCGCCGTCCACGAGCGTCGCCTCCACCAGCACCATCTGCCTCTTCTCGATCTTGACGCGCCCAACCGTCTTCGTGGACTTTGTCCCGTCGCTCGCGACGCACAACACCTCGTCCCCGGCTTTGAGCTCGCTGAGGTACCCCGTCTTACCGCCGGGAAGCAAGACGTACGAACACAGAGGACCGGCGTTCACGCGGAACGGCCGCGTGTTCACGTACCCGAACGAAGAAACGCACTCCGAGTGCGCTAAAAATAAACCGCGCGCGAACGAACCCACCAGTAAACCCTCGCCCGGTGAAAACGCGGACGTGCAGTCCACGCAGACGCGGTCACCGAGACCCACGACCTCGACGCGAGTCACCGCCGCGCGCGCGAAATCGATCCGTGCATCGATATCCAGTCTTCGGTCTCCTTTTTGATCGTCGGAAGACGAAGACGTCTCGGAGACTCTTTCCGAAAAAACCGAAGGTATCTTTTTTTCATTAATCCGACGCGCTCCGAATGCGTTTTCAGAAACGTACCTCGCGAGCGCGCGCGCTTCGTTCGGGTCCTCCGTGCGCAGCACGACGCCGTCCACGCCGACGTGCAGCGCCTCCAGCACGGCGCGCGCGTCTAAGAACGAGTCGGCGAAGAAGAAAAGCGAAGACTCCGGCTTTGAGCCGTACGCCGCCACGAGATTCTCCGCCGGGATGATACGCCAATTGAGATTCTCCGCGTCTTGGTCGGCGTCTTTTTTTCGGTTATTAGCGCTTTTGCTTTGGCAGTCCACGACGACCAGCGGCTCGACCCCCGCGAGCCGCGCGACGTCTTGGACGTCCTCCGGCGAGGAGACGGCGCAGGATACGCCCACGGCGTTCCACGCGACGTCCGCTTCGGAAGATTCTTCCGGAGTCTCCGCGGAAAACAGCACGCCGCTTGGAAGGTCGAGTCTGACGACGTCGAACCTCCCGACGTTTCGCCAATCGTCCGCGAGCGCGGCGTTGGGACCCGCGAACAGAGCCGTGGTCGTGAGCCCGGACTCGAGCGAAGCGAGGAGCACCTGGACGTTCGTGGTCTCGATCCACACCGTCTTCGTCGCGGACGAGGAAGAGGACGCGGCCCCCGCGACGGCGGTCACGCGTCGCGGGGCGTCTCGGGACGCGCGGCGTCGCGGAACGCGATGCCGATTCCCTCGATCGCGTCCGCGCGCGGTGGTTCGTCCAGGCGACGCACGAGGCGCGCCTCGCGCGCTCGCCGACGCCATCGCGGTGGCGGACATGGCCGGCGCGCGAGAGCGGCGCGGCGCGAGGGCCTCGCGGTCGAGGAGGACGCGCGAAACACTGTCGTCAACGCGTCCGGAAGGGTTGGGCGGGTTGGGCCACGAAAACGCGACACGAGAGAGACCAGACACCGAGACACGAGACTCGTTTCGGACGCTTGGTGCCAAGTTTTTCAAACGTGCGCGAGATCTCGCGCGCGTTCACAACGGGACGCGGCGACGTCGAGACGCGGGCGTCGCGGACGGGCGGTGCGCGCGACTTTCCCCGAGCGCGATGGCCGGGTACGCCACGCGCGCGCGTCGCGGCGCGAACGCGGCGCAGAAAGCCCCTCCGAAGGTGTTCGCGCGCGAAGACGCCGATGGCGTGCGCCGCGAGAAGAAGCGACGCGCGGACGGGGACGCGCCCGCGGTTTCGGGCGAGGCGGGCGCGGACGGCCGCGCGATGAGCAAGGAGGAGAGGAGGGCGGCGAAGAAGGCGCGGAAAGCGGAAAAGTCGGCGTTGCTGGCGCAGGTCCAGGGCGCGCGGGGCACCGCGCCCGCGGGCGAGACGGAAGCAAACGCGTCGGCCAACCCGACCCGATCGGAACGAGCTGTCGCCGAGACGGCGCCCTCGTCCTCGAAGCCGCCGAAGTCGTCCGACGACCCTAAGCGGAAATCCAACGCCGACAAGGCTCACGGTTTTTCCGGGAACGACGAATTGTCCGCGGACGCGCGTTCGGCGCGAACCGCCGACACGACGCGTCCTCCGCCGAAGCCTCCGCCGAAGCCGAAAAAAAGCTTCGGGTGCAAGGAGCTCGACGACCTCTCGGAGTACTTCGTGAACCTCGGGGGCGCGCCGCTGGCGCCCGGCTGGACGGTGGAGCGCCACACGCGGTCCACGGATGGCTCAGGGTACCACTACTTCCGCAACCCGCAGGGTGTGCGGTTCCGCTCGAAAGTGGAGGCTGCCAAGCACTACGGACTCTTCGACAACGCGTTCGGCGACGCCGCCTCGAAGGAGAAAAATAAAGCGAAGCAAACGAAGAAAAACGATTCCGCGGTTTCCGTCGCGGCGCCGCTCGCCGTCTCCGCGTTCGTCGGCGACGCGAAAAAGAAGAAGAAAGAGAAGAAGGATAAGGAGAAGCGCGGTGGTCAGCAAGACAGACCTGTCGACGGCGAAGTGCTTCTTCTCGGTGACGCCGAGAAGAAGAAGAAGAAAAAGAAAAAGAAAAAGCCGAGGACGCCCTGGGAGTACGTCAAGGTGGACGGCGAGATGTTCCGCCGAGGCGACTGCGCGTACGTCATCTCGGACAAAACAATCGATCTGGACGATGACGCCGAGGAGATTTGCGCGGCGTGCGGCACGACGCACGGCCCGAGCGGTGTGACGCAATCGCGGAATGAAGGCGAAGGCGAAGGCGACGCCGACGTGATGCTGGAGTGCGACGGGTGCCTGCGCGGGTGGCACCTGGGGTGCCTGACGCCGCCTCTGTTGGAGGTTCCCGACGCGGAGTGGGTGTGCCCGATGTGCCTCGCCTCGGAGGACGGCGTCGCCGCGCCGGACGAGCGCACGCGCAAGCGCACGGCGTGCTCGGAGTTTCTCGACGGGCGGCTGCATTTGTGCCGGATCGAGAACATCTGGAGCGAGGGGAGCGAGTTCAAGTTTGTGGGGCGCTGGTTCGCCACGCCGGAAGAGACGCACACGGGTCGTCGATCGCACCACGCGCGGCGCGAGGTGTTCCTCACCGGAGTCACCGACGAGAACAACGTGGACGCGCTGCTGAAGCGCGCCACCGTGTTGCCGCCGCAGCAGTTCCGGGACGCGGCGCGACACGCGGCGAAGGCGGCGAGCGCGGCCAGGCGCCGCGCCGTCGCGGCGAAAACCGCCGCGGGCGAAGGGGATCTCAACCGCGTCGCGGAGATCGCCGTCGCGGCGAATGAGAACGACGACGAGGATTCCGTGGACGCGGCGGCTGTGGCGGCGGCTCGCGCCGCGGGCGAGGACGTGTTTTTGTGCGAGTACACGTACGACGCGCACTTCCAGCGGTTCAAGCGTAGAAACGAATGGGAGGATGACGAGTTCTCGGACGACGAGGGCCGCGGCCGGAGCGGGCGCCTGGCGCGGGGCGAGGAGCGCTACCTGGACGACGACGATTTCGGCGACGACTCAGACGCGTCGGACGCGCCGGAGGATGAGGACGACGGCGGCGAGTGGAACGCCGCGCGACGTAAGAATGGGAAAAAAAACGCGAACAAAAGCGACAAAAGCAACAAACGAGCCCTCCGCGGTCGCGCGGTGAGCCGCCACATCACCGCGTCTCGCCGTAAAGCCGCGGCGGCTTCCGGCGAAGCAGGCGTCATGGGCCTCGGCGCGATGGCGATTCGCGTCGTCGAGCGCGAGGCGCCGGCGACCAAGCTGTCGCGCGCTCGCGTCGCGCTTTCGTTAGCCACCACGCCCGGTTCTATGCCTTGTCGCGAACATGAGCGGGCTAAGATTTACGATTTCGTTGAGCAGGCCATCAACGAGGGCAGCGCGTGTCGCGGTCGGAGCATGTACATCTCGGGCGTTCCTGGTACGGGCAAAACCGCGACGGTCAGAGAAGTGATTCGCGCGCTAAGAAAGAAGAGCCGCGACGGGTACCTCCCGCGGTTCAACCACGTCGAGCTCAACGGTTTGCGTTTGCAGACCCCCAAACACGCGTACAGCGCCATCGCCGAGGAGCTTCTCGGTGAGCGTCTCGGTCCAGACCGCGCGTGCGAGGTTTTGGACGCGCGCTTTCGAGACGGCCGAGGCGCGGACGGACGCGTGACGGTTCTCGTCGCGGACGAGATGGACCTTCTCGTCACGCGCTCGTCGTCTTTGCTGTACAACCTGTTCGACTGGCCCACGCACCGCGCGTCGCGGCTGGTCATCTTAGGAATCGCCAACACGCTGGACCTCCCCGAGCGCTTAATGCCGAAGATCTCGTCCCGGCTCGGGAACAACAAGGTGGTGTTCAAGCCCTACACCGCCGAGCAGCTCAAAAAAATCGTACACGCCAGGCTAGACGACGCGCGTTCGATGAAGTCGAGTACTCTCCGTCTCGGAGGACTCTCGGGTTTTCCCGAAAGAACGTCGGAACCTCTACGAAAGAACGTCGTCGAAGAAAAAAACGACTCGGCGTTCGAGGCTGTCGCCGTCGAGCTCGCGTCCAGGAAGGTGGCTGCCGTCTCGGGAGACGCGCGGCGCGTCCTCGAGCTCTGCCGCCGCGCCGCCGAGCTCGCCGAGACGCTCGCCGGGAGGAGCTTCGACGAGGCGGAGACTGTTCACTCAAACGACGGCGATCTCTCCGCGGCGGAAGTCGCCGAGCTCGACCGCCGCCGCCGCCGCGTCGCGGCGCTGGACAAAGCGCAGGTGGCGATGCAGCACATCAAGGCTGCCATGTTCGAGATGTTCCAGTCGCCGCACATGCGCATGCTCGAGGCGGCGAGCCGCCACGACCGCATCTTCCTCTGCGCTTTGCTTTTAGAGCTGCGCGCGAGCGGCGTCACCGAGGCGCGCGTGTCAAACGTCATGCGCAGGCACGTGCAGCTGTGCCGGGCGCACGCCGAGCCTGAGCCCCCGGCGGGCGCGGCGGTAAGCATCGCGTGCCGTTTGGCTTCCAGCGGGCTGCTCCTCGCGGACCCGGGGCGAAGAAGAGCCGCTCAAAGAGTCTGCCTCAACGTTCCTATGGAAGATGTCGCGTACGCGCTCAAAGATGAGCGCCGTTTGCAGGAACGCAAGCTGGCGGCGCACGAGGCGCTGCGGCGGGCGACTGGCGGTCGTCCGTCCGAAAAGAACACGAACGGCGGCGTCGCTTCCGCCGCGGCGAACGCCGCGCTCGCCGCGCAGACGGAAGCCGACCGCGGGGACATCCCGTGGATCCGGCAGATGGACCTGTGACCGCGAGCGAACGGATGGGGCGGGTTGTAGGTTGTCGTTTTCGATGTTGAACGCTTTTCGAGTCGAGACGTCAAGAGTCACGGATGTATTCACTAACCGTCATGAATACACATTCAGTCTGATAAAAATTCAAACGATGTTGAACGCTTTAGATAGTTACGCCCCCTCGCGCGCACTCAGGGCGCATTCGGGTTCGCGCGTTCAAGCACGAACCGACGCGCGTCGACCCCCGCAGCCTCGCGCACGATGCTTCGCGTCGCAACCATCGCCGCCCTCGGCGTCGCGACCGCGAACGCGGCCGCGATCTCCGAGACGTACCCCCTCACCGCCGACTGCCAAGTACGTTCGCGACGCGTTCAACGCGCCCGTTTCTCGGTCCGAGAGAAACGCCCGACATCATCATTCGTCGCCACCGCGGCGCACGGAGACGCGTCACGTGAGCTCGTCGTGCGCACCGCGCAGAGCCCATCGCGTCGCTCGAAGTCCCGCTCGACGCGTCGCTCGACGCGT
>Ga0209666_1002674_pt1 | contig 13245 bp, 7 predicted proteins | sample SaaInlV_125m_DNA_FD_184679 | JGI IMG/M metagenome (GOLD analysis project Ga0209666, IMG submission 184679) | Marine microbial communities from expanding oxygen minimum zones in the Saanich Inlet - Saanich Inlet SI037_S3LV_10m_DNA (SPAdes)... | ecosystem: Environmental > Aquatic > Marine >...
AACATGTCAGCACAGCAGGGCAGGCCGGACACGGGTCGTCGTCGTCGTCGTCGTCGCAGGAGGGCCCGGCGGGCGGCGTCGTGCTCAGCGGCGCCACCGCCACGCGGTCGTCGCCGCTTCTCCTCGAGGCGGATCTAGGGCCTCTCATGACAGCGAGGTCTCAGGAGGTTGAAGAGGGACGTACAGTAGCTCCCGTTTCTGGACCCTTTGGTCAGCGGGTGACGCGGAGTTGCACGCCGTACAGGTCGATTTATACGATTCTCTCATCGGGCACGGTTGCACGATCCGCTGCAAACGCAGGAGTAACTCACAGGAGTGATGGGCTGCAGGTGAGTCGTTGAAGCACTACAGGGGGTTGCACGAGTTGAGCCGCGTTGCACGAGCCGCGTTGCACGACTGCACGAGTTGAGCCGCGGCGGGGTGCGGCGCGCTCGCCGAAAAGGTGGACTATCTGGTGTCGTGCTTCTCCAGCCCGTCGGCGGCGGGAGGCGCGCCGCTGGTCGTCGCGGGGACGCAGGCGGGCGCGCTCGGCGTGTTCCCGGTCGTGCGCCACGGAATCGAGCTGCCGGGACGAGCCTCGCTGGGCGCGCCTCTGGCGACGTTCGAGGGGGGGCACAAGGACATCGTACGAGCGTTTGTGCCGGGCGCCGCGCCGGTGACGGGCGCCGAGGACAGCCGCGTGTGCGTCTGGGGCCACTCGCCGCCGGCGGACGGAGGCGAGAGCAGCGGGGGCAAGGCAGCGCGGGACGCGGGAGACAGCGTGATGAGCAGACGACACTCGCCGTATTGAAGTAGGTACAGTATCATAGGTAAGCGAAGAAGACGGCTTACTCTGTGCGTAGTGTCCGTCGCGTACGCCGCTCGGAGGCGCGCACGCCTTCGAGACACTTCTGGCCTCGAAATCCCCGAAAGAATAAAATCGCCACGGTCGCCAGTGCAGCAGGGCAGCGTCAGCACGACAAGCACATTGCCAACTCATGCGCCTCTCCCAGACTTGTCGAGTCGCGTGCTGACATTCCGCGCGGCGCGCGCGGAGGCCTGCGGCGAAGATGGGCGTCCCCGCGCCGGTGCGCGCGGTACTGGTCGCGGCGGTGTGGTGCGCGCTCGCGTGCGGCGCGGTGGCGCACGCGAGCTCCGCGGACGACTGGCTTCGAGATTGGCTCGGGAATCTGCGCGTGGACATTCCTGACCAGGTCCTGAAGCAGGGAGGGCTCACCGTGGCGCTCACGGACCTGTCGTGCGGGTCGTTCGAGGTGGGCTCGCTTCGGAGCGAGACCAACGCGAGCGCCGTGACGGCGTCCCTGGACGTGAACGGCGCCGCGTGCGCGTGCTCCGGCCGGTGGGAGGTTCGCTCGATGTCACTTTCGGGAAGCCTCGCCGCCCGCGTCAACGATTCCGACGTCGCCATGACCGTCGCGTTGTCCCCCGGCGGCGCGAACGCCACGCTTCCGTCCAAAGCGGAGGTCACGGCGTGTTCCGCGCGCGTGCGGATCGCGGAGCTGGACTTCAAAGGCTCGGGCGCGAACGTGCTCAGGGCGCTCGTGCCGCTTCTCAAGTCCTCCGCGGAATCGGCGGCGGCGAGCGCGGCGAAGAGCGCGCTCGCGCCGCTCGTCGCCGACAAAGTCACCGCGGCGATGCGCGCCGGGAACGAACGCATCGCTTCTTCGTTGGTTCCCCCCGAGCCGTTACCCGAGATCGTGCCGGAACGGCTCGTCCCTCCCATGGAAACGAAGAACGCCTTCGACTGGCGCGACGAACCCGCCGTCGCGGCGGCGCGAATCGCCGCCGAGGCGGGCGGAGGCGCCGCCGCCGCGTCCGCCGCGCGACTCGCGAACCTCTTCGCGGGGGGGAACGCCACCGGCGCCGACTCGGACATCACGGACGGTCTGTTCCCTGATGCGCCATTCGCGAACGACGCGGAAACGGTCGCGCGCGTGCCGTCCGCGTGGCTCCCGGGCGCGACGGCGGACGGCGGGATTCCGCCGCTCGCGGTTTCGCTGGGGGCGTTTGGCTCGGCGGAGATTGCCGTCGAAAACGCCGCCGTCGCGGTGTCGCTTCCGCCGCGAGCGGATAACGCCTCGGGGGAAATCATCGTGCACGGCCTCGTGCCCGACCCGAACGTCCCGACCGCGATGAGCTTCGAAGTGGCGTTGCCGACGGAAGGCGTCGCGTCCCTCGCCGCGACTGTGGCGGTGAGAGTCGCGCTCGCAAACGCCTCGGCGCCGGTGGTGGAGCGCGCGACGGTGCGCGCGCGCGTCGTCGCGCCCGCGCTCTCCGCGCGGCTCGCGGTCGCGGCTGACAAAGCGGCGTTCAGCTCGCTCGCGTTCGAGCAAAGAGGCGTGCCCGGGTGCGTCGCGCCCGTCGTGCGCGCCGCGGAGGTCACCGCTGTCGAACTCGCGGGGGCCGTGTCCGGCGTGGCGCTCGCGCGAAGCGAAGCAGAGGACGCGCGCGGGTCGCTGGTGGGCGACGTCTACGCGGTGGCGGGCGATATCGTGTCGCTGCTCGCCGAGGTGTACGGCGAGGCTCTCTTCGCGGCGGCGTCAGCCGCGGTGGGCGGCCCGGGCCGCGACGCGCTGAACAAGCGCGCCGTGGCGGCGCTGGAAACGGCGAGGGGGCAGACGTGCGCGTCGCCTCGCGCGGACGCCGCCACCTCCCCCGGCGGCGGCGCGCGCCGGGTTTCGGAGGTGGCAGGCACCGTCGCCGCGGCGTGCTTATTCGGTGCGCTCGCAGTCGCGGTGCTGACCGAGCGAAGGGCCCTGCTGGCGATACTCGGGGTCGGGAAGAGTAGCGGGGACGATGGACGAGGAGGCGCCGCCGCGGCGCGGCGCGCGCGCGCGCGACGCGCGGCGGCAAAAGCGGCGCGGGCGGCGGAACGGAAATTCGCCAAAGCTAAGGCGCGCGCCGCGGCGGACGCGGCGGCGGCGCGCGACGCGGCGATGCGCACGGCGAAGGCGAAGGCTGCGAAAGAAGAAGCCCATCGGCGAGCCTTGGAAGCAGCCGGCGAACCCGTTCCCCTGAGTGTCGTCCCGGAGTGGGACGCGTACGAGCTGGAGGACGCGCTACTCGAGGCGGACCGCGTGGAGCGGGAGTTTGACCCTTCCGCGTACGCGAGCGACGACGACGGCTCCGACTTTGGACCGGCGGATGGCGAGTCCGACGGCGCAGATGGATCCGATGACCACGATGACGACTCGGCCCCTCCCGCGGTCTCGCCGAGCGTGCCTCTGTGGGTCAGGCGCGCGCTTCCGCTCGCGGTACTCGGGAACGTCGCGTTGTTCGTCTCCTCAAACGCCGCGGTGGGGGCGGACGTGCTGTTATCGGCGAGCGCCGCGGACGACGCGGGGACGGTTCGCGCCGACGCGCCCCCCGTCTTCGAGTTCACGCTGGCGAACTCGGTCACGGACATGTGGGCCGCTGGCGTGTACCCCCTTTCCGCGCTCATCGCCGTGTTCAGCGGCGGGTGGCCGTACCTGAAGCTGCTCGCGATCGCCGCGGCGTGGTGTTTGCCGGACTGGATCCTGGCGCATCTGCCAGTCGGACGCGCGACGACACTTCGCGTCGTCGACGCGCTCGGCAAGTGGTCCCTCATCGACGCATTCGTGATGGTCCTGTTCCGCGTGGCGTTCCGGTTCCAGTTGACGACGCGCGATGACGACGCGTGGGCGACCGTGGACGTGCGCGTCGCGCCGAGATGGGGATTCCACGCGTTCGTGCTCGCGACGGTCGTCTCGCTTGTGGTGGGCCACGTCGCGCGGCACTGCGCTTCCGGGACGGGGGACGCGCGGGAGACGGACAAAGCAGGACCGGTTCCCGAGTGCCTCAACGAGACCTTCGGCGCGTCCGACGTCGATGAGAGCGCGGTGGAGGTTGACGCGGAGTCGCTCGAGACGCTCCTCGACGCCATCGCGGCGGCAGACACGCCCGCGCGCGCGGCGGAGGTGGCCACGAGCGGAACCGGCGGCCGAACCGCCGCCGCCTCGCCGGCGCGGTTCGACGCGCCGCCGGACGCGTCGGCGAAAAAAGTCGCGACGTGGCGCCTCGCTCGCCCGGAGGACGCGCGTGGCGTGTTAGCCTCCGTCTTCGCGTACGTCTTCGCCGTTCCCGCGGGAAGGGACCCCTCGAGCGACGACACCGCCCGGATCGCGCGAGGCGTCGCGGGCGCGACAACCTTCAGCCTCGCGTGGGCGGTTGTCGTGTTTTTTGTCGCCGCGTCGGTTCCCGCGATCGAGTTTGAGTTCCAGGGGCTCGCCGGCGCCGTGCTGGGCGACGCCCGCGTGCGTCGGTACTCCCTCTTCTCGCTGATTGACGGCGGCAACGCGTGGGAGTCGCAGGAACCAATCTCCACCGCCCGCATGGCGCTCTGCGCGTTCGCCGTGCTCGCGCCGCTGGTGCACATCATGTCCGCTGCCATCCTCTGGCTCGCACCCGCGACCCCCCGCGAGCGCCGGGCGCTCCTGGAGGCTGCGGAGACTGCCGCCGCCTGGGCGTCCCTGGACGTGTTCCTGGTGTCCGCGGTGGCGGCGGTGGCGCAGATCTCGAGGTTCGCGGGGTTCATCGTCGGCGACGCGTGCGACGCGGTCGACGCGGCGGTCGCCGCGCTGGAATCGGCCGCGGAGCGCCAGTCGGGGGAAACCGACCCTTTCGGCTTGAAAGGGCAGGACGCGTGTTTCGACGTCCGGGCGGAAACAAGAGGGGGGTGTTGGCTGCTCGTCGTCGCTGCGCTCTTCGCGGGCGCCGCGACGCGGTTCGTCGCGAAGCACGCCGAGCGCGCGGTCGAGAGAGAAACCCTCGAGGCTCGCGAACGCGTCGTCGCGCGCGTCTCCGCGCGCGTCTCCGAAGAGCCGGTCAACCTGAGCGTGGCGACGATGCCGGAGACGCCGCCGCTGACGCCCGAGGTGACGCCGTACTACCCCGACGTGTGACAAGAGACGCGTTCATTCTTTGAACTTTGAAATAGACAGAAACAGAGTTCACGCCTGAGAACCCGCCTCTGTGCAGGAGCGAAATGTCCATGGCACGAACTCGCGGGGTGTCGTCGAGCACTCCGCCAGGCGCGCCAGCCCCGGGATGACGATGCACGCCGCGGCGTGCGTCGCACTCTTCGCGCCCGTCGCGAAGTCTCGCGTCGAGCGCGCGCGTCCGTCTCGGGGACGCGCGCCTCGACGGCACCCGGCTCGAGTCGCCGCGACCGCCGACGCCGGGGGCGGCGGCATCCCCGAAGGAGGGAACGCCGAGTCGACGACGAGGAGTACGATCGACTATGAGCCGCAGAAACGGCACCGCATGTCTTGGATGCACTGGCTCCACGACATCCCGAAGCACGCGGCTTGGGCGCGCGCGTGGCAGCGCCACGTGCAGGCGACGCTCTCGGCGCTGGAGACGGTGCGCTTCGGGGAGGAATGCTTCGTCGCCGAGAACGTGCACATCTTCGCCGAGCCCGGGCGCGACGTCGCGGTGGGCGACGGCACGCACATCGGCGCGGACGTGTTCGTGCACGGCCCCGTGACGTTCGGTAAAAACGTCGCGCTGAACGCGCGGTGCCACATTGACGGCGGGCGCGCGGGCGTGGTCATCGGCGATGACACGCGTATCGGGCCGGAGTGTCGGTTGTTCGCGTTCAACCATTCATTCGCGCCGGACGCGCTGGTGCGCGAGCAGCCGACGACGAGCGAAGGGATCGTCGTGGGGCGCGACGTGTGGCTGGGCGCGTCCGTGTGCGTCACGGACGGCGTGCGCATCGGAGACCACGCGGTGGTGGGCATGGGCGCGGTGGTCACGAAGGACGTGCCGGAGTGGGCGGTCGCCGCGGGAAACCCCGCGCGCGTCGTGGGGGACCGGAGGACGTGGAAAACGCGAACGAAAAGCAGCTAACAACGCACTCTTTACCGAAGGTAGTCTACGCCGTCACCACCGCCCTGGAAGGCGTCCACGGTTCCCTCGCGAAGTACTTCATCCGCAGACGCGCCAACCCCCACGCCATCTTGACCACGTCGCTGGGCCTCACCTTCGAGCCGGCAACGTCCTCCCACCTGTGCAGAGGGTACTCGTAGATGGAATCCGCGAAGCGACCAAACGGTTTCTTCGCGACGCCGCCGAGGACGGAAGCGCGGTTCGTCGTCTTCTTCGTCCTCGTCGTCTTCGTCTTTCGCGTCGGCGCGTTTTTCCTCGCCGCGCTCGCGCCGCCGTTCGCGTCGTCCCCGGCGCCGCGCGCGCGCCTCAGGCTGGCGTACCTCCCGATGAGCTCGCAGTCGAACACCCACCTCGTGTCGAAGGGGTCGCTGAGCGCCGCCCTCAAGTCGCCGTCCACGCGGAAGAGCTTCGCGCCGCACTGCGTGTCGTACACGGGCATGGAAAGCGCGAGCGACGCCAGCGTCGCGAAGACTCGGCCGACGTAGTGCCTCCTCTTACTCCGCCTGATGTCGCGCCCGAGCAGCCCGACGCGCGCGCCGAACACCATGTCCGTCTCCGGCCGGTCCGAGAACACGCCGCGGAACAAGCGCACGTGGTCCAGGGGGGTGGCGAGATCCGCGTCCCAGAACCCCACGAACGACGGCGGCGGCTGGTTCTGATTCGATCGCCCCGAAGTCCCCGCGGCCGCGTCCTCCCCGCACGCCCGGCGCATCCCGAGACGCACAGCCTCCGCTTTGCCCACGTTCGAAGGAAGGCTCAGGACGTCGATGCGCTCGGGACACGCTCTGCGCGCTTTGTGAAGCACTTCGAGCGTCCCGTCGCTGCTCCCGTCGTTCACGAACAGCAGACGCGCGCGCGTCTCGGGGTCTCGCGCGAACGCCACGAAATCCGCCACCCGCAACCTCGCCGCCTCGTTGTAGCAGGGGACGACGATTTCGATGTCCACCTCCGGCGAGGAACCGAGGGGGTTTGGCCCCGTGAGTGGCGACGCCGGCGCGTCGCCCGCGGCGGACCTCTTGCCGCGCGCGGGGGGCATCCGAGACTGGAGTGCGCGCCGCGCACACTGAACCTGCTCGAGGCGCGGTGGTCGCGAGTGCACGCACGATCGCGGAGGTGGGCAAACGCGGGGAGCGAAACTGCGAAAGCCAAAACCGCGCGAAAGCACGAGACGCAAGTGAGATCTGCAGACTGCCGGTCTGCCGGTTCGCGCGTAACAAATATCTGGCGCGCCCCCAGCCACATCATCTTGATATCTAGCTTCGAACAGTCGCGCCCGCCACTCCTCCGGGCACCACCTGAAAACCCACGAAAGCATGTCTGCCTCGGCTACCATGAACGCGCGCGCCTGCCCCGCCCTCGGCGCGCGCAGGACCAACGCCGTGCGCGGTGCCGGCCGCAAGGTCGTCACCGCCACCTCCCGTCGCGTCGCGGCGGTCACTTCGGCTGAGTACAAGGTACGCTCGCGACCGGCGGTAGACCCACGACAACCGCACCTCTCCCATCGACCGCAGCCGCTCGCGGTCCGGTCGTCGTGGCGCGCCGGGACCACTTCGCGCGCGTCCCCTCGCCTCCGCTTCCGGCCCCTTCCCCCGGTTCCTCGGTCAGATCGGGGATCGTCGGCGATCCGCGAAAAGCGATCGGCGCCAATCGGCGGCTTTTGGCTTTTTCCAAAAAGCGACCACGCTCCTCTCGCGCGACAGACGCTCACCTCCGCGCGTTCCCGTTCCCACGCGAATTCCCACAGGTCGCGGTCCTCGGCGCCGCGGGCGGCATCGGCCAGTCCCTGTCCCTGCTCCTGAAGATGAACCCCCTCATCACCGAGCTCTCCCTGTACGATCTCCGCGGCACCGCGGGCGTCGCCGCCGACCTCTCGCACACCAACACCGGGTGCACGGTGACGGGCTACGAGGGCCCCGAGAACCTCGCCGCCGCGCTCACCGGCTGCGACCTCGTCGTGATCCCCGCCGGCGTCCCCCGCAAGCCCGGCATGACCCGCGACGACCTGTTCTCCATCAACGCCGGCATCGTGCGTGACCTGTGCGTCGCCGTCGCCGAGAACTGCCCCGACGCGCTCGTGAACATCATCTCCAACCCGGTGAACTCCACCGTGCCCATCGCCGCCGAGGTGTTCAAGCAGAAGGGCACGTACGACCCCAAGAAGGTGTTCGGCGTGTCCACCCTGGACGTCGTGCGCTCTAACACCTTCGTCGCGGAGGCCAAGGGCCTGGACGTGAACGACGTGGACGTCCCCGTCGTGGGCGGCCACGCGGGGATCACCATTCTCCCCCTCCTGTCCCAGTCGTACCCCGCCTGCGAGTTCACCGCGGACGAAATCGAAAAGCTCACCGTGCGCATCCAAAACGCCGGCACCGAGGTCGTCGAGGCGAAGGCTGGCGCCGGCTCGGCGACGCTCTCCATGGCGTATGCCGCCGCGCGCATGGCGGAGGCGTGCCTCCGCGGTCTCTCGGGCGAGCCGGACGTGTACGAGTGCACCTACGTCGCCTCCACCGTCACCGACTTGCCCTTCTTCGCCACCAAGGTGCGCCTCGGCCCCTCGGGCGCGGAGGAGGTGTTGCCGGTGGGCGACATCACCGACTACGAGAAGGGCTGGCTCGAGAAGCTCATCCCCGAGCTCAAGGCGTCCATCGACAAGGGCGTGGCGTTCGCGAACGAGTAAGAAGTCGACGCGTCGGTGAGGCGAGACCCGCGCCGGGTCCGCCGAGAGTACAAAGACGGTGATTGATTCCAGCCTCTACCTTCGGTAGAGTACTTTTGAACGAGATGTAGTTTACGGTATAATTTGTGCCGTGACGGGCGTCGTCCGCCCTCGCCATCACACAACCACCAGCTAGTCTACTACGCTATTTCATCTACGCGTCCACTGCTCAGTGGACAGCGGATCCGGCCCTCTCCGACGATCCCGGGTCATCAGCCACGAGAGTCTCATGGCTTCTCGTCCTCGCCGTCCGCCTTCGGGTCCTCGTCGAATCGCGGCGAGAACGGCGACGTCTTCGTCTCTCGATGCGCGCGCGCCCGGGCCTCCACCAGAAGACGTTCCTGGTCGAACAGGTCACGCGCCAGCGCGACCAGTCGCCGCGCGCGTGCCGCGACTTCGGGTTCGTCGGTTCGATCTCGCGGGTCACCCTCCGGACCCCACGCGTCGACCGCGGTCGTCACCGCTTCGGCGTCGTTCGAGGAGGCGGCCGCCTCGTCGGTCGCGTCTGTCCATAGATCCTCGGCGAGCGCCGGGGGCGCACCGAGTCGCCGGGTCGCGAGCTCGGCATCGCGCGTGCTCGCGCGCGTTCTCGCGAGTTCCTCCTCGGTATCCTCCAGGCGTCTCAACAGGCTCTCGACCTGATCCTCCCTGCCTCGAAGGGCCGAGGCGAGCGCGGCCGCCTCGGCTCGCGCGTTCGTCAGCGCGGCGCGCTTGACCCTCTCCCCATCTCGAAGCCGCTCGACTGTGGCGAACAGGTCGTCGCGCTTGGGGGGGATCGCGTCACTCGGCGACGGTGCCATCGCGAGACAGGGTACGCGGGGGACGCGCGAGGCGACGACGCGGACCGCGTGGCGGCCGCGCCTTCCCCGCGCGCGGAGATCTCGTTTGGCGTGTGCTGGTGACAAACGTTAACAACGACGTCCCAGAGAAAAAACAAATCGAAACGGGCAGTCGCGGGAGCGCGGAGAGCGTGCGTCGCCGCGGGCGTCGATGCCTTCTCCGGCTCGCGCGCTCATCGAGGGGCTTTCCGATGATGTCCTCGCGCTGATTTTCACCGCGGCCGCCGCGCCGGACCGGCTGCGGTGCGAACAGGTCTGCCGACGCTGGCACCGAATCCTCCACCAGGACGACTTCGTCGAGCACGTCATCCTTCCCCACGACACCTCCGACGACTCGCCAAGCCTCGAGACGACGCCGGAAGGATGGTCCATACTGCGCGAACAAGTGCGCGACGATTCGCTCATCGCCGCGTCGGACAAAGCCCGCGGAAGACTGCGCACGCTCGACGTCTCCGGTTGCTCGGAGGTGAGCCACAACGCCGTCATTTCGGTGCTCAAGAAAAACCAAAAGCTCGCGCACCTGAAGATGGCCGAACGCCAAGCCGACGGGCACCGCCTGCGCATACGACCGCGCCAGCTCGTGGACATCGCGCACGCGCTCGGCAAACGCGCGAACGGGACGCCTGCCACTCTGGAGGCGAGCGTGGACGTCGCGGGAAACCGCGAACTCGAGGCTCTGCGCGACGTCGTGGTCGACGCCGACGTCCGCACGACTTCCGGTTCAGCGCCTCGAGTGGACCCGCTCGTCATCGGCGGAACGCGTGTCGTGATATCGTCGCTCACTCTGTCGCTGCTGTTCCTGGAACGCGTGTTGGTCGAGACGAACGACGAAGCGTTCGACGCGGACGACGACGCGGACGAAAACGACGCCGAAGCGTCCGTCGCGCGAGAGACGGCTCGCGTCGCCGCCACGCACTTGTGCGAGATTATTCGCGCGGTCGGTCCGCGCGGGTTAGCGCGCGTCACTTTCGGCGAGCGCGCGCTCATCGACGGTCGTGGCGCGTCGCGCGTGCTCGAAGCGTTGCGCGAAAACTGCGGCGCGTCCCTCCGTGAGATTCAAGTCGACGGCGAGGCTCTCCGTCAAAGCAAAACGCGACTGGATTTGACGCGTACGCTCCACGAGATTGGGCGCGCGGGCGGCGCTCGGCGCGTCACGATCAAGCGCGCGTGGTTGGACGGCGATCGTCGAGGCGTTCCTCGTTTAGACGAAGATACGTCACGCGCCGAGGGATGGGTGTCGGTCGATGACGGTGACGTCGGTACGTTCGGATCGGAGAAACTTCACCTGGAAGCGGCGAGCGCGCGGCTGGTTTGGAACGCGACGCTCGGCAGGCAAGTCGACGCGTTTTCCCTCGCGAAGCCTCCCGACGGCGGCGGTCGTAACCTTCGAAGCGCGTCTTCCGCGTCGACCCCCGGCGCGTTTTGCACGCAACACGAGCTGGCCGTCTCGATGAATATCATCACCAGGCCCGCGGAAACACCGCGGTACTTCGACGTCAGCAACCTGAACATGCGCTCGGGTCACTTGGCGGTCATGTTATCGCTCATGGACATGCGCCCCGCGAGACCGCGCTCGCGTTTGAGAGTTTTAGCGATTTCGGGAAACGGCGGAGGAGACGAGTGCGCTTGCGAGGGCGACGGCGCGAAGGCGCGGGAGAAACATCGATATCTCGGCGACGCGCTCGCCCGCGCGATCACCGCGCATGCCGAGACGTTGCACACGCTGGATATCGGGGGACTACCGCGCGACGCGTTATCGCGCGCGATCGGTCTCGTCGCGTCGCTCCCGGCTTTGAACGTCCTGGACTTGTCCGCGACGCCGCTCGGCGGCTCCGCGAACGAAAAGAAACGTCGACGTCCGCCCGGAGATGCGGGTCCCGAGGATGACGCGAAGGAGGACGACCGAGGTTCGAAGAGCCTTTCGCGGCTCTTGGGCGATGCGCTCGGTACTCCGGGGTGTCGTCTTCGATCGCTCGTGCTCGTGTCGTGTAGCTTGACGGCCCCGCAGCTCCGCGACATCGTCTCCGGCGCGGTGAAATCCTCCACCGTCACCGACGCGGTGTTGAGTTACAACTCGCAGCTCGGAGACGACGGGTGCGAGGTCGCCGCGCGCTGGATCCGCGGCGGGTCGAAGAAAACGGCGTCGCGCGTCGACCCGGACGCGCGTGGCGGGTGTTTGCTTCGCGTGAGTCTCGAGGGGTGCGGCGTCACCGACGTCGGCGCGAAAACGCTCGCCGCGGCGGTTGCGGAAAACCGTGCGTTGCGACGCCTGGACCTCGCCGCGAACGTCATGATTCGCGCCGCCGGGCGAAAGGCGCTCGCCGACGCGAAGCGCGGTCGTTCGGGCATTTGGACGTCCGAAACCGTCGACGACACGCCGTGGGCGGGGTCGGATACCGAGTCCGACGACGAATTCGAGGACGACGACGAGTATCACAGCGAGGACGACGGGTACTTCGCGTCGCACAACTCGGCGAACGCGGGTCGACCGAGTCGGTGGGCCCTGCTGGAGGGCGCGGGATGATGATGATTGTGCTCGTGCTCTTCGATGAGGTTGAGTGAGTTGTCATACAGTTGTAAAGCAAATTCGACGTCGGGACATCATTTTCGCGTTTCGAGCGCTCGACCCGGTGAGCGGTGACGCGATTTTTGAATCGCTGATTTCGTCTTTCAGATCTCCGCTCGGCACGCACAACGACGCGCGCGGTGCTCGCGGCACAAGCCGCGATGGTTGCCGAGGCGGCGCGCGGCGTCGAGACGCGCGCGCGCAAGCGAAAGCGTGACATCGACGCGCAGGCGGGCGTAGCGATCCCGGGCCTTCCCTTCGATGTCGCCGTCTCCCTCTTTGAAAAACATCTGCCCGATCCCGCGGACCTCGCGGTGCTTCGCGCGGTGAGCCGCGGGATGCGCGACGCGGTGGACGCGTCGGGGCGGAAGGTGGAGGAGCTCAAGGGAGAGGATTTCAAGGGAGAACTCTTCTACCCTCGGATAGAAGTTGATGTTGCCACCGCTAGGGGATACGTGAGCACGCTCAAGTCTCTGCGTCGGCGAGGTCTTCTGGAGAACGATCGTCTTGTGTGCGCTGCAGCGGCAAGGAACGGGGACCTCGAGGAGTTAAAGGCGTTGCGCGCGGAGAAGTTACCGTGGGGCGAGGAGACGTGCGGTCACGCGGCACAGGGTGGCCACCTTTGGTTGCTGAAGTGGCTGCGCGACAACGACTGCCCGTGGAACGAGGACACGTGCGCGTACGCGGCGGAGGGCGGCCACTTCGAGCTTTTAAAGTGGGCGCGCGACAACGACTGCCCGTGGGACAAGGACACGTGCACGTGTGCGGCGAGCGAAGGCCACTTCGAGATTTTAAAGTGGGCGCGCGACAACGGCTGCCCTTGGGAGGAGGAGACGTGCGCGGAGGCAGCTTCTGGCGGCCACCTCGAGGTGCTGAAGTGGGCGCGCGAGAACGGATGCCCGTGGGACAAGCGGGTGTGTGAGGCCGCGGCGTCGCTAGGCCACCTCGAGATGCTGAAGTGGGCGCGCGAGAACGGATGCCCGTGGGACAAGCGGGTGTGTGAGGCTGCGGCGTCGCTAGGCCACCTCGAGGTGCTGAAGTGGGCGCACGAGAACGACTGCCCGCGGGACGAGGAGACGTGCTGGAACGCGGCGTCGCTAGGCCACCTCGAGATGCTGAAGTGGGCGCGCGAGAACGGATGCCCGTGGGACAAGCGGGTGTGTGAGGCTGCGGCGTCGCTAGGCCACCTCGAGGTGCTGAAGTGGGCGCACGAG
>Ga0209666_1002675_pt1 | contig 13242 bp, 5 predicted proteins | sample SaaInlV_125m_DNA_FD_184679 | JGI IMG/M metagenome (GOLD analysis project Ga0209666, IMG submission 184679) | Marine microbial communities from expanding oxygen minimum zones in the Saanich Inlet - Saanich Inlet SI037_S3LV_10m_DNA (SPAdes)... | ecosystem: Environmental > Aquatic > Marine >...
CGGGAAGGGCGACCCGCCGCTCGCCGCCGGTCCCAAGACGCTGCCCAAGCCTCGGATCGCGCCGCAGGCGCAGTGACTTTTGTCGTTTTGTGTTTGTTTTTGAGCGAGACCGCGCGAGGGTGACGCGCGGGCGATGCGCGCAGGGCCGAGGATGACGCGCGGTTTCAGGAGGGTCGACGCGGCGCGGGGGGGCGAGAGAGAGCGTCGGTAAAACGTGTTGTGTGACGAAATGTGTGGAAAACAAGGCACTCGATGTTGACAACCTGACAACTCGGATCTCAAGCGGAGATACGTAAAACAGTTGTTTTCGCGCTTCCGCGCAGAGGGATGCCGCGCGGTGGAGGCTGACATGCGCGCATCTCCGACGACGTTGTCCGCGCGCGTGGGCGCGTCGACCCCCGCGCGCCGCTCGTCGCGCCTCGCCGCGAGCGGCGCGGCGCGCGCCGCGGCGTCCCCCCCGACGTCTCCCCGCGCCGCTCCGAAAGTCGGCGCTTTGCGGCTTCGGAAATGCGCCCCCCCCTCGCGACGTCGCCCGGCGCCGCGCGCGTCCGGGGACGACACCGCCCCCGCGGCGGCGGTCACCGAGCCTCCGTCGCCCGCGAGCGACGACGACGCTCCGGGGAGCTCGCAGACCTTCGGGTCGTTCTCCGTTCCCGCGGTGAAGCGCCTGCAGACGCGCACGCTCGCGGTGATGTTCTTCACGTACCTGTCCATCTACTTCGTGCGCAAGCCGTTGAGCGTGGTCAAGGCGCCCATGCAGGACGCGCTCGGGCTGAGCACGGGCGCGATCGCGGGCATCGACAGCGCGTTCCTCGGGCTGTACGCCGTCGGCCAGCTGGTGTTGCCCTCCCTGGGTGATCGCCTAGGCGCGAAAAAAATGCTCGTCGCCGGGTACGTTTTAAGCGCCACGGCGGTGGCGCTCTTCGCGCTCGCCTCTGATCCGGCGTTACTATTAATCGCGTGGGGCGTGAACGGCGTGGCGCAGAGTTTGGCGTACCCGCTGCACGTCAAGGTCTTAAGCCCCTGGTTCGCGCCCACGCAGAGAGGCACGGCGATGGGCGTCTGGGCCACATCGCAGCAGGTGGGAGGGGTGTTGTCCACCGCGCTCGCCGCGTTTACGCTCGGCGTTTTCGGATGGCGCTTCGCGATTGGCGCGCCGGCGGCGTTGACGCTGATCGCGGCGCTTTTGTTGACGCGCATCACCGTCGACCCGCCGTGGTGTAAACTAGAGGCCAAAGTCGTCGACGACGTCGACGTCGACGGCGGAAACGCCGTCGACGGCGGAAACTCCGACTCCTCCGACTCCTCCGCGCGTAGCGTCGTGGTCGGCGACTGCGACTGGCGTCCCCCGGTGGGCATGCGCGAAGTGCTTCGCATCCCGAAGCTCGCCGCGCTCATGGCGTCGTACTTCTTCGTCAAGATCGTGCGCTACTGCCTGATCTTCTGGCTGCCCTTCTACCTCGCGCGCGAGTGCGGCATGGGCGTCGCCGCCGCGGGGTACATGAGCTGCCTCTTCGACTTGGGCGGCGTCTTGGGCGGCGTCGCCACCGGCATCGTCGGGGACAAACACTTCCCCGGAAAAAGAACCGTGCTCGGCGCGTACATGTGTTTCGCGCTAACGATCGCCGTGCTTTTGTACCAGTCCGCGAGCCAGATGAGTTTGTTCGTCAACGGTGCCGTCATGGCACTCATAGGCCTTCTGGTCGCCGGACCGGACGCGCTTCTCGGATCGTCCAGCATCGCGGACACGTGCGAAGCCGCAGGGTACGGCGCGGAGGTGCTGGGCACGGCGAGCGGGTTGGTGAACGGCGCCGGCTCGGTGGGCGCCGTTTTACAGGGCGCGCTCACGGCGTGGATCGCGTCGACGTACGGATGGGGCGCGCTCTTCGGGACGCTCGCGGCGATGAGCGCCCTGGCCGTGCTCACGCTCCTGGCGAGCGTGCCGGAAACGTCCAAGGTGAGCGCGCGAACCGCGGCGGCGGCGTGACACGGTCCCACGCGTGGGACGGCCGGGAGGAGGGAGACGATCGCGAAAGGAGTACTACGTAGACTACGAAACTCTTTTTCTCGCGTCCGACGCGCCGAAATCGGCGCCCGGCGAAACCGCCGCGGACGCGAGACGCTATCGGATTCATTTTAACACGGCGCGAAAGTGTGCTATTTACCGTGACACGACTATGATATCGTTAAACTCTATCGTCGACCCGCGCTTTTCTTTTTCTTCACACGAACGGCCTTTCGTCGTACGCCTCTCCCGGCAGCCGCGCGTGCGCGATCTCCTCCACCAGGACGCACGACGCCGCGACGCGCCGCGTCGCGCGCACCAAAGCCTGGTGGTCCCTCCTGTTGTTGAACGCGCGCTCCGGGGGAGGGACGCCCGTTTTCACGTAATGCACGAAAAAGTCAGACAGAATCCCGAGCATGGCGGCGACGTACTTGTCGTCCCTCGGCACGTAGAAGACCCGCACGCCGCGGGTCGCGCTCTGCATGCACAGCAGCCCCGCCTCTGTCCCCGCCGCCAGCATCTCCATCTGCAGCTGCGGCATGTGGTACGCCGGCGGCGACAAAAACGGGTCGCGGTCGGTCACCTCGAACTTCGCCGCGCTTCCTCCTCCCGGCCCCTTGCGGAACGGAGACGAGTTCTTCACCTCCACCACGAGACGCTCGCGTCGCGAAACCGATCCTCTACAACATTCGCCCGCCGAAACCGAATCGCGCTCCATAGAGTTGGTCCCCGAATCGAACCACGCGGAGGTGTCCATGGTGATGATCCCGTCCGGAGACGCGCCCATGGGAGGAAGAGGTCCAACGCGCATTTCAAGCGGAAGCGCGTCTTCGTCCACCACGCACAGACCCACCTCCTCGGCGACGGCGTCGGGATGGCGCAGCATCAGCGTCGCCACGGTGCCGTGCTCCTGCGCGCTCCCCCACGCCATGCGCACGCCGCCGTCGCCGCGCTGCGCCGCGGCGCGCGAGTGCGGGTCGCGCCGAGCCAGCCAGGGCGCGTTCGGAACGAGTTCCGCGAAAAGACCTCGCGTCTCGTCGGAACCGGCGCCGTCGCGTCGGAGGCTTTTTTTCTTCTTCTTTTTGTTTCTCGCGCCTCGACGCGCGGACGCGGGCTCGCCCCGAACGGCGCTCTTCTCGCCGTTCGCCCCGAACGCGCCGTCCGCGCCGTCCGCGACGGGCAGTAACGGCCCGAGCGCGTTCTGCGCGTCGTTGTACTCGCGCACGGCCGCCTCGTTCGCGGCATCCTCCGCGGCTCTGTCCGTTTTCGCGTCAAACGCGAGCGGCGTCTGTCGCAGGCGGTAATACGCGCCGAGCATGGGCCCGTGCGAGCCGCCCCGGCCGCCCATTCCCAGCGCGCGGTGCACGCCGTCCTCCTGGAACCCCAGCGCGCCGGTGAGACATCCCGTGGTGAGCCGCCCGGCGTGCAGGTCGTCCCACAGATTTGTGCCCTGCCTGACGAACCGGAACGACGCCTCCGACCCGAGCGTCACCGCATCCGTCGGGGGAAGGCCCACGAAACGCGGATGGCGACGCAGCTGCGACTCGTCGGGGGCGTGCCAGTACAGGTTCGGCACGCGACCGCGCGCGCCCACGAAGTCCATCTGGGGACAACGCGCGCTCGGAGCGTCCTCATCCGTGTCGGTCTCTTCCCCCACCGCGGGAAGCGGCCGCGGGCGCGTCCCGCCGTGTCCCGCGGCGTCCGCGAACGTCTCCAGAGCCCGATGGGATGACGTCGCCGCCGACACCAAATCCACCACCGTGCCCGCGGCTTCCGGGCGGTGCGTCGCGGGCAACACGTGCTTAGGCCCGCCCGGGTCCGCGGCGCGGAGGTGGCGCGGAAGCATCTCAGCGCGCACGCCGCCGCGGTGCGCCTGAATGTGCGGAGAGGAGAGGGTCTTCTCGGAGACGTGGAGGCACGCGCGTTCCGAGAAACGCGCTCGAGGACGTCGTCTCGGATCTCGCTGAAAAGCGAGTGTGAGAGTCGGCACTCCGCGTTGTCCGCGTCGAAGTCTGGATTTTCTTCACCTCGCCGCTCAAAGACTATCGGCGCGCGACGCGCCATCTTGCTCTCCCCCACGCTCCTTCAGTATATGGCGTTCTGCCCGACGCGCGACGCCGGCGCGGCAGCCGCGCGCGCGGCGTTTGCGGCGTCGTTGTTGGCGTTCCACGCGGCGTACCCGCCGCCGCCGGTGGGCCACGCCTTCTCCGCCGCGTCGTAGTGCGCCGCCGGCGCAAACTCGGGATTGCCACCCGGCGGCGCGATGTAGCTCCCGAACCCACCCGCGTTTGCGCGCTGCGTATTTTTTTCGTCCCTGCGGCTTCGCGGCACGCTGAGCTGCGCGGCGCACTCCACGAGCGCGTGCAGCGGCCCCTCCACCAGACACCTGTTCTCGCGGAAGTGCGTCAACAGGTCGTGGAACAGCGGCTGCTTCGAGAGCGCCTTCGGGTTTCCGAGGACGACGACGCCCAGCCTGGCGCGCGTGAGCGCGACGTTGAGCCGCCGCGGGTCGGCGAGGAAGCCTATGCCCGCGGTCTCGTTGGACCGCACGCAGGAGAGCACGATGAAATCTTTTTCCCGACCTTGGAACGAGTCCACGGACGCAACCTGGACGTCCGCGTAGAGCTCCGCGCGCAGAGGCCCCGCGCGCGCCATGTGCGCCGCCACGAACGCTCGCTGGCCTTCGTACGGCGTAACGACGCCGACATCCTCCGGCGCGCACCCCGCTCTTAACAAATGCGTGACCACCGTCTCCACCGAGTTCGCTTCCTGTCGATTTAAGTACGACGTCCCGGAGGCGCTGAGCTCCTCCACGCCGAAGTGCGCCCAGAACATCATCGGCTTTGACGGGTTGGGCCACGGGAAAGGGACGTCGCGCGAGTCGCGCTCGGACGCGGCGACGCCGTTTTGCAAAGCGCCCTCGTAAAACACGTTCGAAGGGAACTCGGAGAGCGCGGGGTGCATGCGGTACTGCGTCTGGAGGCGGTACGGACAGACGCCCAACAAGATGAGCCGCTCGAACAGGGACTGGCCTAAGCCGGCGGCGCGCGCCTTCTTGCACGTCACCACCGGCCCGAGCTGGCAGTGGTCGCCGATCATCACCACTCTTTTCGCGCCCATCACCAGCGGCACGAGCGACTCCGGCTCCGTGGCTTGCGTGCTCTCGTCCATGAGCACCAAACGGAAGCGGAACTCCGCCAGACGCGGGTCGCCCGCCCCGGAGTTCGTCGCGCACACCACGTCCGCGGCGGACAAGATCTCGTGCTCCAAGATACGCCTAAGCGAGCGGTACCGACGCTCGTCTTTGCTGTCCAGCTCACCCAGCTCGTCCTTCAAAAGCGTAAGATTTCGGAGCTCGCTATATCCGGGCGCCTCGCTTAAGCGCGCGGCTTGGTAGTGCAGGGTGAGGTGCTCGACCGGGCTCCGCAGGGTTTCGCGGCTTTTGGCGGAGACGCGCACGACTTTCAAGCCCGTTCTTTCGATTTTTTCCGCGAGCTGGTCCACCGCCACGTTGGAGGGCGCGCACACGATGACCTGGCCTTGTTGTTGGCGCGCGAGGTGGTAAACAACCGTCGCGGAGGTCACCGTCTTCCCGGTTCCGGGCGGCCCTTGGATTAAGCTGAGCGGCTGAGAGAGCGCGACGCGCACGGCGGTTTGCTGCGTGGCGTTTAAAATAGGCAAACCGGGCGCGGAGACGTCCAAACGCATCCACTTCTCAGGCGGCGCGGGGGGCGGCGGATTGGAAATCTCGTGGCCCAGAAGTAAGTGGTAGATGTGGCCGCTGACCGAGGTCTCGTCCAGCGCGAAGCTCTTCATCGCGCTTTGCGCGCGGTCGAACGAAGCGCTCTTCCACACGAAATCCACCGAGAAGGAATCGCACAGATCCGTCGGCGCCGAGCGCGCGCCCGAGCCCCTTAACTCCAGCCCTATTTCGTCAGCCTCCGAAAACTTCACCACCGTCCCGCGCGCGCTCCACTGCGTGCGAACGCCGGTGTTTTGGTCGAAGGAAGAACGACGGAGAACCAGCTCTTCGCCGACAGCGACGCGCGCGGCGTCCGAGTCGTGCGACCCGAGCGAAAAATACGCCACGCGGCGTTTGTTCAGCCCGACGTCCCAGCGCACTTCCACACCGTCTCTCGACGCCGCCTCTCTCTGTGCCTTGTCGTGTTCTGCTTCCAGCTGCATTAAAGGGCCGAACACGTTCTGGTACTGGTACGCGTCCGCGTACCGAAGCGCCACCGGGCGAACGACGTCGTCTTCGTCGTCGTCGTCGCCGACGTCGCCGAGCCGCGCGTCGGGTTTCGTCTTCCACAGCTCCTCCAGCTTGTTCACGCGCGTCGCGGTCACGCGCTCGGCTCTTCGTGTGGTGTGGTCGTCCGGGACGTTCACCAGCCACGTCAGGAAACGCTTCTCCGAGACGAGCGGTTGCCACTGGTCGAGGTCGAGGTTCAGCTCGCGCAGCTGCGAGGCGAGCCTCGGGTCGAAACCCTGCGCCTGGCCGGGCTGGCTCCCCGGCCCCCCCGGGCCGGAGACGGCCATCGCCGCGTCTCGCGCGAGCAGCACCACCGCGTCGTCGTTCCTGCACGGCGCGAACCCTAACGTGAAGACGTTCCTGTTGCCGGTCAGGTAGCACTCCAGCACCATGTCCCCGAGCGGAGAGTCTTCGTGCAACCGCACCTCGTGCGACCGCGTGCGCACCAGGTGGTACACCGCGCAGGACGCCGGCAGACCGTTGCGCTTGGAGTTGCAGAACCACTTGCCCGTCCCGACGCACTGCACGACGCACATCGCGTCGTCGATACCGCAGTACGAGCAGGCGTGCGGCGCCGCCCCGAGGGCCTCAGTCGACTCCTCCGCGTCGACCAGATCCAGGACCCGCAGCCCATCCGCGATGGTGGCGAGGCTCTCGGTGTCGTCGGCGGGGGGGGGGGTCGCCCGCGAGGACGCCCTCGGGAACGTCGGAACCGCGTTGTACCCGATCTCGCTCTCGCCGTCGATGGCGTCGTACCCCGACATCGCGCCTTTTGCGGGTCGACCGAGCCGCGCCGCGCGATGTGGGCGACCGCAACAACCGGAAAACTAACTTCGGCACCGAGAGACCGCGTCACCGCGACTGCGCGTCGGACGTGCATGAACGCACGGCGGACTGTTTGCGCATACGTAACCAATGGGCCCATTTCAGCATTTTACCGCGCAAAAATTTCGACGTCGCCTCTCGCATCCAGGCTGGATGCTGCTCGACGCGTCGAGGTCCGCGCTCTCGGCGGCCACTCCCGCGCGCGCCCTCGACGCACGACGCGCGGCGACTTGACTCTTCTTCCGACCACACACGCCGCGACCGGGCGTCTTCATGGCCGCGGAATGCTAAGCCTGACGAGGCGACGGGCTTGGGAAACGAGTGTGAAGATGTTCGCGGGCGTCTCCCCCTGCTGGGCGGGCGCCGCAGCCTCGCGCGGGTTCCCCGCGGCGGGCACCCGGAGCGCGTCTAGGTCGGCGTCCAGGGTGGCGCGCGCCACATCGTGGCGCCGCGATGCCACGTTCGGCGCGCGCGCGCTCGCCTCCTTCGACGGCGCCGGCCGAGACACGCCGGGCGACCGCGTCCTCGGCGCGCCGCGCCGAAGGATCGCCAACCGCGCGTTGTCGGTGCCGGAAGGCGCGACCGAGGAGGAGGAAGGGGACGACCGGGGGTACGCCTCCGGCGGACCCAAGATCCTGCGGTTCAACGGGGATAAGATTAGCTTGCACCAGAGCCCCGCGAACGGAAGCACCAACGCGCGCAGAGCCGCCGCGGCGGGTGCGTCTTCCCTCACACCGCGAATTTTCCAAATCCTTCTCGGAAACGCGCGCGCGGTCCCAGAAACCCGGCCGGTCTCGCCCGAAGGCGCATTTTTTTTCCGAAAAAAACCGAAAAGCGAGTTCGCGCGTCTCGCCGCTGACGTCGTCTTCTCTCTTCGATCCGTCCTGCCTCGCCGAAAACACACCTTACGCGCAGGCTTCGATTTCGACGCTGCGTCCGTCTCCGAGGACGACGGCGACGGCGTGACTGCGCGCCATACGAGCGACTCGTCGAGCGTCGGCGAGAGAGCCTCCAACTTGACCGGCCTCATCGACGAGGTGGCGGTTGTGGAGACGGAGGCGGAGGCGCGTCGCGTGCTGGCCATCCTGATGGACAACGTGGGCGACGCGGATCGCCCGGTGTACCACGCCGTAGACACGGAGGTGGCCCACATCGAAATCGCGGACCAGACCCCGGTCGGGCACGGCCACGTCACGTGCTTCTCCGTGTACTGCGGGCCGGACGTCGACTTCTCCGCCGCTCCGGGCGTCGGAAAGCCGAAGACGCTGCTGTGGGTGGACACCCTGCGTCTCGGCGAGGCGGGGTGGGAGATTTTCCGCCCGTACTTCGAGAGCGACGACGTGAAGAAGGCGTGGCACAACTACTCCTTCGACAGGCACGTCATCGAGAACCACGGCGTGAAGCTCCGCGGATTCGCCGCCGACACCATGCACATGGCGCGCCTGTGGAACTCGAACCGCAAGCTCCAGGGCGGGTACTCGCTGGAGGCGCTCTCTTCCGACCCGAAGGTGATGTCCGACGCGGGCGAGATGTTTTCGGACGCGGGCGAGGACCTGATCCGCCAGAAGCGGTCGATCAAGAAGATCTTCGGGAAGCCCAAGCTGAAGAAGGACGGCACCCCCGGGAAGACGATGATCTTGCCTCCGGTGGAGGAGATTCAGGAGGACGAGGAGCAGAGACAGACGTGGATCGAGTACAGCGCGCTCGACGCGCAAGCCACGTGGTTTTTGCGCGAGTCCCTCGAGGCGAAACTGCGAGGCATCGACTGCGAGGCGTGCCCCGTGTTGTCCGCGAAGCCCTCGTTCCGCAAGTCCAACAACCTGTGGGAGTTTTACACGCACTACCTGCGCGAGTTCGCGGAGGTGCTCACGGACATGGAGAGCGCGGGCATGTTCGTGGACAAGGAGCACCTCGCGCGCGCCGAAACGCAGGCGCTGGCGGACAAGAAAAAGGCGGAGGAGTACTTCCGCGCGTGGGCGGTGTCCAAGTGCCCCGCCGCGGAACACATGAACGTGGGCTCGGGCATCCAGGTGCGGCAGCTGCTCTTCGCCGGCGCCGCGCACAAGAAGCGCGACAAGCCTGGGGTGGAGAAGAAGAAGGCTTTCGCGATGGTGAGCCCCGAGTGGATCGCGTGGGACGCGGGCGGGCGCGAGGGCAAGGCTCCCAAAAAAGCCGCCACCTTTGAGCTGTACGGCATCACCAAGCGCAACTTACAGCCTCCCGCGTACACCACCACCGGGCTCCCCGCGGTGTCGGGCGTCGTGCTGCGGCAGTTGGCGGGGAAGCCGGGCGAAGCGCGCGCCGTCGTCGACGAGTGGGACGCGCTTCCCGATTCCGAGAAGACCGAGGAGGCGCTTCGGAAGCGTTGCGGCGGCGCTTTTCTCGCGTTCGGGGGGGGGAAGGAGGGTGCGGAGGCGTGCGCGGCGATCGACGCGCTCAACGACGTCGCCGCCATCGACACGCTCCTCTCCAACTTCATCATCCCCTTGCAGAGCGACAACTTGCGGGGCGGTAACGGACGCGTGCACGCGGCGCTCAACATCAACACGGAGACGGGTCGGTTATCCGCGCGTCGGCCGTCGCTTCAGAACCAGCCCGCGCTGGAGAAGGACCGCTACGGCATCCGCAAGGCGTTCACGTGCAAGCCCGGGAACGTGCTGGTGGTGGCGGATTACGGGCAGCTCGAGCTGCGCCTGCTGGCGCACATGGCGGGGTGCGTGTCGATGCGCGAGGCGTTTGAGGCGGGGGGCGACTTCCACAGCCGCACGGCGATGGGCATGTACCAGGAGATCAAGGACGCCATGACCAGAGGCGAGGTTCTGCTGGAGTACGGCAGCGAGGTTCATGACGAGGACCCCACGAAGCCCAAACCGTCTTTGGTGAAGGACGCGTTCGCGAGCGAGAGAAGAAAGGCGAAGGTGCTCAACTTCTCCATCGCGTACGGCAAAACCGCGCACGGCTTGGCGAAGGATTTCGGCGTGAGCACCAAGGAGGCGGAGGAGACGGTGCAGCTGTGGTACAGCGATCGGCCGGAGGTGCGCGCGTGGCAGGAGGTGCAGCACCGCAAAGCCGCGGAGAAGGGTAAGGTGAGCACGCTCCTCGGGAGGCACCGGAACCTTCCCGAGGCGTCCTCCTCGGACGAGGCACGGCGGCAACACGCGCTTCGCGCGTCCATCAACACGCCCATCCAGGGCGGCGCGGCGGACATCGCGATGTTGGCGATGCTGCAGATTCACCGGTGTCCTCGGCTGCGCGAGCTCGGGTACCGGATGCTGATGCAAATCCACGACGAGGTGATCCTGGAGGGCCCGGAGGAGCACAAGGACGAGGCGCTGGCGCTGGTGAAGCTGCACATGGAGAAGCCGTTCAACGACCACGAGAACCTGTGCGACGTCGACCTGAACGTGGACGGCGACTACGCCTCGACGTGGTTCGACGCCAAGTGAAGCGACGACGAGACGCGCCGCGCGTTTGGAGCGAAGAAAAATAATTTCTAATTTCTTTGTAAAGACAGAAAGACGCTTCTTCTTCGATGAACTTTCACGCCTACGCCTAGGAACGCTTCGCCTCGCCTTCGCGCAGGGCTAGCGTGTCGACGCCAGACGCCAGCGCCGCCGCGTCCGAGGCGCCGGCGGCGCGCCCGGAGACAAACGCCTTCGCCGCCTTGATCTGCTCGGCGGCTTCCCCCGCGAGGTCCATCGTCTCCGCCGCCGCGAAGGGGTTCGCACCGGGAGGGGGGGGCGCCTCAAATGCCGCCGCCCCGAACCCGTCACGAGTCACACCGGGCGGCACACCGGGCGGCTCGACGCTTAATTCTGGGCGCATGGCGTACGCGATGAGCGCGTCGATATCCCTGTCTCTGTCCTGCCATCGGCACTCTTTAAACTGAAAGAGGCCCGCCCCCTCCACGAAGTCGACCATCAAATCGAGAGCGGCTTTGGTCATCACGTCTCCGAACGCAATCAACTCCCGTTTGTTGGGGGCTGTGTCAGAGTACCACTTATGGTCGGGTAATCCGTTTTGCGCTGCCCAAGCCGCCACGTCGCGACAAGGCGATCTTTGGCGATCTTTAGGGTCCGCGAAACACGCCTGGCGTTGCGCGAAGAGCGTCGTCGCCAGGTTCCAAGGGCACCCGTGGTCGCGCAAATACTTTAACGTCTTGAGATCCCCGCTCGCCGCCGCCAGCGCGCACGCGCTGGCGTTCCATTCGCACCCTCTGTCGCGCAACCACTTGAGCATATCGATTTTTCCATCCATCGCCGCGTGCGCGGTCGCCAGATAGTTCATAGGGCAACCGTCCGCGTGCAACCAACGCATCACCTGCACCTCTGCCATCCACACGGCGTACTTGAACGTTCGCTCGTCGTGCGGGCAGCCGTTTGCGTGTATCCACTTCATCACGCCGAGGTTCCGGTACCGCTGAAGCGCGTTCGTGTACAACGTCCGTTCGGACATCCGGAAACCGAGTTCACTCAGGAAGATTTCCTCGGGTTCGCCGTGCACATCTCGAGCCCGCGCGTTAAGCCAGTCGCACACCTGGACGTTGCCAGCGAACGCGGCTCTACCTAAGAGAGTATTGAATTCTTCAACAGACCACGCGTCCATCTTCAACTTCCCTATCCGGTCCAGGCTTTGCAGCGTGCTCAGACACCCATCACTCACGAGCCTGTACACGTACGACTCCGACGCACGGAACACACCTTTGTGTTGTTTGCGTATCACGATGTCCCTGATCATATCAGTCGACTTTCGGTAGAACTCGAGGTCCTCATCCGAGCGTCTGTCGAACTGCGCGTAAACGTCGAGAGGTAGGCCTGGAACGACATCGAGCGACGAGGCGGGCGCCTCGCCTCCGCCTTCAGGCGCGCGACTCCCGGAATCTTCGCGGATCAGCGCGCGGTTGCGCTCGACCGCGGATCGCTCGGCTGCGCTCGGTTGCGCTCGGTTGCGCTCGGATCCCGAGGGCGAACTCGGGAAGTCTTCTAACGTGTGTGCGCGTCCGCCACGGATGACATACCCCCGGCCCATCGCGGTATGGCGAGTTCTCGGAGCGCGCCGAGTCAGAAAAGCAAATCACGAAATTCGTTGACACTCTTTTTGTGATCCGAGGACTTGTCGCGTTCGTTTTCTCCGCGTCGCGTCAGACGAACCACCGGAACGACACCATCGCCACGCGCCCCTCCAGCTTCGCCATCTCGGTCTCGAGACCCTCGAGACCCTCGAGACCCTCGAGACCCTCGAGACTCTCGAGACTCTCGACGCGGCGACCGTCGTCGCGAACGAACGCGTCCGCGACGTCCTCGCCCGCCGAAAACGCCGCGCCTCCGTCGCCGTCGTCGTCGTCAAAAATCGACGACGAACAAAAAAGAAGCGGCGCCTCCCCCGACGCGAACGTCTCGCCCCCCCGCACCCGCCACGCCTCGGCGCCCGGCGTCTCCTCGCGCGCGATGTGCCCTCCTTGATGCCTCGCCAAAAGCTCTCTCTCCTCCTCGAACACGTCCAGCGCGCGCACCTCGAAACGCAAGCCCCACCGGTTCCGCGCGCACACGCACAGCCGCGCGATGAGCGCGCCGCGGCGCACGGCGAGCACCACGTGCGCGCGCGCTTTTTGAGTCTTCTCCAGCCGGCGCGCCAGGCACGCCGCTAACGGCGCGCAGTGCGTCGAGTCGTAAAGCAGGTCCGAGCCGATAATCAGGTCGAAGGTTCGGTTCGTATCGAGATGAGGTAAAGCGGTCAACGCGCACGTCCCGCCCTTCAGCTTGTGCACCCAGTTGCGCGCGCCGGAGGAGGACGCGACGGACGTGTCGATCGCGTCGATACGCGCGTCGTCGTCGCCGCGACGTTTCTTTGCCTCCCACGTTTTTTTGTCGCACTCGTCGCTTCGAAGCTCCGTCGTTTGAATCTCCAGCACGGACGTCCCCGACCCGACACGCGGCAGAGATTGTTCGGAATCGGACGGAATCGCGTCTTCGCGAAAGATCTTCGCGCGCTTTTCTTCTGTCCGCCGTCGCTCTGCGTCGCGCTCCAGCGCCGCCTGGTCGTCGCGCCAGTCCAGAAACGCCACAGAGACGTCGCAGGCGCTTTTATCGTCTTTCCCTTCGTCCGCGCGTCGGTCCTCCGTGTCGCCGGGAGCGCTAGCCGCCTCCGCGCTCCGCGCGAG
>Ga0209666_1002676_pt1 | contig 13237 bp, 12 predicted proteins | sample SaaInlV_125m_DNA_FD_184679 | JGI IMG/M metagenome (GOLD analysis project Ga0209666, IMG submission 184679) | Marine microbial communities from expanding oxygen minimum zones in the Saanich Inlet - Saanich Inlet SI037_S3LV_10m_DNA (SPAdes)... | ecosystem: Environmental > Aquatic > Marine >...
TTTAATTTGATAGCAGAAATTTTGTATTTTATGATCCCTACATTTATATGGGTTCTTAAGAAACCAAACAGTATATAGTTTTTTTTAAAACTATCCCTTTTTTATTTAAAAACGATAATTATCGTATGTTTAGTTTTATTTAATCAGTATGTATTATTAAACACGATTAGAAAATAAAAAATCGTTATATCTTTTTGATATCTCTTTAAATTTAAACTCTTCAGATAATTTATATGCTTTAGATAACATATTTAAATGAGATTCATTATCTAAATTTAAAAAAGTCTCAATACCCTTTGTCAAAGATTGTTGATGTCCAGAGTTAAAAATTAAAGCAGTTGAAACATCAAGATATGAAATAAAGCCAACACTACTACTAACCAAACAGAGCCGTTTTCTTGCCATTGACTCAACAATAGTTAATGGTCCTGCTTCAAATTCAAATCCAGTGTCGACAGAAGGAATGATGACTAAATTTGATTTGTCAATTTCCTCAATAATTCTATTTACAGATTGAAATGGTTGAAACTCTACATTTTTTTCTAATTTATATATTTTTACTAAATTTTTCAACTCTTTCTCCATGTCACCGTAGCCAATAATTTTTAATCGTGTATTTGGATAATTATTATTTATTTCTTTGAAAGACTTGATAAGTAAATCGATACCCTTATATTTTGTAAGACGACCATAATATAAAAAATCTGTTTTTTCCGAGGTTATTTGATTTTTTGTGCTTAACTGTTCGTAGAATTTATTGTTAACACCCATTGGAATTACTTTAATTTTTTCTTTATGTTTATTTATATTGATGAATTCATCAATTTTTTTTTGATTTTTTTCACTAACAACTGTGATTTTCACAGCATTTGATATTGAAAACTTCAAAATAAATTTACCTAAAAAACTTAGCTTCCGTAGCAAAGTAACATCAGAACCATGTGAGGTAAAGACAAATTTTGTTCTTGTAACTTTTGAAATTATTGCAGCAATAAATGCTTGAGGAAATATCCAATGAGCATATATATAATCTGGTTTCATTTTAATCGTAAGGTATAGAGTGTAAAAAAATTGACTAACAATTAGAAAAAATATTTTAATTAAATTAAATTTATTTATTTTTATTGATTGATACAGGCCTTTATCTAAAAGATTATGACCTTTAGAAGTTATCCAATACTTATATGGTTTGTACGAAACGTTTTTTATACTTTTTAATTCTGGTAATTTTCGCTTAAAAGGATATACATAAACAAACTGGTTACCAGGATTAATAGATGCCAAACCATCAATTAGATTATTTATGAATCCTGGTGAGGCATCATCCCAATCTTGTTTTAAAGTTGAAGTTGTTACCAATATTTTCATTTTTTTAAATAAGAAACAATTAATTTTAAATTATTACCAAGTAAAAATATACAAACAAAAATTAACATTGTGAAATCAGCTATTCTATCTGCAACTGAGAAATTAAAAAGTGTGGATGAACTTACCTGAACTAAGTTTTCAAAAGAAATTAAGAGTACTTCTCTAATCCCCAATGCATTTGGAGTAATTGAAATTAATAAGCTTGAGATGGCTACTGAAGAATATATCAAGTTATCAGCTAAGACTAACTTTACTCCAAGACCATTTGAAAGCAAATAGTTACTAACCAGCACAATAGTATTTGAACAAGTTTGACAAATAAGAAGTATTGTCAAAATCTTAATTCTGAATAATTCTGAATAATTACTCAGATTAAAATACCCTTTAGATACCAATAACATGGCAGTCAAAATTAATAGTAAAATTAGTACGATCACTACCTTAAAAAAAATTAAATTTATTTCAGATATATCCATGGATGAAAAATAAATTATCGTAAGTAGATTTATTGAAAGAACTGCAAGTAATTGATTTAAGACAAAAAAGAGTGAAAATTCCCTTATGTTTAAATTAAAGCTCTTCTTAAGGATAAGTGCTTTGTAGGCTGTACCTGATTTTGCAAAGCTAAAAAAGTTTCCAAGTAGGCTCACTGTATGAATCTTTAGAGTTTCGATATATGAAATATTTGTTTTTAGTTTCAAATAAGCAAATAAATTTATAAATGCAATTAAAAAGATATTAAGAGATTTTATTCCAATTGCATAAAAAAGATAATCGACTTTTTGAAACTCAAGATTTAATATTAGTGAATAATTGTTAAACAAATACCAAAAAATACCAATAGTAATTAATATTTTAAATCCAGTTTGTAAATGTTTTACTTTCAAAAATGTAGCTCTTTGTTTATATTATATTTCCACAAATATAAAAACTTAATTTAATACTAATACAAATTTTTGATACATCTAAAAACCTGACCATTTGAGTAAGTTGAATAAAGAATAATATCTTTTCCTATTTCAAAATGTTCAAAAAAACTTTTAGCAATAGTATTTCCATTTGTATCTAAACTCGTGAAATCATCAATCATTATAAATCCTCCATCTACCATTCTTGTTTTTAAAAATAGAAAAGCATCATTTGAAGATTCGTAAATATCACAATCTATAAAAGCAAAAGAAAAATTAGTATCTTTTAATTTAGGATTATTTAAAGCCTCATTAAAAAATCCTTCATGGATATATATTTTTTTATATTTTTTAAAAAATTTTTTTACTCTATCTGAATTGCTTTCAAAGTTATCATTTCTATAAAAATTATGATTTTCTACCGGAAATCCTTTAAATGAATCAAGGCCATGAAATGAAATTTTGTCTTGATTGAAAATTCTTTTATAACTTTTATAAGAGTGGAGTAGTGATTTTCCTTTGAAAATTCCAAATTCGATATAATCACCTTCTAAATCATCAAGGTGTATATTTGACCATATATTGTAAATTTGATTGAACTTGCTTATTTGATGTAACTGATTGTTACCAAAAAGGAACAATATCGTTGATAATAAATTTGATTTAAATTTTAAAAATAAGTTCATTTTATATAATTGTATCTCAAAAATTATTAAGTAAACAAATATAAAAATATAAAAGATTTTTTAAAAGCAGTTTAAAGATAAAGTGCAAATGCTTAATTTAAAAAATATACGATACTTTACAAATTTATTAAGATAAAATAACTTATTATTAAAAACAAAAAAATTAATCTTATTACAGGGGCAGCTGGATTTATAGGGAGCGCCTTAGCCAAAGATCTACTTTCTGATGGTGAAGAAGTTTATGGTATTGATAATTTTATATTAGGTACAAAAGAGAATATAAAAGAGCTGGAAAAATTCGATAACTTTAAATTTATTGAAAAAGATTTATCACAAGACGAGTCTATTCAAGAAATAACTAATTTTTTATCTAATGTTGAAATTGATACAGTTTGGCATTTAGCTGCAAACTCTGATATTAGAGGCTATATTAATGGTCCAAATGTTGATATAAATAATACATTTCTTACAACCGTGAATATTTGTAAAATTATGGAATTATTAGATATTAAAAATATTATTTTTGCATCTTCTTCAGCTGTAATTGGCAATAATGATAAACCTATTTCTGAATCTTTTGGTCCATCGTTACCAATTTCTTATTATGGTGCAATGAAGTTAGCTTCCGAAGGATATATATCTGCATTTACGTCATATTTTTTGGAAAATTATACTATTTTAAGGTTTCCAAATGTTGTGGGTCCAAGTTTAACTCATGGAGTAGTTTATGATTTTAAGAAAAAATTAGACGCAACACCAAATGAACTACACGTCTTAGGAAATGGTAAACAAAAAAAGCCCTATCTTTACTTAGATGACCTCATTGATGCAATGAAATACTATAAAAGAAATCATAAGAATTTGCTTGTAAATGTATCACCTTTAGATGACGGAATAACGGTTGAGGCAATTGTAGAAATGACACTCAGCAAAGTGAAAAGAGATGTCAATGTCCATTATGACCCGCAGGAAGAAGGATGGCAGGGAGATGTTGTTAAGTATTCTTACGATACAGCTTTACAAGATAAACTTGGATGGAAGCCAAAGTACTCCTCTTCCCAAGCTATTGAAAAAACAATTGAAGCAACTTTTGATTAATATTATCTTCTTAAAGGCTTAAAAATAATATAGTTGTTTAATATTTCTGGATAAATTTCAGAAGCAGAATTTAAACAATCTATCCTTGTATAGCATTGAAAATCTTCATCTAAAGTGACAACACCCCATCCAATAGGATTTTTTTCATAACTCCCTATCTTTGACTCAACAACAAATTCTGATAATGGAGATGCAATAAAGTATTTATAAGAATACATCCTTGGCGTTCCTAAAAGCGTTAAGATAAAAGTCAATATTAACAAGGAATGAATACTGGTTTTCTTAATAAATTTTTTTAAATTAACTGTACTAATAAGTAGATTGGTAATACCTAAACCGTATCTTACTGTTGGTCCGGAATAGAAAAAAAACAGGATTGAAAATAGTTGAAAAAATCTTAAAAAGTAAATATTTTGAACCTTAACTTCATAAGAAGAAGTTAGAAATTTATTAATAATTACGATTATTAATAAAGAGAGCAATAAGTTTCTATAAACATTGAAATTATAAGCATTATTTATCCAGGAAATGTACCATTCGCTAAAATTTAATTCAGATAAATTTGAAATACCAAAGTTATTTATCCTGACGCCTTCTGCATATTTTTTTATAAAATCTTTATCTGTCCATGATAAGTTTGTAATACAAGTTTGCGAAATTGGAAATATAACACATCCAGTAATGATTATATTTTTTATCAAATAAAGAATAAAAAATAATAGAATCAATAAATTATTTTTCAATAAAGAAAATAAAGATATATTACTTCCTTTTAAATATTTATAAATAAATGGGATTAAAAGAAAAATTAAAATTGAGTTAAGAATTTTTAATTGAAAAGCAAATAATGAAAATAAACAAATGAAGAAAAAATCTTGGGTGTTTATTTCCTCATGAAATAAAAGGTATTTGAATAAAAGTAACCCAGTAATAGTAAATATTATTCCACTGGTGAGATCTGGCTTACCTACAGTTTGTAACAGTAAAAAGGTATTCCCACCACCACCAAATCCAAAATTATCAAGAAAACCAAATATCAAAAGATTTGTACAAGCTATTTTTAAAAATTTATTTTTTGAAGAAAATATATTTGCATAAATGAATTGATAAAAACAGACAAAGAAACTTACATTTACGTAATGTAAATAAATAAAATTTTTGTTAAACCAAAAATTTGCCTGGATGTATTCATAAATAGTTGACCAGCCATATCCTGCATAAACATTTGATAAACCAAAAACAATTTTGCTACTTCGTATCCAATTCTGTGAAATTAAATGATAGTCTGTTGCATCAAAATGTAATCTCATCCCATAAGAGCTAATAAATAAAATTAATGGAATGAAAAGATATAAGAGAATAAGATTTTTTGGATCTACATCAAAATTAAGCTTTTCGTAAAAATTTATGAAAACTACACCTATGAATGTAAATAAAAAATAAGGCAGAAGCATTTTTATGCTGAAAAAAAAGTTTAGTAAAAGTGTTAAATTACCCAAAAGAAAAAAACAAATAATTGGTGAAAATATATATATATTTAATCCAAAAATTGAGAATCGATCAACAGGGTCTTTTATGTTTTTAAACTTTTTATATAAAATTAATAGACCTCTTAAGAAGAAAATTTGTAAAACATAAAATATTGTTCCATAAATTAAATTCATATGAAAATTATAGAATCTAAATTATGTTCTTGTGTATTTTCATTTTATTAAGATTATGAATAATTATTAAGGGGAAGTTTATTAAGTAAATCACCAACTAAGATAAAAATTATGTCTAAACTAAAACCAAATTTTTATAGGCTCTCTGGATTAAGTAAAACTAGTACATATATAGAAACAAGAACACTCTACGGGCTAAATCTTAAAAAGGTTATTGGTGAGTATAAAAATATTTACAGTATTGGAATCGAAAAAAAATTAATTCAGCTCACAAAAAAAAATTTTGGGGTTAATGATAATGTGGAACTTGTTGAAGGAGATGACTCAATAAAATTTCCTGAAAAGTGTGTCGAAATAAAAAATGAAGCTACTTTCTATTTAGATGCTTTTTGTTCGGTTGATAGTAGTAGTTTTAAGGAAGAAGCTACCCCATTAATTAGTGAGTTAGAGACCGTATTTAATAGGAAAAACATAAAAGATATTGTACTAATCAATAATTCTAAACTTATTCAAAATACGACAGATAGAAAGGGCGTCTTTCAAGTTCACAAACAATTCAACAGTATAAAAAAGGTGATTCCTGAAGAATGGAAAATTTTACAGAATCATAACAATTCTTTAAGTTACGGTAAAAAAGATCAATTGATAGTTTGTAATATTTCTTTATTTCGCACAAGAATGATTAAAATTTATCAATTTTGTTATCTTATATATAGTAAATTAGAAAATTATATAAAAAGTAAATTAACTGATTTTAGAAGAATAGCCAGGCATTATTTTTTCTATTTTATAAAACTCCTACTCCCAGATAGGGTTTATCGAAAAATGAAATCTTTTCTAAGGTATAATACCAACTAAGAAAAACATAATGTCAAAACTAAAACAAAATTTTTATAGACTCACAGGATTAAAAAAAACTAAAACCTATGTAGAAACAGGAACATTTTATGGAATCAATCTTGAAGAAGTTGTTAATGAGTATGAAAATATACACAGTATTGAAATTGAAAAAAAATGGATTGAGTATAATAAAAAAAAATTCAAAGGCAAAAATAACATAAATCTTATTGAAGGTGACTCTTCGATAAAACTACCTGAGTTATGTTTTGAGATAAAAGATGAAGCCACATTTTTTCTGGATGCACACTATTCCGGTGAAGGTACTGGTTACAAAGAAAAAACTTCACCAATAATCAAAGAGCTAGAAGCTGTATTTAATAGAACTAATAAAAAAGACATAATTATTATTGACGACTCAAGACTTTTTGGAAAAATTACTATAGAGGGAAGTGATGATCATCCCTATTATAAAAGAGCAGAGCTTGACTGGACATCAATACCATTTGAGAATATAGAAAAAGTAATACCTAAAGAGTTGAAAATTTTACAGAATCATAACAATTCTTTAAGTCACGGAAAAGAAGATCAGCTAATAGTTTGCAATATTTCATTATTTCGTACAATAGTGATTAAAATTTATCAATTTTTTGTTTTAATAAATAGTAAGTTAAGTAGTTTTAAAAAAATTGTTAGGCATTATTTTTTCCTTTTCATAAAATCTTTTTTACCAGAAAAAATTTACAACAATATTAAATCTTATTTTAAATAGTCTTTAGCTAGTTCTTCAGCAAGTTCAATGGCTTTGTCAGAATTTATATATTCAAAAGTTCCAAATCTGCCTAAGGGGGTTATCCCAACTGATCGTAAATAATTTAAAACTATATCTGTATTTTTTCGATGATTATTATCGTAAATAACATATGCATATTTGAAAGATTTAGTTGTAATATATTCAACTTTTTTAGTGTCAATTAATTTTAACTTTGAGAGATCTTTTAGAATTATTTCTTCCAACTCATCATGATGAATATCTTCTTTTAGACCTTTTCTATAAGTTGTTTCAACCATTATATTTGTGTACCCATCTTGGTAATAGGAACTTCCTAAAAAATTTAACTTTGACAGTCGATGAAAAATTATATTTGGGTCAGCTACAGTAAGTGCAAAATTATCTCCTAGAAAATCTCCCTTGACCTTGATGCAGGTGACATGAATAGAGTTATACATTAGGTTCGTGAGTGCAGTCATTACCTCCTCTGGTGGTGCGGGATTAATTAAAGGAAGCAATTCATGAATTGGCATAGTTGAAATAATGTTATCAAAATTGAATTCCTTAGAATTTGATACAATTTTTATAGAATCACCAATCTCAACTTTATTTATTGTATTATCTAAATGAAATGATGAATGACTCTCAATTTTTGACACAAGGCTGTCTACTAATGATTGAAATCCACCTTCTTTCGGATAGTGGAAATATAATTGATGTAGATAACCTTCAGTTTCTTTTCCAGAAGCGCTATCAATAATATCTTGAGCAGGTGGCTTGGGTATTCTCTCAACCATTTGTTTGTCCATAAAAGTAGTTTCGTATTTCCAAATTTTTCTGTTGTATGGTTCTAAAAATAAACGGGTTATTCCTTCACCAAAAGTTTCATAAAAAAACTCCATCATATTGTTTGAAGGGTAATTTTCATATGGGTTATCCAAAAATGTATTTAGGCAATAATCTCTATCTTTTTCTGAAAGAGAAGACAAGTCATTTTCAAAGGGATATTTAATAAGCCTTCCATCATGAACAATTCTATTTGATCTTTTGAGTTTATTCATTGGAGTAAGAGATATTATAAAGTCCAGAATTTCTTTATTTTTTGAGAAAGAAATGTGAGGACCTATATCCCAAGAAACACCATCATCATCAATAAATGATCTACAGAGCCCACCTAAAGTGGATTCTTTTTCAATAATTTCTACATCTTCTTTATAAAAATATGCAAAAGCTAATGCTGAAATTCCACCTCCTAAGATTCCTAAATTTTTATTTTCCATAAGTTTTCATCTGTTTTTTAATTTTAAACGAGTTTTGTATTGTAGATATTATAACTTTAGGAATTATTTTTAGAGGAAGCCCTCTTGAGGTACCTTCTCTTTTTTTGTAGTTAATATTTACTTCTTTATATCTAGCATTTTTCTTAATGCATTTAACTGTGAATTCTGAATTTAGCAGATGTTTATTAAATAATTCAAACTTTAATATTTCTTTAATTAAAGAATTTCTATAAATCCTGAAACCAGAATCAGGGTCTGAAGAGTTCACGCCATAAAAAATTTTAATATATTTTGAATAAGCTTTAGTCAAAATCTGTCTATATAGTTGATCTTCTCTATTAACTCTTACACCTAACACAAAATCATAAGTCGGTAGTACTGTACACAATTTTGCAATCTCACTCCAATCAAATTTACCTCCCAAATCTGAAAAGAAAATAAAGTCTGCGCTGCTGCTATTAATTCCATCAATTAATGCTTTAGAGTAACCCCTTCTTTTTATGGATTGGTTGAGTTTTATTGGGTAAGTTTGACTTAGAACTTTCAAATGTTCGCTTGTTCCATCTGTACTTCCGTCTTCTACAATGATTATATTATTTATGTTTTCAAGATTAGAAGATTTTCCTACTATGTCTTTAATATCTTTTTCAATACTCTCTATTTCATTGAAAGCATTAAAAATTAGATCAAGAGTAAAGCTATTTTCCATCTAACTCATCAATATCGGATTTGATTATGTGGGCAAATAAATGAAAAATGATCATATGAATGTCTTCAACAGGCCCGTAATATCCCTTTTTTGAGTTAATCAAAATAGGGAAATCAACAATTTCTTTTGCCTTTCCTCCATCAAAACCTAAAAAAGCAAAAGTTTTGGCAGCCTTTTCCTTACTGTATTCAATTAAGTTGATTATATTCTTACTATTCCCAGAGGAGGAAATTACAATTACTAAATCAGCAGGATTTAACTGATAGTTTTTTACTGATGAGACGAAAATATTTTCATATCCATCATCATTAGCATTAGCAGTAATTTGAGCAATATTTGTTGGTAATGATATAGGATTGAGCAAATTATTATTTTTAGTTAACTTTGATAGATCTGTGGCTGCATGATTAGCTATAGCTGCACTTCCACCATTACCTGCTAAAAATATTCTTCCCTGACTTTCAAAGCTATTTTCAAGATGTTTAAACAAAGTTGACAAATTATCAAATTCAGAATTTTGAACAATACTGTTAATTAATTCAAGATATTTTTCTAAAATTGATTTAATAATCACGAAATAATAATAACCAATTAAAATAAGTTTGTGTTGGAACAAGCAGTAATTATCGCTGGTGGTAAAGGAACAAGGCTTAAAAACGTTACCAATGAAAAACCTAAAATCTTAGTCCCTCTTGAAAATAAAACGTTATTAGATTATCAGATTGAGTACTTAAAAAATAATGGAATAAAGAAAATTCATTTTTGTTTAGGTTATAAATATGAACAAATACTGAGTCACTTAGCAAGTACAGATATTAAATACACCTATTCAGTCGAAGACAGACCCCTTGGAACCTATGGAGCTTTATTAAATGCAAAAGATTTTTTAGACGAATCTTTTTTTATTCTTTATGGAGATATATTAACTAACTTTGACATACAACAAGGATATCGTTCATTCGTTGATAGGAATTCTGACATTCATTTAATTCTCCGATATACAAATCATCCTGAAGATAGCGATTTAGTAAATTTGAATAGTAAAAATAGAGTTACTTCAATTTCTAGAATGCATAAAAATAAAGAATTTATGATGCCAATTGGCAATACATCATTATTATTTTCAAATAAAAAAGTACTTAAAAAAGTGAATTTTGAAAAAAAACTAGATTTATTCAAAGATTTTATAAAAGATAATTTAACAAATTTGAATATAACGGGAGCAATATCCGTTGATTACATTAGAGACATCGGTACTCAAGAAAGATACGATATAGAAACTTCAAGATATAAAGAAAAAATAAATAAACCTTACAAAGTTGTTTTTTTAGATAGAGATGGAACATTAATTGAAGATCAAGGCAATGAAAACAATATCAAAAAAATAAAATTTAACAGCTTGTTGTTGGAAATATTAAAATATTTTCAGTCCAGAAGTTATAAAATAATTTTAATTTCAAACCAGCCTGGTATTGCAAAAGGTTTTTTCACAAGAGAGGATGTAGATAGATTTAATGCAACTCTTCAATATAAATTAATAGACAATCATTTAGACCCTTTGGATGATATTTTTATCTGTCCCCACCATCCAGAAAAAGGATTTAAGGGAGAGAATAAAGAATTAAAGATAGCTTGCAATTGCAGAAAGCCAAATATTGGTTTAGTCGAAGCTGCACTAAGTATGCATAGCTTAGATAGAAAAAACTTTTTATTTATGGGTGACACAAAGAGAGACTATGAACTTTCGAAAAAATTCAATGCTCCTTTTTATTTGATTAAAAGCAATCTTACGGAGGAAGAATATTTCAAGCAAATCAAAATAGAGCCGGTAACACTTTTTGAGGAATTTATTAAAAAACTTAATAATTGAATTTTTAAGTGTTAATTTTACAAACCTTTAAATAGCTTAAGTCCACTTCATGACCTCTGAGTAACGCAGTAGTCTTATGTTCTAGTTGACAATCATAATTTATATTGTTCCTATTAAAATCGCATCCATCATCTGAGAACCTCGGTCTGTAAATAGTTGCAACAATAACTTCTCCACTCACCAATTTACTTGTGTCTGTATAAATCGGTTCTAAACTTTCAACTACATAGGGATCCCAAAATTCAACGGTCTTACAAAAATAAACATTAGTAAGATTATTTGTATTGATATATTGTGCCATTTCCTTTGAGGAATAGCCCCAGTAGTCTGTCAACCACTCTCCACAACCATCAATATTTTCACAATCATATGTTATCTTTTCTTCATCAACCAATTCGTTGAAATATACATATTTGTACGGACCAAGTCCCGACTGAGTGTAAATTAAATAAAAAATAATTAATGGTAGAACATAAATTAAACTGTTTTCTAATTGATTCAATATAGATGCTGAAATATAGACTATAAATGGTAACAAAAATAGGAATTGTCGAATTCCATCGTACACGCCAGGTTTGGTAAGCATAAAAGCTAAATTTACAGAAAAAAGAAAAAATAATGAATATATATAAAATTTGTCTTTTTTTAACTTTTTAAACGACAGAGAAGAAAAAGCTAAAAGTATAAAAATATGAAAGATTAACGGAAGCTTATAAAAATACCATTTTATCAAATAGAACCTATCCATATCTCTAGAGAGAATAAACTCTCCATTGGTTAAAATTGACCCATCCCACTCAAGAAGAATTTGTTGATTTATAGACTCTTGTACAAACTCAATAGGATTAAACCAACCAGATGGGGAAAAAATAAAATAAAAAAATAATGAGAAAAAGGAAAAATATGAATATTTCCTAAAAATAAATCTTCGATTATTGTTTTCAATAAAATATTCATGAAACATACAAAAAAGAACACACAAAGCTATAAATCCACCAGCACTAATTCTTAATGAAATTGCAAGACCAGAAAATAAAGATACCAGGAGGATTTTATTTATAGTAAATGAGTTTATATTCTTGATGATTAAAAAGCTTACAAAAAAAATATGAAACATAAACATTATGTCTTTTTGATTAAAAAGTGAATGACCACTAAAGGATGGAATTAGTATTAATAAAAGTAAAAATATAACAGCAAATTTTTTTGTTTGAAATTTTGAAATCAAAAAGTAGCATACAATTAGTAAAAAAGACGTATACACAGTTAAATATAGGTTTCTTAAATAAGAAATTTTTGAATAAAAGCTTGAATACATATTATTTTTTGAAAAATAGTTTTCAGTAAATTCAGTATCATAAAGTGCTCTCGAAAAAATATATTGTTGAAAAGAAATAAACTGCCCATACGTCTCAGCACTTGAAATCTTAGTAAGAGAAGGATTTAAAGAATTATTAGAGAAAAAATCAAAATTTGAAACTATTTCTAATTTTTCATAGGTAAGTATGTTTGCATTATCCATAGACCTTTCGTCCCAAGTTGTGCCACCTAATTTTAAAGAATTAATCTGGATTATCAAAAAGCTGATAATTATTAAACCTGCAAGTAAATTAAAGTTTTTTTGTTTTTTATTCACAAAAATAAGCTTAAACTAAATAAAATTAAATTCTTATAGCTAAGAATAATATTCCCTAAAAACATATTATTATCACAGAAAAGAGTGAATTATTTTTTGTAATCTAAACAAAAATCAGTTAGCAAAACTCTCTATATTCTAAATAATATTGTATTTCTGGTCTACTAATTAATAAAGATGCACAGTATTCAGAGTTTCCTTCCTCAGTCAGCTCTATTGACTTTCCCCAGACTAATGATTCATTTAAGTTGTATGTAAATATAAAATTAAAAAATAATAAAGAAATCAAAAAATTACTAAAACTACCTCTTTCAAGTTCTCCAAAGATAGAAACTAAAAATATTTGAAATATAGGTATGAAGGGTATGAGCACTCTATTTACTGGAAAAGGTTTGCTGAAAATGATTGG
>Ga0209666_1002677_pt1 | contig 13232 bp, 4 predicted proteins | sample SaaInlV_125m_DNA_FD_184679 | JGI IMG/M metagenome (GOLD analysis project Ga0209666, IMG submission 184679) | Marine microbial communities from expanding oxygen minimum zones in the Saanich Inlet - Saanich Inlet SI037_S3LV_10m_DNA (SPAdes)... | ecosystem: Environmental > Aquatic > Marine >...
TTCGGCGGCGGCGGCGGCGGCGGCGGCGGCGGCGGCGGCAGCGCCGGCGTCGACATCGGAAGGGCGTGGCACACGCCCCATCTGACGCCGCGCTCGTACCCGATGCACGCAGGGTAGTCGACCGGGCAGACCCACTCGTCGTCGACCGGCGGCTTGGCGTACGACGCGGCGCACTGCGAGCCGGGCATCGCGGCGGTGCCGTCGGCGTCTTCCGACAGTCGCCGTCCCCATTCCTCGTGGAAGGTGCACCTGCTGACGCCGCTATCGCACTCACCCCCTTGGGTCTCGAACACGTTAATGTCCACCGCGTTGAGGGTCGCGAATTGGTTGGCCCCGTCGTAGCTCTGGCAGGCGGCATTGGTGGGGCACACGTTCTTCTTGATCGTTCCCTGCGGCACGTTGCCCGAGTCGAACGTGTTGCACAAGGGGTCCGTGAGGTAGAGTTGCTCCTGGCAGGGTTGGTAGTGGAACCGCTGCCATTGCAGCCAATTCGACATCAAGTCCTTTGCGATGAAGAAGTCGGTGCCTTCGCACGCGGCCTTGTCGCCCCCGTTTCGCCGACAGATGTCCTCATCGCGGTCGTCGCCATAAATCATGTTGCAAGAGCTGCACGATGATGAGCATTGTGATGAGCCGACCTGGAAATCGAAAAAGTTCCAAAAGGGACAGTCCTGGCACGGTGTCGTGCCACCGCCGGCGGCATTACAGCTGCCGACGAGCAGGCAGTCCGTACCCATCGTGTAGGAATAGCTGTTTGGCTTGAAGCTCAATCCATAATTGGCCATGTTGTACTGCCGCGCCGCCATGCACGCATACCAGCAGTCCTCGCCCGTTACCCAGTCGCGCCAGTTGGGGTCTCTCGCCTCCTCGTTGTCCCAGAGGATGCTGCCGCCATCGTCTGCGTACGAGAAAGTGGTGTCCACCCAGCACTTGTGGCTGCACAGCTTGTGGCAGCTGCCGCCGGGCGAATCGCCGCAGGTGCCACCGGAACACTTTGCGCTGACGCAGGGCGTCTTGCAGCTGGTGTAGCAGGTGTTCCAGCCAAGCGGTGGCGGCGGCGAGGGCGAGGGCGGCGGCGGCGTGGGCGGCGGCGGCGGCGGCGAGGGCACGAAGACGGGCGGCGGCGGCGGCGGCGAGGGTGGCGGGAAACCGCCGCCCGGCGGTGGCGGCGGGCCGGGCGGGCTGGGCGGCGGCTCTGGCATGCCGTCCGTGAGGCTGGCATCCTGGAACGTCTCGGGCACGATGGCCGAGTAGTCGCCGGTTCTGAGCGCCTGCTCCGTGCCGCGATAGACGCGTACGTGCCCGCGCCCGCTGCTCGTGATGACCTCGGGGAACTCGTCGCCGTCCAGGTAGGCGAGCTTGATGTCCGAGGTGTCCTCGTCGGCGTCGCCAAAGAGGTGCACGTCGGTGAAGCCGCCACCCAACGGGGTGCTGCATTGGCGCGTGTAGCCGTGCACCTCGCCCTGGTTGGTTCCCAGGGTGCAACCGTAGACGTCCCTCATGTTGTCCGTGATCGCGGTGCCTGCCTCGGTGTACCGCGTGATGTCGCCCATGTACATGTAGCAGTGGAGGTCGCTGATGGCGCTGCAGGAGTGGAACTCGACGATGTAGTTGCAGTCGGCCGTGCGGTCGCACAGCGCTTGGCACTCATCCGTAATGGACAGGGCGTTCTCGCTGCCCAGCGGGTACAGCGCATCCCTGCGCAATCGGGTGATCGGCGTGTTCCAAGTCGCTCCGTCTGTGGACGCCTTGATCACCGTTTTCTCGTATGCGCAGTGCGCCTCGGCCATGCGGCGCCGTTCGTCCACTGGCGGCGGCGGCGACGGGCTGGAGAGCTGCAATTGCAGGTTGCCCACCACCTGGTTGTCCCGGTCGAGGTTGGGTGGGACCCCCATGCGCGTGCACGAGTTCTTGGCGCCCCTGTTGCCGAAGCAGAAGATGTTGACGCCAAAGAGCCCCTCCGTCCGATCCAGCCGCATCGCCGAGACGGCGACCGTCTCGACGTGCTCGCTGTTGCCCCCCACGTAGCGCTCCATGAAGCCAGGGAAGCCCAGGTAGGCGAGCGCGTTCGGGCTCTCGTGGCCCGTGCCGACGAGCAGCGCCTGGTGCCGCATGTTCACGTCGGTGTAGAAGCGGGCCGACGAGAGCGTGCGGTGGCGCGTGTTGGCGAGCGGCGAGAAGGCCAGGCTCAGGGTCTGCTGCATGGTCGTGCAGGCGCCGTACGCGCGCACGACCGGATAGTGGGTCATCGTTGGCGTCGCTTCGCACGCGTACGGGTTCAGCTGGCCAGTGGTCTTCCGGATGTAGCACAAGTTCCCCCCCGCGTCGCCCGCATAGGAGATGAACTCGCACCCCTCGATCGAGGTGCACAGCCGCTTGCACTCCTCCAGAGGAACGACAACGGACCGGTCCGCTTCCGTGCTCGAGTAGGGTTGCGCCCACGCGTTGGTGCGGTGGTCCCACTCGTGCGTGACCACTTGCGAATTCGTGCCGCCGGGCCAGCAGTTGACGCCCACCGAGGGCGTCGTCCACTTCTCGTAGGAGCCGATGCACGTCGGGAAGTCAAACGCGCACACGCGGTTCGCGTCGGTGGGTGGCACGCAGTCCTCCGCCGTCGCGGAAGCCTGGTCCAAGCGGCACGTCGCCCCGTAGCTGGCGTAGCACTCCGAGCCGGCGACCGACTCGTGCGCCGCATATGCGTCCATCGAGGTGGTCGGAAGGCTGGCCGACGCGCGTCGCGAGCGCGACGCCGTGGCGGAGGTCGCATTGGGGCGCTCGTTGAGGCGGCGGGTGTCGTAGTACTCGGCCGAGCGCGTGAGGACGCGGGGGCTCACCCACATGTAGTCGTCCGAATCCGTGGTGCCCACGAAGACGGCGCGCTCCGGCGAGGTGCACCCAAAGTCCTTGGAGCGGCACGTGGTGCCGTAGCCCTGGAGCGTGCCCACAAAATTGACGGTCGACACGGTCCCCGAGCCCGCGCCGAGCACGGTGCCGAGCGAGTGGAAGCCGACGCCGCGCGACGCCGCGAGCAGCGGGTTATCGGGCGCGTACTTGGTCAGGAACACCTCGACCGCGCCGTCCTCGTACACGGCCACGATGTCGTCGGGCGCGACGCCGTCGACGTCGCCCACGTAGACCTGCTCAAAGTCCCGGGGGCCGATCGACACGCCGTGCCGGTAGTCAAACTTGGTCTCGTGGCTCACGTCTGGAAAGAGGCCCCTGACCTGGTAGACGCAGTCGTTGATGGTGTTGCGGAGATTGGTCGTGGGCTGGTTGGCGTAGGACTCGCAAGCGAGCAGGGAGCCGACGGGACAATCGGGGTGGTTGGCCTTCGAGTGGTGGTACGTGTTCGTTGCGGCTCCCGTGTCGTCGACCTCGCGGCAGTTGTTGTGGATCAGGTTGTGCAGGCCGGTGTCGGGACAGACGTACCACTTGTTGTGCTCCTTGATCGTGTCCCCGTAGCTGCCGGTCAGGACCGTGGCCCGCACGCCCTGCAAGCACATCTCGGGCAGGTTGTTGAGGTACAGCTTGTTGCCGATGATGATGTCCGGGAAGTCGTCGTTGTCAAGGTTGCCCACGGCGGCCACGCGCGACGTGTGCACCGTCGTGCCCACGATGCGCGACTTCCCGAAGCTTTGCGCGACCGAGCTCGTGCGCAAGTTGCTCGACTGCGACCACAAGCGGCTCACCTGCTCCGTGCCGCGGTGGACCATGCAGCAGTTGTCGTCGTTGCTGCCGTCCTCTGCGCACACCTCGTACGCGGACTGGTTAGCAGGAGTCCACTCCCTGGGGATCTCGTCAACCGTCGTGTCCAGGTAGCCGTCGCACTTCGAGTTGTTGAGCAGGTCGGTGCGGAAACTCATGATCTCGGCGATGCACGCGTCGCCCACGTCAAGGTGCGCGCCGTGGAACTGGTCGATGCCTGTCTGCGCGGCGTCGGGCCACTCCCAGCGGGCGTCGTCGACGCCGTCGTCCCCGTGCAGCGCGCGCCCGTCCTGCAGCACCGTGCCCGTGTGCACGTACTTGCCCGAGCCCTGGAGCTCCTCGAGCTTGGCGCCACAGACGCACTCGGCGTTGACGGTCACGTACTGCTCGGTTGGGAACGTGTGGGCGTCCAGCCAGTTGGCGCACTCGGGCTTTCCGGGCATGCACGTGTTGTCGTTGCCTTCGCGCTCGAAGGCGAAGCGGCAGAAGGCCTCGCACCCCGTGGACGTGTGGTGGTAGCTCGTGTAGTGCAGCGGGCACGCGGAGCCATCTGCCAGCCGATCAATGGGGTTGCCCGATTGCACGTAGGATTCGAATGCGCCGGCTGTGCCAGTATCTTCCACGGCCCACCTCTCGTCGGCGTAAAACTGGCAGCGCGCGGTGCTTGGATCACCGTCCGGGTCAATGTAGAGGATGGTCCGGCAAGTGTCCGACTCGGTGATGCTTCCGGTGTCCACGGTCCGCGATTCCACGCCCACCAAGCTGTCGCACGTAGCCATGCACGACTCGAGGCTGGTCCCGACCTCCTCCAGCGCACCGACGCCATTCTCGTCCTGTATCTGTCGCCCGGTGGCGGACAGGTCCTTTGTGGTGTGCGAGACCCAGATGTACTCGTTCACGTTGTCCAATCCGTGCGCGTGCGTGGTCTTGTGAAGAGCGCAGTACTGCAGCTGCTCGGGGCCGTCGTTGCCCACCAACCCGCCCCCGCCGTGCACGCGGAACTCGTTCTCGGCGTGGCAGCACTCGTAGTCGGACACGCCCTCGTCGAAGCAATTGGCAAAGGCCGGCCCGCTCGGCTGCTCCAGCTCGTCCATGATCTCCTGGTACTCCTTAACCCCGTTCTCGCGCGGCGGACACGCCTCCGGCTGCGAGCCGTACGGGCACCCAAAGTCGTAGATGAACTTGGTGGCGCCGTCGGCAGGGCGCAGCGTACCATCAAATTGCGAGACGCCAAACTGCAGCGGCACGCGGACCGAGCCCTCGCCGCCGTCGCTGCACACCTTCGTGGGCCACAGGAGCATGTTGTTTGCCAGGTCCCCGCCCTCGTCAAACCAGACGGTGCGCTCCTGCGACAGCGTGGTCTGAAAGCCGTGGTACAGCCGCGGACGCACCAGGCTCCCCTGCGCATCGTGCAGCATGTTGACGGGCGAGACACACTCGCCCTGCGCCGCAGTTTGGGGGTTGATGTACACGGCCTTGTCGCGGTACTTGTAGTTGTTTGCCGCCAACGAGCCCATGCGCCGATCGGCCTCGTCGCCGCTCGCGGAGTTTTGCATTATATACAGGTCCTTGTGGTACACCGTCTCATAATCTCCGTCGGCGCTGGTTGTGCGGGTAAACCGCATCTTGATCGTGTCCTCGGCCACCTTGCGGCACGCGCCCGCCTGCGTGCCGCGACCGCACTGCTCGTCCACGCCAGAGTCGCCGGTGCGCAGGCGGAGGTCCTGCCCGTGCATCATGTCGTCGCTGAAGTCGGAGCACAGTGCGCTGATGTCGTTGACTTGGTGGCCCTCTGTGGTGCTGGTCGTCGTGGGGTTGAATTTGTACGACGGCACCTCGCAGGTGTCGGAGTCGGCGAGCTCGCCCAACCGCGTGGGCCGCTTGGGGTGCCGCCAGCCGCAATCGTCCAGGTCTGTGTTGGGCTTGCACGGGTTCTTGCCGGGCGCGTAGATGCTCCACATCAGGCCGTCCTCGCACACGCCGTTGTGCGCGCCGTACAACACCGTGGCACCCGTGGTGCCATCGACAAACGACCCGGCCGGGCACGAGTTGTCCGGCACGTCCGGGCCCGCATCCTCCAGCTTGAACGCAAAGCGCCGCTTCCCGCACTGCGGGTCCGTGCCGTAGTAGCACAGGTCGGCAACGGAGCCAGGGCCGCCATCGAGGCAAGCCCCCCTTGGGTAGGTTCGAGTGGAGCCGGGATACCGGAACTCGACCCATTCGCCCGCGTTGTACGTGATCGTGTTTGAAAAGGCAACGAACGACCCGGACGCCTTCGCGATGCACGCCGTCTCGTCTACCACGTTGTTGTCGCTGGCGTCTGCTGTGCCGCCGCCCACCGCCCCGATGCCTAGGTGCAGCGAGTCCGGCGTAGGCTGGCTGCTCGCGCAATCGTACGTGCACGCACCCCTGAAGTACGCGCTGCCAAAGGCCGCCAGCTGGGGCGTGGGTGCGTGGAACCGCTCGATGAAGGCGTACCCAAACACGACCAGGTCCTTGTGGATTCCGCACGCCTGCACGTTGGTGCCCAGATCGCAGCGCGGGTTCGCGTCGGAAGGGTTGGTCACGTCTCCGCCGTCGCTGCAGAAGAACCCGTCGTCGCTTCGCTCCCTGATGGTGGCCAGTTCGCTGGCTGTTTGCACGAGCGCCTTCCACGAGCAATCGTCGTTGTTCTGGTAGGTCGGATCAAAGGCCGACTTGGCGATGAGCGGCTGGTTGAAGCCGCCATCCCACTGCACGTCGCGCGAGTCCGCACCCGAGCACCGATCGCGCGGGTAGTAGAGGTCGCGGTGCGCCGCAAATGGTGGCCAGTTGTTGCCCGGGTCCCACTTCCAGCACTTCTTCTGGACCAGCACCATGCGGTTGATGTCCTGGTCGAATGCGGGCACCTTATACCCGCTCGTGCTCGCGACGCTCGCGAGCTCGCAGCGGATGGCGCCTGGCGGCGGCGAGGGTTCGGGCGGCACCGAGGGCGGCGTGGGCGGCGGCGGCGAGGGCGGCGGGTAGGCCACGTCGTTCTCGGCGAGCGTCGCGATCAGGATCGACGGCGTGACGATGTTGCTCGCGTCGCGCTTGGGGCGGCAGCTGTACTCCTCTTCGTCCAGATCAAACTCGGACCACCAGAGGCACACCTTGGAGGAGGCGGAGTTGCACGTCTTCTCGGAGGACGAGTGCACGATCGCGGCGACGACGTCGTCGTCGAGCCACGCGTCAAAGTGCCCCAAGCGCGTGACCATGCGCGCATACTTGTAAAAGGCGCGCCAGACATCCGCGTCCACGGAAGAGCGCGCGGCCAGGAACAGGCCGCAGTCGCCCAACCGCTCCGCCGATGCGGTCGCGGGGTCCGAGTCCTCGTTGGCCCTGTTCACGAGCCACACGCCGTGCGGCGCGAGCAGCTGGTGCCGGTGCACGATGTCGTCGCACTGGTCCATGGTCACGTTGTGGCGCATGTGCAGCGCGTGCAGTTTGGGCGAGCTGCTCAGGCCCGAGCTGCCGAAGCGCGAGAAGCCCTTGCCCGGATCGTCGAAGTGCCCCTGGTAGACAAAGCCCTCTCCGAGCATCCCGATCCCCGAGAGCATGTTGGCCTCGTTGCTCGGCACCACCTCGTGTCGCGTGATCTTGCGCGTGCACTCGTACGGGCACGCGCTCGAGCGGTACGTGCCCTGGTCGATCATGTTGCGCGCCGTGGTGAGGATGGAGAGCTGCGAGACCGACTTGTGGAAGGGAGCGCGAAAGCCGGTCTCGCCGCCGCCGCACGAGGGGCCGAAGCCGCAGTACAGGTAGAAGTACGCGTTGGAGGCGTCTTCGGGACCTTCGGGTGCAGAATTGTACGAGGCGGGGGACCACGTACGCAGCCCGACGACGCCGTCGGGCGGCGGCGCGGGCGGCATGGGCGGGAGCGGCGGCACGCGCGGCGGCGGCGGCATGGGCGGCGCGGGCGGCTCGGGCGGCGGCGGCAGCGCGTGCGACATCTGCTGCACGCTGAAGGTCTCGACCTGCGCACAGCAACGGTGGCGGAGCGGGCATGGGCCAAGGTGCATTGTGTGGAATGTTCAAGGGGCGCGCTTACAAAGGAGTGCGCCATCGCGCAGTCCGGGTTGGCGTCGCACGCGGACTTGCACTGCACGTCGATGGGCCGCGTGTCGTCGGCCTGGTCGCGGCTCAGGAACATGGAGCCATTGGCGAGGATCATGCCTCCGCCGACGGGCATGCCGTGGCACACGGCGTTGGCGCCCTTGAGGCCCTTGCGGTAGACGACGCTGCGCTCCGAGCCGCCCGCGACGCCCACGCACAGCTTGGTGCGGTACACCTTGATGTCCAGGCGCGAGGGGTCGTGCACGATCAGGTGGTCCGACTCGGGAAGCAGCAGGTCCTTGGCGACGCACCAGCAGTTGGTCCCCGTCGCGCCCTCGATGAACACCATGGTCGCAAAGCCCATCCGATGCTCGTAGTCCATCGCGCACTCGCGCATGCACGCGGCGGCGTTGCCCACGTTGCTCGCGTCTTTGTACGCCAGGCCGGGCGCGTTCAGCGTGGCGTCCTCAAAGTGGTAGCCCGGCTCGAGCGCGAGCTTGTGGAAGACGGTGGACTGCTCCTCGACCACGAAGAACTCGTCCCACGCGTCGCGGTGCACCGCATACGTGTTGATGAAGCGGCGGTACCGCAGGCCCTCGTCGATGTCGGGCACCGTGCCCACGTAGTTGTTGACGAGCGTGGCGGTCGAGAGGAAGCGCGCCATCGCCATGTCGTTGGGCGCCTCGTGCGAGACCTCGGGCTCGGCGGTGGCCTCGCCGGTGGCGTTGAGCTTGGCCAGGTCGTCGTACGCGTAGCAGTGGCACTTGGACGGGCGCAAGTTGGTCTGGTGACCCTCGTACAGGCCAGGGCGCAGGTCGACCTGCATCATCTCCACGTCGTCGTCGTGGTGCCGGAAGCACAGCGACGCGCAGATGTCGCGCCAGAAGGCGATGGCCGGCTCGCCCGAGATCGAGTCGGGCATGGATTGCCAGCCCGCGATGCCGCTGGTCCAGAAGTGCGGCTTGTGGCCCATGTACGCCGAAAGGGCGTAACTGCCGAGTAGCATCGACGCCGCCTTCGCATCGTCCTGCTGCCAGCCCGAGGCCAGGTGCGCCGCGTGCGCGTTGTACGCGGGCGCGTCGACGTACCGGATCACGCTGTTGTCCTTACCCCTGATCCACAGGTAGCCCTTCTCCAGCGTGCTGCGCCCGCGCGTGAGCACGGTGTGCGCCTTGTACATGACCGCCGACGGGATGACGGTTGTGGCGCGCGCGCGCAGCGCGATGTCGCTCCAGCCCGACATGCTCGTGCCCTCGTTCATGTTGGAGTCCTCGGTGAAGCAGCTGCACGTGCAGTGCTCGAAGTTGAGGCGCGGCGGCGGCGGCGGGGGCGGGGGCGGCGGCGGGGGCGAGGGCGGCGAGGGCGAGGGCGAGGGCGGCGGGTGGGGCGGCGGCGCGTCCGTTTCAGCGCCCACGTCTCTGGGCGGCGGCGGCGGCGGCGGCGGAAAGTTGATGGTGTTGGTCGCCGAGAGGCGGCGGCCGCTGGTGATGGCCGCCATTCCGATTCGCGTTCTCACGGGCGTGACCGTGGGCACGTAGGAGCTGCACAGGCCAAGCGCGATGGAGTCGGGCGTGCAGTACGTGATGGCGCGTGCCGGACCGCAGCGCGTGCCCATGGTGCCAAAGCCGCACCGGTTGGACACCGAGTTCGGGCCGCCGTCGTGGCACTGCGTGTCGACTTCCACGGTGCCACCGTTGGCCACGGTGCGCGAGTCAAACTCCTCGTCGGTGTGGTACACGCTGCCATCCGTGCCGACCCAGCACGTATCGCGGCACGAGCCATCGGGGTTGTCGCCGTTGCGCAGGCAGTGGATGTCGGTTGACACGTCCTGCGTGCGCGGGTTGCAATCCTGGGTGGACGTGCCGTAGTCGCACGCAAAGCGCGTCGCGCTCGGATCGGTGCTCCGGTAGTTGCCGGACCAGAGCAGGGCGATCGCGTCAAAGCCGCCGTCGGAGCATACGTGCCTGGCGTTGTTCGGCGACATTGCTTCGCACGCCTTCTCTTGAAAGCCGGTGACGGGGTTGATCCAGGTGCCTTCGCGCTTCTGCGAGATCTCGTCCACGCTGCCAGAGCAGTCGAGCAGCCACGCGCCCGGCTTGACGGGGTCGGGATACATGAGCGCGCGGCACGTATCCAGGTGGCCGTTGAAGTCAAAGGGTGGCGGCGGCGGCAGCGGCGGCTCCTGCGGCTGCGGCGGTGGCGGCACGGGTCGCGTGAGGTTGGTCAATCCCTGGTAGGCCTCGGTGGAGGTCTGTTGCGCCGTGCGCGGGCCGTATGAGGCGCAGTCGGTCCTGCGCACATGCAAACAGTACAACATTCCCGGGTTGCGGTAAACTTGCTTCGTTGCACAATTGTCGCGTTTGTGATAGTGTGCTCGTATGTGAATGGGTGGATGTGTTGGGATTGTTCAATGGGCAAGCACTTACGCGTCGGTGCCAAGGGCACACTTGGTCGTCTGGCCCACGCCCACGTAGAGCGGGTCGTCAGAGAACGTGTCGGAGCCGAGGCCGCCGTCCTCGCACACGTCGTTGTTGGCCGTCTCGCACGTGTCGTCGCTCTCGATCTCGCGCACGTTCTCGCGGAAGCCGCACTGCGCGCACTGCGTCGCGTACGGGCACACCGTCGGCAGCCACGAGCCCTTGCCGCCGTCGCGACACTTGGTGTCGTCGGCGGCCATGCCCTGGCACGTGTTCTGGCACTCGGTGAAGGGGGTGTACGGCGGCAGCGGCGGCGGCGCGGGCGGCGACACATCGGGCGCGCTCGGAGGCGGCGAGGGCCCCTGGACCGTGCCCGTGACCGTGAAGGCGCGCAGCACGGTCAGGTGCTCGGCGGCGCAATTGCGCGCGCATACCTGCTCGCCGTCGTTCGTGCCGGGGCACGACACCGTGCGGTGGCTCGAGCGCAGCGCGAGGTCGATGGTGTGCACGTTGCTGATCCGCTTGACCAGCGCCGACGCCTGGCCCTGTTCGGCGTCGAAAACGAGGCCCTCGGCACCGCCGCCGATCGTGTGCTCGCCATCCGCATACGCCGGGAAGGCGTGGTAGTCCTCGGCGTACGTGATGGGTGGCGGCGGCGGGAAGGTGTGAAACACGGTGGGCTTGTTGGCGCACGCGCAGTACGGCAGCTCCGAGAGCCTGCACCGGCGCGGGTTGGACGTGTTGAACTCGGCGAGCATGTCGGGCAGCAGGTCGTGGTACATGCCGCCGTTGGCGCCGCCGAAGCTGCACCCCTGCAAGTGTGGCAATTGGGGTGTCAGGGATGACAAGGGGCGTGAGGTGATTGGACTGCTGTGATTCGCACCCGGAAGCAGCCCTCGTCGAGGTCGAGGCCCTCGCACGGCGCAAACGAGAGCCGCAGCACGTCGGCCGTGCCGTGCTCCTTGGCGTAGTCGGCCACGATGCCGCGGCACGTGGCGTACGAGACGACCTCGCAGTCGGCGTCGTAGTCCGTCTCCGTGTCGCGCTCGCGCTGCTGGAAGTAGGGCGCGGGCGGCGGCGGCGGCGGCGGAGGGCTCGGCGCCGCGGGCGCCCAGGCGCCTCCTGGCGGCGGCGGCGGTGCGGGTGGGCGCGGCGGCGAGGGCGGCGTCAGCGCGCACTTGGTGTCGTAGATGTTCTGGATGTTGCCGTGGATCACGGGCGGGCACTCCCTTAAAAGGAAATCCAAGCACGAGTCCTGCGCGCAGCCCTCGCTCGGGCACTCGGTGAAGCCGTCGTCCTGCCCGGCCGCGTGCGACTCGCCGTTGCAGCTGTGCCAGCAGACCCGCTCGCAAAAGGGCGCGACCATGCCGTAGCCCGTGATCGGCTGGTACTTGCCGAGGCTCTCGGCGATGGCCATGCACAGGCTCTGGTGCGCGACGCCCTCGAGCCCGCCCTCGCAGATGGCCACTATGCGCGGCCGCAGCGCCTTGCGCACGTAGACCTCGAGGGAGGCGCGCTTGATGCCGGGCGGAGGCGGCGGCGCCCGCACGGTATCGTAGAAGTGCGGCGTCTGCGCGCCCGGCGGCGGCGGCGGCGCGGCGGCGGCCGCCACCGTGAGCAGGCCCGAGGCCTGCTTCGAGTCGCACGGCTTGAGGTGCGCGTACATGTGCGCGCGCGGGCCGAGGCCCGAGGCGACCAGGACGCACCGTCTCTCGCCCTTGCGGTAGATGAGCGTGCTCGCGTCCTCGGTCGGCCAGTGCATGTGCACGTCGCCCGCGTCGGTGTTGGGGCTCGCGCCCCAGAACGCGACCACGCCCTGCTGGCGCGCAAAAGCGAGCATGGACATCGACTCGACGATCGTGCGCGGCAGCGGCAGCCCGCCCGAGCCTGGCGCCGGGTAGTTCATGTCCGGCACCTGCGCGGCCATCGCGGCCGCGTCGGCGTGCGTGAGCAGCCGCGCGTCGTCCCTCGTACTGGGGAGGCCCACGCAGAGCGGGTTGTCCAGCCCGGGCGCGCTCGCGGAGCACTGGCGCTCCGACTCGATCTGGCGCGTGTAGAGCTCTGCGAGGCGCGGTCGCGTGGTGAGCGGGTGGCGCATTCGGGTTCAAGTGCAAGGGTGGGCACACAGGGCGCGCACCGACGCCAAAGTCGGCAATCTTGCACGCGCCGGCGCTCTGAGCAGGCAAGGGCGGGCGTGAGGAGGTCCACGGTGCAGTGGCGATGGTGGGCAAGCGGGCGCACCTTGAGCAAGTAGCACCAGCCCGTCTTGTCGACGTACGAGAAGGGCGCAGCGCGCTTGAACGCGAACGCCTTGCAGATGGCATCATGGGGTGCGGCGTCCAGCTGCGCCGTCGCCTCGCAGAGCGACTCGCACGAGGCCTGCGTCACGCCCGGTATGCCACCCTTGCCGTAAAACTCCATGATCTCGGCCGTGATCAGCTCGTCGGTCATGCGCACGTTGTACTCCTTGCGCTGCATGAGCCGGCGGCCGTAGCCCGAGCCGCCGCCACCAGCGCTCGCCGCGGCGGTGTTCGTGGTCGTGTCTCCGCTCGTGGCTGCGGCGTAGGCCGCTGCAGCTTCCTCGTCAAACGCCGCATTGTCCGTGGACGCAGTGTAGATCTCCTGCTTGGCCGTGGCGAGCATGTCGCGCAGAATCGGGTTGTTCTCGCCGAGCGCGTCGATGAGCGCGTCGGTCTGCTGGATGGCGCTCGCGGTGTCGTCCGCCCACTGCGCCACGTCGGTCTTGCGCGGCGCCTCGTACTTCTCCAGGTCGCCGAGGCGCTCGCGCTGCCGCCACAGGCTGGACGCCGCCGCCGTGTCGTGCGCGATGCGCACGGGCGGCGGCGGCGGGTACGGGAAGGCGATGTGCGCAAAGCACGCCTTTGCGCGGCGCTTCTCGTCTGCCAAGGGTGTTGGGGTGGCATTGACGTGGCTATCTTTGGCGTGTAGCCGTGGTGTGTGTGTGAGGTGAATGGTTCAAACGTACCCAGCACGCGGCGCGCAAAGACGCAGCTCGCGCGCTCCTCGGTCTGGGCG
>Ga0209666_1002680_pt1 | contig 13228 bp, 22 predicted proteins | sample SaaInlV_125m_DNA_FD_184679 | JGI IMG/M metagenome (GOLD analysis project Ga0209666, IMG submission 184679) | Marine microbial communities from expanding oxygen minimum zones in the Saanich Inlet - Saanich Inlet SI037_S3LV_10m_DNA (SPAdes)... | ecosystem: Environmental > Aquatic > Marine >...
CTGACAAGCGGGGGTGTGACGCTGCCGAGAAGTACGATACACTCAGCGACTACCTCACCTACGATCTGAAGGTGACCGAGGAGCCTGAACCCGTGCCGACTGTATGGGATGCTGAGGCCTGGCTTGAATCAGTAGCCTGGCTTGAATCATTTACCGACGAGGAGTATGAGAAGTTTATGGCTAAGCTCCCGGCAGACGACTGACCGACAGGCGCAGCCTCCGGCCCGCAAGGGTCGGGGGCTTTTTTTGTACCCGCTCGACCACTCGACCCACTCGACTACTCGACCCACTCGACCCACTCGACCGACCGCCCCGCTCGACCACCCGACGAGGGGAGACACTCCTGGAGCAGCCGCTCGCATCATGTGCAATCCTGACGAGGGTGTACTGGATCTGCCCCCTCTCAACTTGACCCGCACACCGAGTAAGCCCCGGTACCACTCAGGTGCCTAATTCTGTGCGGGACTGTCTGGGGTTTCCGTATTTCTCTCTAAATCTTCCGTGTTTCTTCACCTTGCGTCCCCGCATGGCGGATGTGATCGTTTATCGTACTATTTGTTGTCTGGAATGGGTAAAGGGGGCCGACCCTTGCGGGACGACCCCCTAGCGGGATGGGTGTCAGCCGAACAGGTCGGCGTACAAGACCTCGGCCCCTTCGTAGCGTAGAATCTTGTTGATTCCTTGCTTGTCAGATACTGACCCGTAGCCCCGACTGATCGGGACCACGTTGCCGGTGACCTCTATTTCGATCATGGCCGTGGCGTAATGTCCGACGATGACCGACCCGGTGTCGGTGACTGTGGCGTGCCACGCACCCCCGGAGGCTTTAGCTGTGCCTGAGCGGGATGACCGGGCGGCTTGTACGATTTCTTCTGTACGCATTTGCGTACCCCTTTCTTGTTGGTTGATAGCTATTTAATCACCGGTATTCGTGTTTCACAACCTAGCGGTGAAATATTTCCCCGATAACGCAAAAAACCCGCCCCGTAGGGCGGGCCTGATGCCTTGCCGTCAGTAGTCGGCGTATGCGGCTTCGTAGCCTTCCATGTCGCCGCACTCGTCGTCCCACTCGGAACGATTGCGCCGGATGTACAGGTCATCCCGGAGGCGTTGCCCGAACGCATTGTAGATCGCCCCACAATCGTGCGTGAAGTCGCCCTCCCCCCGGTAGGTGTAAGCGATCCGGTTGCACTTGTCGCAGGTGCCGGTGTACTCGCTGCGGTCACTGTTAGGTGTAAGTTTCATGTAGACTATTAAATCACCTTGAAACGCAAACCACAACCTTTAGCGTGTTGCGATTATGTTACAGAAGTCAGGGGCCTCACCATGAGCGTCGGGCCAAACATAGATGCAGGTAGTTGTCAAACGGTAGTCTAATATTAGATATTTGTTGTGGGGGGTTGCAAATACCCTCAACACCCGGTACGCTACCCTATTATCAGCTACCGAACATGAGAGGACATGATGAGAGAACTTGCCGAAAAAGTAGTGGCTGAAAGGCTCCGCCGACTGCACTGGGTTGAGGGACTTGGTGCCCCACTGGTCGCAGGCCACATGCCTGCTGAGGTGGTGGGTGAGCAGACGGAAGCAGAGCGGGAATGGTTTGCTTTGGCACGCAAAGTGACTATCCCCGAACACGACCATGTTGTGCTCCCCCCGTTCAGTTTCGACCCCCGGAAGTAAGCACGGCGTCAATTAGCCCCACACCGTCTTGGGTGACGGCCTGAGATTTACCAACTCAACTACAGGAAGGAAAAAGGATGAAGAACATAAGAATCGACAACGACGGAGAGTTCCGCTGCCACAACTGCGGGCAAAAGAACTTTCTCACCAAACGGACGGCCCGATCAAAAGTGATTGGGGCAGCAACTCTTGGAGTGGCATCCGTCCCCGCCGTAATGATGACGAAGAAGAAACTGAAGTGCCAAACCTGCGGCGAGTACAACGACACAGGCAACGCAAAACCGTACAACGGTCCTGCGTCAAGGAAGTGGCGCAAGCGGGAACAGAAGGCGCTCAAGGCTTAATGGATATCAGCGGACTGGCCCCACATCTTCTTCGGAGGGTGTGGGGCTTTTTGCGTTCCTTATCCGCCCAACTCGACGGCCTCGGCTCGCTGCCTAACCCCACACCACACATGCCACACCACACACAAACCAGAAACCTTTAGCTAAAGCCCAGACAGCCCCGGTAGCAGATAGCGGTGCGGGACTGGTCGAGAGTGCAACTGTGCACAATAACGTAGATGCATTTGACGGTCAGCATAATGTGTGACCATATGCCATCTTACTTGGGCGGCAACGTCGTCGCCTGCTTTTTCGGCGGCTACCGCAGCTAGGGTGTGAAGGGCGAGGAGTTCTTGTACGTTTTCTAGTTCACGGGTAATTTCAATGTTCACCTTAAGTCCTTTTCTTTACACCTGGTTCAGCCGGAACATTTTCATGACGGGAAGTACACAAACTTGCACCAAACTTCTTTACTGTTTGGGCTTGCTTCTACTACTCGTGGACGCTGCTGTGTTGGATACCTCCAATACTATGATATGCGTCCATGCATCGCAATCCTGTAAACAAACGTGGAACTATTGAGACTGGTTGGGTGGGGACACCATCGACTGTTTTCCATTGCAGCGCTTTGTGGGGGCGGGCTAGCCCCGTTTTGCTGGCGGGTGGGTTGGTGGCGGGCACGGGCTGCTGCTGGAAACGCAAAAAGCCGACCCTTTCGGGCCGACCTTTGCTGGTTCTGTTAGTAGCTGGCGTTTGCGATGTAGGCGTGCAGGTTGTGGGAGCCGTCCGGGTTGGATTCCCCGAAAGTCTCTCCGCACCAGTCGTCTAATGCTTCTTGGAGCGCCCAGTACGAGAAGGGGATGCTGGCTGCACCTTTCTCGTAATCCCACACGTTGATTACTTCTGTGGGGGTCAAGCTCTCCGGCATGGTGAGTTCGATGTACGGTCCACCGTGCCATTCTGCATGGACGACATAGGGGCCGTGGTGCCATTCAGCGCACTTGGCTTCTGTTGTTTCCATTATTATTTCCCTTCTTGCCGCCGTCCGCAGACTCTTACTGCCGGGGGTGCTTCGCTCGGGCGGGCTAACTGGTTGGTATGTTATGGTCTATTTAATCGGCGTTTGGTTCAGAACACAACCTCGGTGCATGTGATCGTCGTCACACTTGATTTAGGGGCCTGTTCTCAAGTAAGGTATCCTTAGTACAAACAATAGAAAGGTGCCTACATTGTTCCGACCAGACTACCAACAGGGCGTATTCGTAGTAGACGTAGAGGACGACGGCCTCGTAGCTATCGTGCGTAACTCACAGACAAATAAAACTGTCCGCAGATTTACGGGTGAAAAAGCAGTGGAAGCCGCCCGCAGACACGCCGACACCCTCGACCTCAAGGCATGACCTCAGACCCCAGATAGTCCCGACCCGCTCAAGCCGCCTCCAGCATCCCACCGGGGCTTTCCCGCCCTCCCTCAAGCGCTACCTCGGCAAACTGGCCTCGATATGTGCCCAGACATAGAAATACCCCGGCCCACCTGGACCGGGGTATCTCTCAATCTTCCTCACTTTCGCAACAGTACGGGTCATCAGAGTAGCACTCACCCTCACGGGGGTGGTTATCTTCCCACTCAAGGCCGCTGAAGTGCATATCGTCAGCCACCGGGTAGTTGGCTAGTGCCTTCTCCCAACGCTGGACCTCCGCAGCCAGTTCAGTGTTACCGGCATTCCACGCCAGTTCCTCAACCCAGCCGAAAGCCCAGTGCCCGAAAGACACATTCTCTACGTCGTCCCCGAACCTTTCGGCCAAGTCCTCATAGATGACCTCAAAGTTAGAGCGGTCAAGCGCCTCGCTATCACGGTGCTGCCCTACGGGGCCGGTAGCCACTCCCACCCAGTTACGGGCGTTAGCGTAGCCGTCCAAGTCCCACCCGGTAACCTTGCGGATAGCGGTAGCAGTGTCGGTGTGATTCATAATTCCCTCTCTGCCTTGCCCGCAGACTCTTACTGCCGGGGGTCGCTCACTCACAAGGACTTAGTGGTTGGTATGTTGTATTAGGTATCATTCAATCAGCATCAGTTGGTAATAGCAACCCCTAATCTAAATCTGTGGACAAGTTTGCCAATCTGTGGATAACTGCCTCACATGCCTCGGCGGCGTGACGGCCCCCTAGACGGCACCCGCACAACCGGCACACTACTTCACCGCCCTCCGGGTCTCCCTCAACTCTCCACTGGTGTCCCGTATCTTTCATCATGTACGAAGTCTACCATATCGCTGACCGTGGTGCAAGCCGAGTGAGTCCCGGTAGCGGCAGGGGGGCTTGACGTTGCTGGCGGGGCTGCCCGAGGGTACCGAGTCCGTGGCCCCGGTGACGGTAAAAGGTTCAGTAAAGGCGGGGGAACGCCTAGCGCATTGCCAACTGAAGATCGAATAAACGCCTCGCCGCTACTTACTCAGAATCTATCCCGTGACAAGTTGTGCACAACCTACGGGCCTCGTTTCCTCCTTGCTTTCGCAACACGCTTCCGCTTCACTCGCTTTCGGTACTTCCCGCCGTCCTCTCGTTCATCCTTCGTTCAGGGATCGCCTCAGTGCTTATGCCTTGCCCACCATTGCTCCTAAGGAGAATCTTAGGCGGTACAAGGTTGCTGAGGTCGTGGTCGTTAGCCGTCAGGGATGAATGCAGGCGGCTCGGTCGGTTCTTCGCCGGGACGCTTATTCGATCTTCAGTTGTCAATGTGCCTCGCACCGTTCCCGATGCGATAGAAACACTGTAGCACACAACGCAAACAAACACAACCTTCTAACAAAATAAAATAATATTGTGCATGACGTTGGTTTTTAGAACGCCCGCTGGTAGTGTGATGCTTCACCAACAGAAAGGGGCTAATTGTGGCCTTTATAGAAGATTACCGGCACGGTAGCTACGCCTCCGAAGTCGATGACGCTAACCTCGTCGCCGTTGTTCGCAACTTGACCACGGGCAATGCCGTCAAGCGCTTCACAGGTGAGACCGCATGGTCGGATGCTCAACGAGAAGTTACGGACCTCGCTCTACAGGAGATGTACGGCTAACTTCCTCCCTCAGAACTGCCCTCGGCCCTCACGGGTCGGGGGCTTTTTTGTGCTCCAGGACACTTCCGCCAACCTCGTACAACTTCCCTTGTTTCTAGACGGCCCCGAATAGCCCCGCTCGCCAACCTGAGCCGGGGCTACCTGGGGTGGGGCAACTGTCGATGTTTTGCCCCCAGAACGCAAAAACCCCCCTGCCCCGAAGGACAAGAGGGTTTTGCGATTAGATAGCGTCCTTGCGCCGCCACTGCCGAGGAGCCGAACCGAATTGCCAATTCGGATGGTCAGCTAGTCGGGTGTAAGCGTACTCCATGTAATCACGGTAGTCGCCCGAGCACCTGATGTACCCCTCACGAGTGGCCCAAGAATCGTGATGGTTACCACGACCTGGGCGCTTAGACACATTAGCTCCCCATTTACGTTGCCATAAAGTGTCACGCCTCAGCGTTTCTTTACGGGAAGCGAGTGCTAGTTCGATGCCGTAAGCGTAGGCATCGCTACCTAGCGCTCTGGCCCCAGCTAGACCGGCCGCTAATTGCTTAGCGTAGACCGGGCTGCCTTTGCTAGCCCTTGCAGGAGATTCCACTAGGTTCCGCACTGCGGCTTTAGTGATTGTATCCATGATAGTTCCCTTCGTGCCTAGTTCTCGGACTCTTACCGACGAGGGTGCTTCACTCACTAGGACTTACTAGTTGGTATGTAGAAGTCACACTGTAGGGTAATCGTTTTACAATTCCAACGTGCCTACCGAGTCGTCACGGAATTGCAACATATCTCGTAAATTATGAAATATTCACAATTATTTTCTGTGGCAGGTTGGTTTTTGCAGAAACGCACGATTAAATAGTACCTATGAGCGAAACAGCCTCCTCCAACGAGGAAGAATACGACGTGATGGAAGCGTTCCGGGCTTACCGTGAATCCCGCTCGGAACGCAACCCGAATCGTCGCCCGTATGAGCCTCTTCGGGTTGGAGGATGGATGACCACCAATACGGAATACCGACAGGAGGCGAACTACGAATACGCCGGACAACGGTAATGCCTTCCACCAACCAACCAACCCAACAGGAAAGGGGGTGACAATGTACGCAGTAATTTACTCATCCGTCGGATGTCTACCGGACAACGACGAGCCAGAGTACCTGGGATCACTCGCAGAGTGCGAGTCTTGGGTAATGGATAATAGCCAGGACTACCTACGTCCGGGCGTTGACCACGATCTGTACATGCTGGAGATTATTCCAGTGTGAAGCGATCAGCTCCGGCCCTCACGGGTCGGGGCATTTATCGTAAGTAATCACGAGCAAGTTTTGTTTAGTTAGGTAGAGTTCTCTACCAGGGCCATACAGTCCCGTATCGTATCGAAACTATGTGAGTATTCGCTGGTCTTTTTGTTGCAAGTATGGTAAGGTTAGGTTTATGAACGAAACTAGAGTAAGTGTAGAGATGATAGAACTTTTGTGGCCATCCGGTGCTACTGTGGATACCCCTCGGGGGCGTGGTATTATTAGGGGCCATGCGGATGGTGTCGTTATTGTACAGCCGAAGGCAGGGTTTTCCCACTATTCGGTTCAGGTAGACGACCTTGTGCCGGTGGTTAATGGTCGGAATGTTGGTCGAAGCGGCTTGTGAGTATTTTAACTTTGTGTTCTCTCATCGAGGCAGCAAGTTGCTCGTAATCTTGTACACCTAAGCGCTTTTCCACTAGCGTCAAGTAGATACCTGCAAACTCTTTACCGTGCGCCGACAACAAGTCTCCGCGATGCAAGTCCATCCAGCAGCAAACATGCGCCAATTCGTGGAGCAGCGTCAAAGGGTTACGACTCCACACAGGTAAAGTGATGGTGGCCCCACAACTCTCGGCGTGACGGCGGCGATATCCAGGTCGAAGCTTCAGTCCACGCCTGCGATCTCCGTAATGCAAGTAATGTAACCTTCCGTTGGGTCGGTACTCTTGAGGGCCGTACAGTCCCGTCGTCCAGTCGGCGCTCCCCAAATACTTGAAGGTTGCGGGGAACTTTTCACAAAACCATTCAGATCCAATCACTTCGGCAAGGAATCGCCAAGATTCGTGCAAGTTTAGCGTACTGTATTGTGCGTGAAGTTCCCACTCTGAGCGGTAAAGCCAGGAGCGTTGGTAATCTCGCTCGGGTTTCATGATACGGGTGGATAGTACGGGACTGTTTGGGGTAGCATAAGGTTATCATACTGTTTATTGTGGGAGGTGTTGTGATGTATGCTGATGAGCGTAAGGAGTGGCGTTGGATTCAGCGCCTAGAAGAGTGGGAGCGGTCCAAGCAGCCTAAAGACCCACCTCGTCGGGTGGGTAGGCGTCAAGGAGTTCATGCGATCACGGGAGATACAGAGTGTCCCCCACCAGAAGCGTAGCGCTGTAGTCTTGCGAAAGATCGTAGACTGCGGTGGAAATGTCTCCGGTGCAATGCGTTGACGCTATCTGCCACAACGTGTCTCCGGGGAGGACCACTACAGTAGCGCCGTCACAGTTGTACTCTGCCTGTCGGTCGTCAGCTAGTGCAGCGACTCCGGCAAGTGATGCGACTCCGGCTGCGAGGCAGGCGTAAAAGGTTAGTGCTTTCATGGAGAGTAGATTACCGCACATCGTGCACATTTGCAACCTTTTCCAGAAACTTATTTATTTTTGTGCCTGAGGTTGTGAAACGTCCGAAAGTATGGCATACTACTTTCATGAGTTACGACCCCATCACCCGCTCACATGAAGCGCACCTGGCTCGCCTAGACGAATACGAGCTAGCTGTAGAAGCGTACCGTGAGTCCGACTGCTACGAGGAGGATCTACACGAGTCGGGCATGACCGAGAAAGAGTACGACAACTCGCCCGGTTTTGATAATGCCGTCGAGTGCTTCATTGAAGATATGCGGGTGCCCGATTATGACTGGTGACGAACGCTACGACATCCGCCCGAATAACGAGGGCGGGTGGGACGTGGTGGATACTGCCAACCGATACGGTACAGTGTCGTCCCACAAGACACACGCCGAAGCCCTGAAAGAAGCAACAAGGAGAGACACACCGTGAAGAAGATGACCGCTCTACTCGTCGCAGCCACCGGCCTCACTGCCGGTTGCTCCGCTACAAACAACGTCACAGGGGGGACAGTCACACCGCCACCCCCAACCACCTACGATGTGACCGTGCCCCACGGCCAGACCGTGCCCAACGTGACACCACCCCAACAACTGCACATCACCTTCCCTGACAACGGGGAAGCCTTCCTTATGTGGGCCTACCGTGAATGCGAGGACATGGGCGGTACGATGGGTCCGAGCGACCCCGGCGAGTACACCTGCTTTGGCGTTGAGTACTGACATGGACTACACCACCGTGATTACACATCGGCCACACCGTCAAACATTCGTCCCTATCGGACTGAGCGACCTGACCATTGAGGTCTCATCCGTTCACCACGATATCGGCCCACACCGTCTAAACGAGACTTGCGTGTTCTACCCTAACGGGAATAGCGAGGTTCGGGGCGGCTACGACGACCATGATGCAATCGTGACCGGACTGAAGCACGCCTAAGTGTAGGTTGCAGCCCCACGTTACCGTGGACTAGTTGCAGCCGGGTCAGCCCCACTTCAGCGTGGACTAGCTGGCTAGGTGAAGCCTCGGGCACTGTACTGGCAATCACTGCCATCAGTGTCCGGGGTTTTATCGTTTTTACTGCAAGACCGGCAACGAGATGGTCGGTAGCGTCATCGACAGACCGGGCCAACTGGAGATGGTGTCAGTGATCGCTGAGGGTTGCTGGATAATGTCGAGCCGTGCATCCTTTCGGGGGCCAGGTAGTGGCAGCCCTGAACAGTCCCGTGCTGGAGCCTGGTGCCCTGAAGCTCATGTCTTGAGCGAAAGCCGAAGGTGCTGGATGCTCTTACTTTTTCAGCTTCTTTTTGGCTTCCCTTGCAAGACGGTTTTTCTCAAACTCTGCCCACTGCGCATTGGTTCGCATCGTGTGGCCCTTTTTGCACCACACTTCCGCAGTGCCGACCACCGACAACTCAAAGTTGCACGTTGGGCATGAGAACTTCTTTAGTTTGCTAGTTACTTGCTTTTCCATAGTAGTCATATCCTCATCATATCATGCGGGACTGTCCCGGTCAAGTCATCCGTATTCTAGAGCAAAAAGATAAGAACGGGCACAACTCGGGCGGCTACGATAAAAGTATGAGTATTGAAGATAGACTGATAGCGGCATCGTTTTTGGCAAACTGCTGTGATGCTGAAGAGTTTTGGGAGCACGCCGAGGCACTTCTTTTGCGTGGCGTTACCCCTGAGCGTTTCGACGCTGAGCGGCTGGCGACATAAAAGAAAGGCCCCACCTTTTCGGGTGGGGCCACTTTCTCACTTCTTGTATTTGGGTTTTTGTGACCCCTTCTTGGCAAAATGTCTACCGCTTGCCACATATCGGCTGGCGGTAGCATCTACCGGAACTCGTATGGCTTCCTGTCCCTGATTTCCTGTCATGAAGTACAGTAAACAGGGTGCGAGGGCAAAAAGCAACCTCGGTGCGTAAAAAGTTTGCATATTTTTACGGGAATGGAGGTGACCGGGCGTCCACTCTCAGTGCGTCTTCACTGTCCGGCAAAGCACCCGAAGGCTTACCACGATCGCCATGCGTGCCCCCACCGGGGAGAAGTTGAGCGGAGTGCACACGCAAGCAGAGGGAAACGTTCGCCAATAGCTGCGGGTAACCAGACGTGGACGGCAGCGTCGAGGCTGCGAACAAAACGGCAGGGCGACCCGAACCAGAAACGACTCGTCGGAGCGTTCTCAGCATCTCGCATAAACTTACGAAGTTCTGCAAGGTTAACGTCCCACGGATCGACACCGATCATGTTGGCTGTGAGCCGTAGCCCGATGTAGCTTGTCTGGAACATGACGCATACTGTACCTGGTGCGTATTCTGAATGCAACCATCTGGAAGAATTAGGTAAAAGTTCTGCGGGGTGAGGCAGGGCGAGCAAGCGGGTTCTGATGACAGAGGCCCCAGCTATCGTCGCTAGTAGCGTTGAGTACCACAGCAGCAAGAGCGGCGGGGACGGCAAGAGCTGCGGGCGAAGGGCGCATTGTGTCGGCTACGGGCAGGCGGGGGAGTCCCGTACTGGTGCGAGGGGCGGGGCTGTCCGGGTGTGCGGATAGTTGTGTGTTGGCTGCTGTGTCTGTGTGTGTTTTGGCTGCTCCGAGTCCGGGGGCGGTCAGCAATGTCGCCGTGAGCGAAGGTTTCCGAAAGTTTTAACGACATCGGCTACGTTCCTGTTTAAGTGATGACCCTTACCTCGTACCCGTGAAAGGGTTTGCGTTGCTCTACGGGCCATACAAGGCGGTCTCAGGGCATCGAAGTGTGCGAGCGTACAGCACAAAAGCCCCCACATCTCCGAAGAAACGTGAGGGCCGTGCAACTCCTGCGATCAGTTGCGCCTATTGTCGGAACGAATCATCGCTCCCATAAGCCCGATACCGATCAGATTCACTGCAATTAACCACATAAAATGTCTCTCTTCCTTCATGACGGCAAATGTGCCGATTCAACGTATAGCGAATGGTGGGGCGTCCAGGACTTGAACCTGGGACCGACGGATTATGAGTCCGCTGCTCTAACCAACTGAGCTAACACCCCTGGTGGTAGTGTCAACACCGTACTGTTTTCGGTTCGGTGGTGACACTAACATAAGGTGAGTATACCACCCGTGTAGGGGTTTGACAACCCCGTAAGTGAGGTATTGACACATCCCTGTTGCTACCTGGCCGGAAGAACCCGGCGAGGGGGTTGAGCTGACAGAACCATCATGAGTCGTCGCAGGTTCGGCGGTTGGCGTTGTGCGGAACCAAGCTGTGCTTGTTTGTGTGCTTTGTGCGGGTCGGTGTGCATGTGGCCTTCTAGTTCGTAGGCCGGGACGTTCCGGGGGTGGGTTGCCAGGAGATCACACTGCCAGCGGGCACAGTTCGTGGTGCTGGAGGACGAACTCCCCAGCGACCTCAAGCTCGATGGGAGGGCAAACACATCCCCGCTCGTCAAGTAGTTCTCGGATGACGGTGCCAAGCTGTGCTGGCCCGTGTGCTTGATATTGGGTGGTCATTAGGTTGCTTCTTTCTGGTGGGTTCAGCGGTCGCCGTCGGTGGCGACTACCTCGATGAGAGTGGCGGCTCGGGCCTGACGCTCGATGGTCTGCCCGAGGGTGTTGATGGCTTCGATGGTGACGAGGCCGTCGCCCCAGACTGCGGTGATGGTGTGGGCCTTGTCGCCGTAGGCGCTGCGGACGACGAGGCGGTCGCCGGGAATGATGGTCGCTGCGGCGATGATGGTGGTTGCTTCGGTCATGAACATAAAGCTATCGGATACTTCTGCGTTTCACAACCTCCGGGCAAAAAGAAATGCAAAAGCCCCCACACCTCCGAAGAAGTGTGAGGGCCAGTTGCCAGAAGGTCAGCGAACTGACCAACCCATACCGTTTGACCCCCAAGTGCCGAACATCTCGGTAGGCCGGTAGCCGTCCTGTGTGACCTTCACAGAACCCGACACACCCTTAGAGCCATCGGCCCAGGTGAATCCAGTGGAGAAGAAGGTCCACTCCCCAATCGTTGCGCCGGGGTTCGATCGGAGCACCATGCTCTCGATCTTCTTCTTGAACGCTGCCTCGGCTGGGCGACGGGTGGACTTGGTGCTTGTTGTTTCGCTCATATCCATAAAGCTACCGAGTGTTTCTACGTTTCACAACCTCCGAGCAAAAAGAAATGCAAAAAGCCCCACACCCTCCGAAGAAGATGTGGGGTAGAATATAAGGTCGTGTTGTGCCATAGGCTACTTTCTTTCGCTCGGGTCACCGCAGACTAGACATTCGTCCATCATCGGATCTTTAACCACGTTGTAGAAGCACTTACCCAAAGGGTTTTCACACTCCCACGTCTTGCTGATTACGAAGGTCTGCTGTTGTGGATTCCTAACAGGCAGAGTGCACCCGCAGGGTTGCTCAATTTCAAACATTAGTTTCTCCTTGATTAGTTGGGCCAGTTGCCCGAGGTTGTGAAGCGTAGATGGGACCGATAGCGCCAATCAGCCAAAAGAATTAGGCTAGCCCGTCCATGTGACGTGCTGCTTTCGCCAGCATGTTGCGGCGTGCGTTGTGTGACACGACTTCTTCGACCGTGAGGCGACCCGCACTGTTTGTGCGTTCCCAGTCACGGTTCGTCTTGTTCACTGCGTTCACCATGTGGAACCGTGTCCAGTAGATGTCCATCCCCGTCCCCGTCTTACTGTCTGCTGTCTTGCTTGCTGTTTCGCTCATACCCATAAAGCTATCGGGTGTTTCTGCGTTTCACAACCTCCGGCACAAAAAAACTTACCAATCCCTCCAAGCCCGTCCCCATCGTGGCGATGTGCTACGAAGATAGGTGGCAAGCTCCGGGTACTTCTCGGTGATCGCTCCCGGTAACCAGACATGCACAAGAAGGTCGATGCACCGAATGAACCGGCACGGCGAACCGAACCAGAACCGGCTGACCGGCTCCTGCTCCCGCTCAGCAACGAACAGGCGGAGCTTCTCCATATCCACGTCCCACGGGTCGATGCCGATCCGATCAGCAGTCACCCGCATTCCGAAGTAGTACGTCTTGAACATGAGTACAGTATGCCGACAGAAGCGGCCGAACACAACCCGGAAAGAAATAAAAAGAAAAATACCCGACAGGTTGCAAAACCCACCGAAGCGTGTATACTGACACACATGAACTTCACAACAGCAAACGAACTGTGCGACTCGGACAAAAACATTATGGCCGATCTACAGCACGAGTCGTGCAACGCCCATTGCGACCATTGCGGCCGATGCGACTGGGAACCGTACAACGGCCCGAACGGTACACGTCCGGTACCGATGGGACAGTACGACACCGAAACGTTGTGCACCGACTGTGCACCATCGACATGGATGGAACGCTTGGACTATTGGATGCGACCAGGTGACAGGCGGGTAGGCATGTGGATCGACCAACGGCTCAGCCGGTAACGCACCCGACACAGCCACCGAACTAGTCGAACACCTTCACCCCACACGGTGAAGGTGCTTTGACGTTCCCGCACACAAACACACACACAAAAAAAGATGAGA
>Ga0209666_1002683_pt1 | contig 13225 bp, 12 predicted proteins | sample SaaInlV_125m_DNA_FD_184679 | JGI IMG/M metagenome (GOLD analysis project Ga0209666, IMG submission 184679) | Marine microbial communities from expanding oxygen minimum zones in the Saanich Inlet - Saanich Inlet SI037_S3LV_10m_DNA (SPAdes)... | ecosystem: Environmental > Aquatic > Marine >...
GAAGTTTTCTCATCTAATTATTCTTTGTATGGAGATTTATCTAGAAGAGTAATGCGAACTCTTAAAAGATTTAATTCAGATATGGAAATTTATTCTATTGATGAAGCATTTTTAGATTTGTCTAATTTTCCAGATCAAGATGTAGAAAAAGTTGGAAAAGAAATCAGAGAAACAGTTTTACAGTGGACTGGCATTCCAACTAGTATTGGAATTGCTAAAACAAAAACCTTGAGTAAAATTGCAAATCAAATTGCAAAGAAAAAGCAATCAGGTGTTACTAGCTTAATTGGAATAGAAAACTTAGATCCTGTGCTTGAAAAAATTGAAATTAATGATGTGTGGGGTGTTGGTAAACAATTAACAAAATTTTATCAAAAACATGGTGTCTATAACGCAAAGCAACTTAAGAATAAGTCTAACAGCTGGATTAAAAAATCTTCTAATGTTTTGGGCTCAAGAACTGCAATGGAACTTAAAGGAATTCCTTGTATTAACTTAGAAACAACTACAACAAAAAGAAAAAGCTGTGTTGTTTCAAGATCGTTTGGAAAAAGAGTAGAAAGATTTCAAGAATTAAAAGAAGCGGTTGCAAATTATTGTTTAAATGCATCTGAAAAAATTAGATCAGAGTCGTTAGTTGCAAAAGCAATTACCGTATTTGTTAGAACTAGTCCTTTTCAAAGAAACTATGGATATTACTCGAATGCAAAGACAATTGATTTTCCAATTGCAACAAACAATAGTATCGAAGTAGTTAAAACTGCAGTTACCATACTTGAGAGTATATTTAAAAATGGTTACCAATATCAAAAAGCAGGTGTCATGCTTACTGGACTTTCAAATGCTAATGATAAAACTAATCTATTTTCATCTGAAAAAGATGAGAAAATAAGCAGTTTAATGAGGTCTATTGATAACACTAATCATAGATACGGAAGATCTACTTTAAGTGTTGCAAGTGCAGGTGTTCAAAAGAGATGGAACATGAAAAGAGAGTATTCTTCTAAGATTGATACAGCTGATTTTTATTCTCTACCAACGATTAGAGCAAACTAAATAAATTTTTTTACAATAGAATTGCAATAAACTAATATAGTTGAATGAGTTTTTATCAGCCAGCAAAATTACCTAGATTAATGGTAGCTCCAAATGGAGCTAGAAAAATAAAAAAAGATCATCCAGCTGTACCGTTAACAATTAGTGAAACAGTGGCAACAGCAAAATCTTGTTATGAAGCTGGTGCAGGCGCAATACATTTACATGTAAGAGATAAAGAAGGTCAACACGTATTAGATGCTGGACTTTATAAAGAGGCACTAAATGAATTAGAGCATCAAGTGCCAAACATGCATATACAAGTTACAACCGAGGCTATAGGAAAATATTCTCCAGATGATATGCGAAAGCTTGCGTACGATGTGACTCCACCAGGTGCATCAATCGGAACATCAGAATTAATTCCTTCTAGAAAACCTAAAGAAGAAGATATCAAGCTTTATAAATATTTAACTGAAGCAGGTACAAAAATTCAACACATACTTTATAAACCTGAAGATATAGATTTATTATCTGAATTATTAAATAAAGCAGAAATTCAAATCAATGATGCTTGGTGCTTATTTGTTATTGGTCATTATAGTGGAAGAATAAGTTATCCAGAAAATATTTCACTGTTTGTGAAAAAAATGGAAGAGCATAAAATAAATCTTGATTGGGCAATATGTGCTTTTGGAAAAGAAGAAATGAGTTGTTTGGAAAAAGCTATAAGTCTTGGAGGGAAACTAAGGGTTGGATTTGAAAATTCATTATTTATGCCTAATGGAGAGATTGCCTCAGACAATCATATAAAGGTTGATGTTGTTAATAAGTTATTTCAACTAAACTAAAATAGATAAATTCTTTTTTAAATAAGATTTAAATTCCTTAACTGATTTACAAGAAGAAAGAATAAATCTATCTGGTCTTACTATTATAGCTTTTGAATTAGAACTTTTAAAAAATTTTTCTAAATCTTTATTATTTTTTGATTGTATTGAATTCAATTTGCTAGAGATATTATTTTTAATTTCTTTAGATAATATTAAAATTGGTTTTAAAGAAAATTTATCATCTAATGATTTTCCATTTCTAATTCTAAATTGAGGGAATATTTTTCCTCGATTTTTATCTTGAACTTCTCCTAGTCCTTTGCCTAGTTTAGGTTTAATTGATTTCATACTCTTTTGACCATCAGGAGCAGAGGAGACATTTCCAGTTATATTTGAAGTTCCAACCGCATTAACAAATTCGCCCATTTTAGCTGTTGTTTTGATGTATTCTTTGACATTTGAATATCTTTCAGATTGATAAGTATTAAGCAATTTCTCACTGTGATTATTTTTTAAACAATAGGCAATTTTCCAGGATAAATTTGATGCATCTCTAATACCAGCACACATTCCTTGACCCATAAAAGGAGGCATTAAATGGGCTGCATCTCCAGCAAGAAAAACTCTTCCTTTATTCCAATTCTTTGAAATCGCAGATTGAAATGTGTAAATAGTCTTTCTTTCCATAAAGGCATCAATGGGTTTTAACCATGGTTTTAGAAAATTCCAAATATATGAGTTAGATAAAACTTTTTTTTCACTTTCATTATCATGGATCGCAAACTCCCAACGTCTTCTTTTACCAACATTTCGACAATAGGTGGCTGGACGTTTTGGATTAGAATATTGAATGGTTCTATCTGGTAATTCTTTTTTCTCTTTTTTTAAAATTAAATCTACTACTGCCCATTTTTGAGTAAATCCAAGGTTTTGAAATTTTGCCTTTATTTGTTTTCTTGTGGTTGAATTAGCACCATCACATCCAACAACATACTTGGAACTAATTTCCTTTATTTTTTTATTATTAACATCCTCTAAAATAATTTTTACAGAATTTTTATCTTCTTTAAGACTGACAACTTTTGTACTTTGCATTATTGTTACTTTTTTAAAGTCCTTTAATCTTCCCCTGAGTTTTCTTTCTAAGTCTGGCTGATGAAATCTATAACTTGGATACCAACCATTCTCTGTTACTGATCTTGGTCTTGGCCAATCTAATACTACTTTATTTTTAGAATTAACAAATTTTGTCCCTTTGTTAATGATTGTATGTTTTAAAAATTTTTCTGTAATTCCTATAGTTTGAAAAACCCTCATTATTTCATCATCAAAATGAACTGCTCTTGGCAAAGGATAAAAGCTTTTTTCTTTTTCAATTATCAAAATTGAAAAACCATGTAATGCTAGTAGATTTGCTAACGTGCCTCCGGTGGGACCAAAGCCTATAATTACAACATCGTACTTTTTCATTTAAAAAATAGTTATATTTATTTTTTGTTAATAGTATTTGAGTATAGCCAAGGACAATCAATAAAAAGTGGAGCCTGTTTTCCTTCAGAGGCTGTTTCTAATCTTTTGTTTCTAAATTTCATTCTCTCTTCATCAGGTAAATACAATCTTTCGTGACCCCAAAAGCTTGGTCCTTCAAATGTCTCTATAGGCTTCCATGTTGCAGGATCAATAATTCTTCCGCCCCAACCATTTTCAATAAAAAATCCTGAAGGTGTTATTGAATAAAAAGATGTCATATAATCATTAGTATGTCGTCCAAGAGTATAAGCTATTTTATTTTCTTGATATTGAAGTAGATCATACCCTTGACCAACGTCATCCAAGCTATTGTATTCAACCATGAAATGATGAAAGCCAGTTCTGCCAGATCCAAATAATGCTAAACTATGATGTCTTCCATTTACATGAAAAAAACATAGAGAAATTGGTGTATGGCTGTAATCACTAATTTTAAACCCCAGAACTTCAGTGTAAAAGGGTATTAAATCATCGATTTTTTTAACATGAATTACTGCATGTCCCATTCCAAGGGCACCTGTTTTAAACCCCGAAATTGGACGACTTGGTTTAAATGGATCAGTATCTTTCATTGGGTTGTAAACGAGTTCAACTCTATTTCCTTGTGGATCGTCAAAATAAATCAAATCTTCTACAAATCTCTTGTCTGCAAATGATGATTTACCTTGATGAACTTGAATTTTATTTTCTTCTAACTTTGATGCAAAGAATAATAAGTCTTTTTTTTCATCAACTTCCCAGCCCATAAACCCAAGACCGTCGCCTGTATCACCAGTTATTGTTAATCTTTGTTTTTGATCATCCATTCTAAAAGATAAAATATCTTTTCCTCGATCAACTTGCTGCATCCCCAAACTTTTTTGACTATAGTCTGACCAATCTTCGAATTTATCTGAGTTTACTCCAATGTAACTAAGAGCTTTTATAGCCATCTAAATTTTTCCTAAATAAAATGAGCCCACAAGAAGTGGGCTCAAAAGTATATATTATTATTAACCTTCTACTGCAGTAATGATTTGTCTAGCTCTATTTAGAACAGCACCACCATCAAGGCCTTTACCTTCCATCTCTTTTAACCAATTAGATTCGATCGGTGCTAATATCTTTTTATATTCAGCAATAACGTCATCTGATGCAATTATGATTTCATGATCTGCTCTTTTTGAGATTTCATTTTTCATTACTGCATTTTGGTTATCAATTAAGTTTGATGCCCAATCACCAAAAGCATGACCGCTATATTTGTTTATACAAGCCTGATCTCCTGCTGGTAAACTATTGAACTTGTCTTCGTTCATAATTAAACCAAATGTAGCATTAGTGATGTTAACTTCAGTATGATATTTAGTTACATCAAATAATCTGAAAGAACCAACTGCTGTATATGGAAAAGGAGTTCCATCAACTACGCCTTTACTCAAAGCTTCTGAAGTTCCTGGTGCAGGTACTTTTACTCCAGTTGCTCCTAAAGTTTTTAAAATTGTGCCAGCGATTTTACTAGGTACTCTCATTTTCTTACCTTTAAAATCTGCAGGTTTTACAACTTTAGTATCCTTCATGTGAATTTGATATCCGGGATTAGAGTGAAGACCTATCACTTTAATTCCTGCCATTTCTTTATCCAAATAACCTTCTTTAAATAAAGAATTTAAAGCAGTTGTTCCTGCTTTAGATGTCTTTGTAAGAAACGGTAATTCAATTACTGAACTTAAAGGAAATTGACCTCCAATATATCCTAATACAGTCCATGAAATATCTGCAACACCTGATGTTACGATATCATATTGTTTAGGAGGACTCCCTAGTACTCCACCAGCATACATTTTTACATTTAGTGTTCCCGAACATTGATTAACTTTTGTTGCCCAAGCTGCAAGAATTTTACTTGCGATAAATGCCTTAGGTGGTTCAAAAGTAGCTAACTTAAGTTCTGTTGCCGCTGATGCACTAACTATGCTGAATGAAAATATTCCAATAATTAATCCAATTAATTTTTTTTTCATAAAATTATTCCTTTGTTGTTTATAATTATTCTAAAAGTGTAGCTTGAAATTTAAACTATTTCATCCTTAATTGTATTAGATAATACCCCAATTTGGGTTACTTCTATTTCAACTTTGTCGCCTGGTTTCATGAAAACTGGAGGATTTCTTTTAAATCCAACACCTCCAGGAGTTCCAGTAACTAGCACATCTCCTGCTCTCCAAGCCATTGCTTTAGAAACATAAGAAATCAATATTGGGATATCAAAAATTAATTGGCTCAATTTGGCATTTTGCATCACTTCACCATTTAATCTTGTTTCAAGAGTAAGCTCTTTGTAATCTTTTATGTCTTCTGCAAGAACCATATGAGGGCCAAAACTTCCTGTTTTTTCAAAATTTTTTCCCATTCCAAATTGTCTTGTGTGTCTTTGCCAATCTCTAATTGTGCTTTCATTATAACAAGAATAGCCAACTATATGTTTCAAAGCATCCTCAGGTTTAACATGTTTTCCTGCTTCTCCCATAATTACTGCCATCTCTCCTTCAAAATCTAAATTATCAGAAGCTATCGGTCTTTGGATTGCTTGCATATGAGCAGTTTGACTTTCAGGAAAACGATGAAAAATAACAGGATTTTCTTCAACTGTTCTATTAGTTTCTTTAACATGCTCACTATAATTTAAACCTACACAAATAATTTTTCCAGGATTTGGGATTAAAGGTAAATACTCAATATCATCCACGCTTAAATTACCAGGATTAGAGGCTGCGAATGCTTTTGCCTCTGAAATACCATTTTTAGAAATAAGATCTTTTAATGTATCTGCTCCTGATATTTTGCCTGTAAGATCTGTAATTAAATTATTGTCTATAATACCAAATTTTGATTCTGAATTATGTTTGTAGGAAATAAATTTCATAAATAATACTTTCTGTTTAAAGCAAACCTTATATGCTAATATTTAATAAAATTGAAGAGACATTTTTATAAAAAATATAAAATGAATAAAATATTTGATTATTCTGCAATCGCTTCTGGGATAATACTTTTATTATTATCTGTATTAACTTTTTGTGATGTCTTTGGGCGAAGATTTTTGAATTCGCCAGTTACAGGGACAATCGAATTAGTTGAAATTGGAATGGCTTTAGTTGCATTTTTAGCAATGCCTAGAGCATTTTTTTTAAATGCAAATGTTTCAGCTGATTTTATCAATAATTTAAACTTGGGAAGATTTAAAACCTATTTAATAATTCTTAAATTTATTTTAATGATAATAATCATGTCTTTAATGGCTTACGCTACCACTAAAACTTCAATAAAATTTATGGGAAATGAAAGAGTTACACTTGACTTAGAGCTATACTTTTATCCATTTTATTTTATTTCATCATTAGGAATGTGGTTGAGTGTACTTGCAATTATTGTTTGGTTTATAAAAGCTTTAACTGAAACAAACACAAAACTGAGAGATATATAATGGACATGGATCCAATTATTAATGGTGGAATAGCTTTTGCGGCAGTTTTAATACTAATGGTATTAAATATTCCAATTGGAATTGCAATGTTATTGGTTGGATTTACTGGTTTTGCGCTAATTTCTGGTTTTGATCCTGCAATTTTTGTATTGGGTACCGCTCCCTTTGATGCGGTTTCAAAATATACATTATCAGTACTTCCTCTTTTCGTATTGATGGGAAATCTTGCTAACAGCGCTAATTTATCAAGAAATTTATATGACGCTGCTTACGCAGTAGTTGGTCACTATAAAGGCGGATTAGCAATGTCTACTGTTGGTGCGTGTGCTGGATTTGGAATGATATGTGGTTCTTCAATTGCAACAGCAGCTACGATGTCTCAAATGGCTGGACCAGAAATGAAAAGACATGGTTACAGTGATGCTTTAATTAGTGGTTCAATTGCATCAGGCGGAACATTAGGAATTATTATTCCACCAAGTGTAATTCTAGTAATTTATGCGTATCTAACAGAACAATCTGTTCAAGAACTTTTCTTTGCAGCGTTAATACCAGGGTTAATAGCTGTGGTTTTATATATGGTCGCAATTAGGGTTTATCTCATAATTTATCCATCACATGGTGGTCATGGAAATAAGATGCCACTTAAAGAAAGAATTGCAGCAATTACAAAAGTTTTTCCAATATTTTTAATTTTTGCAATAATTATGGGTGGTCTTTACCTTGGTTTCTTTACTGCAACAGAAAGTGCAGCTGTTGGAGTTGTATTAGTATTGTTATTTATTTTAGTGAGAGGTCAACTGACACTAAGTTTATTAAAAGAGGCTCTATGGACAACAATTAAAACAGTTGGTTCTTTATATCTAATTGTAATTGGAGCTAGTATTTTTAATTATTTAATTACAGTAACTCAATTACCTTTTGCAGTTGTTGATTTTATAAATCATTTAGAACTCACTCCTTTAGGAATTATTTTAGTTATTTGTGTTATTTATTTAGTACTTGGAACCGTAATGGACTCTCTTGCAATGTTGTTTTTAACAATACCAGTTTTTTATCCAGTAATAGTTGATGCAGGAATTGATCCTGTTTGGTTTGGTATTTTTGCAGTTATAGTTGTTGAGTTTGGTTTAATTTCACCTCCAGTTGGAATGAATTTATTTGTAATTAAAGGAGTGATGCAAAAAACTCCTCTTCAAACTATTTGGTTTGGAACTGTTCCATTTTTAATCACAGATGTAATTAGACTTGCTTTAATTATTGCATTCCCAGCAATATGTTTATATTTGCCAAGTTTAATGACTCCTTAGCGATTACCAAACACCGATCATTATACCGTCATCTTTAGTATAATCTCTTTCTTTAGTCACAAATTCGTCTGTTGCTGCAACTCTATTTTTTCTATCTATTATTCTTTTAAGAAGTAATTCTTTCATCTCTTCTCTAATTTTTGAATGATCTTTTGATCTACCTAAATCATTAAATTCATCTGGGTCATTTTTTAAATCAAATAGTTGAGGGTCAAATCCTTTATAATAAATATATTTCCATTCATTATTTCTAATCATGAAAGCTCTTGCATCAGACGCTCCTAAATTAAGAATTTTTCGAGCTTCATTAAATGAATAATCAATTTCACTGAACACAAAATCTTTCCAAGTCTTTGGATTGTCTCCTTTAATTATAGGCATTAAAGAATTTCCTTCTAATCTATGTTTGCTTACTGGACTTTCTACTGCATCTAAAAAAGTTGGAAGTAAATCTATCGCTTCAATAAATCTTTTTTCTTTAGTGCCTCTAGTATTATCTGCATGTTCACTTGGATCATAGATTATCATTGGTACTCTTACAGATTGTTCATGAAATAACTCTTTCTCACCTAACCAATGATCACCTTGGTAATCTCCATGATCTGAAGTAAATATGATCATCGTATCATCCATATGACCTGTATCTTCTAAAAACTTAAATAATCTTCCTAAGTTGTCATCAATTTGTTTAATCAAACCCATGTATCCAGATAGAACCGTGTTTCTAACTTCATCTTTTGAAAAGGTTTTAGAAATACTATTTTCCATAAATGCTTTATAAACTGGATGATCATTATTTTTTTCAGCATCGTTTCTATGCACAGGATAAAATTCATTTTGAGAATACATGTTATGATAAGGAGCTGGTGCCATATAAGGCCAATGCGGTTTAATATAAGATAGATGTAAAAACCACGGCTTATCTTTGCTTTCTTCAATAAATTCTATAGCCCGATTAGTCATGAAAGCTGTTTCAGAATGCTTTTCTGGAATTCTTGCTGCTTTATTAGAATTTCTTAATCTCCAACCACTTAAAATTTCTCCATTTTCTCCTTCAGCAGAATTAGCCCAATCATTCCAGGGATTTGGTCCGTCATACCCAAGTTTATTGAGCCATTCATTATAAGATAAAGTTTTTTTTGAGTTCTTAATTTGATTATTTGGATGAAGTCCATCATCTCTTTCATAAGGATCAAATCCAGGTTCACTAACAATTAATCCTATTTCGGTATCTTTGGTAATGCCTAATCTACTCATACCCTCTAAATCTGGTCTCATATGCGTTTTACCAACAACTCCGGTTCTTATTCCTGATTGACGTAGATAATCTCCAATAGTTAATTCTCCTATTGGAAGTGGTACTTGGTTCCAAGTTGAACCATGACTAAAAACTGTTCTTCCCGTATAGTAAGATGCTCTTGAAGGACCACATACAGGTGATTGGACAAAAGCAGACTCAAACTGAACTCCTTTTTTTGCTAAACCATCGATATGAGGAGTTTTTAAGTGAGGGTGACCATAGCAAGATAGATAATCCCATCTCAATTGATCAGCCATTATAAAAAGTATATTTTTAACTTTTCGCATAAAAAATAATATTACTTAATAATAATTAAATCTAATTAAAAATATTATTCTTTTAACTTAACCTTTAATTACTGAGTGAACAATTTTTTTCCAATTATAGTTTCTATAAATAATCATTTTACCCTATCAATGTCATGAATATTATCCAAGCATTTTTCAAATTCATTCATATTTTCTCTTAGAGCTAAACTAGAAATTGAATAAATCATGGCTAGCAACAAAACTAAAGGTGTTGAAGTGATAATTGATGCATTACTTTTTATTAACAAAATATAAAAAACTATAAAAAAAGCAGAACGAATTAAAACTGTTTTTCTAAAAACACTAATAATTGAAAGCGAGTGTTTTAATAAATTAAAAAAACTCATCTTAGATGGACCAAAATATCTAGCTCCTCTAATTGAAGGTATTGATAATAAATCTTTTTCTATTTTTTTTAATGAACCAGAAAAACTATTCCAAGTAGATTTTTCTTTTAGCATTTTCTCAATCGTAGCTTTAGACAAACATGTAAAATTACCAAACTTAATAGATTGACCAGTAAATGATAAAGTTAAAAATTTATGAAATAGATAACAAAACTTAAAGAATAAACTTTCAGATCTTTTAACTCTTTCACCAACTATAGATTTATCATCCGTTTGTTCAGCAAGCTCTATGAAATTTTTAATCTCTTCTGGTCGATCTTCACCATCACCATCCATCGGTATTACATAATCAAATTCTTTTTTTTCATAAATATATTTAAGTCCTGAGGCGATACATCTTGCATGGCCTCTGTTTTCTTTCATATTTACAATTTCGATAGAATTAATATTTTCAGTATTTTGATAATCATCAATTATTTGTTGAGAAGATGCATCGTTAATAACAATAATTGAAATCTCAGAATTGATACCTTCTATTTCAGAATTTATATTTTCAATTAGCTTATTTAAGCTCTCTCGATCGTTATAAATTGGAATTAAAATTACATATTTTTTCATAATTATTTTGATCCAACACAAACATTATCAAGACACATATAATCTTTCAATTGATCAAGCTTTTCTCTTTCAACAATTCCATCCCAAATAGGTCGTGATTTAAGATGATAAGATAAATTGCCTGCATTCCACTCATTTCCATAAACTACATTTATCTCGGTATTAAATTGCTGATCCCACGCATATTGAGTTTTAATTGCAATTTCTTTTCCGGGATAATCAGTTCTTTTGTCTTCTTTTGATATTGAGACATAAGCGTAAAGTGCAGGTGACAAAAAGAAAAAAAAGATAAATCCAATCATAAATGGTTTTAACTTTTTAATATTTATTTGGGCTTGAAATAAATAAACAAATAAAGTTCCAAAAAATAAATAAAATGGTGTCATCCACATTGTTCTGATCTTAGAGCCAGTAACCACAGAAGTTAAAAACATCAGTATGATTGGTAAAATATTAATCGCTAACAAAAAAAGTAATTTTTTATCTTTAAAATCAATTCTAAATTTGATTTTTTTTACTAACAGCCAAACTAAAATTAAGAATGGAATTAGTAATCCAATTTGCTTTATTAAAAAGATTAATGGAAATTTTATATGATCAATTAAACCAGATTGCTCCAATCCAGTCCTAGCAAGTCCATAAGTTATAGTAATAAACTCATTATTATTTAGCCAAATCAGATGAGGTACTAATATAATTAGAAATACCTCAAGAGTTATTAGATACTTGAAATCAAATTTTCTATCCTTCTTAATGAATATTAAATAAATAAACAAAAGATCAATTGAAGCTAATAGATAAACAAATAAATACTTTGATAAAAAACCAAATGCTGCAAACAATCCTACTAAAAAACAATCAGAAAATTTTATTTCTTTACTGGTATAAATTTTCCACGAAAAATATACCGTTAGCGACCAAAATGGAAGCTGGCAAACATTTACGTTAAATTCAGGAGTAGTAAAATTATAAAAATAAATAGCTTCGATTAGTAAAACTGAGATTAAGCTTAATAAATCACTTTTTAAAATTTCTTGAGAGAATTTAAATACATAATAAAAAGAAATAATTACAAAAATTTGACTAAGTAAATAGTAAACCCAATCTTGTGCTCCAAAGATTTGAAAAAAAACTTCTGGAAAAAAAGCACTCATTGGTGGATGCTTGTTAAATCCCCAGTCTAAATTACTTCCCCAAGCTAAAGCTTCAATAGTATCTAGTGGTAAATTATGATTAGTTAGTGATGGAATTAAAGTCCAGAATATAAGATGAGCAGTAACAAAAATATAAAAAATATTATTTATATTTCTATTGTTATTGGTCATTTATAAATATTTATAACAATTCAGCTTGCTTGACACCCCTAATTTGCTGAATATACTGCGAAAATTAAAATTTAAACTATGCCAAAGACTACTAAAGTTAAAAAAAAAGTTTCAAAACCAAAAGCCAAAGTTGTAAAGCCTAAGTCTAAAGCTGTAGCAAAACCAAAAGCTGCCGCTAAAGCTCCTATTAAAATTTCTAAAACCTACGTTCCAAAGGACACGGAAAAATATATGTGTGAAAAACATAAAGTGTTTTTTAGAATGAGATTAACAGAGTGGAAAAAAGAATTAGTTAAAGCTAATAATGAAGCGCTTTACTTCGGGAGTATGGACGACAATAGTATTTCTGCAGATGTCGTTGATCAAGCAAGTTCGTACACTGATAAAAATGTTGAGATGAAAGCTATTAATAGACAAATCAAATTAATATCAGAAATTGATAAAGCGTTAGCTAGAATTAGAGAAGACACTTATGGATATTGCTTAGATACCGCAGAACCAATTGGACTAAAAAGATTAATTGCAAGACCTGTTGCTAAATACACTATTGCTGCTCAAGAAAAGCATGAAAAAATGGAAAAAGTTCATGCTGATGATTAGATTTCTAAATTAATCTAAAACTTTTATTTTATCGCCTATTTTAATAGTAGAAGAAGATAAAATTTGGCACCTCAGACCTCCTCTTCTTAAAAATTCTTTTAAGATATTATCTTGTCCAAGAACTTCAGTTAAATGTCTGCATGGACGGCACAAGTCAATACCTTCAATTTCTACATTGCCAACTAATATCTTTTTACCCACTAAATCATTTAATTGAATTCCTTTAGTGACTACATTTCTTCTAAAATCTAAGTACGGAATATTTAGTCCATATTTGATATTATAATAATCAATATTTTCAGACTCTATTAATGATAATTGGTTATATGGATCGTTGAACTCCTTAAAATGTCTATCTCCAACCACGCCTTGATTATTTATAACATCAATTGAGTTTACTTCATTTATTGGTTGATTGTTATTAACTGAAATTCCAAGTTTATAAACTTCTGACATAATTTTACTTAATTAATATAATTTATTGAAGAAATTATTGGGCTCATGTAAAATTTTTATAATAATATGTCTTATCTTTTGCCAAATCAACAAAACT
>Ga0209666_1002687_pt1 | contig 13220 bp, 8 predicted proteins | sample SaaInlV_125m_DNA_FD_184679 | JGI IMG/M metagenome (GOLD analysis project Ga0209666, IMG submission 184679) | Marine microbial communities from expanding oxygen minimum zones in the Saanich Inlet - Saanich Inlet SI037_S3LV_10m_DNA (SPAdes)... | ecosystem: Environmental > Aquatic > Marine >...
CCTCGGTGCCATGGTCAAGTGGCTCGCGCCGCAGTTCGAAGCCGCCGACGTGGACACATCGCTCTACCAGGACGTGAGCCCGGAGTGGATGGTCCAGTGCTTCGCGCCAAACTTCGGCGCGTACATGGATACCATCCCGATCGCCACCTTCATGTCCCTGCGCGAATGCGACTACGGTCCGTACATCGAACAATACCCCGAGCTCGCGACATTCGACTTTGGCTCGGTGTCAACCTCCGACTTCATGCGCGCCATGCCCCCGGGTATGCTCATGGAGATCCTCTCCAACCAGAGGCGCCAGAACCGCGGGTGGTGAAGAAAGTTTTTTTGCGTTGAGGTGGCGCGTCTACACATGTCTTGTTTACAAAATGAATGTCTCTCTACGTCGTCACGGCGACCACCGATGCGGTCTCCAGAGTCTCCCGCACGAACGCCCTGTTCCTCTCAGCCACGAACGCATCCGCGCCGCCCCCACCTTCAGACACAAAGGCAACCTCAGCGACGGAAGTTCCGTTCACCCGCGAATTATTTCCCTTCTCCGATCCGACCGAACCCTTCGAACGACCGACCCGCCGCGACGCCCCACCCACCCGCTCGCTGCTTTTACTCGAACCGTTCCCCCCACCCGCGTTCCGCAGCCTCAGACGCCGCTCGCACTCGGCGTCCAGCCGTTGCGCGTGGTACCGTGCGCGTCCGCCCGATGCGTGTTCCGCCGACTTTTGATACGTCCACACGGCGTAGCACATGTCGGTGAATGAAAAGTCCGGCCAGAGCACCTCCTGGAAGCACAACACCGCGTGGCCCGATATGCCCCACAGCATAAAGTCGGACAAACGCGTCTCGCCGCTGGTGCGGATCAGGAGATCCACGGGCGGCGCACCCGGTTTTCGATCGTCGAACACCGGAAGTTCACCGGATGTCGTCTCTGCCGACTCCATCGACTCCGCGCCCGACTCCATCGTCCGCGCTGACTCCATCGGGCCTCCGTCGAACTGGGCGCCGTGCATCAACCGTTCCAGCGTGCGCTCAGTCACCCCATCCACCGGGTCTAGGCTCGCGATTCTAACCCCAGATCCCATGGCACACACCGCGGCGCACAGGTCTTCCCGCCCCGTGTAGGCAAAACACACGTTCAACACAGGCCCACTAACGTATGCCTTCGTGCGTGCCATGGCGTTGAACGCGGCCCTTCGCGTGGCTTCCGGGAGCATGTGGAGCTCCCCGAGGACCTGTATACGCACGTTGTGTGAGTGAATGACGCGCGAGGATGCCATCTCGTCCAGTTTGCGCTCGGCGAGTTCGAAGAGGACGTCCACCTCGGCGCTCGATCGTTTGAAGTTGTCGGTGCTGAAGGCGTACACGCTGAGGCACTCCACGCCCAGCGCGAGGGACCACTGCAGCACCTCCAGCAGCTTCTCGGCGCCGAACTCGTGCCCTTTCTCCTTCCCTAAACCCCGGAGCTCGGCGAACCGGCGGTTACCGTCCATTATCACCGCGACGTGCTTCGGGACTGGACCGCCGCTCCGGAGGACACGCGCGACGGCGCGACGGAGCCACGCCGCCCAACCCCGGGTGCCGACGGAGGATTCGCGACGTGCGGACGGTGTCGTTGTACCGGGTGTGGATCCGCGGACGCGCGGCCACCACGACGTGGGGTTCATCAGTCCCATGATGCCCGCGCCGTCCGGATCTGGCGGATTGGTGTCGAACGAGCTGGCGGGTGCCGTCTGAGCCACAGAAAACGTTCGTGTGTGGTTAACCATACAGGAATCCGGATTTCCGGTCAAATGCAAAACTAACCCTTATAAGCACAACTAATCAGTTATATTTGCTGCATAGATGTTTTACAAAAAAAGTACCTCAAAATTGGCTCGGGGGCACAAACGTGCTTCTTCTTCTTGGACCGCTCCGAACGAATTAATTGTGGAATTCATTGTTACCGTCGCTCGGTCTCACTCCGGTCTCACACTTGTAACATGGACGTCGTCGCGACGGTCGCCGCCGCGATCGACTGGCCCACGGTACTGGCTTATATCTTCACCGTCATGGCCGCGTACGTCGCCCTCACCGTGGCGGCGGTCGCATCTCCCCTCGCCCGTCGGATACTTTTCAAGTCCAGGCTGTACGCCCGCGGTATCGCGCACATGGCGCTGAGCCGCGAGAAGAAGGGCTGGCCCAAGGCGCGCGGGAACGGTGTGCCCGTCGGCGACGTCGTCACCAAACGCATCATCTTCGTCAGGCACGGCGAGAGCACCTGGAACCAGGTGTTCAACCGAGGATTCGGCTACCGATTCCCGTTCCGTTTGTTCGAAGGGGTACTCACCGAGGTCGTCGGCCTGCTCTCGCGCGGGTCCTTCTTCTTCGACGCGCCGTTGTCCGACCTCGGGAACATGCAGGCCACGAGCCTTCGATACTTCCTCACCTCCAAGGAGGACGGACCAGTCGGCAAGGACGCCGACGCGCTCGCCGGTACCAAAGGTACATCCATCCTGGTCACCAGTAACCTCCGCAGAGCCGCGCAGACGATGGGTATCGCGTTCTGGGACCGCGTCGCCGTCACCGGCGAGAAGATCTACGTGCTGTCGTCGCTCCAGGAGATGGCGCGGAACGTGGACACGTGCGCGCTGGCCGGGCCGGGCGAGCCCGTGCCCCTCCGCGGCCTCGAGGAGCAAATCAAGGATCTCGACTCGGTCCCGGCCGGCCCGGTCCGGGACCTGCTTGAGCGCAGGCGGGTCACCGACAGCGGCAGCGTCGTCGCCGAGAACGGACACTTCAACGCCGGCAACAAGCCGCTGATGCGCAACGGGCACGCGTCCATGATGGAGTTCGCGCACTGGTCCGCGGCGCAGGACGCCGGCACCGTCGTCGTCGGCGGTCACTCGCTCTGGTTCAAGGAATTTTTCAAAAACTTCATCCCGAGCGACCAAGAGCACGTGGCGCAGCGCAAGAAGATCGTCAACTGCGGCGTCATCGCCTTCGACTTGAAGTGCGGAAAGGACGCGAGCGGTAACGACGCCTTCAACGTCGATAGCTCCACGGTGCGCGTCATCTACGGCGGCTTCGGTGGCAAGTGAAGATGAGACTCTCTATTACGATGTAAAAAGATCGAAACGTTATTACTGTTCCTCCAGCCTCCACCAACTCAGCAGCTCCATGATCTCCCGCTGCGTCGCCTCGCAGAACCCGTCCATGCCGAGGTGGTTCGTGCGCTTGGGGCTGAACGGGTTCTCGCACTCCGTCGCCGCACCCTCGATCCCGAGCAACGCAAACGCCACAGCCGCCACAGCCGGTATGGTCCCCCAGCCCCAGTACCCCTCGTACACAAAAGGGAGCGATAGGATGTATCCCATGAGGAACGTCCGTAGGTGGGACACGTACGCGATGGGCAGCCGCGTGGCTTTGATGCGTTCCATGGTACCGCAGTGGTCGATCAACGCCGCGATGTCCTTCTCCATCGTCTGCATCAGCGTCGACGCCATGTGCGGCTCCATCTTTCGCACCGGGTGATGCGCCTGCGGGTATTCAATCTCGCACGACACCTCCCTGGCGTCGCTCTTCCACGTGCGCATCGCGCGGATGGACTCGCGTGACGCCTGTGTGTCACCACTCGCCTGCTTCGTGATCATCTCCACCAGCCTATCCTCGCCCTCGACGGCCATCAAAGCGGCGGTGGCGGCTCGTCGCATCTTACGGGCGCAATACAGCGCGTAGTGCTTAGCTTCGCGTTCCATGGTTTCCACCTCGTCCGCGCCTAGGAACCCGCTGACCTGTTCGACCGGAAACTTCTCCCGCCTCAACACGCACTTGACCCCGACTCCGAACGCGACGCACCATCGGACGAGTTCCTCCGCCTGCGACGGCGCGATTGGTCCGATGGCGACGATGGCGTTGTCGCATAGCGAGTAGGATTTGAAGATGATGGCGCCCCACGCGGCTCGGCAGTCCCAGAACCTCACCGCCGCCCGGGACATGCGGAAGACGAGCATGAACCCTAAGGTGGTGAATATGAGCGTGTACATCCGCTCGAACTCCTCGAGCTGGTAGAAGTCGCCGCGCAGTGCGTCCCATCGCTTACGCGCGCAGACCCACGCGGTGGCCACGACGACGCAGAGCGCCCAAGCCCACGCGTAGTTGCCCGGTGCCCTGTCCACGAACATGAAGGTTGTCTGCGTCCACGAGCGGTAGTCGTAGTACCTGGGGAGGCCCTTTGAGGAGTTGTTGAAGTAGTCGAGACGCGTGCGGATGGACTCGGGGTGCAGCGCGGTCTCCCACAGCCGACCCGCGGGGCGTCGAGAGGACGTCCTTGGGTCGGCATCCACCTTGGCAACTTGGGTAACGTTAGAACGCGTGGGGTGCCCAGCGGTGCCGTCCACCGCGACGTCGCGCTCCACGTCCACCACCACCGCGCTCGTCGCGATATCGACGGCGGGTGGCTCGATACTCGTCCACGAGGTGTCTCGTCGCATCGCGAACCGCGTCTGCGTCCGCGTGAAGTGCGGCTCGAAGTGAGAGCGCGTCGAGTTCGTTGCCCGCATTTTCGAAGAAACGTGGTCAGCACCGCTGGCCCAGCGGTGGGCTTCGGAAAAGTTTGACGTGTGACGTCACACCGGCTATCCGCCCCACCCTCCCACCACCGGCTTCACGGACACGATGTCCGCCGTGAGCCTGCGTCGCGCCCTCGGCGCGATGACCCGCGCGTCGTTCATTCGCGTCGCGTCGCCCCGAGTTGGCCAGCTCGTGTCCTCGCCCATCTCTCCACACGCCGCCGCTGGTTCGCTCGGACACCGACGAATAAAGATGATGACCCCTCGCGCAGCCGCGACGAGTGAGTCACCGCCCGCGTCCTCCAAACGAGCGGCCGACATGCCCAAGCCCGGCCCGCTGGACCACGCGATGCACAGGGACGCGGTGCTGTCGCAGCTGCCCGAAGGTAAGCTCGTGTACGTGCCCGCGGGCAAGGCGCAGACCCGGAACGGCGTGGAGGGCAACGCGCGATTTCGCCAAGAGCCAGACTTCCTGTACCTCACCGGCGTGGAGGAGCCGGGGTACCACGCGCTGTTCGGCACCGGCACCGACGCGCCCTTCGTGCTCATCGCGCCGAGGCAGGACCCGGACATGGACGTCTGGTGCGGCAAGCAGGCGGATCGGGACGAGATTCGACGCGTCACCGGCGCGGACATCGTCTACTACGACGACGAATTCGACAAAGCCCTGGACGCGGTGGAGGCGCAGGAGCAACAGACGATCTTCGTGCCATCCCACGAACAAAACGCGCTTCCAGACGACATCGACGGCATGTTCGTTGGGTTACGGCCGGAGTCCACCGCGCTGAAGAAGGTGATGGCCAAGGCCCGGGCGCTCAAGACGACGAAAGAGATCGATTGCCTGCGATTCGCAAACGCGGTCTCCGGGGAGGCGCACGTCGCCATGTGGCGGCACTCCGCGAACGCGTTCAGGACTGGACAGGACGTCCACGAGTACGAACTGGAGGCTGTGTTCGCGGGTGAGACCATGCGGTCGGGGTGCCGGCACCTGGGCTACCCGAGCATCGTGGGAGCCGGGGTGAACGCGGCGACGCTGCACTACGAACAAAACGATAAAAAAGTAAAGTCGCCCGACGACTTGGTGCTCGTCGACGCGGGCGCCGAGTGGCGGGGATACACCGCCGACATCACCCGAACCTTCCCCGCGGGGGGCAAGTTCGAAGCGAGACGGAAAGCCATCTACGAGGCTGTGCTGGACGTGCAGGTGCGGGCCATCGCGGAGATGAAGGCTGGCGCCAACTGGCAGATGGTCGGCGCCAGGGCTAAGATGAACACGGTCCAGAACCTGATCGATCTCGGGCTCGTCAAGGGTAACGCGCAGGATGCGGTGATGGCGGGGGTGTCCTCACTGTTCCTGCCGCACTCGTTGGGTCACCTGCTCGGTCTGCAGGTTCACGACGTGGGTCCGGGTGGGCCGGTGCCGGACACCCTCCGGCCAGGACACGTGGTGACGTGCGAGCCGGGCATCTACTTCGTGGACGGCCTACTCCAACCGGCGTACGAGGACTCGTACTTGAAAGACTTTCTGGTGAGGGACGAGATCGAACGGTTCAAGGAAGTGGGCGGGGTGCGGATCGAGGATAACATCGCAATCACGGAGGACGGAGCCGAGAACCTCACCACCGTGGCCAAGACTGTGGAGGACATCGAGGCAATCATGGCCGCGTAGGCGTATTTAGTTGTACTTAGTTGTCGATATCCATTATTTTGTAGACTACAGTATGTAGATATCACGGCGTGTTCTCGGGGGTGTCGGCGAGGAGGTTCATGAACCAATTCCCGCGCTTGTTGGGCGTCGGCGACTCCTCCGTGTCGCTCTCGTCGCCGTTTTCCAACTTTTTGATTCGAGCCCGGAGCCCTTCGGCGGCCAACTCGAGCTCCTTCACCCTCTCCCCACCCCGCGCAGCCTCAACGCGTGACTCGCGTAGGTCCTTCTCCAGTTGCTCGCACCGCATCCGACTCTGTTCCAACGAGCTCTCCATCGTCCGTTGAACCGTCATGACCCGGCGGGCGTCTTCCCGGATCTGAGCGTTTTCTCGTCTGAGCCGGAGGTTATCGGCGGTGAGCGCGTCCACCCGGAGTTGGGATGAAGCCGCCGTCGCAGAGTTGTTCTCGATCTTCATCGGGGAGAACATGGCGCCAAGTCCCCGCGCCACCGCGGCGGCCACCCCCGGTGACTCGTTGGAGATCTCATTCATCTCCTTTCTCGCCGAGTGAAACTCCTTTGGTTTCAACTTTCCATCCGGGAACGTCCTCGGGAACCTAAACGCCTGCGCGTGTTCACGACACTTCCCGTCGTACCCCCCGAACGCGATCAACACCCCGTCACCGTCCCACGTCTCCACCGCGCACAGACTCATACCCTCGCCCACGACCGCCGGCGACGGCAACGCGGGTGTCCGCTTTTCATTGTCACCTTTTTTATTTTCATCACCCGAACCCGAACACCACTCCATCGTGTCCAAGTCGAGCACCGCGCACGGCGAGTCATCCACGCCGCTTCGCCCGTTACCCCCGCCCACGATGCACCAGTACCTGTCCATGATGACGACGCCGGCGTGCCCCGCGCGTGGATCCGGCGGTGGGCCCCGGATGATGCCCGTGAGGTCCCGCCACCTCCCACTCGACACGGTGATGAGCCAAACGTCGCCGAGGCACCGGTGAGACGCGCCGGCGCCGCCAAACACGAGCACGCCGTCATCCCCGAACGCACACGCGACGTGCTCCGACCGCGGGGGTGGAACGATCGATCCGTCCGCGTCTGCGTCATCCAGGTGCGATACGACCCGCCACGTCATCGTCCGTAGGTCCAACGCGTGTGCGTCACCCAGCGGTCTCCGTTCCTTCACACACTCACCGCCGTACACCAACAATGTGTCCAATCCAACCACCGTGGCACTGGCACACCGTCTGGCGGTGGGCGCGTGCCCTCTGGTCTTCACGCTCTCCCAAGACGCACCCGCGCCTGTACACAAAACGGATCACGTCAGTCTAATCGCCCATACGTAACACTTAAAATAAAAATAAACTCACCGTCGGTGTTCATGCGCAACAAATGCATGTGCGACTGTGCGTCGTTCGAGTCGCGCGTGCGCTGAACTCCGTCTCTGAACGTCCCGCCCACCAGGTACACGGCGCCGTGGTACGTGAACAGCCGGTGCCCAGCGCACGGGGTCAGCGCGCCGCTTCGGGTTACCAATGAGGAATGTGAATGCTCGTGTTCCCCCGGGGATGCGAACTCGTCGTCGTCCAGGCCGAGCACGCGCCCGAGCCACCCGACCTGCGTCCGCGCGTTTGATGCCTTCACGTCAGGTGGTGACGCGTCGGGTGGTGACGCGTCGGCTTTAACCTCCAGGGTGCGCCACCTCAGCGTGGCAAGGTCGAGCTCGTGCGCGTCCCCGCTCGTCCGTCCGCCCTGCCTGGCGCCGCCCACGACGTACATCTTGGACCCGGCGACGACGGCGCCGTGCTGGTGCCTCGCGGCGGGGGGTTCATGCTTCAATGTGGCGTCAGTCGAAGGGCCGGGGTTTAGGTTAGGTCGCGCCCATCGACCGGGCGCGAGGTCCTTTAAGCCGGCGGGTAGGTCGCTGAGGACAACCCCGCCGCTGCCGCGCTGCCGCCTGTCTGCGGGCCTGCGCGGTATGTGCTCATCCGTGCGGTCGTCCCTCTCCGCGGTCCGCGGCGCCGGGGTGTTCGGGGTGCTCGCGCGTCCTTCGGGCGTCCTTCCCGTCTGTTCTTCGCCATTGGCATTCTTGGATGGGGTGCGAAAGCCGTCTTCGTCGCGCGCGTCTTCGTCCTCGCGTCGCGGTTGCCTCCACCACCCCGGCACCTCCTCGTCCAGCAGCTTGACGTACAGACGCATGGCCTCGAAGGCGTCCATCTTACCGAGGTTCTGCCACGTCTCGTACTTGGCGCGGTCCTCGGCGGACATCTGCCACTTCGATTGGACGGGGCAGACGCCGTGGCGAGCCTGGGAGTCGAGCGCGTACAGCAGCAGCTTGGTCTCGTCGCTGAAGCGTGCGTTGTGCGCGGACACCTTGGCGGCCCTGACGGCGGCGTGGAACTTGTCGGGGTAGGGCATCGCCGCCATGGTGGGCAACAACCCAACCCGCGTCGTCTCCACGCGTCGCCGCGGCGCCCCTGCTACTGACGAGGGATCTCAATAATCTGGGAAAGTTCAACACGACGTGCGCGATGATGTTTGTTAGCGCCCCGTCGTGGAAGCCTCATCAGAGGGCGGGGCGCCATGGCGGGTGTGGACGCGCCGTTAGGGTCGATGGACGACGAGGCCGCGCAGGCGGCGGTGCTCGCGGATGCCATGACCGACGCGATGGTGGTCGCCGAGCGTAACTCGCTCGACGACCAACCCGGCGTCCACCTCGACGCGTCAACCTCCTCGGTGCACCCGCTTGGATCTCGCGCGGCGAGACGGGCGAAGGAACGGCTGGAGGAATCGCGGGATCGCCTGCGACGGGTCATCGAGGGCGAGTGGGATCTCAAGACGACACTCGCGCACCGCGAACGGAAGGCTGTCGCGGGCGCGCTGGCGTGCGTCACCCCGGGGCTGGACGACGACGACGACGACGAAGTTAACGCGTTCACGTCGGATCTGCTACGATGGTTCGTCACCGACGCGCTCGGCCTGGACGAGGATTCGCTCCTCGCGGTGACACCCCTATCGCACCCACCGCCGGCATCGGTGGAGGCACAGAATCAACGAACGAGCAACGCGTCGAGCACGTTCGTCGGGTCACTCGCCGTCGCGGACGCGCTCCCCGGGGACGACGAGCCAGACTCAGAGATTCAGCCGACGAATGATGCGTCTGATACGAGTACGCGGTATACGGATACAAACTCCGAGGCTGGGCGGCTGCGTGAGCGGTGGACGGACGTCATCGGCGCGTTGATGACCGCCGCGGTGGCCGCCAAGAGGTACGACGCCAGGTGCGCCGCCGCGTTGAGACGTTTGGCGTCGTCGGCGGGTGTGCGTTGGAGCCGGATCGCGGCGCTGGAAGATTCCCTCGCGTTGCACCTCAAGTCCATCCTCCGGAGCCAACGGGGTGCCGACCCGGGTGCCGACCCGGGTGCCGACCTGGGTGCCGACCTGGGTGCCGACGCATCGTCCCCGTCCATGTCCCCATCCACACAAACAACCGCGCACAAACCGCAGACGGGCGCCTCTGAGGAGGGATCCGTGGTGGGATGGATCTCCGGAACTTTTCGGAACATGTCCGCGTCTCGAGCGTTGTCGGTGACTGCGGCGGCTGCGGTGGGCGGCGGCGTTTTGTTCGTCACGGGGGGACTCGCGGCACCCGCGGTGGTGGCGTCGCTCGCGTCCATGGGAGCCGCGGGTGGGATACTGGGCACGGCGGCGCTCTCCATGGGCACTTTATTGGCGTACTTTGGCGGCGCCGGCGGGATATCCATGATATTCGGTGGAGTCGGCGCCGGTCTAACCGGGTGGAGGATGCTGAATCGCACCTCGGGTTTGTCCCAGTTTGCGTTTTTACCCGTGCGGGGAACCGGCGCGGGTATGAGCGTCTACTTGTTCGTCCCGGGGTTCCTGAGGGACCCCGCGGATCTGTTTCGAACGTGGGGCGCGACGGATGGCGTGTACTCCGTCATGCTCAAACTGCCGAAGAGGTCCGACGTGAAAGGTTCGATCGACGACGACGACGACGTGAAGGGTTCGCTCGTGGCGGGCCTCGGCATGTGGCTCAAGCGTGACGTCGACACCCGGGAGGTGTTCGTGTCGTGGATTGACCCGGGCGGCGTGGCGGACAGAGCCGGGGTGGCGGAGGGGTCGGTGCTCACCGCGCTGGCCACTCGAGTCGACGCACCCGACTCACCAAATGACCCTTCAAACGACGGCACAGACACGGAGACGACGCGTCAACACGCGCCGATCGTTCGCAGAGTCCGCGGCGGTGGTGACGATTCGAACGATACGACCGCGCTGTCGCTGTCGCAAGTTCGCGCCGTTCTCGCCGGTAAAGACCGCACCCGGTCGGGCGAGAAACTCTCGGAATTCTCCGACGAAATGTCAGGATCGGGCGACGGAACGGTGGTGGCCGAGCTGTGGCTCCGTCGTAACCTCGCCGCCGGCGACGACGTGGAGAAGATCGCCAAGCGTCGCGGCTTACCCAAGCTGAAACTGTTCAGGCGGAAGGCTGAGTTGAAACGGAAGGCTAAGCTGGCGGAGGCGATGGTGGGCGCGAGCCAGGCGCCGGCGGCACCCACGGGCGAAGTGAAAGATGACGCGGAAGATGACGTGAAAGACGACGTGGATGACGATGACGAAGATGACGAAGATGACGAAGATGACGACGACAACGACGATACCGACGACGATACCGAAGCCCCAAAGGAGGATACAAAGGCTCCTTCCAAAACCTCGCAGTCGCCGCCGTCGCCTCCGAGCGTCCAGCACAAGTGGCACCGCGCTGGTATAGACGCGCTCCGGTCCATCGGTCACGGCGTCGCCTCCGTCGCCTCCATCGTTCCTTTCGTCGGCAGCGCACACACACCTACAGAAGGACGGAAGAAGGACGACGCCGCGGATGCCTCCACCGACTCAAACGGCGCCGGCCCGGGGAAGCTTCCGGAGGAAAAGAAATCATCAAAATCATCCGCCGCCGCCGCCGCCAAACTGGCCGAGTCGTGGCCCCTACCCAACGGCGAGCAACACGTCGTCGGGTGGGAGCACGCCTTACTGATCGAACTGGGACTCGCCATGACGTCGTTCGCGCAGGATGCGGCGGTCGGGTACGCGGTGGGACACGGTATAGGGTACACATCACTCGCCGGCATAGCCGCCGCGGTGACCTGGCCCGCGTTGCTCCTAAAGTCCTCGCAGTTCATCGATTCGCCGTGGGCACTCGCCGAGGCACGCGCGGATGACGCGGGGGATGCACTCGCGCGGGCGCTGCTGGACCGTCGGCAGGGTACGCGCCCGGTGACGTTGATCGGATACAGCATCGGTACGTTTCTTTTCATCACCGTATATAAGGCAATTAGTATGACTGACGTTCTCGGTTTTGTGTACAGGATGCGTTGCGATTCGCCGGTGCTGCGCGGTGTTGGAGGCTGCGGAGGGTGGAGCCGGCCGCGGGCTGATCGACGGCGTAGTACTCGTCGGCGCGACGCTCGATTGCGGCCACGATACCTGGGCTCCGATCAGAGCCGTGTCGTGCGGGCGGGTTGTCAACGCTCACGTCAGGTACGTTTATTTTTATTTGCGTATGGGTAATTTGAATGACGGCATGTTTTGTTTACAGCGGAGTCGCGGCTTCAAACGATTGGCTCCTTGCGTTTCTGTACCGGGCCAACACGCAGGTGCTGAGCAGCGTGTTCAACCCGACGAACGTGGTGGGCGCGGCGAAGGGTCTGGCGGCGTGGTGCGTGGTTTCTCACCCCGGGGTTGAGAACGTGGACGTGTCGGACGTGTGCTCGCAGCACACGGACATACCGGACGAGATGCCACGCATTTTAACCAAGTGCGGTGTGAGCTGATCGTCCACGGGAGGAATTTATTTTACATAATCACGCATCGCCGCTGTTCACCCTCATCTTCCGTCTCCCGTTCGTCATCGTCCCGTTCGTCCTCGTCCGCCTGGGCTGTTGGGTCGACATCGCCGACGAGCCTCCTCTTGAGCGCGCGTGTCTGTTTGACAATCACGGCGCGTCTGTTTCGGAGCTCGATGGACGAAACCGCGTCTTGGTATCGCGCCAGACCCGGTAAGCCGGATTGGATCAGTCGCGTGGTCGCGTGCGCAGCCTCGGCGGCGTCAACCTCCGACGGATCGTCCGGTTCCTCGTTCTCCGAAGCTTCGCTCGGTTCGTCGACGTCTGTATCCTGACGCGCGTGTTTTTCAGTGTCTTGAGAGGGGGGACCGCGTGAGACATCCGCGGTGCGTTGACCCCGTCGTGACCCACCGCACTCCTTGCATCTTCTGCGCTCACGACCGTGCTCGCAGATTGACGCCCCACCGCACTCCTTGCACTGAGAGCGCTGACGACCGTGCTCGCAGATTCCTGCACCACCGCACTCCTTGCATGAATAGCGTATACGACCGTGCTCGCATATTCCTGACCCACCGCACTCCTTGCAGTAATAGCGATCACGACCGTGCGGACAAGCGCTGCACACCTTGCACCGCGAGCGCCACTTCACCCCGTGCTCGCATGGCCCCTTCGTGGGAGAAGCTTTGTTCCGCTTCGTGACCTGCTCTGCCGCATCCACATCATCCAGCAACTCGGCCTCGGCCTTCACAGCACGACACTCTTTGCATGTATGGCGCTGACGACCGTGCTCGCATATTCCCTTCCCACCGCACTCCTTGCACTGATTGCGCTGACGACCGTGCTCGCAGATTGATGCACCACCGCACTCCTTGCACTGACGGCGTACACGACCGTGCTCGCAGATTGCACCCCCACCGCACTCCTTGCATGTAGTGCGCTGACGACCGTGCTCGCAGATTGATGACCCACCGCACTCCTTGCACTGAGAGCGCCGACGACCGTGCTCGCAGATTTGTGACCCACCGCACTCCTTGCACTGAGAGCGCCGACGACCGTGCTCGCAGATTGCACCCCCACCGCACTCCTTGCACTTATAGCGCTCACGACCGTGCTCGCAGATTGCACCCCCACCGCACTCCTTGCATGTAGTGC
>Ga0209666_1002694_pt1 | contig 13186 bp, 11 predicted proteins | sample SaaInlV_125m_DNA_FD_184679 | JGI IMG/M metagenome (GOLD analysis project Ga0209666, IMG submission 184679) | Marine microbial communities from expanding oxygen minimum zones in the Saanich Inlet - Saanich Inlet SI037_S3LV_10m_DNA (SPAdes)... | ecosystem: Environmental > Aquatic > Marine >...
CTTTATTTCAACCTCTTTGTTTGAAGGAAACCCGAAGTCTCTATTAGAAGCTATGGGATCCGGCTGTATAGTGATTGGTTCAAATATAAATAATCACACCGAAATAATTTCAGATAATACAAATGGCTATCTATTTGAAATTAAAAAAAGTTATTTACAAAGAAAATTTGAATTAGTTTTAGAAAATTATTCAAATTTGCCACTAATTAGTAAAAATGCACATATGTTTATAAAAAATGAACACTCTCTAAATAGTTCTGCGGAGACATTTTATCAAGACTTTTACAAAACTCTATCTAAGTAATGTTCCAACACAAATAATTTCCATATTCTTTGACCATTAATTCTAGATTTGTTAATACTCAACAATTTAATAATATTGTCGTTTAAGTCACTAACAATATGTCCATTTGAAATTGTATCGGATATGTAGTCTAAATTATTAAAAACCCAGCTTTCAACATCAAAAACAAAACCTTGTTTATCTCTATTTATAAAATTATCACTAAAATCAGCAGATAAATATTTTTTTAAAATCTCTTTAGGCTTATTAGGATTTAAATATGTAGTGTCATTAGACATCACAAATTCTATTAATTTATGGTCTACGAATGGAGATCTTACTTCAAGAGAATTATCCATGGAAGTTCTGTCAATTTTAAACATCATCATCTCTGGTAAAAAAAGTTTATAATCTGCGATAAGTAAATTTTTATAATAGTGAACATCTTTATAATCCAGTCCGTCAGCATATGTATTATTATCTGAACTAACATTTAATAGTTTTATTAATTTTCTATCCTCTAAAAAAGATCTGTACTTAGTTTCTAAACTGCTGGACTTTGAAAGAAGCTTGTTTCCTGTTCCTAAAATTGCAGGGTAAAAATTATATGTTTTTGAAATTAAATTACTTATGGAACTAGATTTTTGTAAACTTCTCATTGTTCTTTCATAACCTCCCAGTAACTCATCGCCACCATCTCCAGATATTGCGACCTTATAGAATTGTGATATCTGTTTACTTAGAATATATGAAGGTACAACAGATGGATCACTGTAGGGTTCATCTAGAGAATCTAATGATTGATTAATTTCATCAAAAGATATATCTGAGGATATAGTTGTAGATTTATGATTTAAATTATACTTACTTACAACTTCTTTTATGTATTTGCTTTCATCATATTTACTATCTTCTAGATATATTGAAAAAGAATTTACTCCCTTTTGGTTATCGACTAGGTTTTTAACTATTGATGTAGAATCAACACCCCCTGATAAGAAATTGGCAACAGGAACATCGGCAGCTGTCCTTAAGTCAATAGATTCTGTCAAAATACTAAAAAATTCTTCAACGTCGAAGGGTTTATCATCTAAATAATTTTCAACATTCCAATATTTAGATTTTTTTGCAGGAAACTTATTTTTCATTAAATCAACAGTAAGTATCTCTGATGGCATTAATTTGTAAACGTTTTTAAATAATGTAAAGGGTGAGCTAACAATCCCATAATCCAAATAATTATGCAATTGATTTTCGTCAATTTTATATTCTTTTATTATTTTCAATAATGATAATAGGCTTGACCCAAAGTGAATATGTTCATTATCTAGATAGTAATATAAAGGTTTTTGCCCCAATCTGTCTCTAATTAGGTGGAGCTTAGAGTCTTTTTCTTCTAAAAATGCAATAGCAAACTGTCCCCTTAATTTACTTACAAAATCAATACCATAATAAGATAAACCAACCAAAATTGTCTCTGTGTCAGAATGTGATGTATAAAATTTTAGACCTTGATTTTCTAAGTCTTGTCTTAACTCTAAATGATTATAAATTTCACCATTAAACATGACCATTGTATTGAAATCTTTTGAATACATTGGCTGATTAGCTTCATCTGAGAGGTCAAGGATTGAAAGCCTGTTAAACCAAAAATTTAGATTATATGTATTATATTTTTTTTCAATAAAACATTTCGAATCTGGTCCTCTGCATTCAATAAATTTATTAGCCTCTTCAATTAAAGAAATATCAATAGGTTTTACTGAAACAGATCCGGTGAATCCACACATTCTTTAATTATATCCACAGGAATAACTATTATTATTGTTAAATTAACATTATGAAAGAAAATATCAATTTTTTATATTGCTTTGACTCAAATTATAATATTCAAGCATTTACTTCTATAATTTCATTACTTAAAAATACTTCAAAAAAAATTAATATTTATGTAATCCATAGTGAAAATAATTTTAATTCTCAGGTCCCCAATGAAATATTGCAACATAAAAACTTATCCTCTTTAACTTCATATAAATTTAATGATTATAAGCATGACTTTCCTAACATAAAAAATGTACACATTAGTGTGGCAACTTATTTCAGACTTTTTATTAAGAACTACCTTCCTAAAAATGAAAAAGTTTTTGTCTTTTTAGATCCTGATGTTATCTGCATTCAAGATCCCATAAATGAGATACAAGATACTATTAAAAAATTAAATAATTCAGAATTTACAATAGCAGCAAGAACAGAGCATATTTCGGGTGTTGAAAGAATTAATGTAAATGACAAATACTTTAATGCCGGAGTAATGGTAATTGATTTTGAAAAATGGCAAAAAAAAGATTTTCATGAGCAATTAATAAATAAACTAAAAGACTTAAAAAATAATATTGTTCAGTGGGATCAAGATGTTTTAAATTCTATGTTAAATGGTAATTATTTAGAACTAAAAGAGGTGATGAATTTTAAAGCTGCCACAAAGGTAAATAAGAAAAGTAAGGCAGAAGTAATATTTATACACTACATGGGTAGTCACAAACCTTGGCTAACTAGTGGTATGTTTCAAAAAGATGCAAATTTTTATCACTCAAATTTTAACAGTATCGCAAAAAATAGCTTTCACATAGAACATAAATGGAAAGTCAGATCTATGATTGATTTTTTAATAGCGATATTTACTTTAAAGATTTTTAGATTAAATAAACCATTAATTTTTATATTTGAATTTGTAATATCTTTTTTAAAAGATAAAAAATAAGTTATTTATACTATAAATATTAATGGTTTGCTAAGGGAGTTTTCTTGAAGATTTTAGTATTAGGCAGTGCAGGTATGGTTGGATCTTCAGTTTCTAGAATACTGAAGAAAAATAATTCTATAAATTTATTCGAATCAACAAGGAATGATACCAATCTGTTTTCATTGGATGAAACAAAAAAATTATTTAGTGACTTTGAACCAAATATTGTGATTAATGCTGCTGCCAAAGTTGGGGGTATTCTTGCAAATAATCTTCGAAGAACAGAATTTATATTAAATAATCTTAAAATAAACATAAATATTATCGAGAGTATCTCAGAATATCCAGAAACAAAATTAATTAATTTGGGCAGTAGCTGTATATATCCCCTTGGGGCAAAAATGCCAATTAAAGAATCTACTCTAATGACTGGAAAACTTGAGCCAACTAACTCTCCCTATGCAATGGCAAAGTTAGCTGCTATTGAGATGGGCGATGCAATTTCTAAACAGTATGGCCATAAAGTTTTAGACTTAATGCCTACAAATCTTTATGGTCCAAATGATAATTTTTCAGAAGATGAAAGCCATGTTATACCTGGTTTAATTTCCCGAATGCACCGAGCAAAAATTGAAAAAAAAGATAAATTTGAAGTTTGGGGAACTGGAATGCCTTTAAGGGAATTTCTGTTTATAGATGATCTGGCAGGTGCAATTGAATTTGTAATTTTAAATGATATAGACCCAGGTTTGTATAACATTGGGAGCAGCCAAGAAGTTACAATTAAATCTCTAGTTGAAAGTATTAAAGATGTAGTTAAGTTTCCAGGTGAAATTGTTTTTGATGAAGCAAAACCTGATGGGAATCCTAGAAAGCTTCTAGATTCATCTAAGTTTACTAATTTTGGATGGAAGCCTTCCATAGATTTATCAGGGGGATTAAAAATAACTTATGATTGGTTTTTAAAAAATAGAGCCTAAGTACCGTATTCCCAAGTTGGTTTCATCAAACCATTATCAATAAGAACTTTTTCTCTTTTTGCCAACTCAAGATCGCTTTCAACCATCTTGTTAACTAATTCATCAAAACTTGTCTTAGGTTCCCAACCAAGTTTATTTTTAGCTTTGGAGGCATCTCCAAGTAAATGATGTACTTCGTTAGGCCGGGAATATTTGTCTGATGTCAAAACATAGTCTTCCCAATTAAGTCCAACATAATTAAATGCTTTCTCAGCAAATTCTTTAACAGTGTGGGTTTCACCTGTTGCCAAAACCCAGTCATCAGGGTTTTCATGCTGCATCATTGCAAACATACCTTCAGTATAATCACCAGCAAAACCCCAGTCTCTTGAAGCATCAAGGTTTCCTAGGGTAAGATTTGTTTGCAACTTGTTGTATACCCTTCCGACCGCTCGTGTAATTTTTCGTGTAACAAAGGTTTCTCCTCGATGGGGAGACTCATGATTGAAAAGAATGCCGTTAACGGCAAAAATATTGTACGACTCTCTATAAATTTTGGTTATGTTGTGTGCAAAAACTTTTCCTGCCGCATACGGACTTTTGGGTTCAAATAAAGATTCTTCATTTAAAACAATTTTTTCAGTACCACCAAACATTTCTGATGATGAAGCCTGATAAAACTTAATATCTTTTTCAACATTTCTAATAGAGTCTAAGATTGTAATTGGTCCAACGGTTGAGGTGTAAGTGGAATAGATAGGATTTTTAAAAGATACTGCTACATGCGATTGTGCAGCTAGATTATAAATTTCATCAGGTAAAATTTTATTTATTAAATTAGTAAGTGATGATGAATCTAATAAGTCTGAGTAATAAAGGTTAAGCCTGCCTTCTTCACCATATTTTGAAATTAATGGATCAATTCTACTTGTGTTAATGTTTGACGCCCTTCTAACTAAACCATGAACTTCATAGCCATTTTCTAGTAATTGATTCGATAGATAATAACCATCTTGTCCAGTAATGCCAGTAATTAATGCTTTCATATTCTCACCTTTTTTTTAAATTTTACACCTGTAAAAAAACTACTTACGAAAAAGTAAAACACTATTGCGAAATAGGGATTTTCCATAGACCCATCGAACATAGATATAAATACAAGGGGTAGGAAAAAGATTAAAAATTCAAAATTAGTAAAATCAACTTTTGGAATTTTCATCATATTGTAGAAGAAATATAACACTAGTAATATACCAAAAATGCCTCCTCTTATAAAAATATTTACAAAATAATTATGAGAATTTTCATTTAGACCATCTAAACCAGAGTAAATAAAATTATCAAATACAAGAGGTTTGGTGTTGAATCCTTGTCCGAATGTAATTTGATTATTTTGTTCCGAAAAAATAAAAATTTCTTGCCAAAGCTGTAGCCGCCAATTTAAATTTCCATCAGCAGAATAGAGTCTATTGTCAAAGATATAAAAGAGGGGAACTTCTTCATCAAAAGTATTTGAAACTATATATTTATGTTTAAATACTTGAGCAACAGCCTCAGGTGTTTCTTGAATTTCAAAGGTATTGTCCACTAAAAAATGAGAAGTAGTCAAGAATAGAATTATCGATATTATAAATAAAATAAATGATCTTCTTTTATTTTCAAAAAAATATTTCTTTTTCATATAAACCATAACAACAATATATAAAAATAAAGCAATGGCTGCAGATCTGCTCTTAAAAAAGATTAAAGGTATGTATAAAGATGAAGAGATCACAAATAAATCCGGCAGAGAAGAATTTTCACCATATTTATTAGCAAAAAAAGTAACAACGATAAAAAAGATTGCTATTTCTGCACCTTTTAAAAATTGAGTCTTATCAGAGTATTCATTAAAAAATTGAATTAAAAAATTTGGATAATAAAGAATATTGAATATAAATTGAACAAACAAACCCAAATATCCGATATAAAAATAGTTTTCTGTGATTTCTATATTTTTAAATACTATAAATCCAAAAAACATAAATGAAATATACCAAATATACACACTTGACTTATATGGATATAAATCTAAAAAATTTGCAGAATTTAGTAAATTGGTTACAAAAAAGTAGAAAACTAATATAAGGGAACTATTTACAAACTTTGAACCAAGATTTTCTCTAAAAAAATTATATTTATAAATTAATAAAAAAAATAAAAGTATTGAAAAACCAGTTAACAATTCAGCTAGTCTAAATCCAAATAAATACAATCCCATTAATGAACGGCCATTTACTAAAATAATCAGAATTGAAATAAATAAAAAATTAAACAAAAAAGGTCTATATTTATTTATTAAATTGAATAACATTCTTGATAGTATACTTAACTTTTCCTGATATTTTTTTTAATGAAATATATTTAATATAAATAAACCTAAAAAATTTATTTAATAAGTATCTGATTAAAATGTTCTTTTTAGATTTTAGAATTCTGTCTTCTAAAATTTCTCTCTTATTGCCATGTGCTTCATTAAATAATTGATTTATATAGTTTGCAGCGGTTAAAAAGTCATAAGGGTATTCATCTAACTTTAAAACAAAATTATCATAACCTTTTTTTATTAAGTCTAAAGACTCTAAAAAACTTTCAATTTCATAACTAACACCAAAATCTTTACAGTATTCAGAAGTTGAGCCACTATCTTTAAACAGGATTGGTAGTCCACACAATGCTCCTTCCATGTGATGATTTCCTGACGGCTCATTTTCTGAAGCTGTAATGTAAATATCATGTTTTTTTAATTCACTAGCTAGGTTTCTTCCCTCTAAGGGCTCTAAGACTTTGATGTTGTTAAATTCAATATCCTTTGGTTTATTTCCTATAAATGTGAACTCAAATAACGTGTTATATTTCATGGAGTTTAGATAATTATCTAATTGCTTATATTCTAAATATCCCTTCATTAAATTATCACTCCAATGATGTGTAACGAGTTTTAATTTTGTTTTTTTATTCCAATATTTTTTATTTTTATTATTAAAAATATCTTTATTTGGGCCACCCATAACTATATAAGATTGTTTTTTGCTTAGTGTAAATTCATTAAAAACATTCTTTAACCAATCACTAACAAAGAAATTAATATCTACCGTTTGATTAAATTTGTTCAACTTATAGTTAATATTTTGAGTACCTTTTCTTTCATCGCATTCATTAAATCTTTGAAAAACTAGTGCTTGACTGTTGTGAAATTTTAAATAAAACTCAATATCGTAACTATTAAAACTTGAAGTTTCGGAAGATATCAGTGGATTTGTCAATAAAATTATGTCTATATCGTTATCATTTAGGTGATTAACAACAGTATGTCCCTTTTTACTCAGAAAATTTATTAAATTCTTTAAAAACTCATTGCCTCCGCCAAATGGCCCATCAACAATTTTAGAACCAACACTTATTTTCATGAATTTTCCTGTTGAATTTTATTAAAAAATTCCTGTTGCTCATCTTTTCTCAGTGAAGATATATTATTTTCCATATTTAAAATATATAGCTTCTTTTTTAGAATTTTAATTTTATATTTTTTTTTCAGTAATTCTAAAAACAATTTGTAATCTTGGGCATATTTTATATTTTCGTCATACATACCAATATCCATAATTGCATTTTTTCTGACCATTAATGTTCCGTGGATAAATGGGTTTTTATATTTTATTACAAAACTTACTGGTAATAAGTGTGAGAGTCTTGGTATGGATCGCTTTGAATTTTTTATATAAGCTCTTGTAGTGCACGCATCTAATTGATATTTATATAAATTTTTAAATTGAACCTCGAGCCTTGTTGGCAAGCTAATATCATCACTATCTTGTCTTGCTAATATTTGTCCTCTGGATTCATTTATTAGAATATTTAAAGATTTGGTTAAACCCTGGTTATCTTTATTTCTGTATATCTTTACCCTGCTATCTTTTATACCTTGTAAAATCTCATAAGTCTTATCTGTAGAGCAATCATCAATTACTAATACCTCAATATTTTTATAACTTTGTGAGAGAATACTCTCGATTGACATTTTTATATTCATATCATCGTTATAAACAGAAAGTAAAACTGAGATTAAAGGACTTTTAGTAACATTATTCATTTGAGTTAAAAATCGATTCCAAGTTTGTATTTAATTTATTTAAGCTCATATTTTCAATAATATAATTATGAATTTTTTTACTTTCTTCTATAAGAAGTTCTTTATTTTGTAAAAGTATAATTTTTTCCACTAAATCACGATAATCAAATTGTTTAAATGAAAGCCTATAATCCTTTGGAAAATACTCATCTAATCCCCCAAAAGATGGATATATTGATGGTATGCCATAGGCTGACGCTTCAGATATTAATCTTGGTTGTCCTTCGAACATTTTTGTTGCTGTTATTACAGCTCTAGAATTTTTAATTAACTCTATAGTTTTCTCATTCTTAAGAAAACCAAGAAACTCAATTTTTTTAGAAGTGTATTCATTTATAAGTTCATTTTCCAGCTTTCCAGTTCCAATAACTAACAATTTGAGATTGACTTTTGACTCTTTCCATGATTCTAATAGCTCTTGTACGCCTTTTTGCTCAATGAGAGAGCCTGCATATACTACATACTCACTAGTAGCTGAATAAGTGTAATTTTCAGAGATTTCAAATGGATTATAGTTTTTAAAAACTTTACCTTTATTAACACCTTTTCTAATCAAGTAATCCTTACAAAACTCATTAAGAGCAATAATTTTTAAATTGTATTCTCTTAAAATATTTAGATATTTTTTACCATATAAAATAACAAAAAAAGACTTCGTATATGAGTTTTCAAAATATTTATTGAAAATACGCAGCCTTGTTTTCTTGTTGCCACATTTGTAACAAAACTCTTTACCGTTAAAATGTTTTGAAGCACTAAAGGTATCTGTGCATGCAAATCTAAAATTATGAATTTTTAAGACCACCTTAATATTTTCTTTTTTCAAGATGTCGAAAATCCCTAGATTTGCCTTAAACCATGTATTGTGAACATAGACTATATCTGGTTTAAAAGAAATTATTTTTTCTTTTAGTACTTTATTAGTTGATAGATTTGAAAGAGTGAAAAAACTAACAAAATCGAATATGCTTAGTCTTCTTGAGTTATCAAAATTTAAATAATCTACTTCATAAAATTTTTTTAAAAATTTTATCTCTTCTACAAAGTTTGAATCCTCTCCACCATATTTTTTATATTTGGTATTAACTATTAATACTTTTTTCATTTTAATTTTTCAGTTTTCGTAATTTTTACCGCCTCCGTGGTTAGCGTCATAGTAAAATAGAGGTTCGTCTATGTATATTAAATTACTGAGCTGAATAAGCCCTAACCAACAATCATGATCAGAAGTATGTTCAAAATAAGGTGTTCTATACAAACCTCTAAATCCACCTAATTGTTCTACTAAATTTTTTTCCACTAAAACACTTGATAAAACTACAGAGTTGTGGCGCTTTAAAAAACTATAATCCCAAACTTGAGGGAATGAACCAAATTTAAAATGCTTTGTCCACCTATACTTTTTTTTAATTTTTCTTAAATGGTGTTCTGCGTTATAAACTAAATATTTTTTACTTTCATCATATATTCCATAGCCAAAATATCCATCCGTGCATGAAAAGCCAATATTTTTACTATTCATTTCAGAAAGCTGACGTTCAAGCTTAGTGGGCAACCAAAGATCATCATCATCAAGAAAAGCAATAAAGTCTCCACTAGCTTCAGAAATACCATAATTTCTTACTGCTGGTCTTGACCCACCCCAATTAGGTGTGTTGTTTCTATCAACATGAATGACTCTAGACATGCTTTTTAATTCACTCGATTGATAGCCGTCTTCTGTAGATCCATCGTTTACTACTATTATTTCATAATTATCGTATGTTTGATTTTGAATACTATTTATTGCATTGAGTAGATAATCGTATCTATTGAAAGAAGGTATGATCACGCTTACTTTATTTGAATTCATGTTGTAATTCAATTTTATATCAAAAGAATTATTTCAGTTACAACTTTTTTATTTTTACTATTTTGTTGATTATAAATGAGGTATATTGTTCTTAGAAGAATTTTTATGCAAAAAAACTTTGAAAATCATGAATTTTTAAACGGTCAAAATTTTTCTAAAATTGCTAATGTTATATACGCTATAAATGTTCCTAATGAAGATTTATCAGAGTTTGATATTAATGATTACAAAATTATTTCAAAGAATAATGAATTTACAGGATTAAAACTAAAAAATTTAAAAATTAAAAATGGAGATATAATTTTTTGTAACTCTAGTTATTTAGGTTTACTTTTTAAATATTTAAAACGTTTAAAAAAAATTACTTCAATAACTTTAATTACATCCCAGTCTGATTTCTCAATCACAAAAAAAATATTTGTAAACAAACCGCCAAGTATAACCAAATGGTATGCAGTAAATGTAGCTTTTAAAGATAAACGCCTGATACCAATACCTCTTGGGCTAGCCAATAATTATTCTTCAAAGAATATAAGAACTAATGATTTAGTGAATTTCAAATTTGAGAAAGTTGATAAAGAAAATAAACTTTATGTGAACTTAAGAAAAAGTACAAATTACAAAGAAAGAGAGGATATTGAAAATTTTTTCAAAAATAAAGAGTGGGTAGTTGTCAAAGAGCCCAATTTATCAATAGACGATTACATAAAAGATTTACATAAATATAAATTTATATTTTGTCCGTGGGGAAATGGTTTTGATACACATAGAATTTGGGAAGCGCTTTACTGTGGGTCAATTCCGATTACTAAATCTCATGTTGGTTTGTCATTCGATAGTTTGCCTATAATTTCATTTGAAAGTTTTGATAATTTGTCTATTGAAAAATTAATAACAGAATCTAATAAAACAGATTTTAATATTGCACCTTTGAATTTAAAATATTGGAAAGATCTAATTAAAACAGATATTAATTTAGATGATGAATTTTCCGAAAATATCAAAGAAATAAATCATTTAGAGTTCTTATTTTGGAATCGAATTAGGATTTTAAGTCTAATAAATAGTAGATTAAAAATAGTCAGATTCTACATAAAGAAGATTCTTAAGCGATTAAACAATCTTCTTTAATAATCTTCTACCTCTAGAAAGTTCAATTTTATAGTGATTTGTATAATTCTTAAAACTATCTATATCATGAGTTGAATTAATAATTGTTAAAGTACTATTCAATATCAAATTAAATATTAATTCTTTTGTCTCTTCATCCAAATTAGAGGTGGATTCATCTAAAAATAAAACATCTGCATCTGATAGGAGTACTCTCATAAAAGCAATTTTTTGCATTTGACCAGATGACAAGCTTTTATTATTTACCTTTATATCAAGATCAACCTTAACTTTATCCTCAAATAAATTAAAATTTTGTATCATTTCCAAGATTTCTTCATCACTTTTAAAATTTTTATTAGCATACATTAGGTTTTCTCTTAAGGTCATCGAAAAAATTAATGGGTTAGGGCCAACAAAGCCAAATTTTTCTGATCTAGCATAAACTTTTCCTGAGTTAGGATAAAAAACACCAGCTAAAAGACCTAATAAAGTGCTTTTTCCAGTACCGTTCGTTCCAGTAATTATTGTATGAGACCCTTTCTCAATATTTAAATTTAATCCATTAAATATTGGTAAATCACTATTCAAGTATTTAAAATCTACTTCTTTTAACTCGAAAAGTATTTTATTTTTTGGTTCATCGCTGATGATGTAATTTTCCCGTAAAGTTGAAACTTTGTATTTTTCTAGTTGATAAAATGCATCAAGATGTACATGGGAATTAACTATATGGGTTGCGGCATTAGACATATTAGCTAGTGACTGGAACATTCTAAGAGTAACACCCATAAATGGTAAGGTTATGTTGAAAAAATCATTGAAAAAAAGTGCGATAATGGAAATTAAGAAAACGGTTGTAAAAGGTGCTAAATATGAATTTAAAACTGTTAGTTTATGCTTTGTCATATTGTCGTCAAATAACCGCCTAGTTATTTTTATATATCTACTAGTTTCATCTTTTTCTTTTTTTAATAATTTAATTAAAAATACATTATCCAAAACTCTTTGTACGTCACTGCTTGACTCTTGACCTGCCTCATAAATTAAATGTTCGATTTTTTTTGTTTTTTTAATTAAAAAAATGATTGGATATATTAAAAAAAGTATTCCAATCAAAAAGGCACTTATTGTTTTTGGTTCAGTAAAGAAAAGATACGTTGTAAACGCAATGGACTGTAAAAAGAAGTTAAGAAAATTTGCAATGCTTGTATAGAAAAAAGAAATATGTGGTGCCAATGTATTAACGTAATAATATGTGTCAGCTGTAGAAAAGTTACGATTTTCAAATACTTGAGATAAAACATAATTTTTTAAATTCATTTGAACTGCTAATTCAAGTTTTTTTATGACAATAGATTGTAAATATTGAATGTAGTATCTAAAAGCAACAATTAAGGGTAGCAATATTTTTATCTCAAATAGAAAGTTAAAATAACTAAGTTCCTTTGGTAAGACAGTCAAGTCTGAAAATATAGTTGTAAAAAATAAAATAATTCCAATATCAGCAAAAGCAATCAATTGTGTTAACAAAACTGAGAAAAAGATAGTTCTTTTTTTATTTTTTGTTTTTGTTATTTTTGAGACATACAATATATCTGAAACAATTTCTTTTAAATAATTAACCATGTATTAAAAATAATATATAAATTTATTTATTTAATCTAATTTTTTTTACTTTAATTCAAATAAATGCACATTAAAATATATATGTTGGTAGATTCATTTAAATGTTAAATATAAAAATAAGTGTTGGTTGGAATATGCCATTTAAATCAGATGCAATGTCTATTTATAATTTCACGAATACAAAAGATAATATTTATAATAATAAAAAATTCTATATAAATAGTGAAATAGAGAATCCAGATTATTGGTTTATTGTAGAAAACACTAACTCAAGGAAAGTAGAAAAAGTTAAAATAAACAAAGAAAATATTATTTTTCTAGGTTCTGAGACTAGGTATGAGCCAAGTTATTTTTTATTAGACTCTAAGCAAGATTTTCTTAGTCAATTTCATACTATCTATTCTCCAAACTACCTAAATTTAAAGAATTCCATAAA
>Ga0209666_1002697_pt1 | contig 13155 bp, 20 predicted proteins | sample SaaInlV_125m_DNA_FD_184679 | JGI IMG/M metagenome (GOLD analysis project Ga0209666, IMG submission 184679) | Marine microbial communities from expanding oxygen minimum zones in the Saanich Inlet - Saanich Inlet SI037_S3LV_10m_DNA (SPAdes)... | ecosystem: Environmental > Aquatic > Marine >...
GAAATCTTGAGATGCAGCAGGTTCCCTTGCGTTTACAAGTAATCCAGAGGAGCTAGAACTTCTTAATGAAGATTTTGGAGCAAGGGCCTTCATAGCCCATGAGGTTACTAGAGATGTGACTAGGTATCCCACAATATACTGAGGAGTAATGAAAGCTAGGGCACCGCCTAGAAAAGTAGATCCAAAGAGAGAAGCAGTTCCCACATTCCCCATAATAGCAGCACCAACAGCAGCAGCTCTGGGTACATTTTCCCAAGAGTTATATTCTCTTAGTACACTGTATGGCAGGTTATTTTTCATGTTTCTTTAATCCAAGAATAATTTACTACATCAAAAGGTAAGTGTATTAGCCCACCCTCCGATAGAAATACACCACGTTTACCATTAGATATACCCATAGCAAAACCTGTGATCCACCTCTTAGCTTCTTTCGTAGTTATCAAAGAACCCAGTGGTGGTACATAATCTATGCGGGTTAGTTTATCGTCTACAGCTTCTATAAAGGTTTTATAGCCAAACTCTTCTTGTAGAGCTTTAACGCCAGATTTCTCATCATACCTACCTAACCAATCGTCTGCCCAACCCTCACCATACATCTCACGAAATGCAGAGTTAGTAAAAGTTAAGCAGTCGTGTTCTCCCCAAGAGAATGGTTTGTCTTTAATCTGACTTATAAAGTTATTTAAGCGTTCTCTCTGCCCCATACAACCTTCTCATCTTGTAGTTTAGTTACATAGGAAAAGAACGTATCGCCTGAGTGTCTAGATGCATGGTTCTCTTCAGTGTAACGTCTATCACTAGCTTTTTCTAACTCAATCAATTTACTTTCTACGACAACAGAGATGTCACTTGTCTCACCGCTATCCTCAATGGTCATCACATTCATAAAACCACTAAAGATTTCTATGGGTGTAGATGTGTCAACTGTACCAAGGTAAACTGTACAGGTTCTTCTCTGATAAGGTTCAGATAAAGCTATAGAAACAATACTTGATGAGATACCTGTAAGGCTAATAGTGAGTGATTTAGCGGATAGGTCATTAACCTCATCAAAGTTATCTACTGATAATAAATTACCAGCGCCTAAATAAGTGTCTACTCCTATGGTCCTATCACCATAACCTGTCCATAAACGTACAGGAGAGCTATCAAAGTCAAATTCTACAGCAAGGTAAGGTTTAACCTCTGGTTGACTAAGTGCTGTAAGAAGTGATGAAGGTATTGTACGGCTCATATAATAGACTCCATAGCTCCGAAGGATATGCCGTAGAAACTAGCCTCGTTTATACTGAAGCCCTGTTCGTTAGAGGCTAACCTAAATATACCCTTGGTATTCTCTACAGTAACAGCAGCGTTGTTAGCTATACTGGTTCTAACGTCAGGCCATATGTCAACTGTTGCTTGACCAGAGCCATTCGTATTAACATCTGCTAAAACTTTAAACAGTTGTCTATTTAACCCAGTACCTACTTGCATGTAGTCACCAGCTTTAAGGTATCCCGTCTGACTTGCAGGGGCACTATCAATAGCAAGTGTGTTACCAGAAGACGTAGCCCCGTTTACTAGGATTGTATCTGTATCTCTAGCTGAACCTCTAGGTGTTACAGCATTAGGATCACCTAAGTAGAAAGTCCCTAGTTGCCCCTTAAGGGAAATAAGCCAAGCTACCCATTCTTCAGCCAAGTCTCTACGAATACTGGGAAGAGTAACATCAGCTTGCCAAGACTGACCAGAGTAGGCGTGAACTTGAGTGGAGTAAGTAAAAGGTGACCTTGATACAGCTACAGCATTAGCTGCTCTAAATTCTATCTGAGCTATACCAATACTTGTAGGTAAACTCAAAGGATAACTAATAGCCATTACGCAAACCCTCTTCCATACGCACCACCACGCCTCTTAGCGTCTAGTACAGCCGACTTAGCGCTGTTGGCTATCTGTGGCATAAGCTGTTTAATCTCAGCACGTACAGTCTGTTGTACGCCTGTGGAGACATTAATATTTTGAGTTACGTTAATAACTTCACCACCTACACCTTGACCCCTAGTGTGGTCTACGATGGTTTCTCTTGGGTGTACCATCATCATAAACCCACCCTTACCATCTAATCCACCTGATCTTGGCCCATTACCTGTATATGCACCACCTTCAGCACTACCGTATGTAGACAAACCTTGACCAATAGCAGATAAGAAGGGGTTAGAGGACCCCCCAAGCGCCCCACCAAAACCACGAACCATCTGTTGAACTACAAGTACCCTATAAAGATGTGCGATAATGTCTCTAGCCATGTCACGGAAAGCCTGTTCCACAGTCTTAGTCCCATCTACTATTGACATAAGACCTTTCTCCATAGCTTGACCATAAGCTGCGGCATTTCTCTCAAGTTGAGCTTGTATCTTTTTCTGCTTTGCTAGGGCTTTATTTAAATTCTTCTGGTTCTCAATACGCTTCTTTTCAGCAGCCTCTATACGAAACTGCCTTAATTCTTCAGCTTGAAGGTATCCTAGCTTTTGAACTAACTGTTGTGTTTCGTAATCACCTATGTCTAAACCTTTACTTGCAAGGTTAGCTAAAAGGGATTCCTTCTCAAGTCTTTGCTTGGTTAGGAGTAGTTGCTCTCCCTCAAGGCCGATTAAAGAGCTTCTTTTAGCTATATCTACATTATAGGTTTCTAGAAGTTTCTTTCTTTCTTGAGCCTGTTGCTCTGCTGCTCTTGCCGCCTCTTCTGCCGCTTTTTTCGGCCCATGAATGACAGCCTCCATTGCCGCCTCTGATATTGCAGCTAGTTCTGCTTCTTCAGCAGCTTGTTTTCTTCTAGCTTTAGCAAGACCATTAGCAATAGCTAACGCAGTATCTAATTCATTGGCAGCTTTTTGTGCGTTTGTAACCAACCCAACTGTACCAGTCCCAAAAAGCGTTTCAAAAGCCCTAAGTGAGCCACTAAACTCTCCCGCAAAATCTGCCGCTCCTACATAACTACTTACATCTATGTCTCTAAAGTTTTGAGCGTTGATCTTTCCACCCGTCCTTTGTGACAACTCTAAGACGGCATCTTTAAGTGCTTCACTAGCCCTAAACTCTTCTACAGTTCCAAATCCAGAAAAGATAAAAGCTGCTTCTTCTGCTGCTGACATAGATGCACTCTTAAGGCTGTCTATTGTATCTTTTAAGGTTTTGAACTTTCTGTCTGTACTGTCTGCAAAAATACCTGCATTCATTAAGGCAGTACCTAGTCCACCAATAGCTGCAATCCCTAAACCAATGGCAGCACCCCAAGGCCCAGCAAAGAAACCAGCTAACTGAGAACCCTGTTGAGAAAAAGCTATAAGTGGGTTAGTTCCAGCTTGAATCTGTACGATAAAATCCTGTAACTGGTAGCCAGCTTGTTGCATAGCTATCTCTTTACGGCGAGTAGCTTTACCGCTTGCGTCCATTTGAGTGATATACTGCTTTAAAGCGTTGCCACCTTGTTTGGTAGCAGAACGTAGTTTAGTTATCTCATCATTTAGTTGCTTCTGGCCCTTTCTGAACACCCCTTGGCTTATCCTACCCTTCTTAAACTCCCTGTCTAAGAAAGATTGTTGGTCGGTCAACTTCTTTAAAGCCTTAGTTGCTTGAACGACTGAAGCATCATTAGCCTCAAACCCAATAACATATTTTAAATCCGCTCTAGCCATTCGCCATAACCATAAAGACTACATCAACACGTTTTATTGCTTCTATTTCCCAAGAAGACAATGGTGTATCTGTAAGCTCCTTCCATGTTTTAATTTCTTGATAACTTAGTGGGTTGGGCCCTGAGAACCCCATAGTCCTGCTACTATTTAATACAATAAAGGCAGACCAAACATGAGACATAAGCAATGGGAAGTCGGGGCCATCTAATGCTTTTGGTCTGTGTCCAGTCTGCCTTTCTACTTGTTCTAAGTGTTCACGTTCTGATGTGCCTGACTTATCTGGTCTACTTATAGAGAACTCATGCTCTGCATAGTCAACCAGTTCTTCAATCAGGCTTTCGTAAAATCCAGAGAGTTAGCTACTGCTTCCTCAATCTGATCTCTTATCCAGAATACTTCAGCGTAAATCTCTTTGGCCTTAGCGACAGAGAACTTAGGTTTAGAACCACCATAAGTAATCTTCCAGCCCTTAGTAGTTTTAGCAAGTAAGTCTAAAGTAGCGTCCTCTAGGTCTTCTGCTGTAATCTCTACCTTCTTCTTATTCTGTGCTTGCTTCAGACGTTTGTTGGTTTGCTCATGCATAGCAGCCTTATACTCTTTAGAGTGTGGTGCATATACAGTGATAACCATTGGTGTATCGTCATCATTATTCAAGACATCAAAGCTAGTAGGATGTACAATAGTGACATCTACAGTGTCGCTCGTCGGGGTTAAATCTAGTAAGTCCATGTCGAGTTTCCTTATCGGGGTTAAAAGTTGTCGGGTTAGTAATTAAAGGGGAAGCATCAGACCCGACACCAATGCCTCCCCACCCTAGCTAGGGAACTTATGCAGAGCGAGTAATAACTAAGTTACTTGCGTCTGTAGTGTTGTAGAGTGCTATAAATGACATAGAGATGACACGGCTAGTTGGGCCATCTACACCTACGTCTGCACTGTTAATCTTAGCCCGTGGGAATGCGAACTTAAGGGTATTACTACCATCACCCACAGTTACTTCAAGCTCAGTTTCAGTCTCATTCAAGAAGCGGTTGATTAATGACGCATCCTCAAAGTAAGCTGAGAGAGTGCCTTCGATTTCTGCACGACCAACCTCTAATTGTGGCGCACTATCACTGCCAATTACAAAGGTAGGTGCGAAGGAGTTAGTCAGGGTAAAGTCCATACCAGTTACGATAGCTGATGTAGAGGGTGAACCGTTGACGTTACCAATCTCTAATGTACCTGAGTAGGCATCGAAGGGAGCAGCACCTGATGCAGCGTCCTGTGTCTTCTCAGTAGCACTCATGGTCATGTCTTTACCAACCATACCGTAGGTAGCTGTTACCATCTGGTTAGGGGCTAGAGAGATGCCCATAGTAGAAACTGTCATACCTGTGAACAAACGAGCTTGGTCGATGTCAGCAGCGTAGTCTTCGATAGAGAAGAACTTAGGTGTTGTACCAACTTTAAGTACGTTAGTTGACCAAGTAGACAACATAGCTGATTCTAGGAATGCATCGTAGTCAGCATCACGTAAGTCAGCTACAATATCACCAGCAGCTTGACGGTTACCATGACGGTCAACACGGGGCATACGGTCAGCTTGGATGTCAGTACCAGCTACACGATCTTTGCTTAAGTTTAAAGAGTGTGTGCTGAAGGGTAAGTTTGTAAAGTTACCAGCGGGAGTCGTACCAAATGTGCTTTCCACAATGAACGATAGACTGGAACGAGAACCTTGTGCGAAGGCCATGTTGTATTCTCCTAATTGTTATAGACGTACCATCCGATATTAATCGGAACGTAGTACCAAGGCGCATCTAAGAAACCTTGCTGTCTTTCAGCGTAGTCTATAGATACAGTTATTGTTTCATCCCCAGAGTAGGAGATTTTAGTAGTTGCTTCAAAGGTTTCTAATATAGTATTAGCTAGGCTATCTGCGACAGCGGGGCCATTACCTTCTGGGGTATAAACATTAACAGAAAAGATACCTTGATACCTCTGTTGTGGATTTAAACCTCTTACAGCGGGTCTGCGAGAAGTCGGGATGAAAAATGTCTGTAGGTAACTTGTACCTGTCGTTGGGCTAAATGAGACATTCTCATAAGCTATCCCACTAGGTAAATTAGAGGTATTAGCTAACTTGTTCTCAAGTGCCGCACGTATGTCGTTATAGATACTAGCCATACTCTCTTCTCACTTTAGCAAACACTTTATAACCATGCTTATCCTCAACCGCTTGAGCATGAGGAGCTTCATTTCTAAGTTGAACAGACTCTTTATTAACCAGATCGGGAAGTTTATCTATATCTCGCTGAAGGTTTTCTCTGCCTTCTGCCGCTTTTTGTTGAGGAGATTGTCTTCTAGGCTTATTCTTAGAGCTTTTACCTCTGGGCCTACCTGCGCCAACATTAAAGGAGAAAGACGTTATATAAGCACCAGTGTCAACTGTAGGTGTAGACCAAAATATAACATCGTCTGCTAAACTGTATAAAATATCTTTGGCATCATCTTCTACAACATCTTCTATAAATTTTTCTATCTTATCTTCAAGAGAGATATTTACTACCTGTTTCATTACTCTCTCACATCACACAAGAAACAAATCTTGACCCCATTAGAAAATATAGTAACAACAGAAATGACATTAACTGTGTCACCGTTACCAATAATCTGATCTTCGTCATCGGGTTCTACTTCTAATCCTAAAGCTGGTACTACACATTTACGGGTGCCTCTACGGATCTCATCTACGTTAGCTATGATACCTTGATCGTAGTTGTAGAAGTATCCAGTAAAACTGTAGTCGGTTGTAGCGGAGCCTGTTACTGTCCCTGTAGTAGGATCGTAAGTCCCTGCTGTAGTCTTCTTCTTTAAAGTAAGGGGTTCCCCAAACTCATCAACCATCTTAAGTAGGTTATAACCTCTTGAGAATGCCATCACCTACCCCTTAACTATAGTCGTAGTCATCACCACTGTAACTTGGTGGGTTCTTAAATCTATCCCTGCGGAAGGATGCTGGAACACGGTCTGTATCTTGCCTTACAGCATCTACCCTAGCTATACTAATACCACCAGCTTTAACACCTAGTACAGCACCAGTCTTCTTACCTTGATGCTCTAGTGTCTCAGCTAGGCTAGTATAATGCTCTTGTAAGTCGCTGTAGTCAGCACTGAGTGCGCCTGACAGGTTCTGTGTAACCCTACGAGAGTATTGTGCAGCTATCGTTCTAGCAGACCATGCAGCAGCATAATACACGTTGTCACTTGTTTGATTGAGAGCGAAAATAATCTCTTCATTCTGTACTTGTTGGTCGTTAGTGTCAGTATCACCTACAAGCAATCTAACAGAGTTTAATCTCTCCGCTACAGTACTTGTACCTAAGTTTGTTGCATCATACGACCAAGCCATAATCAATCAGTCTCCATGTGACCATAATTTCTACGCCAGCTACGAATAAGCCCACGTTGTTTATCAGCTATCTTAGACTTCTTACACTTCTTCTTTTGGAACTCAGCGTCAGATTTTGTCTTAGATTTTACTTTCTCGTTGATACCGTTTACTAGGTTGTGTAGCCCATCGACATCAAGTACCTCTAGTCCGTCACCTACTTTGGTTTCAGCTTCAAGAGTTGAACTGTGTCTTAGTCTACCTTCTCTGTAGAGTATCTTTACTAATTCTTTATCTAGACCTATCTCTTTCCACTTAAGCTCATCACCAGCATTGAAGGTGCGGCCTTGTGCTTTCATAGTCAGGGTAACAAAGAGTGGTCTGTCGTACTGCATCGGCTCATTAAGGGACATCGGGTAATCCTTTGATTAAGGGGAAGTGAGGGCCACTACAGCCCCCACCATAATAAATACTTACTGTACGATGCCGTTTACGAAGGCACCCAAGTCAGCACCTACGATTTGCATATCGTAAGACATCTTAACTTGGATCATCTCAGCAATCTGTTGACGCTTAAGAGCATCGTCTGAGAATGACTCAACAGTAATACCTAAGTTGTTTACACCTTCAAGGTTATTCCAAGCAAAGGTCAAACCAGCGGCTGGTGACATAAGACCAGCATTTGATGGTGTGTAGCACAACATAGCATGTTTACCACCGATAAACGCATTGCTTTCTGCAACACCTTCAACGGATGAGTTCTTGACAGCTTCCATGACGTAGAAGTTCTCTACCTCAAAGATCTCAGCCAGTTTAGCATCAGTTACCAAAGCTGTGTTGGTTACAGTTGCGCCACCATTCAAGCGAGCCAAGATGTCTGCATTGTTTACCAGAGCATCACGTACTTCTTTACCAACAACCATTGTGTTTGGCTTGAAGCCACCTGACTTAAGCTGCATTACACGGCGTAGGTCAGTTACGTTTTGGATTGGTTTAGCAGCAGCATCATCCCAATACAGGAAGTCAGTTCCTGATGTTGAACTAGCACCGTCATAGTTGGTTCCCCAGATGTTGTCTGAGAAGAAGTTTGTAGCAAACTGCTCTTCACGATGGATCATCAGACGCATCGCCAGAGTTTCAGCACCAGCAGAACGGATCTCTAATGCAGCATCTTCGTTAGCCAAAGTCTGTTCATCAAAGTCCATACCAAGACCATAAACGTCAGCAAAGTAGCTGCTGTTTGAGATGGTCATACCGATACGGTTTACTTCTGTACGTGGAGCTAGTTTCTCTACGTCACCAGTACGATTCATGTTCGCACGGTCATAGATGTAGTATTTGTCAGATTGTTTCTGAACGCCTACTGTTGGGAATACCTTATCAGCGATAAAGTTTTCTTGTGATTGTGCATAAGCCAGCGTGAGGTTAGTCAGCGGCTGATCTACATGCACTGCGGATGGAGTCAGCAAGGGCATTATTTATTCCTTTCTATGCTGGATTAAGCTACGACGTTACCGCCTTGGATGAGTTCAATAGCCATGATCTGACCATCAACTGCTGCTTCCAAAGCATAACCCATAACAACATCGCCTTGCGCAGCGGTAAGTGCGTTACCGTCTGCATCGGCTTGAACGGCTGCACCAGCGGCGATAGTTCCACCAGATTCTACCATTACTTTACCTGAGATTGCTACAGTAGCAGCGGCTCCAGCAGTAGGGGCATTCAACAGAATACCAATACAGTTTTCACCAGCAGAGTCTGCAACGTCTACTTGTCCATCACTCTCAAGAGTAACGAACTTAAATTGTTTTGCTGAAAGGTCTTCCCCAGCAACAAAAGACCGTGTATCACGGGACTGCATTACAGCCATGTTTATTCTCCTTTATAGGATTTGTTGATAAGAGCTTTACCTTCATCGGTCTTAGCAACTGCGGCATAAGCTACAGCATATTGGCTCTTCTTGATTTTGTTCTCGTCCATATAAGACTTAACGAGGGCATCTAGCTTGTCTTGTGCGGTAGCGAAGTTGCCATCAGCATCGGACTTACCAAATTCTTCCATAGATTCCGCAAAGACTGCATCTGCACCCTTCAAGGCTTCCATGACACTTTCATCTTCATCAAACTTAGCAATAAGTGATTTAGCTACGTCGATGTTGAAGTTAGGTAGAGCTTCTTCTGCACGTTTAGTCAGTTCAGCATCTGCCTTAGCAACTTCTGCTGCTTCCAGAGCCTTAAGGATAGGCGCAGGGATGTCAGCTTTGTTGATTTGCTCACCTTCATACTCTACATACTCAGGCTCGACTTTCTTTTCGATGATGTCAGCTTTAATGACATAACCATTGTCGATAAGGGATTTACGAAGACGTTCGTTCTCTTCTTTCAAAGAGGCTTCAACGGCTTTAAGGGTTTCGATCTCTAGCTCTTCAGCAGTTGCTTCATCAGCTTTCTTCATGTCCATATTATACATCTTCATGGCCTCTTCTTCAGACATACCTTTATCCATGTATGGCTTCAGTTTAGCTTTAAGATCATCAGACATTTTTTCTACTTCATGTTCCATAGGTTCTCCATTGGAATTATCACGCTTGTACAAGGAAACCATTGCCTGTGCGTTTGCTGGACGATCCACCAAAGACAATTCCTCCAGTTCAAGCTGTTTTAAAAGGTTAGGCACTATAGTCCTCCTTGATTGCACGACCCCCAATAGAGAAGGCCGCAAGTTCACCAGACTTAACCTTCGCCCAGACATTATCGTCATAGACTTTGAAAGCCACTATCCAGCCTTCACGGTCACTCTGTATGCCAAGGGATTCACCTATTTCTTTGGTTATAGGCATGGAGTGGATAACCGCCCCAATCTGATCCCCTGTATGCATCTGTTTACCGACACGAATATGCTCCATAAAGCCATTGACAGCTTTAACGAGTGTGTCAGGTTCTATTACGTCACCTTGACGGTCAACCACTGGCTCACCCTTCTCAGTAACGACTGAGGCCCATCCATAGACTAGACGCTGTTCGTCATCTGCCTTGAGGATTTGACCTTCAACACTTTTAGTAAGTTCGGACACTGATGTTCCACCTTCCCACATACGACAAGACCAGTAACCTGCTGTAGTCTTATCTTTCTTGGTATCGCAAGAATGGCGGGAGCGGAAATTAGCTCTGGCTTTAGGGTCATCTCGACGGATCTCCATGTTAGGATCTCCAAAGGTAACTCTCTTTACTTTTCCACCATCTTGCACGAACACTTCAAACTTCTTGTTGCCACCTTGAATACGACGAGGCTTGTTTAAAGTGACTTTCTCGCCTTGGTATTCAGCCTTGGCAAATTTTTCTTTCATTACTTCCTGTACGATAGCTCTGAGAGCGTCTAAGCGACTCACTGACTCTTCTGCTACCTCATCAGGTGAGTAATATGCTAAATACTCTTCATGGCTACCACAGGGCATGTATACGGCCTGTCCCATACCATCTTCGTGTACGTGGATCTTACCTTCACAACCCATGTCCATACTTCTAGCTCTAGCTTCCATCTCAGTGGAAAATACATCATTAGCTAGTTTAGCTTTGGATACTGACACTTTCTTTTTGAGGGCTGTCTTAGGCATTAGCAATCCAGTTCATTGTTTACTAGGACACCTTGGAAAGAGGCTCCTATAGCATTGTTGCTTGTATTAGAAAAAGCTCTACACTCTATGTCTGTCTTTTCAGGGAACTTCTGAGGATACTCAAACTTAGTTATTAGCTGATTACTCTGGATGACGTTGATGAAACGCTTTCTAAATACGTTAGATCCAAACTCTCTTGTGTCTAAGCTTACTTGAACGTACTTGTTGTTTTGAGAGACAGCGGCGGTAAAGTTTATGTCATCAAGGTATAAGGTATAGCCAGAAGGTACAGTATAAGCAGCTATCTGTGTTTGATTACCAAGGCCCAAGTTAGCGTACACTACACTTCCATCTACGTTCTGAGCACGAATTGTTCCAGCAGATGTACCACCTGTACCAGCTAGTGTAACAAAAGCCCTAAAGATCCGTATCCAAGTGCCTGAGATAGCAACTGGTGTAGTGCCGTTCAATGTTACAGAGACTGACTTTTGGTTATAGTCTGCGTCTAAGCCCTCAACTTGAACTGTGTTAGCTCCTGTACCACCGTTTGTATCTGCTGCATCATCACTAACGAGATAGGCTGTAAAAGCTGCGTCAGGCCAAGGGTAATTACCGCCATTTGTCCATATAGTTTCTTCAACACCGTTAATATCAGGGTTAAAACCAAACTTAAATAAAGTCTGATGTCCAGCTACGTCACCCTTAGATATGGCTAGTTCATCATGCTCATAGAGGTGTCTAGTCCATGTTGACATTAGTTAAGCTCTCTAACGACAGAGATTGTTAAGTTTTGATTATTGGGGAATGTCTCAATAGTGTTGTCGAAGTAAGTAACCTCAAACTCTACTGAGTAAGATCCTACAGTATCGGTATCTCCAGTCTGCCAATCATACTGAACTACACCGTTTAAATTATCTGTCACAGTCATAGCAGCATCTACCTTAACTGTACCATCAAGGGCTTTCATATGAAACCTAACACTAGCTCCCGTTAAGATAATAACCGTACCAGAAGCATCCTTAAGAGTAGCTTGTAAAGAAGGAGATGTATCATTTTGCTTGATGTTAAATGCCATTCTTAAGCTGCCTTGTTTTTGTTGTTTGATACAGTTGCTATGTTACAGAGGCTGTCTATAGTTGCTATGTTATAGTTATACGCCAGCGTAACAGTGTTGTCTGAATTAGAGGTTATGGAAACAACTCTTCCTACAGAAGGGTTAATAAACGGAGAAGGAACTATAGGTGCGCCTGTCGTAATACTATCAGGCTGTATAATATGGTCTTGAACAAATACTGGGACACCTAAGACAGGGCTACCAGTAGAAATACTGTCTGCTGCGAAGGTTTCATCTTCTGACATTGCTACAGAAGAAACTACTGGGTTACCTGTAACTATGTCATTAGCAGCTATAACGTGGTCTTGGTTTATTGCTGCTGCACCTATAACAGGTAGACCTGTAATAAAGCTAGATGCGTTTAGATTATGACCTTGAGTAAAGGCTGCACTGTTTACTACAGGGGCCTCAGTAGAAATACTGCTAGGCAGTAGAGCATGTTCTTGGTCTAGTTCTGGGTGACCTAACTGTGGCTCACCAGCTACAAGATCTGCTGTAGTGAATGTCTCACGTTCAGCCATGTTACACTGGTTGACAATCGGATTGCCTGTAACAATGTTAGAAGCTGATAGCTGATGCTCTTGATCTATCTCAGGTGAACCAAGATCAGGAGATCCTGTAGCTATACTCTGAGCTTGTAGTACATGACCCTGATCAATGTCAGGAGAACCAACAGTAGGTGTACCTGTAACTATGCTGTCTGCTGCAAATGTCTCATCTTCAGCCATTGTAGTAGAGGAGACTACAGGGTTACCAGTGGAAATAGATGTGGCTGTTAAAATATGTTCTTGGTCAAATGTGGAAGGGCTTACAACAGGTGCCCCAGTAGAAATACTATCCGCTAAGAATGTCTCATCTTCTGCCATAGTCGCAGAGGAAACAATTGGATTACTTGTAACAATACTGTTAGCATTTAAAATGACAGCTATGTTAAATACTGGAGAACCTAATACAGGGTTACCAGTGGAAATGGAGTTAGCCGTTAAAGCATATTCTTCAGATATTATCCCACTATCCGCTAGTGGTGCAGATGCTAATGGGCTAAATCCTAACACTTATTTATACCTCTTGGCTTTCCAAGTGTGCGGCGTAAGCGTCTTTGACAGTCTGTGTGTGTACTGCGTTACAGATAGCTTGAACCTCTGCGCTTTCACCTGTGATGTCCGATGCATCAGGTGCAACTACATGGCGTGAGAAGCTGCGGCTGATCTCTGCGCCATCACGCTTGATGATTACTGCGGAGCGAACCTGAACATGCTTGAAGTCGCCTACGATTTCTATTTTGTCTTGTACTGTTTCTTCTGTAAGCATTTTTATCTCCTATGCTTGGACTGACTACCCTATGATCCAACAGGGGTGGTTATTGGTTAGTAATATA
>Ga0209666_1002698_pt1 | contig 13147 bp, 4 predicted proteins | sample SaaInlV_125m_DNA_FD_184679 | JGI IMG/M metagenome (GOLD analysis project Ga0209666, IMG submission 184679) | Marine microbial communities from expanding oxygen minimum zones in the Saanich Inlet - Saanich Inlet SI037_S3LV_10m_DNA (SPAdes)... | ecosystem: Environmental > Aquatic > Marine >...
GAAGTAGTCACCCGAAGACTCATGCAAGAAGTAATCAAAGACCACAAGGATCTTACGGATTGGTGGTGAGAAACCAGGAAGACGTGTCAACTTACATACGTCATAGAAGTGTGCCTTCTGACCACCTTCCAATTCAAACTGGGTTGTAATAACTTTACTACCTGTTGCAACTGACCCATCAGAGTCATCGATGATTGCTACCAAGGGCACGCCATCATCGTCCACACCATCAATGGTTTCACCAGGGATGAATGGGATTTCATTAAGAGCAACGAAATATAATTTTAGTGTTGCGTTGATAAACTGAATGACTCGACCACGAGCACCAGAGGTTTTACCAACAACAACAGATCCGTTATCAAAGAAAGTGGATTCTGACAACACCATATAAGGTGATGAAGCATCCTCATCATTCTCAGACTCATACACAGCATGAATCTTATAGACATCATTCAATGCAAATGAGATCTCTTCGTCTTCAATACGAGTACCATACAAGTTACCATATGCCAAACCATACTTAGTCTGGTCATTATTAATTCTTGTGCGGATAACTTTTAATGCACGCATCTTTGCTGCTGTCTTAATCTTCCTAGTAACAATATTCTTGGAGATCAAAGCAGTCAGTTTTGCAGTACTGACATTAGTCAGACCAGAAATAGTAATTGATTGAGCATCAGCACCAAACGTAACAGTTAGTGCTCCACTATCGTTGAGGGTGTCAATATCTAGATTATCACCAACGTTGAATGCAGATCCAGACTCAGATACAATAGTCAACACATAGTTTTCGTTGTCTAATGTAGCAAACTGCTCGGACTCAGGGAGGGAAACAGTTACACCACCAGCAACAACGGTCTTGTTATCAAACGTCCTGTATACAAAGAATGACTCGTCAGAGATAGACTTCATCGAAGTTCTAGGAGCGTCAATTGACAACTCACCATTCTGATAATCTTTCTGGAAGATGAAAGGACGCATCCTTACTGCTTCAGCAAACTCACCGTCTGCTACGGTACCCTTAGTCAAACCAGTATCAATCTCAGCAAACTGCTCAAGGAAATCAAAGATAGTTGATGTGGCACCAGTAGCACTATTACCTACTCTGGTAGAGATCAACTGTGGGTTAACTTTCTTAATTCTGAGAGTATTATTACCTGTCAGTGCAGTCTGAGTTGTGGTAATAACATCACCAGGTCTCAGGTCTTGTGCAAATTTAGTACGGAAACCTTCGATACGCTGATTAGTTGTCGAATCAACGGTGACTGTAGAAGACTCAATAGCTGCTGCATCATTCAGCAACCAGTTTGCAGCAAACGTAACAACGTTGCTGTCATTTCTACCTAAACTACGACGGACATCAGACAGGTTGTATGAGTGTGCTGCCTCAAGAGTGCCGATGACACGACCATCTCTCTCCATAACTTCATTATTAAGGAAGTTACCTGAGACCTGCTCCAACATACAATATGTGCCACTTCCTGCATCCGCAACGAATCCACGAGCACCAGAAGTACGTCCTCTAAGGACATCTCCAACACTAACTGAGTTGTTACCAGCTGCAAAGTTAACGGCAGTAAACATTTGTGGATCCATGAACCACATGTCATACAAGTTGGTTGAATCAACCTGCACTTGTACAGCACGAGCTCTACCGATCAAGATTCCTTGGACCGTGTTGGCAACACCAAGATTCCAGTCATCATATAATTCTAGAACTTGATATGCATCACTAACACCCTCACCTGTCAGGTTGGGCCAACCATACATGTCATAGACTTTGACAAAGTTGCCAAGTCTGAAGTGGATAATACCATTCTCAACACAATTAAAGTCTCTTGGTTTTAGAGCATCAACATACTGAGGTGTTAAAAACTCAGTCCTATAACCTTTAACATATGCTCTACCAGGTGAGATCTCGTATGTTAGAAGATCATCAGTGGGGATATTTCCTTGTGCTGATGTTTGTGCAGGTGTATATACACCATTATTGAAACCATCATCAAGATTCTCTCTCGGTTTGATGGTAAATGTGTCAATCACAAAGTCGCCAGACTCTTCATAAGTGCGGCGTGCTAGTGACTTCTCTAATTCTGAATAAGCAGTATGGTCAACCATCTGCTCAACCTTGCTGTTATTAATACGCAGCAATTCGATAAAGTTTTTATCAGTAGAATCATTGATTGCTTTCTTAACCAATGTCGTTTTGATCTTAAATCTATGACCACCAGGTGCTGAGTAGTTAGACGTTCCAGCAGCGTTGTCATTTAGTGATGGGTCATCTTCTGGGGTAACGATTGATTCGCTAACCTCTAGACCAATTCTATAAGAAGGATTATTGCTATATTGCTCAAGGATCAGGTTTGCTGAAGAGACATCAACGAAGTGACCTCTAATAAAGTAAACACCAGCATTGATATATGCAGCGGACGCTACTTCAGTAGCATCAACGGGTAGGAGTTGTGCAAATGGTGACCCAATCTCGATCAGAGTTGTGCCGAAAGTAATCTCATTTTGAGCAAGCAGTTGCTCATTAGGTTGGAAACCTTTAATAGAAGTATCAGAAACGGTGTCACCAGATTCAATATACTTAACGTATAGTGTGACATATCCACGATCTGAGGTTGCACTGGAGATGGAGAACAGTACCTTTGCCTTCACGCCAGTTGAGATACCCTCAATGATCTGACCATGAAGTTGTGTCCTATAGGTCTCAATATCGACACCGAGGAATGACTGCTGCAGAATAATTGCCTGCACATTGAGATCATAACCCACTTGACCAGGGATGACCATTGCACCTTCTTTAAAGAAGTGCTGACCGATGGATTCAATTTGATTCTGAAGAATCGATTGTAGAGTCGTTAATTCACGCGCTTGGATAGGATATCCAGGGCGAAACAGCACTCTGTAGAAATTCTTATCCTTATCGAAATCGTCGAAATAAGGAGCAATATTTAGATTGGTATTCTGGGGCATCGTTTAGAACTCTACTACGATCTTAATGTCTTCGATTTGGTCACCAGCACGAGTAATCGCGCCTCTATTATCTATGTAGATAACTTCTCCAGAGTTAGGTTGGACTTCTGGTTTTGCATAACCATTGGTAAATGACATACCTAGGTCATACTCAGTGTTATTGATAACACGGGTTGAAGATCCAGAAACAATCGGGAAGTTAATATCAGGGTCAGCTGATGCACCTGAGGTTGCACCAACAACTGGGTTACCACCTTCAAACTCAATCAAACTACCAGTGAATTCTGGGAATACCCCATCAATTCTATTCTGATAATACTTGAGCACTTTAGTAATGTTATTCCAGGAGATCACACGACCACGAGCAGTCACTTGCTGACCACCAATAGTCCTTGATTGTGTAATAATTTCGTCAGTTTGGAAGTTACCAGTAAAGGTAGGTGCAAAAATAACTGACTTAGTTGCAGACAATGTTAGGTCTGCTGCTAACTCACTTGTGCCATACCTATTAGGGTTGATCACCAAACCAATACGACGGTAATCGTTATCGGTAGGGAAGTCTCCACTGCCTTCAGCATATGTAAACTTCGTGTTGATCATGACTCGATATCCACCCATCTCGGTGGTTGGTTCTGCACCGTGTCCAGTGACAGGAGGAATGACTACCTCAACGGTGCCCCCTGATCCCGCACCTGCTCCGATACCGTTGACCTCATCGATGATGACTTTACCGAAGGTGTATCCTGATCCACCCGAAGTGACAGTAGCATTAACAATGCGCCCCCCATCGACAACCAAAGAAACACGACCGCCAACACCATCTCCTTTGATAGGCACATTCTCGTAGGTTCCATTGTTGTATCCTGCTCCTGAAGAAGAAATAATAACGGTGTCAATCTCACCACCAATTGCATCAGATACAACAGCAGAGTCTTCTAGCACTGGCATATATTCGTTACTGAAGAATTTCAGAACGAGACCCACAGGGATCGTATACATATACTTCCAACGATAACCATCGGCAGTTGTAATAATAGATGTTGAGGTGCCAGTAGGCTCAACAGTAGAAGGCTTACCGTTGGGATCAGCAGGTGATGTGCCATTGTAGATGCACTTATAGACTTGATACGATGAGTTAACAACGTAGAAGTCTGCATCGTATAATTTAGTAGCACCAGAAGATGCTGTCTTAGTTGCACTATAGTCATGGCGATACATGTCATAAACATAACCGAGACCACCAGTGGTTTGCTCTGGGGGAATCCAGTCAGTACGACGGATAACTTGGATGGTGTCATTTGCCAAGACACGTTTCATTGAAATCATGTCAGCAAAGTCATCACTAAACTCTTGGAAAGAGTCTACTGGACTAGGCGCTGCGTTTTCGTTATCCCATGGTTGGGGACGACCGATGAAGACATAAAGTCTATCGCGGCTGCTGCCTGCTAAAATATCAGACTGTGTAGGGTCAGGACCCTGCAATGACTTGATAAGTCGGTTGGCAGTGAAGATTCTAAATTGGTCGGTTAGTAGCGCCATTGGTTACCAATTATCCTATAGATTTATTTATGGAGGTTATTCACCCTCATTTCTGAGGAATTTATTATATTCGACAGCAATAATCTTTGCCTGAGCGCCAGAACTATTGCCTTGAAGTGTTTCGCCAGGACTAAACTTATAAGTTGGGTCATTTGAAACAATGGATTGGACATCAAGGACAAACTGTCCTGATCTTTCGCCTGTCCTGCGATTTACTGTAGTTGCTGCAATACCAGATGTCTGTCCAGTAACAGTTTCTGCTCCTGCACCTGATGGGATTGAGAACAACGAGGAAGTTATATACTCAATAACAATGGATGCAGTTGAAATGTGTGCATCGCCATCACCAAGAGCACCAGCAGATGCTACGGTGGCAACTAACTGAGTTGGACTACCGTCATATATTTGATCACCAATTTGGAAGAGTGTGGTATTTGTGCCACCTAATTCTTCCTCAATACCATATTTAGACGAGGCAATACCTCCATCCAAATTAACTTGGCTTTCATAATCTGTACCAGTATTCAGAAGGTCAGGAATACCATCCCCAAATACCTGTACACCATTTTCATCCGTATACTCTTCATCATTATCCTCAAAAACTCTGTTTTGAATTACTGATAGTGGAGTTGTGAATGCAACAATATCACTACCTTCTCTTTCAATAAGAGTATGAGGAGCAACACCAGTACCTGAAGATGCCGATGTGCCAGCAAAGAAAGCAATAATCTTTGACTTCTCACCTGATCTGCCAGCATCAATAAATGCCAACTCATCAACTTCAAACGTTAGATACAGTGCTCTTTCAATAGGATCCCAATCATATACAATTGCTACCCTGTTGGTTGCATTTTCAATAACACGTCTTACTTTGTCCGTAACTTGGAATTCGTAAGCAGTTTCACCAGTGTTAGGATCATTCTGTAAAGTATCTAAAATGACTTTCTGGTCAAATCTAAAGTTAGTGCCCCTATCACATCCATCAAATGTTGTTGCTGTCTTACCAGTATATCTAATAATCTCTCTGCCTAAAAGGACCTTACCTGATCCAGGATAAGGTGCTGTTGACTCAACGTGAATAGTTTCAGCACCAGTGGTGACATCATTAAGAATACCTGCTAAGTTATAGACAACTGAATTAAGTGACTGTCTATTTCTTGCTGTCTTAATAAGGTTAGTATCTCTAGTAAAGATAACTTGGGGTGGGGTTACATAACCATCACCACCTGCCAGCAAGTCGATGTTGTTAATGACACCGAGATTAATATATGACTCTGCAATAGCACCAGATCCACCACCACCGATGATCTGAATCAGAGGGGGATCTTCAAAAAACTCACCTTGATTGGTGAGTGTAATAGCAGTAACCTTACCAAACTGATTGACACCAGCAACACCAGTTGCACCTTGTCCACCGCCACCTGAGATGATGATATTAATATCTTCTTCAGTATAGTTTCTACCAAACTCTTCAATTGATAGACCTGTAACCAATCCTGTGATTGGCACCAACTCAGATCCAGATCCACCGCCACCTTTGATTTCTGCATTAGCAGCAAAGTATTCATCACCAAATTGAGTCATCTGGATGAAGTCGATTGCTCCAGTATCCTTAAGGAATACCTTACCTGCAGCAGGCACGGTAGCAGCATCGTCTCCAATTTCTAGTCTTAGTGGATCATATCCTTCACCAGGATCCAACACTTCAACTGCTGTAATCTCACCATTGGCACCTTCAATGACAGCTCTTAAAACCGCATCTCTGATAGGTGTGCCACAATTACCAATACGAAGTCTAGGCGGATCAGCAGGGTCATACCCACTTCCACCATCAGTAACATAGACTTCTCGTACCCCGTAAATACTATTAAATATGGGGAAAATTGAAGCGCCAGATCCAGGGACTACTCTTGACATTAGACAACCACGAGATTACCGACCATTCCAGAGTGAATGGTGCATTGATAGACATATGTTGTGCCTGCTGCAAGGGTCATAGGCACGGTCCAATATTGGACACCAGTTTGAGATCCACTCACACCAGCAGTTACCGCAGATCCAGCATTCGTCTGTCTTAGAGCAAATGGGTGTCCACTACCAGTAGTGTTATTAAATCTATACGTGAAACCACGATAGACATAGATGGTTGGGTTTCCACTTCCACTCCATCCATTGTTGTTGAAGGAATATCCACCACCTGATGTCCCAGAAATCTCGAAACCCACAGCAGGAGTTGCAACCGCTTCAACTTCACCACTTGTATTAGTAATGAAACTCTGATTCTCTGACAGAGACTGACCAGAAGCAAGATATAATTCAGCAGCAACACTAAGTGTGCTACCAGTAACAGATGTAGTAATACCGTTTCCACCAGCAATAGTTGCCGATGCTTCAGTAGATCCAGCAACTATTGATCCACTGTCTCCGTTGATTGCACCAAAGATATTCTGGTCAACGTTAGGGGAATCGTTAGTAACTGTAAGATTCTCACCAGAAATTGCTGTGCTAACTCCAGTGCCACCAATAATATTGATAGTTGTTGTAGTAGTTCCTGCAGTTTTAGATCCAGAATCAGACCCAATAACCGAGAAAAGATTTTGATCAGGAGCACCAAGCGCCCCAGTCATATCAATCGTTACCGTATCACCAGCAATAGATGTGGAGATATTAGTGCCACCAGCAATAGTGAGCACGTCAGTAGCAGCACTCGCTGTAGTAGATCCCGAATCAGCATTAATACCTTCAAATAAATTTTGTGTAGTGCCACCACCACCGCCAGATCCAGATTCGTCATTATCTGGATACCAGTTGCTATTGGCAGCAGACCACTTGAGGACCTGCCCGTCAGAGGGACCACCACCAACTGTCATATCAACGTCAGTGAGATCACCAACACTAGATCCCGAGTCAATCAGTTGAATCCAAGCACCACCATGTGCAAAGTATCCATGTCCCTCACTATGGGCATGAGCAAACATACCATGATGGTTTGATGCATCTGGGAGACTTGCAACGTCATCAAAATGGTTAGACCATTTTAGTTTGCCATCAGCACCATCAATATAAGTAAGAGCACTTCCAGTACCCCCTGCCCAAAACTTAATATCACCGCTACCATTGGGTTTAATAGTAACGTCTACATTATTAGAAGAGATGATATCAAATCCACCAGTATCTAGATCTGCACTCAAGGAATCAAAATGACCCTCAGCAAATTGAGATCCATTCCACTTCAATACTTGTCCAGAAAGTGGTGTCCCGACATTCACAAGTAAATTAGTGTCATTGCCGAGAGCGGTATAGATTTCGTCAATGACACTATTAAGTTTAATAGCGCCATCTCTAAGACTATCACCAGTCCCGTCATTAGCTGACGATCCAATGCTAAGGTTTTGCTTTGCCATGGTTAGGTAATTTCTACAGTTTTATTTAGGTGCCATCGAAGGTTTGTGCCGTAGAGTCAAGAGTACCCTGCGTGCTATCGAATCTATTTGATGTAGATCCACTACCACCACCACTTCCAGCAACAGTTAATACTGCAGCTTGAGAGTCTAGTGGAGAATTGGATGATTGTATTGATACTCCAAGTGGACCAATAATACGACAACGGAATCTATACCCTGTCATATATGCAAGTGTGCTTATAGTATATGAGTTTGTAGTTGCTCCTGTAATAGCAGCAAACGCAAAACCTCCGTCAGTAGATCTATACCACTGATAACCAATGGGTCCATCTTCAGGCAACACTCGTGCTTGGACAGAGAATGTTGCGGTCTCCCCAACATTTGCCGTAGCATTTTGTGGTTGGTTGATAAATTGCAACGTGGGTACAACAGGACCGTCACCGCCCCCGCCACCACCTGATGGAGGTGCTTGCACAGGTAGAAGAGTAAATGCTGTGTTAATAGTTTCCCTAGTTGTCAAACCAACCATATATGGGAATTCTGGTGAATCAACATCCTCTGAATCTACAGATAGGAAATATGCATAGGTGCCTGACTGAAACTCAGGTGTAATACAGAATCTGCCATTGTGGTAGTCTAAGTCACCACCACCTTCAATATACTCCCAATCCTGCATTAATGCCCCTGCAGGGGGGTTTGTAGTGGTGCTACCATAATCTGGTCTCCCTGCAACCTCAAGTGACTTTGTGGAGTACGCAGACTGCATAGGACGAGATCCTGTGAGGTTGTCCCATGGTAGGTCATAACCATAAGGACCGTAGATTGGGAATCCGTCAAAAGCATACCCAATGATCTTAGAGTGCCCATCAGGATGCCTAAGATTGTCTCCATTATATTGTGTCGCACCGTAGTAATCATTATATCCTGCCATCGATGATCCATCTCTCCAGCAATCTAGAAAGTGACCATCGTGATAGTGATACTGACCATTTTGCTCAGGGTGTCCACCGCAATTGTCATCTCCGAAATCTACAGGAGAGTATTCATAGTGAGCATTCCAACTGAAACCAGAGGGAGGATTTCCACCAGTGCCAGCACTAGGATTAAACAAGGCAACGCCATTAGCAGCGATGCCAATAGTACCCAAAGGAGTTGAAGATCTTGCATTTCTCTGGTCATAGTAACTATATGTCCCTGACGTTAAGGACTCTTGATCTTCCATGATCAAGTCCAACCTATCATCAGTTGCCAACCAACATTCACCTGCAATAGAGGTAAACGTTGTGCCCATATAGAGGAATACCCTTTTGATCCCATCATTAAAGACAAACATAAGTCTGTCTCCGACTTGTATCTGGTTACCTACACCAAATAAAGCATTATCATTTAAGGATAACGTTATGGATCTAATAAATCCATCTTGCACCCAGGTATTAACATCGAACGTGCGACTAATACCAAAAGTGCCGCCACGATAAATGAAGGCATGATCGAAATCTTGCGCTGTTACCGTATGAGGGTTGTTGCTATTGGGAAACGTGCCATAACTCACAGGGGTGGGCAGATTGTCTGCCTCCACCGTGAGTATGTCAGTGGCATCATTAAAGGTTGCTGTTGCCGCCATCGTTTTACTTTTATTTAGATGTCATCGAAGATTGATGCTGGGTTGAAGTTACTAATTACAGTAGCTCCAGTCTGCACCGTAAGTATTGCGCTCAGTGAGTAGACAGGCGTTGCACCCGCTGCAGTGATTGCAACACGATATTCATCACCATCATCTGCCTGTGCAGCAATACCCGTATCGAGTACTGCTTGGTTAGCACCAATGATATTGCTCCATGTCTGTGTGCCATACTCCTTCTTCTGCCACTGATAGTTGCGTTGCTCATTGTTACTGACCGTTGCAACCACTGAGAATGCAGCAGTCTGACCTTGGTTAACGGTGACGTTAACAGGATCTTGTAGGATGGCAATTGTGCCAGGAGTGATATTGCTTCCAGCACTACCTTCAGGTCCCTCACCTGCGTAGATGTCGAAACCACCGTTGATAGGTGTGCCTACAGGAGTTACAAAGTCATCAGGGACTGTGTTATCAATTGAAACAATAGGAATAGCATATCCAGACCCTGGTGTCTTCACGTCAATTCTAGTGATGCCCATCAATGCCTTGATACGACCATCAAAACCTGAAGATGAAATCACATCCACGTTGGGGCGTGAATCATAACCATCACCAGGATTTGTAAGAATTGCACTTTCAATTTGACCAGATCTAATCTCAGCAATTGCTGCTGCGTTACGACCCTTAACAGATCCTGTGTATTCAAATGTGATCAGTGAGTTGGAAGATTCAATCAGAGCAACCTCGCGATTAAATTCTTCACCCTCAATGTAGAGTTGGTCTCCTGCTTCCACAGGTGGCACAACTGTCGCTGCAATCACGTCAGTGTCAGATCCAATGTAGGAGAATCCCACGAAGGTTGATCCTGCGCGAGGCACTTCAGCGAAGATGATTCTAGATCCAACAATCTCGTATGCAACTCCAGGTTCCTGAATGATGCCGTTGAGCGAAACGATGATGTTGTTTTCTGGACGAATCACGTTAGAAGAAACACCCTCAGTCAGCGTCAGTGAGTAGAATAAACCTTCACGTCTGAGGTTGAAGGACGAGCGTAACGAGTCAAACTCGAAACTGATGTCATCCATCTGGCGAAGTTTACCAACGTAGTAACCAACGAATTCAGATCCGATTTCGGGTGCTTCAGAGAAGCTAATCTTGTCGGAGAATGCAACGTAGGAATTGTTACCACCAGGGGGTTGTAGGATGCCGTTGACGAAGATGAGCATGTGACCAGCAGGATCTGGGAAGTATGCTTCACCGTTGCTGATCGTGAGATCAAACTGTGTCTGATTACCGTCGAAACCACGGAAGTAACGATCAACACGACCCTCAAGCGTGCGTGCAGAGGTAACTGCACCACCCCAACCGTAGTCGGAAATGACGCTCATGTTGTCTTGGAAGACACCTGAAACATTCTCCAACCAGACAGTTGCCGTAATGCCTTGCTGCTCAATAGCAGCCACGCGCCCGTATACACTAGCCGCAGTATCTGTGTAAGAAACTACGTTAGCGTAGATCGTTGGGAAGTTAGATCCGATATCAATTTTGCCTATGTTGTTGGCACCGTTGGTGACTTCACTAATGTCTGCAGTGAGTTGACCATTGACTGCGGGGATCAGATTACCAATCCACAATCTATGAATTCCATAGTTGGGATCTGCAGGATCTGCATTCAATCCATTTACATACTTGGTGACAGTTGCCTTGAAACCAGGTTCTTTGATCGTGGTGCCTTGCAAGAGATTAATCTCATCGCCCACACGGAATGTGTCTGAGACTCCAGTATCAATAATTGCTGCTCCCAACTCAAGTTGAATGATTCTGGTGCCATGGATGTATTGGTTGAGTTGAATCTGTGTGCCTGATAGACCCTTAATATCAAGGATGTAGTCAGTAACACTGCCGTAGATAACATCGCCTGCTTCCCATGGTGAATCAATTGTCTCAACATCGATTGTGATGCGACCACCTTCATTGCCCGTAAGGGATCCTGAAGCGTTTTCATATTGATTAGCATATGCTTCTGTAGAAGTATTCTTATCAAACAACCAGTCACCTTGTGCGAAAGCACCTCTCTGGACATTGACCAACATGCGATCGTCATGTGAGACAACCTCAGCAGTCGTGCCAGAATCGAGACCCTCAAGAATTGCACCGTTGTTAATAACTCCAGCGACTGTAGTCAGGTTGAGGAAGTTGGTGCCATCATTTGCGGTCTTAGTTGTCTGCAGGACGGTGGCGGTGATAGAAGGCGTGCCTTGGACAAATACTTGCTCACCATTGAGGAAGTTTTCATAAACACCCAGAGTCGAACTGACGTTGGTTAAGTCATAACGCTCATACAGACGCTTGATCTTCGCTTGGTTGAGTACGAGAGATGCAACCTCAGAGCTAGACTCTGACGTTGTGCCGTAGATAACATCAGCAGGATTGAATCCACCTTGGATTGGGGTCTGTGATGGATCAGAAGGATACGAGATAGTATTTCTTGTGATTCCACTGCGTCTGACGACTGCAAAGATCTGTGATCCATTATTGGAAAGATCAACTTCAAGTTGTCTGAATCTACCATCGTGAATGTAGTGGGCACCAACTTCAAACCACTGTGCAGTGGCAGTCATCACATACCAGTAAGGTTGATTTGTGAATGACTTGACAGAATTCGTAGATGCTGGGATGTATTGCAGGATATCGCCTCTTCTGAAAGAGTTAGTGCGATTGATTCTGATTCTATACTCAGCACGGTCGAAACCAACTGGCACAACAGGCGTAAGCGATACCAATGCTGGATCGGTATTATAATCTTCGCCCGTTTCATATAGACGCTTGAAGTTTTGGCAATCGGAGCTAGGAATGAATGTTACACTTCCCTCAGTTGGGAATTTGGAAGTCTCTAGTGAATATTCAACACAGTTAATCGAGGAGTCAATAATAAACTCAGATGCTTCTCTGTTGTAATCAAGAGTCTCACCAACTGCTGCATTGTATGTTGTATAGTTTGCCCAACCAGGATCTGATGTCAACTGATACAAGACACTCTTCACATACTCGCGTACGCGTGTATTAGCATATATTAGATGTGATCTAAGGACATCTTGGAAGGCGATAAAGTTGCCTTCACCATCAAACCAGTTTTGGGTAAGTCCAAACGCACCTGCGTTACCACCTGTAACCATGTCATAACGAATTGCCTTAATGATATCCTTACAGAAGTCAACTGTCATAGCAGTTGTCCCGTAATATGCAAGAGTTGCATCGTATGCTCTGGTAGCAATTGCATTCTCATTGAAGAGAAGCATAGTTGCTATCATCTTGTCGGTATTCCTGCCATGTCCGAGAGTATTACTCATCAGATCAAACAGAGTTTCAATTGCAGATCCTACGTCAGCACATGTGCCTTCCTGATAGATGCTATTGGTATATGCACTAGACCTTGTAGTCCTAGCAACACCCGTGAGATAGTTAGTATTGTTGTTTGCTGCGTTTTCAATGGTATTAATATAGATGCTCATCAAGGTATCGATGGCAGAAGCAACTTCATTACATGATTGATTCATCTCAACAGCACTGCTGTCAAATGTAGTTGTAAGATCTCTTACACAAA